>Ga0123355_10018110_pt1 | contig 11154 bp, 8 predicted proteins | sample TergutEmb28metaG_3_FD_89872 | JGI IMG/M metagenome (GOLD analysis project Ga0123355, IMG submission 89872) | Embiratermes neotenicus P1 segment gut microbial communities from Petit-Saut dam, French Guiana - Emb289 P1 | ecosystem: Host-associated > Arthropoda: Insects > Digestive system > Gut ...
CATACCACCAGCAGCCAATGTCTTCGGATTAATGCCCCTAAACATTATGGAGTGGGTGGCCATCTTAGCAATGTCGCTAGTAGCCTTGGCCGCATCCGATGCTATAGGCCTCTTCGCCAACAAACAACTACGCAACAGGGAATAGTCACTGCGTCCGCCCGTCAAAAAAGGCTCCCAGAAATTGGGAGCCTTTTTCTATTCCGATTAAACAAGGGATGAGGAACAGCAAATATTATCCCTCTAGGATTTCCCTTTGGGCCTTCTTGCTGAAACTTTCAAGAATGAGCTGATAGGCCTCATCAATCATGCTGCGCAAAAGATCATCAGAGACATTACCTTCAATATAGACAGAGCTCCAGTGAATCTTATTCATGTAGTACCCAGGAACGATATCACCGTCAGACTGCTCACGGAGAGCTTGCCCCATCTCAGGTTCAAGCTTAAGGGTAATGATTTCTCTTCCATTGCTATCATTGATGCCACGATACATAAACATCTTGTCGCGAATCATATAGCGGTCAGCTTCCCATTCTGCCTTATATTCTTTATAGGCACCCTTCTTAGAGGTCGCATATTCTTCAAACCATTCGTACTTCATAGAACGTCCCTTCTAAAGGCCTATCGGGCAGATGCAAATAGGTACGTACATAGGAAATGGTTTCGGCGCGCGAACTAAAGAGCTTCAGAGTACTCCAGGTGTTCAGAGTCAAGGAGGGATACATGTTCTGAAAAGCCTAGCGTAGTAACTACGTGGCTTTTCAGGTTATGTGACCCGACGCAGAGTCTGTGCATCTGGTGTGCTCTGAGCTATTCGTATCTGAGGGCATCAATAGGATCTAGCTTAGAAGCTCTCCACGCTGGATACACTCCAAAGAATACCCCTACGCTGATACTGAAGAAGAAAGCTAGAGCTACTGACCAGATAGACACAACACTAGGCAGTGCGCCTGTTGCTGCAATGCCCCATGAGCCCAAAGCACCCAATGCGATACCTATCAGACCACCCAATACCGACAAGAGCACTGATTCAATAACGAACTGCGACATGATGTCGTAGGTTTTTGCCCCAATGGCTTTGCGGATACCAATTTCGCGTGTCCGCTCACTAACACTTACGAGCATGATATTCATAATTCCAATACCACCAACCAACAGTGAAATGCTGGCAATGCCGCCCAACATAAAGGTCAGGACAGCAATCATGGCACCCATCATGTCCATTACTTCATCTTGTGTAAAGGCAGCAAAGTCATTGCCCATACGGGGCAACAAGGCTTGGCGAATCAGTGCCTGAACTTGATCTATATCTTCAACATCATGGGTCTTAACGGCAATCATGCCAATGTCTTGTGATCCTGTTAGGCGCTGTGCCGAAGTAAAAGGCATCATGACAGAAGTATCTAAGCCACCACCCATGGCACCGCCGCCCTGTTCTTCTGTAACACCAATCACAGTGAAGCGCTGACCATCTACCAGTATTTCTTGCCCAATAGAATCATGGTTGGCAAAAAGCTGACGGTCAACTTCTGTACCAATGATGGCAACACGTGCGCCAGCATTTACTTCAGAAGCACTGTACATGCGGCCGCGGTCAAGATTCACATCAAAGACATCAATCGCTGCCGCTGACATGCCAGACACGCCGCCCATCATTTCATTGTTGCCCACAGAAAAACGCATCATGGTCTCTACCATAGGCGTTACAGAGGCCAGTCTACTTACCCTGTCTGCCACCGCATCAACATCGTCAGCGGTGAACTGGCGCGCAGGCAAAAACATACCTGACATAATGTCTTCTTCAGCACCAGGCATAACGTAGATAACGTTGGTGCCCAATCCCTCAAGCTGACCAGTAATGTCATCACTAACACCAGTACCAATAGATACCAGCAAGATAACGCTCATTACCCCGATGATGACACCCAGCATAGTCAAAATAGCGCGGCCCTTGTTTGCTGACAGGGCCTTCAAAGATATACGGAAAGATTCTGCAAAGTTCATTATGCATCACTCCCCTCTGTGTGATCTGCCTGCTGTTCTGGCGCCTCACCGATGCTCTCTAAATAGGCTGCCAGTTCAGCATGTGCATCGATGCGTTCAGCCTCAGGAACAATGCGGTCGTCAACAATCAAGCCATCAGAAATTTCTACAATACGTTGAGCATGTTGGGCAACTCTCAGGTCGTGTGTAACCAGCACAACAGTAATGCCCTGCTCATTTAACTCTTGGAAGAAGGTCATAATCTCATAACCACTGCGTTTGTCCAGGTTCCCCGTCGGCTCATCGCCCAAAACAATCGCGGGCTCTGTCACCAAGGCACGAGCAATGGCAACACGCTGTTGCTGCCCACCCGACAACTGATTAGGGGCATGGTCTAAGCGCTCACCCAGACCCACACGCTCCAGGGCAATCTGTGAGCGCTCTGCACGCTCTCCCCCACTAACACCTGCATAGACCAGCGGCAGCGCCACATTGTCCAATGCCGTTGTGCGTGCTAACAAGTTAAAGGATTGGAACACAAAGCCAATCTCGCGGTTGCGAATGCGTGCAAGCTCATTTTGCGTCATGTCGGTCACATCAATATCACCAACATATACTTCGCCACTGGTAGGATTGTCCAGCAGACCAATGGTGTGCATCAGGGTAGACTTGCCACTACCCGACTGCCCGATAATGGCCATCATCTCGCCACGCCTAATCTGCAGTGACACGCCACGCAGCGCATGAACCTCAACATCATCGCTGATTTCATATACCTTTTCAACGTCACGAACCTCTAGGACAACCTCACCGTCGCCCCCAGCATGGCGCAGGCTCTCGTCAACCTGTCGGAAGTGGTCATCGCTTATCGCGTGATTATGTTTTTGGAGTAAGTCCATATTCTCTACTAACTATTAGGATTTGGTCATGCTGTCTACGGATTTAGCATCTCAGGGACACCACCCCGCCTAAGCAGGCAGAATGTCATCCCTAAATACACTATTTACCTATCAAGAAACTACAGATTGAAGTTACGGAGCAATCATAATCTGCATACCATCTTCAAGCGGAACAGGCGCCCCACTTGCCATGGCGACAACATCTCCAGCTTCGATACCATCAACAATCTCAACAACAAACTCTGTACTAGCACCAACTGTAATCGGAGTTCTTACCAGCTGATTTTCGCCATCAATCAAATAGACGAAGTTCTCGCCAGCCTCACTAAACCAAGCATCAATCGGGATAGTCAACACATCAGTTTTCGTTTCAATCTCGATAGTTGTGTCGCCCCTCATGCCGATGCGCGCATCAGGCACATCCTCAGTAAAGGAAAGCTCTACCTCGAAGACTGTACCACCTGTCATCGTTGGCATGGCAAGCTTACTGATGTTACTAACCTCTGCTTCAAAGGTGCGCCCGCTATAAGATGACAGGGTCACCTCTGCAGCCTGGCCTTCAGCGATTCTGCGAACATCAACTTCATCAATCTCTGCTGTAAAGCTAAACAAAGCCTCATCAACAACCGTAAAAATCGGTGACCCTGGTGCTACTGCAGAACCACGCATAATCTCTGTTCCACTGGTAGGAGTAATCCCTGTGCCCAGAGCTGCAGCACTTGCAGCAGTGGGAGCAAACAGCACCATTCCGTCCTTCGGTGCACGAATAATGGTAGCTTCTACAGCATCTTCAGCCAGAGCAACTGCATCTTCAGCTGCTGTAACACCAGCGCGTGCTGCAGAAATCGCAGACCCTGTTTCGGTTGCACCTGCCTGAGTAACACCTGCACGAGCTTGTTCTACACCAGCGCGAGCCTGTGCTACACCTGCGTCTGCTTGAGCCACGCCAGCGCGAGCCTGTGCTACGCCAAGACGAGCCTCTTCAATATGCATCTCCATATCTGCAATCATCATCTCTGCCTCTTCAGGATCAAAGATGCCCAGCTTGATTAGTTCGTCCACCTCTTGCCTGAACTCAGCAAGTTCACGCTCGGCGAATCTTTCGAAGCCCAATGCGCTATCCAGCCCAATCCGTGCTGCGTCACGTGCAGCTGTGGCTGCATCTACTCCGGCTTGCGCAGCAGTAACTCCGGCAGCAGCAGCAGAGCCTCCTGCATCCGCCTGCTGCTGGGCAGACTCTGCCTGAGAAAGACCACTTCTTGCCTGAGCAAGTCCTGCCTGAGCCTGGCTGAGTTGTGCCTGATTCACGGCACCGTCAAGGGTCGCTAGAATATCGCCCTCTTCAACCATATCGCCCTCTTGCACGCGGACAGACTCAATAAGTCCCTGTGTTTCTGGATAGACATCACGGCTACTTCCAGGGGTAACAGCGCCCGTTGCAAATACGGTAATGGCCACATCATTGGTCTCTGCCTCTGCCGTTTCAACGGGTATACCTAAGCCCTGTAGTGCGAAAAAGCCTCCCACTACACTCAGTATCACCACAACAGCAATCACTGCCCATATAATGCGCTTCTTATTACTGCGCTTTTTCTTATCCTTGCCGTTCTTGCTTGATTTTGGTTTAAGTGAATTGTTCTTCGCCAAGCTATCTTTTTTCACCGCTACATCCCTATCTGTTGTTCTTATACTTCTCCTGAAGCCGCAAAAAGCCATCTTATCCAAAACATAATCTAAGATAAGTCAACTGGTCACGCCCCAATAGCTTTTGTTCGTGCTTTCTTTAACTAATGTAACATTGTTTTATTACAAACGCAATGTTCAAGCGCAACATTCCTCCTGCATCAAGCCTGCAGGCTTGCGCAGCCGTCTAACGATAACTGTATTATCTGCTTAATACAATGCCCTGTCAAGTAAATGCTATGATGTTTCTCATGGCAAGCACACGAAGCATATTCGACATTATCGGCCCTGTTATGGTGGGCCCCTCTAGCAGTCATACTGCTGGGGCAGTCAGGCTAGGTGCTCTTGCCCGTGCGATTTTTGGGGAGCAACCCACCATCGCCCGTATTGGCCTTTACGGGTCATTTGCCGACACGGGAGAAGGTCACGGAACCATGGTCGCCCTCATTGCTGGACTGCTAGGGCTTAAAGTTGACGACCCGCGCATCCCAGACTCTTTCGAGTTGGCCAAAAACATGGGTCTTGACTTCAGCTTCGAGGAAATCCACTTTGATGAAGCTCACCCTAATACAGCAGTTTTTGACCTAGAATATCCCGAACGCGATAAGCAGTTCTACATAGTGGGTTCTTCCATAGGCGGCGGAAACGTCCTTATCACTCAAATCGGAGACTACGAAGTAGAGGCCACAGGCGACCTGCCCGTAATCGTAGTGTCGCAGTCAGACGAACCCGGAATCATCAGCGCTGTCACGGGGCTCATCGCCGCAGCTGGCATCAATGTCGCTAGTATGAAACTATCGCGCAAGCGCCGTGGCGCCGATGCTCTCATGTTTCTGGAATGTGATACACAGCCCGACAAAAGCATCATCAATGAACTAAAAACTATTCCGCAAGTCCACAAGGTTCGCGTCGTTCCCGCCGTGTAAGTCACAGGTAAGCATCACGCATGCGCAAACAAACCAGCCCAACATCAACCCGCAGATAAGGAGACCTCCACCGTGCCCTACTCTTCCTTTTCAAGCCTACTCGAAGATGCCCAACAAGAAAACATAAGCCTGGCGGAGTGTATCCAAATGCGCGAGGCTCTAGACAACGACAAAAGTGTTGTCCAGGTGCGGGCTCAACTATCAGAGGCACTACAGGTCATGCGTGAAGCTGTTCGTCAGGGCTCAGAGGTCGACATCAAGTCACGCACCGGCCTAACAGGAGGCGACGCGGCAAAGCTCTTCGAAGCGGTGAACTCCCCTGATGCCATCAATGTACTAGGCTCACGCTTCACCCATATTCTGGCCGCCTCAATGGCAACAGTGGAGCTAAACGCCGCCATGGGGCGCATAGTAGCAGCCCCTACAGCGGGGGCCTCAGGTGTATTGCCCGGTGTCTTCCTTACCTTAGACCGCGACCACGATTTGGGCGATGAAGTCCTTATCGATGGACTGCTCGTTGCTGGGGCTATCGGAGCCTGCTTCGCCGCACAAGCCACCCTATCAGGAGCTGCCGGGGGCTGCCAGGCAGAAATCGGAACTGCAGCAGCAATGACAGCTGCAGCAGCCACTTATATCCTAGGCATCAGCAGTGGGAAGTATGAATCTTGCTGTCAGCAGCTAAACGAAGCCGTTGGCCATGCCGCATCCTTCGCCATGCAGGGACAGCTCGGCCTTGTCTGCGATCCCGTAGCTGGGCTAGTCGAAGTGCCCTGCATCGCTCGCAACGCCACAGGGGCAGCAGTAGCACTAGCAGGCGCGCAGATGGCACTAGCAGGACTAAGCTTTCCCATCCCCCTAGATGAAGTAGTAGACGCCGCGTCTCGCGTAGGAGCAGCCATCCCTCCCTCTTTGCGCGAAACCGCAAAAGGAGGCCTAGCTATAACTCCTACAGCAAAACGTATTGCCTGCGAACTACAATAGCGAAATCAGCACTATTCAGCAGGAACTTGCTCTAAAGCTTCACCTAAATCATTGAGCCTAATCTGGGTATGCGTAGAGCTCCAGTCCCAACGCCCAACACTTAAGGAGCGCTGTCTTGTTGCACCAGATGTTGTGCGAACCTCAAAGATAAGTCGGACCTCATCATCCCACATAGAGGAACCCCACAAAACATCAAAGACTCCTGGGGATGGGGCACCTAAAGGAGTCGTTACCCCTTCCTCAATGGCCCTGCGTATCTGTTCTGCCACAGCATCATTTACGTCACTGTCATTAATAGCAGTACGATTGTCCATTAGGGTATAGATCGCAACATTATCATGGCGAGAAAAAGAGCCCCATCTTTCAGAGTCCCCCACAATACGCACGCGCTCAACCTCGTGAGCCTCTGGAGCAAAGCTGGCCTCATAGAGCGACGCTCCCCAAATCGATAGAACAAAAACTGCTGTCACAAGCAAGGTTAAACCGAAGGACAGAGGAATCTTTAGAAGGTTCTGCCATCTCTTTGTAGTGATGAGCTCAAAGGCCACCATCAATATCAAAGAGATAAGTAAGGCCACGAATAAGCTAAATTGCCCTGATAGTGTAGTAAATGCAGCTAACCCTTCAGCACCAAAGACAATAATGAGCGGAGGCAGGGCAATAGCAATACGATACAGTGCCTGCATCTTGGGACTTGAGGCACTACTGCCAGCCATCTCGCTTTTACGGCGAATAAAGAAAAATGCTGCAACTACCATCAAGACAAGAGTGATAACTAGAGTCCAAAGTGCATTGGCAATACCAAGATGCCCCTCTAGACCAAGCATTCCTCCCAGTCCAAAGTCACCAAAAAGAGTGATGCTTAGATTGAACCCAAAGAAGCTAACCGCAGTAGCAGGGACAGTAGGAACTGCTGCTATAACTCCTGAACGGAAAGTGCTTGCAATCAGGGAAGGCAAGAGCAAGAACAGGCTCATTAAAACAATATTGGAAAAGACCGTACCGCTCAAGCTTACTGCCAACATAGATAGTGCTGCTGCGAAGAGACCTGCAGTGAGAAATTCAGCCAAGATAACAAGAAGTGTCACATCAAAGGATGCCCCAGCTGCAAGAAGTATCAAAGAATTAAGTCCCAGGCTCACAAGAATCGGAGCAATAATCCAAGTAAAAATTGCTGCTGCATAGCTTGTGAAGAGTGCTCCTCGTTTTATAGGTAAGGCATGATAGAAGTCAGACTTCGTGCGCTTTCTCAAAAAGCTAAATCCAAGCAGGGTAAGCAAGAAGGGAGCTGTCCATATAAAAACAACAGTGAATGCCCAAGTATTCGAAACATGGAACCATGGCGTAGCGATGTCTCCAAAAGTTATTGCGGAAAGAGTAAGGAGCAAGGTTACAAGAAAAAGGATGCCTGCCAGTATTGATCCGGGCAACACTAATTGAGCAAGAGCCTCCCTATACATGCGTCCCGAAAAGGCAGAGGGATGCTTTTTCACAGGAGAAGTGTTTGCATTATATTCACTCATGACTGGGACACCTCCCCTGAAGATGCTGGCGCAGACACACCCTCCTGTTCAGGCAAAGAAAAGGCTATCGGTGGTGCAGGCGGCGGAGTCATCCCATCCACCTGGTAAGGATGCTGTGGAACAGTGGGCTGTACAGGCGGAACAGCTTGGGCCTGCTGTGGAACCTGCATCATCTGTTCTTGCGGCATGGGCTGCTGTGCTACCTGGGCTGCAGGAGCAAGTGGTACTGGCTGCTCTTGCGGCATCGCTGGAGAAGCCGGAGCTGGAGTTGCCACCTGTGCAGAATATGCCTGTGCATCAGGCTGTGCTGTCTGCATGGGCACAACAGCTTGCTGCGGGGATGGAGCGGCGGGTTGCTGCACCGCTTGCTGCACTGCTTGCTGTCCCTGTGCGGGCTGCAGTGGTTGCCCTGTCTGCGAACAGAACTTAGCAGGAGCTGGCTGCTCTGAAGCAGATTGCTGCACTACTTGCTGCGCCTGCACGGACGGTGTCGCTTGCTCCTGCTGAGCGGGATACATAGGCTGTTGTCCCTGCTGTTGTCCCTGCTGCGGCACAGAGGGAGCAAAGCCTGCAGGATAAGCATCTTGCATCGCATATGCTGGTGGCGGAATAGGTCCAGGCATCTGTCCACTACCAGGACGTGCATAGATTTGAGCTAAAGCATTATCAAAGCTATAGCCTGCTTCGCGCAAGCGCTCAACAAACAAGGCCTCAAGTCCCTGTGGTGCTTGCTGGACAAGCTCTGCCTTAGAGCTTTGGAAGATTAGCTTGCCTTCATGCAGCAAGGCCAGCCATTCACAGGTATCTTCAAGTTCACGCAAAGAGTGCGAAGAAATAACCACAGTCGTACCGCGCGTCTCTATGTCACGAGCAAGAATCTGGCGTACCAAATCACGCATGGTCGGATCCAGACCATCAAAAGCCTCATCCAGCAGTAAGTAGCGAGGACGCGCCGCCAAAGCAAGAATAATCGCAGCTTGACGCTTCATGCCCTTTGAAAAGGTGCGAATTGCCTTAGTGTAAGGCAGACGGAAAAGATTAACCAATGCCTGGAAATGAGCGTCATCAAAATCAGGGAATGCTCGTGCATAAAGTTTCCCCATGCGTTTTAGACTAGACTGTGACAAAAAATACAGCTCATCCGGAACTAGGATTATTTGTCCCTTTGCGGCAACATTTTCATAGATTTGCAAGGGACCGCTTTCATCAACAAGGACAGCCTCCCCCGCATCAGGCTTATAGATGCCTGCCAGCAGACGCAGCAGCGTAGATTTTCCTGCGCCATTACTGCCCACAACACCATAGCTAGCCCTTGCAGGAATTGTGCAATTGAGCTCATCCAGCGCAAGGCTTCCATCAAACTTCTTACTTAGATTCTTCGCTTGCAGCATAGCTGCTCCCTTCTCTGATTGCCTGTGGCACGGATGGCTATTGATTGGCAGCTCGACTTATCTTAACTCAAGAGCCTCCAAAGCCTCTCCCAATTGATTTGGAATAATAACGTTACGGTCAAAATGATACTCTTCAGTAATAGGATCCCATTCATTAATTCGCTTTACTTCGCCGTAAGGCAAAGTGCGTCTTTTTGTTATACCACTGCTCGTTCGAATCTCAAAAGTAAGAGAATGACTACTAGTGCTTGGACGGCCAACAATAGCTGAACTGCCAGCAGTAGAGGAAGAAGGAGCAATCGGCTCAGCAAAATCAAGGTCCGCTTCTGTCCTTTGTATTGCAGATATCCACTCTGTTCCATCACGCACTTCTGCAAGAACTTCAGCTATCGCATAGCGTAGTTCCTCATCACTGATTCTCATCTCATTGCTATAGATTGCAGCCAAGACCTCGTCACCACGCCACGGATTCTGCGAGTTAAACCTTGTTATATCGCGGGACTCGACCAGCCTCATATGGCTTGAGTTGCTACCTGCATCCTGAGGAATACTAATCCAGGTAATATTTTCAGGACGGGGAACAAAGCTTGCCTCATAGCTAGCAACAGCCCACACCGAACCCGCAAAGACTGCAGCAAGAACAAGTGCAATCCCAAAAGATAGGGGAACTTTAAGCAAATTGCGCCAAGTCTTAGTGCTAATAAGCTCAAAGGTGCAAATCAATATTAGAGCGACAATGACTATCGCAAAAATTTCAAAGATTAACTCATTTCCCGTTACTGACGAACCCGACGAGTTAACGCGACGAAGAAAATCTAGCGGAGACATTACTGCTGCTGCCATAAGAAGAGGCAAAGCTACCGCTATTCGGTAAACGGCCTGCATTCTATTACTGGGTGCACTATTTCCTGCTACTTCGCTTTTGCGACGCATAAAAACAAAGAGGGCTGCAATCAGCATCACTAAGGCAAGAAAGAGAGTCCACAGAGCATCGTTAAGAACGGGGCCAATGGTCCAGTCGCTCCCCCATCCAAAGAGGACATCAAAGGGGGCGTCATTGAATAAGGTAATACCTAGAGACAGGCCAAAGAAGCTTTCTTCGCCATGCGGCAATGCTGGCACAAGAATAACAATCGCCTCACGGAAAAGGGCGCTTACCAAAAGAGGCATCCACAAGAGCAGCTTACCTAAAACAATGTTGGTAAAAAGTGTTCCGCTAAGTGACATAGCAAGCATAGTCAGAGCAGCGGCATACAGAAGTGAAGGAATGAAGATTAGAAGGGCACTTGTGAAACTTGCAGCTGCAAGATCTGCTCCCGCAATAGCAAAGAGCGTTGTCCCTAAGGTAAGTGCTATGAGTGCAGTAGCAATAAGCCAAGTATATACTGCTGCAGCAAAGCTAAAAAAGAGCGCTTCGCGCCTTATCGGCAAGGCATGATAGTAGTCAGACTTTTTACGGCTGTTAAGAAAACTAAAGAGTAAGAGGGCAAAAAGAAAGGGAGCTACCCACATATACACTATGGTAGGTATCCAAGCTTCATAAACAGGTACTATCCAGCTAGATGTTGAGGTTCTTGAAAGCGCCCATGAAATTTCTCCCCATCCCTGCAGTATCACAGCTGCCAAAAGCATACCCCCAGTAATGAAGCCTGGTATCGCTAGCTGGGATAGACCTTCTCTGTACAGCCTGAATGAAAAATAAGAGCCTTGTGTCTTTGTTTGTGTCTTCATGCTAAAAGTATAATAGAAGTCATGCAGCATCAACCAAACA
>Ga0123355_10018111_pt1 | contig 11154 bp, 6 predicted proteins | sample TergutEmb28metaG_3_FD_89872 | JGI IMG/M metagenome (GOLD analysis project Ga0123355, IMG submission 89872) | Embiratermes neotenicus P1 segment gut microbial communities from Petit-Saut dam, French Guiana - Emb289 P1 | ecosystem: Host-associated > Arthropoda: Insects > Digestive system > Gut ...
CGGCCGACGATCGTCGAATACCGCGCGCATCTGGATCGGTTTGCCGACGAAACGCTGGGCGTCCCCGTTTCACCCGGACTGATTCGGATCATGGTGACCATGCCTTCGGAAGCCGCGGTGGATGCGGAGATCATCGAGTCCCTCCTCGGCCAGGGCATGAGCGTCATGCGGGTCAATTGTGCTCATGACGGTCCCGAGGCCTGGGAGGCCATGGTGAGGCATCTCGAGTCCGCCAGAAACAAACTGGGCAAGCAGTGCCGGGTGGCGTTTGACCTGGCTGGCCCGAAACTGCGGACAGGCCCTCTCCAGCCGGGTCCGGAGGTGCTGCGCTTCAAGCCGGGCCGCGACATACTCGGCGTCACGGTGGCGCCCGTTCCCATTCTGTTTGGGCCCGCAGCCGCGGTGGACGACGACGAGCTTTTGATCGTTCCCGTCGACCCGGATCTTCATTCCTCTGCGCAGATCGGAGACGAGATCAGGCTGAAGGACACTCGCGGCCGGAACCGCGTCCTGCCGGTCATGGACCACAGTGCGCGGGCCTTCTTGTGCACCTGCGACCGCACCTCTTACCTCGCGACGGGAATGGAACTCGAGTTGTGGCGCCAGAACACGCTCGTCGCGTCCGGAAAGATCGGAAAGGTGCCGTCGAGCGATGCTCGGATTCCCCTCAGTCGAGGAGACTTGCTGGTCATTACCCGCGACTTGACGCCCGGGCACCCCGCGGTCATGGATGACGAGGATGAAGCCGTGCTTGAACCGGCGTTCATCGGCTGTACTCTTCCCGCGGTGTTCGATTCGATCGCGCCAGGTCATCGCGTATTGCTCGATGATGGCAAATTCGAGGGACTCGTCCGCGAAGTCTCGTCGGACCGGTTCACGGTCGAGATTCTGCGCGCAGGGCGCGGCCAGGCCTACCTTAAAGCGGAGAAGGGAATTAACCTGCCGGACACCCCTCTGGATCTGCCGGCCCTTACCAGCAAGGATATTGCGGATCTCGAACAAGTCGTCGGGCACGCCGATCTGGTTTCGCTCTCGTTTGTGCACAAGCCCGGAGACATCGACGAACTCTACCGGCACCTCGAGCGGCTGGGCGCCGACAAGGTCGGGGTTGCGCTCAAAATTGAGATGCGTGCGGCGTTCGAGAAACTTCCCAAATTACTGTTGACGGCGGCCAAACGAAGACGGATTGCCGTGATGGTCGCTCGCGGCGACCTCGGGGTCGAGATCGGCTTTGAACGGATGGCCGAGGTGCAGGAGGAGATCCTGTGGCTTTGTGAAGCGGCGCAGGTCCCCGTGATCTGGGCGACGCAGGTGCTCGAGTCGCTGGCAAAAAACGGGCTGCCCTCGCGCGGCGAAGTCACCGACGCGGCCATGAGCGTTCGCGCGGAGTGCGTCATGCTCAATAAAGGACCCTACATCCCTGAAGCCATCCGGTTCCTCACCGATGTCTCCCGCCGGATGACGCAGCATGCGCGCAAGATGTTTGCCAAGCACCGGCCGCTGAGCGCCGCCGGATCAGGCTGGCTGGAGATCAATCAGTGTTAGCTCTCGACCGACGCCGGCAGCGCCTGAGCCTGGGCGCGAGCGCTCGCGCCTGCGCCCTAGGACTGGCGGCCACGTTCCTGTTTGCGCCTGCCGTAGGCAATGCGTGGGCGCAACCCGCGTCTCTGCCGGCCGCTGCGAGCCCGGGCGCGGACTATCGAGGGATCCTCGGCGAGTCCGACGAAGAAGACAAAGAGACCTACATCGACTCCTATCTGTCGGTGGGATACAGGCACGATCGGTTTCCCGAAGGCCTGAACGGCGATGAGATCCGCTTCCACTGGCAGCAGTCTTTCGGACCTTCGAGCAGCCTGGCTGCCGGTATCGAAATTCCCTTCATTGACGTTCGAGGCGAGGGCTCGAGCGCAGCGGGAATCGGGGACATTCACCTCGACTTCCGCGGCATGATCAGCAAGGGTGAACGATTTGAACAAGCCGCCGGCCTGGAGGTCGTCGCCCCGTCGGCCAGTCATGAGTTGCTCGACGACGGCCAGACCGTTCTCCGCTTGCTGTGGGGCTTTTCCGGCAAGATAACGCGGCGCACCACGCTCGATGGGGAAGCCAGCTATAGCAAGGCCGTGTCCAGCCGGTTCGGCACACCGGAACTCAACCATCCCGGAGGGGAGCTCATTCTTACCCGGGCGTTTACCGAGCGCTTCAGCGGTTTCCTCGATTCCAAAAACTACTACGAATTCAGCCTTCACGGTTCTGCCAACACGCTAAAGATTGGGGCCGAGGTTCTGCTCGATCGCGAGAAGAAGTGGGGCCTTTCTCCTTATGTGCTCATCCCGTTTACTCAGGCCGCCAGGCATCTTGAAACCAGCGGCGCCCTCGGCCTGGATCTGAGGTTTAAGTACCCTTCATGGTTATGAGAGCAAAGTTATGAAACCAATCCGTCGCTTTAATGTTGCTCCTTCCCTTCCCGCGCCTCTCGAGGGGCTGCGCCATTTGGCCTACAATCTGCGGTGGAGCTGGGACCACGATACCGTCGAACTGTTCCGCCGCCTCGATCGCGAGCTGTGGGAAACCACGGGACACAACCCCATACACATGCTGGGCGCCCTCGACCAGACCGTGCTCGAAGCCGCCGCTCGGGATGAGAGCTTTCTGGCCCATCTGGATCGGAGCGTCCAGGAACTCAACCTCTATCTGACCTCCTCCTCAACCTGGTATCGACGCACGCATGGCGAAGTGGAGGGCCTTCGCGTGGCTTACTTTTCCGCCGAGTTCGGGCTGACGGAATGCCTGTCCATCTTCGCCGGGGGCCTGGGCATGCTGGCCGGAGATCATTTGAAATCCGCCAGCGACATCGGCGACCCGTTGGTTGCAGTGGGCCTTCTGTACCAGCAGGGATACTTCGCGCAATACCTCAATGCCGCCGGATGGCAGCAGGAGACCTATAAGGACAACGACTTCCAGAACCTTCCGCTCGTCCTTATAAGAGGGGCGGATGGCAGGCCTCTGGCGGTCCACATCGAGTTCCTGGGCCACCCCGTTCGCGCCCAGATCTGGCGCGCCGACGTCGGCCGTATCCCGCTTTTCCTGCTGGATACCAACCTTTCCGACAACAGGCCCGAGGATCGCGCTGTCACCGACCAGCTCTACGGCGGCGACCTGGAAATGCGATTGAAGCAGGAGATCCTGCTGGGAATCGGCGGATGCCGGGCGCTCGCGGCGTTAGGAATAGGGGCCACCGTCTACCACATGAATGAAGGCCATTCCGCCTTCCTGTCATTAGAGTGGACGCGACAATTAATGGAGCGGTTGAAGCTGAGTTTCCAGGAAGCCCGGGAGATCGCGGCCGCGGGACTGGTTTTTACCACCCACACTCCGGTGCCCGCGGGTCACGACTATTTCCCGGCGGCGTTGATCGAGCATTATCTGGGCGACTACGCAAGAGGCCTGGGCCTGAATAGCCAGCAGTTCATGGGGTTGGGCCGCAAAAAGCCATCGGATTACGAGGAAGAGTTCTGCATGACCGTACTCGCCCTCCGCATGTCCGGGTCCGCAAACGGCGTGAGCAAGCTGCACGGGGCGGTGAGCCGCGATATGTGGAAGGGCCTATGGCCGGGCTTGCCGGTCGAGGAGATCCCGATCGGCCATGTGACCAATGGCGCTCACTTTCGTTCCTGGGTCTCGAACGAAATGAACCAGCTCTACGACCGTTACCTGGGCCCCAATTGGAGGGAGCATCAAGCCGATCCCAAGCTATGGCTGCACGTGGATTCGATTCCCCATGAAGAGTTGTGGCGAACCCACGAACGCCGCCGCGAACGCCTCGTCGCCTTTGCCCGGCGCCGGCTGCGAGCCCAGTTGACGCGCCGGGGCGCTCCGCAGTCGACAATCGATGCGGCCGATGAGGTCCTCGACCCCGAGGCTCTAACCATCGGATTCGCTCGCCGCTTTGCCACCTATAAACGGGCCACGCTGTTACTGCGCGACATAGACCGGCTGGAACGGATCCTGAACCACCCTGACCGCCCGGTGCAGATTTTGTTTGCGGGCAAGGCCCACCCGCGCGACGACGAGGGCAAGTCATTCATCCAGGAAATTTACAAGGTCTCGCAACGCAAAGGACTCAGCCGCCGGCTGGTTTTTTTGGAGGACTACGATATGGCGGTGGCGCGGTACCTGGTCCAGGGTTGCGATGTCTGGCTGAACACGCCGCTGCGTCCGCTTGAGGCCAGCGGCACCAGCGGGATGAAAGCGCTCGCCAACGGCACCCTGAACGTCAGTACGCTGGACGGCTGGTGGGATGAAGCCTGGGAGATTGCCGCCGCGAAAGGAGTCTTCGTAGGCTGGGCGATTGGCCGCGGAGAAACTTACGACCAGCCTGGATATCAGGACCAGGTCGAAGCCGCCGCCCTCTACGACCTTTTGGAATCCGATATCGTTCCTGCTTTTTATGAGCGGGGCACCGACGGGCTGCCCCGGCGCTGGATTTCCTACGTCAAGTCGTCGGTCAAAACCCTGTCCTACTCCTTCAACACCCATCGCATGGTGAACGATTACACCACGCATTTCTATTTCAACGCTCACGAGAGGTCCCGTGCGTTATTGGCCGACAACGCCGCACGCGCGCGCAAGCTGGCGTTGTGGCTGTCGCGGATCGAGGGCGCCTGGGCGAACGTGGCCATCGAAACGGTTGACGGAGTTGGCGAGGAGGAAATTCGGGTGGGCCATCCGCTTACCGTCCGCGCGAGGGTGCGGCTGGGCGGCCTTGCCCCGGAGGAGGTAGCCGTGCAATTGTACCTGGGGCGGTTGAATGCCGATGGAGAAATCTCGAACGCCGAGGCCATTGCCATGCACCCGGTCTCCCAGGCGGACGGAGTCTACGTCTTCGAGGTGCTGAACGTGCCCTGCAAGCGTAGCGGGTTGAACGGCTACACCGTCCGCGTGGTGCCCTTCCATCTTGACGAGGCGCTGCGCTTCCTCCCCGGACTCATTCACTGGGCAAATGAACCGGCTGTGCTGGTAAACGAACCGCCCGTACTCATGAAGGCCAGCTGATTTGCGAGGGAGCAGGACGGGATGGTTTTGGCCGCCGCCGCGGCCATCCGGATATCGGGAACGCGGGCGGCCGGCCGGTTGAATCCAGGCGACGGCTCGCTCCGGCTGGAAGAGGGCGGGGCCACGAACGCAGTCTCCGGGTGTATGTCTCAGGGGGTGGATCTGGCAAGGCGGCAGTTCGAGGATCTATGAAAGTCGGCATCGTAGGATGTGGATTTGTCGGCAGCAGCGCCGCCTATGCGGTCACATTGGGCGGAGCCGCCAGTGAAATCGTGCTCATCGATCTCAATGCCAAACTCGCGCACGCCCACGCCGAGGATATTTTCCACGCTACCCCCTTTTTCGCTTCCTCCCGGATCAGGGCCGGGGATTATGGCGACCTTGAAGGGGCCGGAGTTGTCATCCTGGCCTGCGGCGTGGGGCAACGGCCGCAAGAGACGCGGCTCCAACTCCTGGGACGTAATGCCGCCGTCTTCGAGGCGGTGATTCCCCGGGTCATGAGATATGCGCCTGAAACCGTCTTGCTGATTGCCTCCAATCCCGTAGATGTGATCACGCAGATGGCCACCCGAATTGCCGGCGTCCCTCCCCAGCGGGTGATCGGTTCGGGCACCATTCTGGACACGGCCCGTTTCCGAACCTTGCTCGCGGAAAGCTTTAACGTGTCACCCAAATCGGTCCACGCCTATGTGCTTGGCGAACACGGCGATTCCGAAGTCCTGCTCTGGTCCGACGCCAGGGTGGGCGCCGTGAGCCTGGTCGATTTCGCGCGCCAACTCGGCTGCGACGTGAGCGCGGAAACCCGCAGGCGCATTGATGATGGCGTCCGCCGGGCCGCCTACCGAATCATCGAAGGCAAAGGCGCGACCTATTATGGCATCGGCGCCGGCCTGGCGAGAATTGTGCGGGCGGTCGGCAGCGATGAGCGGGTGGTGTTCACCGTCTCCAGCCGCACCGCCGGCCTGGGAGACTTTCCGGAGGTCTGTTTCTCTCTGCCCCGGATTGTCGGCTCGGCTGGAATTATGAACACGGTGCTGCCGAAGTTATCGCAGGAGGATCAGCAAGCGTTGATGGCCAGTGTAGAAGTCGTGCGAAACGCGGCCGGAGAAGCCGGATTCTGATACGCGACCTCTCGCTTGGACTTCGGGAGAAGATGTAGCGAGTTTGCTTTTGACCGGACCGAAGAGCGTCGCTGGCCAGGGAACGGATTGGGGATTTTCGTGATGAACGCCCTCGCAGACATGGCGATAGAGCGCGACGAGATGTCTCGCGAACGCGCCGAGCGCGGCGCGAGCCATCCCATCGGCGCCACGGTGGTTCCTGGCGGCGTCAATTTCAGCATCTTTTCGCGCAAGGCATCCGGCATCGAGCTCTTGCTCTTCGATGGGGCAGACGATGGGCGTCCGGCCCGCGTCATCCCCCTCGACCCGATTGCCAACCGCACTTATTTCTATTGGCACGCCTTCGTGCCTGGCTCGGGAGCCGGACAGATCTACGGCTTCCGCGCGAACGGGCCCTTTGATCCCGTAACGGGATCCCGCTTCGACTCGTCCAAACTTCTCCTGGATCCTTACGGCCGCGCCGTCGTGGTTCCGAAACATTACAGCCGCGATGCCGCATCGCAAGAAGGAGACAACGCGGCAGCGGCCATGAAGAGCGTGGTCGTAGATCCGCACGACTACGATTGGGAAGGCGACATGCCCCTGAGGCGGCCGTCCTCGGGCACCATCGTCTACGAAATGCACCTTCGCGGCTTCACCGCGCATCCCAATTCGGGAGTGCCCGCGAGCAGGAGAGGCACCTACGCCGGTTTGATAGAAAAGATCCCGTATCTTCAGGATCTGGGGATCACGGCAGTCGAACTGCTGCCCATCTTTCAGTTCGACGCTCAGGATAGTCCGCCGGGACGGGTCAACTACTGGGGCTATGCTCCGGTCTCCTTCTTCGCGCCGCACCAGGCCTACAGCTCGCGGCAGGACCCACTCGGACCGGTGCACGAATTCCGCGACATGGTCAAGGCCCTGCACCGCGCCGGGATCGAGGTCATCCTGGACGTAGTTTTTAATCATACCGCCGAAGGCGACCACAACGGACCGACGCTCTGCTTTCGCGGTCTGGACAACGCCACCTACTACATCCTGGAGCCAGACCGGAGCCGCTACTCCAACTACAGCGGCACGGGCAATACCCTGAACGCGAATCATCCGATTGTGCGGCGGATGATCGTGGACAGTATTCGCTACTGGGTCGAGGAGATGCACGTGGACGGGTTCCGCTTCGACCTGGCTTCGATCCTCTCCCGCGACAGCAACGGCAACGTAATGGCGAACCCGCCCGTGCTCTGGGACCTCGAATCCGACCCGGTGCTTGCGGGCACCAAAATGATCGCGGAGGCCTGGGATGCGGCGGGCCTCTATCAGGTGGGCAGCTTCGTGGGCGACAGCTGGAAAGAGTGGAACGGAAAATTCCGCGACGACGTCCGCAGCTTCCTGCGCATGGAAAACGATACCGTGGTGCCCCTGGCCGACCGGCTTCTGGGCAGCCTGGCCATCTACGGCCATAAGCAGCGCGAGCCCGAGCACAGCGTGAACTTTGTCACCTGTCACGACGGCTTTACGCTCAACGACCTGGTGTCGTACAACCGCAAGCACAATGAAGAAAATGGCGAGGCCAATCGGGACGGCACGAACGACAACCGCAGCTGGAACTGCGGTGTGGAGGGTCCCTCCGAGGACCCGGCCGTACAGCAGCTGCGTAACCGGCAGGTAAGGAACTTCCTGACTCTGACTCTGCTTTCTCTGGGCGTGCCCATGATCCTGATGGGCGACGAGGTGCGGCGCACGCAGCGCGGCAACAACAATGCTTATTGTCACGACGACGAGATCAGCTGGTTCGACTGGTCTCTGGTGGACAAGCATGCCGACCTTCACCGGTTTGTGAAACTGTTGATCTCCCGCCGTCTGCTGCGAGATCTGGACCGGGACCATCCCGGCGCAACCCTCACCGAACTTCTAGAATCCGGCCGGCACGCCTGGCATGGCGTGAAAGTCGGACAACCCGACTGGGCCTGGTGGTCGCACAGCATCGCGCTCGAGTGGGAACTCCCAGTCGAAGGATGGCGGTTCCACCTCATTTTGAATGCCTACGACCATCCGCTCGATTTCGATCTGCCGCCGCTTGACGACAGCCGGGACTCGTGGCGCCGGTGGATCGACACCGCGCTCGATTCCCCGAATGACATCGTCGATTGGCAGCCGGTCGAGCGGTTTTCCGCAACTTACCACGCTGAGCCTCGGTCGGTCGTGGTGCTGACCGCAGGTTCAGCCAAAAGGGTCATGGCCGCGGAGCGGCTCTGATCCTTATCACTGAAAAGGAGAAGATTCTATGGCTACAGTATTCGAACTAGAGCCCCGACCCCTCCCGTCCACGGCGGCAACCCAACGGTCTCTGAGCGCATACGGCCCGGCAAGGTCCACCGTTCAGGGTACGCCGTTAGACGGGGAAACGTTGCGCAAGATGGACGCGTACGTGCGCGCCTCGAGCTACCTCAGCCTCGGCATGATCTACCTGCAGGACAACCCTCTACTGAGAGAGCCCCTGAAGCCGGAACACATCAAGAACCGCCTGCTGGGCCACTGGGGCGCAAGTCCCGCTCTGTCCTTCATCTATATTCATTTGAACCGGCTGATTAAGAAATACGACCTCGATATGATCTACCTCGCCGGACCAGGCCACGGGGCGCCAGGCGTTCTCGGCCCGGTTTATCTCGAGGGCACGTATTCGGAAATCTACCCGGACAAGAGCGAAGACGCGCAAGGGCTGCGGGAATTCTTCAAGCAATTCTCTTTTCCGGGTGGAATCGGCAGCCACTGCACGCCGGAAACGCCCGGCTCCATCCACGAAGGAGGCGAGCTCGGCTATGTCTTGTCCCACGCATGCGGGGCGGCGTTCGATAATCCGGACCTGATCGTGGCGGCGGTTGTGGGCGACGGGGAAGCCGAGACCGGACCCTTAGCCACGTCCTGGCATATCAGCAAGTTTCTGAATCCGATTCGCGACGGCGCGGTTCTTCCGATCCTCAACCTGAATGGTTACAAGATCAACAACCCGACCCTGCTGGCCCGTATTACCCACGAAGAAGTAGAGCAGTTGTTCCGGGGCTATGGATGGACACCGTACTTCGTGGAGGGATCGGACCGCGAAAGCATGCACCAGGCCTTGGCGGCAACCATGGAGCAGTGCGTGGCCGACATCCAGCGCGTGCAGCGGGAGTGCCGGACTTCGGGACGCGCCATGCGGCCCCGCTGGCCGATGATCGTGTTGCGCGCGCCCAAAGGATGGGGTGCCCCCATCGAGGTCAATGGCCACCGGTTGGAAGGCTTCTGGCGCGCGCACCAGGTGCCGCTGGCCGATGTGAAGAAGAACCCGGCAAGCCTGAGCATTCTCGAACGATGGATGCGCGATCAAAAGCCGGAAGAACTGTTTGATCAAGACGGCAGGCTGGTTCGGGAACTCCGGGCTCTGGCTCCCACCGGCCACCGGCGCATGAGCGCGAATCCCCACGCAAACGGGGGGCGGCTCAGGAAAGCCTTGCGCCTTCCCGACTTTCGTTCCTACCGGCTCCAAGTGGACAAGCCCGGGCAGATTGAAGCCGAGAACACGCGCCCTCTGGGCGGTTTCCTGCGCGACGTGATGAAGGCGAACATGGACCGCTTCCGGGTGTTTGGCCCGGACGAGAACACCTCGAACAAGCTCCAGGACATCTATGAAGTCAGTAAGAAGTTCTGGATTGCCGAGTTCTTTCAAGAGGACCTCGACGGAACCGAGTTGGGGACCGACGGCCGCGTCATCGAGATGCTGAGCGAACACACGATGGAAGGAATGCTCGAAGGGTACCTGCTCACCGGACGGCACGGTTTCTTCTCTTCTTATGAGGCCTTCGTTCACGTCATCGACTCCATGTTCAATCAGCACGCGAAATGGCTGTCGATCGCGAAGCAGTTGTCCTGGCGCGCATCCATCTCGTCGCTGAACCTGCTGATTACTTCGACCGTCTGGCGTCAGGATCACAACGGCTTTACCCACCAGGACCCTGGTTTCATCGATGTAGTTCTGAACAAAAGCGCCCTTGTGACCCGCATCTATCTGCCGCCCGACGTGAACTCTCTGCTCTCGGTCGCCAACCACTGCCTGGGGAGCGAAGACTACGTCAACGTGATCGTCTCCGACAAGCAATTGCACCTGCAATACATGGACATGGACTCGGCGGTCAGGCACTGTACCAAGGGTATTGGCATATGGGATTGGGCCAGCAACGACCAGGGTTCGGAGCCCGATGTGGTGCTGGCATCGGCGGGCGACATTCCCACGCAGGAGGCATTGGCCGCCGCCGCCATGCTCCGCGCTGATTTTCCCGACCTCAAGATCCGGTTCGTCAACGTCGTGGATTTATTCAAGCTGCAACCGAGCACGGAGCATCCCCACGGCTTGAGCGATCGGGACTTCGACAGCCTGTTCACCACCAACAAACCCATTGTTTTCAATTTCCACGGCTATCCCTGGCTGATTCACCGCCTGGCGTACCGGCGCACCAACCACCCGAACCTGCACGTGCGCGGATACAAGGAAAAAGGCAATATCAACACTCCCATGGAACTGGCGATTGAAAACGAGATCGATCGGTTCAGCATTGCCATTGACGTGATCGATCGCACCGAGAAATTGCGCCGCATCGGGGCCCACGCCAAGGAGAAATACCGCGACCAGCAGATAGACTGCCGCAACTACGCCTACGAACACGGCATCGACAAGCCGGAGGTCGTCGCCTGGAGATGGCCGTTTTAGCGGGAGAGGTAGCGAGGGGTGGACCGCCCGGGTGGCGTCAACCGAAGGGCGGCCCGCCTTCTCGATGCTTAGGGGGCGGCATGAGGCAGGTGGAACCATCTTCTCGGGTCTTGTTCCAGTGCAATCCTGTTCGGGTCCAGAGCAGAGAAATCTTTCAGGTTTGAAACAGATCCGGGACTTCGATTAAGGTGGAAAGGGCCTTTGGACGACTTCGCACGTTCCATGTTCGACTTGAATCGCTCGCAGGCTTCCCCATAC
>Ga0123355_10018112_pt1 | contig 11154 bp, 8 predicted proteins | sample TergutEmb28metaG_3_FD_89872 | JGI IMG/M metagenome (GOLD analysis project Ga0123355, IMG submission 89872) | Embiratermes neotenicus P1 segment gut microbial communities from Petit-Saut dam, French Guiana - Emb289 P1 | ecosystem: Host-associated > Arthropoda: Insects > Digestive system > Gut ...
TACGAGCATACTTCGGGATAAGCTTCGTCGCCGGGGTACAGTACATCCCCTTCCTCCTCTTCTATGATACCGGCATTGGCAGCCGCGTTTTTTAGCATAGGCTCTATAACCGACGCATCCATTTTTTCGCTTGCGGCATAGCCCATTTTGCCATTAACAGTGCCCCTAAAACCTACGCCCTGGCTTGTTGTATTCTTGTACTCGGTTATTTCGCCTTCAAATACTCGTACCTGAAAACCATTGCTTGCCAGGAAGAGAATCTCATAGTCGGTAAAGCCCTTAGCCTTAGCCTGGGCGAATAATTCCTGTTTAAATTCCTTAAACATCATATTATTTCCTCCCCCCTACCGTCATTTCTTTTACACGAATCATAGGCTGTCCAACATTGGTGGGGATGGCACCGCTTAAGCTACCACACATACCTTGTGCCGATGCAAAATTGTCGCCTACTTTGTCTATATCCCATAATATCTCGTGGCCTTTGCCTATTAGGGTGGCACCTCGTACCGGCTCGGCTATTTTGCCGTTTCGTATCATGTAGCCTTCCAGCACTGCAAAGTTAAAGTCACCGGAGGCCGGGTCTACAGAGCCACCGCCCATTTGCTTAGCATATAGGCCTTCTTGGGTGTCGGCTATTATTTCGTCTGTGGTGCTTTCTCCAGGGAGTATATAGGTGTTGGTCATACGGCTTGTGGGGGCATAGCGGTAGGACTCCCGTCGTCCGCTGCCGGTTGAGGGCATGTTCATTCTCAGCCCATTAAGATAATCCACCAGGTAGGATTTTAGCACGCCGTTTTCTATCAACATATTACGACGGGTGGCGGCACCTTCATCGTCTATGTTAAGGCTGCCCCATTCCCCTTCCAGGGTGCCGTCGTCCACGGCATTTACTATACTTGACGCCACGGCTTCACCCAGCTTATCTGTAAAAACAGAAGCCCGCTTTGCTATAGACGTAGCCTCGATGCTGTGGGCGCAGGCTTCGTGGAAGATTACCCCGCCAAAGGCATTGTCTATAATAACCGGCATACGGCCGCTTGGGCATAGGTCGGCTTTTAGCATGGTTACGGCTACGCGGGCGGCTTCCCTACCCATTTTCTCCATATCCAAAGAGTCCAGGAACTCGTAGCCGCCTTTGGTGCCTGGAGATTCTACCCCCGTTTGCTTTTCGTTGCCATCCGAAGCCACTGCCCTTACGGTGGCACGGGTGCTGGCGCGTCTATCCTCTACCCATACGCCGTTGGAGTTAACAATCAACACATCCTGTACAATAGATGTGAATGTGTCTGAGGTTTGGGTAATAAGTGGGTCGTAGGCGTAGGAGGCTTGAGAAGCGGCGCGTAATTTATCCACAATACAACCTTTGTCCCTATCATCAACGGGGATTTTGACCGTATCAGCGAAACGCTGCCTTTCGTCCCGGTCAAGGATTATTACGCTTTTAATCATGGGGTCTTCTTTAAGGCTGGCCTTTACCGCCTGGGCGGCTTCCTTTGCTAGCTTTATTAGGCTTTGGCGGCTGGTGTTATTGGTGTAGGCGTATACCGCGTTTGTGCCAAGGATAATGCGAAGGCCCAAGCCGTAGTCCACACCCCAATTAGCTTTTTCTACTAGGCCGTTGGTCATTACGATGCTGTCTTTTATGGTGTTTTCCATGAAAATTTCCGCAAGGTCGCCGCCGGTGGCTAGGGCTGCGGTTAGCACATCGTATACTAGTTGTTTATCTAGCACTTTAACCCTCCTTTTATTTTAATTGAATTGTAATGATATTTTATAGGGTTTGGATTAGATTGTAAAATTATTAACTGCCAACCCTAAATCCATACCCCCGCACCGTATCAATAGAAACCAAGCTGCCCGCATCGGCCAGCTTCTTCCGCAGACGTTTTAATGTGTCGTCTATGGTTCTTGTCCCTACTGCTACCTCGTATCTCCATACTTTACTTAGCAGCTCACTTCGTGAGACCGCTCTTTCCCGGTTAATTAATACATATTTCAGCAAACCAAACTCTGTGTTTGTTAATTGAAGTTTTTCGTTGTTAACATATGCTTCTAATTGGTTAGGGTCTATGGTGATATCGGCATAAGATATTGTATCTACCGGCCTCTCAAAAACTATGGGGCCGCTGCCCTCGGCTTTCCTAAACAGAGTTTTAACATGGACCACAAGCTTTGCAGGATTAACCGGTTTTGTAAGGTATACATCAAGCCCTAACGAGATGCCGAAAACATAGTCCTCATCCGTCTCTTGCCCCGTTAGCACGATAATGGGCAGTCTTGAATTTTGCAGGATTTTTGTACCTATAGAAAACCCGTCATTACCAGGCATTATTACATCCAGGATGGCCAGGTCGCATTTTTTTTGTAAGAAGGCCTCGTATAGCTTATCGCCGGTTTCGAAACACTTGACTGGGTAGCCCTCTTTTTCCAAAATGACCTGGACCATTCTTAGGTTAACCGGGTCGTCGTCTGCTATATATATTAGGTTGTTCACTGTTTTCACCTCTTTCTAGCTCCTCAAGCACCCGGCCAAGCTCCACTGTCAGCTCATCAAGCCGCTCATCCGGCAAGGCAGTGCCCATTTTAAGCAGGCATTCGGCTTTGCTTGCAATACGCCCCAGATGATTTTCACCGATTAGCAAAGCCGAGCTTTTTAATGTATGGATCAGCCTATGGGCTTCCTTTATATTGCCGTGTGCTATGGATAGCTTAATATTTTCGACGGTGTCTTTATTACCATTCAAAAACAAAACCTTCAACTCATTAAACAGCTCCTCATTTATTGTCGGCTCGTAAGTGGGCTGTGGATCTTTGTGAGGGTCATTATCTCCTTTTTGGGGCCTTAGATACTTAAGCAAGCATTGCCATATTTCCTGGGACGTAAAAGGCTTATTTAAACATCCCGTCACGCCAAAATCCGCATAGGGCTCGTCACCTGTTAACATAAAGGCCTCGGCGGTCATGGCAATAATGGGGGTTTTTACGCCTAGGGCCTTTATAGCATTACCGGCCTCTTTGCCGTCCATTTCCGGCATATGGATATCCATAAGAATTAGGTCATATGGATGCTGACCGTTTTCGACTCGCTCCTGCACCTTGGCTATTGCGGCTATGCCGGTCATTGCTACGGTTGGGTTTAGCCCTACCTGCCTTAAGTGCTCGCAGGCTACGCCTAGGTTCATATCATTATCGTCTACAACTAAAACCTCGCCCCATTGGAAGCTGGGCTTGGGAATGAGCTTCTTTTTTTCCACATGCTCAATTTTCCCCTTTTCATCCGCAATAGATGAAAGGGGTATCGCAAAGGAAAACTTACTGCCAAGCCCGGGAGTACTTTGGATCGTAAGCTCGCCGCCCATGGCCTCTACCAGCCGCTTGGCAATGGTAAGCCCAAGGCCGGATCCGCCATATTTACGTGTTGTGCTGGAGTCAGCCTGGACAAAGGGGTCAAAAATGCGGGCCATTTGCTCTTCGGTCATGCCAATACCAGTGTCCTTACTTTCGAATATTAATGTGAAATTATTATTGCTTTGCTCTTTGGCAAAAAAGGTGGCTACTACTGCGCCAGTGCCGGTAAACTTGATTCCGTTAAACAATATATTTGTACATATCTGGCATATCTTTGTGGGGTCGCCGGTTAAACGCCTTCCGTTTAAATTTAAAGGCGCGGCACTTATGCTTAGCTTGATGTCCTTCTCGGCGGCACTGGGCGACACCAAGGACTGGCACCGCTCTACCAGGCATGGGATATCAAAGGGTATTTTTTCGATTTCCAGCAGGCCAGACTCAATTTTTGATATATCCAGCACGTCGTTAACGATGTCTATTAGCCATTTTGAGCTGGTGACGATTTTATTTAGATACTCCTTGGTGCCCGATTCGGCATCTTCCAACGCCAGCTCCGAATAGCCTAAGATACTATTCATAGGTGTACGTATCTCATGGCTCATATTAGCCATAAACATGGTTTTTGCGCGGTTACTTTCTTCCGCAATTTCGCGCTTGCGTTGCTCGCTTCGAAGCTCTCTTAGCCGGGTAATGTCCTTGCCATAGGTAACGGCTACGGCTTCCCCGTTATAGGTTGTGCGCACCCCTTCAATTTCCCAATATTTAGATGTGGCATCTTGATAAATATAACTGACAGATCCTGTTTCAAATATTACATCTAATTTATCAAACCATTCCGTGCCTTCTAGCACATTGTTACGAACAATTTTATAACCTTCAAGCAATGGCAAATGCCCTGTGTTGTAGTAATCGAAAGCAAACTTATTGCACCCTTTTAAAGAATGATCCGCCCCCCAATAAGAAACCACCAAGGGTAAGGTATTAATCATTAAATTATGACGGTCATTGGCTTCGCGCTCGGCCTCTTGAAACTTATTAAACTCACGCAAGTCACGGACGTAGCCAAGTATGACCGGTTTTCCATTAAGACTTGTGTACACGAGATTTACTTCAACTAAAACAGGTGCCCTGTCTAATGTCTGATGCATCCATTCGAATTGCAGCCGCCCGTCTATAAATGCCTGCTCTACTAACCTGCTAAATTTTATCTTTGACAGCTCCCCGCAGGGCTGATATTCCGGAGATAAGTCGAAAAATCTAAGCTTGTACTCCTCCTTATCTTTAAGGCCAAATAGGGCTACCATTGCGTTATTACAGTCCAAGACATTATAGTTTTCGTCGGTAATGTGGCAGCCTAGGGGGACGGATTCGATCATGGTTTGCAGCCGCTGGTTGTCGATTTGTTCAAATTTCGCTCTTTTTAGAGCAATGTAAACAATCGCGGGTGATATGATTAAAAGCATCAGCATAAGAAGGCTTAAAGCATATATGGACGATATATAAGGGCAGGTCTCGTTGCAGCAAGGCACGATTTGGGTTATGGAAATGATGGTTATCATAACACCTATGCAGGCCAGTAACGGAAACAATAGATAGGCTAGTAGCCTTGTGTATGAGTTGTTTATTATGGGTTTTATGTTCATGGTCACCTCGTAGATGTTTATGTAGGTAATCGTAGTATACAAAACCGGGGCAGGGACTTGAGTGGGTTTCTCAAATGCCTGCCCCGGTTTTTATCTGCATTACAAATCTTCGTCATTAGGCTTTTCGCGGCTGTAAAGGATATTCAAATTGCCGTTGCAACAGCGCAGCTCGTCTATAAACGACTTTGGCACCGTTTCAGATCTCACCTGCACCAAGTACGTAAGCTCAAACAAGCTGCCCATATTGGTTGTCCTAACCCGCTCTAGCACGGCACTTTGGGTATACCTAGCAAAGATTTCATCAAACAGCCCTTCGTAGTCAAGGTTTTCCGGGATAGTAATGCGCAGTATGCGGGTATTGGACTGCCCTTCGCCAAACTTTACAATCGTAAGCAATAAACTAACCCCGCCTATAGCAATGAAAAACACAAATGCAAATAGCACCTGCTCCATCCCAATAACAAAACCCAGTGCCATAGCAAAAAACAAAGCCCCGATAGCCCTAGCATTACCCGGCATAGAGCGGAACCTTACCAGGTTAAAAGCTCCTGCAACAGCTACCCCAGCCCCAACATTGCCCCCAACAAGCATTATAATAATTTGTACAATGGGAGGCAAAATTACAAGCGCAACGGCCATAGTTTGGCTGTATTTATTTTTGTACATATATACGGCAGCAACACCCAGCCCTAAAATTAAAGAACATAAAGTATATGCAACAACCCCCCAAACCGTAAGGTTATCGCCACCTACATTACCGCTGTTAATAAGTTGCTGAAAAAAATCAGGCACTGTTTTTCACCAGCCCTTTCGTCTCATTCGCTATATAATTAGTATAACATGTCCCATACTTAGAAAAAGTACGCGGGAAGACGCCGTTTTCGCTTAAAGCCCGGGTTAGCCACAGTGGTATGCCCCCGGTTGTTTTTATCTCTAAAATAACCTCGCTGCCAGGCAAAATAGGACGCCCCTCCAAAGTAGACATAAAATCTAAATAATCCAGCCTAAAACGCATGTTTGTATCAAATGTTATCCTAAGCTCCGGGTTTTCTATACCCATAAGAGCTTTGCGTTGGTAGGCTATATGTACCCTCTCATAAACGGGATTACATCGCAAGTAAAAATCCATCTCGCGGGATATTTGGGTTTCCTTACAAGCCACAATTTTCCGTATAGCGTCAATAGAGGCGTCTTTTGGGATAGTCATGCGCCTTTTATATACAATACCGCTTAGCTTTTTCTTAAGTTCTAAGAACACGTCGTTTGGGGTAAGGGGAGACTCCAGTTTGTTATAGCAGCGCATACGCATTTTTTCCTTATACACAGGTCTATCTACCGATGTGCGGATAACGTCCCAGTCATGGGTGTCGAAATATAAATTTTGAACTAAGTATTCGCCAAATTGGTCGGATACCATAAAAGAAGCCATCACTTTTTGAAGTGCGGCACTTTGCTCCTTAGATATTAGATATTTTTCTTCATGTCTTCTGAAAACGTTTTCCACAAAATCGCTCCCGTGTTAGACTTCTTGCGCATTATGGCATAAGCTGTCCTTATTCGCAAGCTGTCTTTATTGGGCTTTTATCCAGGCCCTGCCCTTTGCTTGCATACAGAGGGTACACATGCTATATTTCTACGGGGAAGATTACATATGTATCGGGAGGTATACACTCATGAACCATCAAATGCAAAATTTAATAGACAAGGCTACCCAAGGGGACTTGGAAAGCCAATATAAACTAGGCCGGGCGTATAAATTTGGCGAAGACGGCTTTGATAAAGATGTGCTAGAAGGGTATAAATGGCTGAAAGAAGCAGCAGAAGGCGGCCATGCCGAGGCACAGCTAACTTACGCGTATTTTTTCATAGATATAGGCAATCAGGCCCATATAAAACACGACCTTAACGAGGGCTCTTACTGGCTAAGAAAGGCCGGGGAAAACGGCTGCGCCCAAGCCCTTTGGCTGCTTATAGGTGTATATGCCAATTTCGCTCCGGAAACCAGCAGCGACGAAGTTGTGGAGTGCTTTAAGACATTAATCGGCAGTTGCAACGACTATGCCGCCGCAGTGGAGCTAGGCTCCATATATTGCGGCAGTACTATGAATAAACACGTGCGCCGCTTTCCCGGCCTCGGGGTCTACTGCGATCCGGAAAAGGGCTTTAGGCTTTTGGAGGAGGGCATACGCCTGGCCGAGGCCCAAGAGGAAAACCCACTAAAATACGAGCAGTACGCCATGATATGTCAGGCCTATGACTCGGATACCTCAAAAGTTTATAATCCAGAGCTTGCGGATAGCCGCATATTTAAGGGCAGCGACAGGGTGGTAGCCCTGGCTAAAAAATTGTGTTATGCCGAAAAGGCCCTTGATGCTTTGCAAAGTAACGCATACTCCTCCCCTCTTCCTAAGGAATCCTTTGATGGGATGGTTGCCAATCATAAGAATTTAATCGAAAGTGCCCGTGGGGAGCTTCTTGGGGTTATTAATGAAGGGATTACTATTAGGGGTTAGTGGGAACAGGCCCTAGAGCGATTCACGCACCAATAGCTCATCCGTGGCTATCGCCGGGCTTGCATACTCCACCGTCAAATCCCACCAGGGCAATGTCCTTGCCGATTTTTATACCCGCTTCATTTATCGCACACATAGCTCCTAGTGCCATCATGTCACTGGATGCAAATACTCCACCTACGCCCTTGTGAGATGCAAGGGTTTTTCATGTTTTCATAGACTAAATCCTCGTTAAACTCCCCGGATACGGCCTGGTTTTGGATAAAAATAAAAAAAGAATCACCAGGAGTTTTATGATTACGCCCTCCATAATGGATACGTCCATTCTGTTAAGCGGGGCTCTAACGGCGGCAGAATATTTTAAAGACGAAGCTCAAGTTCTTTTCGAGGAATTGTATTCAAGGGATAACTGGCAGAAATATTATGACGAAGACCGCAACCTATTTTACATGGGCTACCAAGAGGACACAGGCGGCTTTGGCCAGTGGGATATGTATGCCGAACAGCTGATGCAGTATATTTTGGGGGTGGTGCCCCCTACCTTCCCTGTGCCGCCGGGATTTGTAAGAATGGTAACGATGGGACAGTTCCCACTTGCGGGGCTATCGGCTCGATAATTTTTGCCTCTGATGAGGCTTTTGATGCTATGGCGCATTATGCTAAAGTTCCGGAGCTTATTGGGCTGCATGGCTTTAATGACGCATATAACCAGGATGTGGGCTGGGTATGCGATTTTGTATTGGTATTGATAAGGGCATTAGTATTATAATGCTTGAGAACTATCTCAGTGGGATGGTGCATGAGTTGTATATGGGTAATGGGTATGTAAAAATGGCTACTTGTTTGCTGGGGTTTTTATTGCAATAATTATATGTATGTATCGTATTGCGCGAATATCAAATCGGGCGGAAAAGAGTGCGGGTGCAGCGAAAAGCGGTGGCGCGGCTTTTCAATTTTAGGCAAAAGATATGATAATCTTTGCTACTGCTGTATTTGCTTTAATAACCCAGACGCCAAAACCTTTGATAAAATCAAAGAATTGGTGCCGATATGGAAGAATTGTATTGATGCGGTGAAACTAAATTGATGTCAAGAAGAGCCATGAGGATAGGACAAGGGAGCGGTTGGAGTTGATGTTGGATTGGTGTGGTGTTATTCATCTTCATCGTGAGTAAGTGGGGCGTGCTCGATTTCGCCTTCTGCTGATTTGCGGCTTCGTCTAATTAGCTTCATATTCGCACTAATTAGCTGCATATTCGCACTAATAAAGCGTTGGAAACGGGGAAGATCAAAATCCTTTCCACTCTTAAAAATTTCCACATTTTCCTTATTGCTTATCCACCAAGCAATACTGTTTAATATTTTATAAACACCACCAATATTGTGTTGATTCAGCAGCTTAACATCTATTTTTTGCTTGTGAGGTTCCGTGATAATGTGGAAGCGCACTTCCTCTAAGATGCGCCTCAAAAAGTCAAAGTATGAATCGGGCAAGTCGGGATTTTTTACACGTGCCGCAATGTTGCAAAACAACTCAAAAACATGAGGATACAAATCATGAAATGGCTCGTCAATTCTGCACCATTTTAGCATGTCTAACAGCACGTATAGGTCAATGTATTTTGGTTCGCTGTCTACAACAATTGTGCTGTAAAACCGTATTAGCAATCCCCAATCATTGGGATTATTATTTGACATGAAAAACGCTCGGAATATAGCAACATGCGGCCCCAATTTTGTATATACCGGGCTGCGCTTTAACTCTGCTGATGAGTCGCAGAAATCTTCAAGTGTGCGGTCATAACGAATGATTGAGAACCAAAATCCATGTGTAAGTATAGGTGAGCGTATACTTGTTAGGAGCGCATCAGAAATAATCATTTCTTGAGCACCAGAGTACAGGATATTCGCAATTGCTATATCCTTCATTTCATTACTTGCATACGGTTTTGCACCAAGGCTATTTGTATGTGATGCGTGATTATGGTCGTATAGCCGTAGCACCTCACTCATTTGTATACTTAGCTTACTTTTATGTCTTAACCAGCCTTTTACTTCGTTATCTGAGAGCTTGTTGCTTTCTCTATGTTGGATTAGTTTACTTATGGTGTGTGGATCTCCAGTATCTTCTGCAAAGGCCAAATTATCCAGCAATCTAAATCGCTTACTACGATTCATTTCAAAGATTGCGTATATTGAGTTATAGAAATGCTTTACAAGAATAGTTGTAATCACTGTTCTCTTAATATCGCGGCTTGCGGCAGATAAATGTCTAATTGCCTCCCTCAAGAAATTTTTAATTGTACGCATGGTGGCCCGGGATAAATCTATTTGTACTGGATAGCCTGGGAATACATCTTTGTCATTATCTCCAAACTTGAAATTTATTGTGTCATCCGAGATATAGGCAAAATCAGACTTGCTAATCTCAATTAAATCCATGAGCTTTTCTTTGGTTACAAGCCCTCCTTTTTTTATTACGCGGCGCAATAAAATGCTACCGACGCGAATTTTGCCGAAGTACCACGGTGGCAATTTGATATGCTTCTTACGCAAATCATTAACGGTAACCTTTTTATTTCTTGCAATCTCAATAATTTGCGCCTCAATGTCAGCATCTCTATCCAGCAGGCATTCTACTGCATCGGCGAAATCAATGGCTGGCATGTTTATGGTGTGTGGGATGTATTTTTCAAGCTCCTTTTGACTAAAACGATGACCATTCTCACCATTTTTAAGGACATCCATATCACACTGGTAGATTATTTTTATGTGCCTACATGAAATAAGCGCGGAAATACCAAACACTTTTTGAATCATCTTCTTTTCCGTAATACGCTCTATATCCTCAAAGATAATAACAATTGTCTTACCAGATTCTCTAATTTCGTCTCCAATACTCTTGAGCGTACGTGTAAAAGAACTGGCATCACCCATAATCAACGGCCTAAACTTTGACCACCATCCGGTGCGCCCTAATATATCGTTAAACCTTTTAGAATATTGCGAGAATATACCGCAGTTTAACAATATTTTATCAATTTCATGCAAAATAATGTCTTGAATCTCATCAAGATTGCATGAAAGCACTTCTATATTAATGAACCTATACTTGGAGCTCCCTGCGTCGTTGCGGCGCATAAACTCGTTTACCAAAAATGTTTTGCCACTACCCCATGATCCGCATAAGCCTATTGTATCAAACGATTCCAAATACTCTTTTAGTCTATCTAATGTATATTCCTGCGTTGGTAAAAGAGTTGGCTTAGACTGCCTTATCCAACGTTTCCAAGCCTTTATGCCAATGGATAACACACTGTACAATGAAATTGCAGTCAAGCAAAAAAAGTATGCCTGCGTCAATTCAATAGCGAAATTAGGAGCGTAATAGCACAAGCCCCTTAAAAAACCATCCATGAAGTCTATGTCAAAGCCTTGATGCAAAAAAAAGTAGGCAGCTACAAAGCCTGCCCCATTAATTATATGATATGCAACAAAAGCGAGAAGAGTCCGTGGCGATTTATAGTAATACAGAGAGACGACAAACAGTGACAGTAGTGCAATAAAAAGATATGGCATCCGAGGAATACCATCCACAACATAGAAGATTAAAAATGACAGAATAAATATGCCGATGCCTTTAGCATAAA
>Ga0123355_10018113_pt1 | contig 11154 bp, 9 predicted proteins | sample TergutEmb28metaG_3_FD_89872 | JGI IMG/M metagenome (GOLD analysis project Ga0123355, IMG submission 89872) | Embiratermes neotenicus P1 segment gut microbial communities from Petit-Saut dam, French Guiana - Emb289 P1 | ecosystem: Host-associated > Arthropoda: Insects > Digestive system > Gut ...
ATGCGCAAATATGGGAAATGAAAAACGACTCAAATTATGATGGCAACTGTACCGCACGTCACTGCCTGAGCGGGACGTACGAAATATCACGGCGATGGGTTTTTGTTCGTTTGAGTGTACAATAAATAACATTCCACAACTGCTTTTATTTACACTTCCCTCATTATGTTATTCGCAGGAGGGTTGCATGGACAGTGGATCACTTTCAGTGTTCCGATGACGTCACCACATTTAGTTCTGTTCTGTCGCAGTCATAAAATTCACCCCGGACAAAAAATTAAAAAAATAAAACAAAAATACTTATCACCAGTTTAAAACTTACGTACATCTTTGAGATTTTAAAATTTCAACTTCCGGAATTGACGTACGATGGCCCCACTTATTACTGATTTTGCTACTTCATAACTTCATTCCACCAGCTTACGCACCGCTAAACCCAACTTCCTTTACGGCTGTACGTGATGTGGGTTAGGTCAACCAGGTACGACTTTCACTGTCTGCCTGCTGTCACACTCATATGCAGCGAATTTCGTCTTATGCATCATTGGATTCATGATCCCTGCACCAAACGGATACACAAACAACAGTACCAACAAATGTACATATCTACACTATAATTCTGTTATGCATCCAATTAATTCCTACATGTTTCGGCCACATATGTGACAATAAACACGGATATTAAAATTCACAGACCAGATACATCACAAGCATAAAATGAAATTATAATGCTGTTCGAAATAAATGAACTACACTAATATCAGAATTTCGTCTGCAGTAACACACTTCAGATCGCTCTTTGTATCTGCGTTTTCGTTCATCAAAATGCTAATTTTAGGTGTATTACTCATACGAGCAATTTTAATAGACATGAACCCTTTAAACGCCGAGTTAAATCCCATCTGCCCTTTGCTAGCATTATTCGGAGCTCACCATATTCTCCACGTTAGCAAGTAAAGGGTTAATAAATCTAACTTCCAAGACAGGTTAGATCGGAGAGTGGGGCTGTCATTTTTATTGACGGTCTAAACAAGTGTTTAGGTACGTATTATTAAACATTCATTTATCTCGAGAAATGTTTTAAAGAAAAATTTCTAGAACTTCATTGTATAAATAATTCAAGTTTTTACGTTTCCCATACTTGAAAGTAGTTTTTTTTTTAGGGGCAATTTATAATTGCATGCTGTCGCGAGTGCTCAGCAACTGGCATGCGATGCGGACTGACGGCTGCTTTAACTCTCTTCCTTTGTTAAATGAAACTTAGTTTCCTTACACAGTAATAATATCACGTTTTACACGCGTACTTTGTATTTCCCGCCACGTAATACGGGGAAAAAACTTGATGATAACAGACCCAATACTTTTGAGATAACACGAGGCGTATGCGATACACACTTATACATGTGTCAGTTCAAAGCAACGTACTGTTCGAAAGACGCATTTCTTAAAAAATTTTCAATTATCACTTTATGAACCTATTTTAATATCGTCTGTATTACACCTAATATTATGACGGAAGAGAATTTAATCTGATCTAGAACATTTAATCTTTGCAAGAAAATATAGAAATACTGCGTTTTGATTATTTACGACTTTAGAGAAAGAGAATTTTGAAGGTATAAAACGCCAGTGGGTTACCTGTACAATGTCGTCAAAGTTAAGAGATGTTTAAGTTATAAAAAATGTTTACAATAAAATTTGCGATAAGTTTAGGTTATTTATAAATAAAATAATAATTATTCTGAAAGTATGCTACGGGTTACGACAATAATATTACTGCGAAACAAACTAAAATAAATTATTCGGTAAATTACTCCAAATAATTATTTACCGACGCGCGGAAGGGGGTAAATAACGCACATATTTTCATGCTATGTACAATATTACACATAATATTCATGGTAATAATACTAAGTGTTAATGTTATTGGGTTGTAGCAGGTTGTATCATTTAAACTGGGATAATGTATAAAAACCATTTTTCCGTTTCGTAGTTACATATTCAGTCATAAAATCTTATATGGATAATTGAACAATTATTGAATTATTTCAGTTTCGTTACTGCAGTTAGCTTCTAGAAACAAGAACTGTCATTGTTATGTACGGACCATTGTTCGTAAATTTGATTGAAATTTGCAGCGGGGGTTTTGAGGAATTCTAAGTTAAGCTGTCTTGCAGACTGTTCAACACAAACCTGTATGAGGAAGAATTGCAAAGACGAAAGTTTCACTGCATCACATTGTTACAACAGGACAGTCAGGAAACTGGTTCTAAGTTTTGCTGGTTTATATAAAAAAAAAAAAAAGCAGTTCGAACGCGAGCGCGTGTTGCTGTGAGCTGCAGAGAGATACGATTGTGGAGTTGCGAAGGGGACAGGTGAGGTGTATCCACGTACTACGGCAGACGTACACGCGGCAGTCTGCTTTTCAATGGAGGCTGACCGTAATAAAACACAACCTCTACGTCTCCACAGTTTTGTGGTAGGTTCAAAACAACACGAACACTTCCCACTAGCCCTTAGTACTGCAATTAATTTAGCACTTTCAGTTGGTTCAGTATGTAACAGAAATGGTTAAAGAAATGTTACTTTCATCGATAACTAAATTAACATTTAAGATCTACGTAAACAGAAAGCAGGTGTCCATCCGCGCTCTCGAGAATTGACACAAATTATCGAACTATTCAAAACGGCAGGCTATCAACTGTCCTAGTTAATCCTGCGTTTTCCATAAATGGATATCAGCGTTTTAGTTTTCTGTGTGTGTGTGTGTGTGTGTGTGTGTGTGTGTGTTTGTGTGTTGCTAAGGTTATGCTGCCCGCGCGGCACACACGCAACGCTTATTGTAATGCGTTTTAATACAGAGAAAATACGATGAAATCTTAACTTTACCGCCTGCATACATTCCAGGAAATTTAAGTAATGACTCCTGTAATTCGTTTGGCCATTAATTAACAACGCTGGCATACAGCGATCGCCTACAGCCTCGTTACATACAAACATAATCCGTATGTATATATTATTTGAACGAGATGTCTAGTAAAAATTAAATATACGTGACAAAAACTCATTTATTAGCAAGTCTTCACGACGAGATTCCAACACAACTTGGTAAAAAAATCTATTGTTACCAAAACTAACGTAACCGTAAATAATTTTACTCGGTGTATAGAGTACTGAGTGAAGAAAAGTTAAATCAGAACACAAAATCCCCCATTTTAACCCCGTTTTCTCCAAACGTTGCAAACGAATCGCGTAAGGAAAACACATTGAAAGACTAATTTTTTTTTATTCTGGCGACGCAGAGCTAAATAATATCACGTGCCAGATGTTTAATGTCGGGATACTTTGTTTGTTGCTGCTGCGACACGAGCAGCGGTACACCCCTTTCTAGATTAGATCACAACAAACTGTACGGGGGACTACGTGGTCTCGAACCGTTCTCCGCTTCGTTACGACATCTAAGACCTGCACAAAAAACCACAGTTTATTCTTTACGGCCGGGTAAGCAGGAAATGTATATACTGTCGTGTTCAACAAAGCTTCATAAATATGAAAACCACATTAGGTGGATGTTTTAACGGCGTTATTTACTGACGCACATGACGGCGAGATTTATTGTACTTATAATGTACATACTAGTACAGGCCTAACAGGTCTTAGATAGTGATAAATGAATTTGCTTGTCACGTGACATTCATTGAAACACGGTTGTTGGGCCTACAAATGACAAATTGGTTCAATGAGCCAGACCGAGTAACTATCTCCCATCCTTGTAAGTTAGTTAGCTAAACGAGATTATAAAACGTGCTTCCGATAGGCCGCATCCATAATTTTTACTCCACCAGAGCAGTGTCGCAACCCTCCAGACGTATTCCCCTTCGCTCTCGGGATGTATCTTAAGTCCAGGCCGATTACTAATGTGGGTCTTTCTTGTTACGACGCTACTCCTGTTCTGACTACAAAGGATTAGAAACAGTAATTACGACACAGGCTAACCTGACGTCTAACCTAAGTCCCTGACGTGAAGACAGACTAACCTAACGTCTAGCCTAAACGCCTCACGTGACGAGGGATTAGCCTGACGTCTAACCTAAGCCCCTCACGTGAAAACCGGTGGGTTATAAAAGAAAAGGTCTAATAATTTTCCATTCATATGTTAACATGTAACGGTTGAAAGTCGCTGTGGACTGTTTTAAAAGCAATACTAACTGTCCTTGAAGCAAATGAGGAAAATCACGATGTTAATCTTTCATGTGGTAGCGTCTGAGACACGTAGCAGAAATTGAATAAAGCAGTTGTATGCAGACAATGAAATGTGTCACACCCTGTACTATTTCATGTGTGGCTGCACGAAGAGAAAAATTTGCAGGTATAATGTTGCTTCTCTTACAGAAGGGCTGTAGGTTCTACAGACAATTTTAAACATTCACTTCCTCCCATTTTATTCCCACCTTTCAGAAGAGAAATTTAATATTAACGGACCATCTTCTCGAAGTAAACAGATAAAGCATACGTATGAGAGAAGAAGCGTGGAATTAAATGTTTGATACTGAAAATTCATGCAGCGTAGCTACTGTGCTCTAACATGCTTTTCTCGTGACGGCCTGTTCTCCTTCGGTAACTTAGATTACGTCATGCTTGTATATATACTGGAGACTATCCATTTGTGTCATCTGGAAAGCAATTATGTTATTTTATTAAAATCCTATGGGTAATTTGTCACGCTGTGATCCCGACTGTGGCATCGTCTGCCCTCTGTCAGCAGAAGCGGGAAACTGGACGTCTACGCGGGAAAGCAGATCAATACGGAGCCGGGAAGAGGGAAGAGGGCCTGGGTTCGAGCGTGCAACTGAATGGAGCGCCACGCCTCCCCCCACGTGGCGGCCATGTGGTTCACTCACCTGCTAATCTGAGAGCGGACATCCTCTGGAACTCCGGCTCCTGGAGCCACTTCCACATGCGACGAAAAGTTTCTCGACCGGATTTCAGCTTTGACCAGGGCTTGGGGTTGCGCAGCAAGTCTGACAGTGTGCCCTGAGAGCGGCACAGCACTCTCTGGGCGAAGATAGCCTGCGGGATGCTGTACCTCTTTAACTCCGCGCTGATTCTCTGGGCAAGCTCTTTAGTGTTGATCTCTTCCACCTCCCCTGAACCAGCCGGCGCGCCAGCCCCCACCCCCACGCCACCGCTGGCTACCAGACCGCCGCCCCCGCCGCCTCCACTGGAGGTGGGCACGGTCTTCACTGCTACCGGAGTCGGCGGAGGCGGCTGCGGCTGCTGTGGTTGAGGCACATAGCTCGGCGGTGACGGAGACGCCACCACCACGGCTTCCCGCTGGATCTGCTGGGCCACGAGCGACGGCGGAGAGTGATGCGGCGAGACCACGGCGGCGTGAGGAGTGATGGTCGTCAACCCGTTGATGGTAGGGAGGCTGGCGGCGGCGAGCGAGGTGGCGGTGCCCCCGAAACTCGTCACGATGGTGTTCGGGGGCGAGTGGAGCGAAGCTGAAGGGGGACTGAGGGTCGGACTCTGCGGGGCCACAAGGGTTGCCCGCCCCACGAGGTCGCGCTGTGTGTAGGGCGAGTCGTAGCTGTTGGGCGACATGCTTTTCTGCGGAGAATGCAGCCCGTTCTGGCTGTATGAGCTCTGAGGTGACAGGGGCGAGTGCTGCTGCGGGATGCTGATGCTTCCAAGACCGTTGTTGGGCGATGAGTAGTGGTGAGGTGGCGACATACCCATGGAGGGTAGTTTGTCGTAGCTGTAGGGCGAGTTAACACCCATGCTGAGTCCGATGTTGCCCAGTCCGTTGTTCTGCATCACCGTAAAGGAGCCGGACACATTACTCGCGTGGCCGTAAGCGAACTTGTCCGACATGGTGGAAATGGGAGGAAGGGGTTGTAATGGGGTAAGGGTAGCGTAGGAGGAGCTGGGACTAAAGCCGGGAGGTGACATCCTGCCATTAACCGAGGTCAGGGTCTGGTACGTCGGTTCGGGTTGAAGAGCACGAAAATCCGTGGCGTCAATCATACTGGCAACACTCACCGAAATACCTGAAGTAGGTGAGAGCTTCCCTGGGCTCAGCAGTTCCGAATCATGTGAGTCGTCTTGCGCCTGAACTATGACGGACAGGCTCTCCTGTTTGGTGGTGTCGCTCGTCACACTTACAGCACCCTCTGCTGACAAGTCCTCGGCACTAGTAGGCAGTTCCTCTTTGATTTGGATGTGACCCTGTTCGCCTCCCGACCCCGACTCCGTGAGTGACTCGTGCGAAGTGGGCACTGACCCGGCCACGGCGGAACGTGAAATAGTGGGGCTCAGCTCCGTGGGCGACATGCTGAGTCCGGCATGCGTAGATGCAGCTGGCGAATCGACCGTCTCGGGTAATGGCTCGCTAAGCGACTGCTGTTCGGCCATTTCCCCCATGTTTTCCATCTTCCCGCATAAAGTTTCACATAAAAACGGCACTCACCGAAACTCCAAACTTCACTCCACACGCTAAGCACAACTATTACATTCACACAAGTCCCTGGTCAAAGACTTTACCACCGGAAAAGTCCCGTACACAAAATTTTCACCAACCACCAGACGTCCATGTTTGTATGCTACTCCACGACGCACCCAATTGCGCAAGTGACACTGTCGCAACAGATCAAACACATCGAAACAATTCTACCGGTCACAAACTGCACTTCATATTCTTCAACGTGTTGAAGAAAACGGCCACTGCACTACACTAACTGCGGGCTCTGGCAGCCAGCTGCTTTACACGACCAGCTGCGGTTCCCCGCCAGATACCAGCCCCTATGCTATTCACCACACCACACCAGTCGCCAGCTGCGAGCGAAATGGCTCCCGTTTCTACTGCAACTCCTGGACCTCTATTGTCTGACATTTGCAGCGTTCTTCACATGCAATGGCCGAAACAGAGTCTCCGAGGCCACTCCGGGAGGGCCCTTGTGTGGCTATCCGTAGAAACTACAAGTTGTCATGGCTTACGCAATTGTTTCATTAAGAATTTCCATCCTTGTAAGATGGAGCACATGGCAATGGCATGGATATTGATTCAGGGCAGACGAAATTCCGATAATTTTGATGCCTTAAAATCAATAATAATTACCATGTGGCCTCAGAACGGCGAAGCTCGTCTAGCTGGAAGGACACTCTACTGGTATTGCGGATATCTCTGAAGATGCTGCACTGAAGTTTCCTGAAAGTAAATGCAAAACAGTGGTGTAGTGTCTAGTGGCTGCCTGGTGTCGCTATTCTGCGCGTTACGTAAAGATGGACTACAGCTCGGTGATGCCGACTTCACTTCAGTGCGCTGTGATTCGCTCTGAGTGTGTGCCAGTTAAAAACAAATTACACTTTACACGGCCTATGTTTCAACTGGAAACCGTCTGCTTCATACTTCTCTTATTCTTCTTATGTACGGATCTAAGATCTTAATTGTGTATGAACTAAACAATCATGGTGATATCTTAAAGTGACCCTTGTACCAGCCACTCCGTACCTACTCTAGTGCGTAACAAAATTCAGGTAATATAGTGTGTCGTCATGGCAACCTGTAGTAAGCTACACACAACAAATAACGAAACAGTGAAAAGACAAAATGTTTCATGTCATTCAATTCAAAGATCAATTTAACATTGCCATATTCATATAAAAATTCGTGTTTCTGCCTAATTTCTTACATTTTGTTGTCATACTAAAAACTATTTTCCCCATTTCGATTACAAATTCCAGTTCTAAAAAGTGTACATAACGTGGACAGGGCAGTGAACTATACAAAACAACACATAATTAATTTTCTATTTACTTACAAAGTCTATCTTCTGCGCTAGTAATAAAAAATGGTATCTCAGTATCACATGCATTGAAGTATGTATGTTGAACTGTACCAATGAATGGTTATGGACCGTTACTAAGGCCATTACCAAATATTCAGTGGAAACACAAACATAATATTTGTAAAATGAGGGAATTTAGTCGCTTTGCAAGCCCCAAGGACGCAACTAAACAACGTAAATTAAAAATTCATTTTTTATTGTTATAGCGATTATTGAAATTGTTAATGCAAACGTTTGAAATTTTGTAATATAAATTTTACTGATGTAATCAATTACTAGAAAAATAAGAATCCCCAGTACTTAATTTATTGTACGAAAATGGCACCGGTTTCAATTTTTAAAAATTCGTGAATTATGTGACACATATTTACTTAAAATAAGAATTTTAAGGGGCATTTCAAATTAGGGCATGTCAAGTGTAAAGCACCAACACAGTTTAAAAACATGGTAAGCAACAAGCATAGCTGTATAAACAACTGATCTCGTCAAAAGAAGGTAAGTCGTAATGTAGGCAATGATATAGAAGTTAAGGTGGTAACATTTGATTTGTATTGCGCTTGTCGTTTGTTTCCAGTTGCGATGTAACAAATTTAGATAGAGAAAGGAAAGATAAAAGATGTGTGTACAGCTGCAGGTAAAAAAGTAAATTTGTCTCTGTGATTCATTAGGAACCACGCCACAAAGGTCCATGGGGAAGAAGTGGTATAGTTCCACGTCCCAGCCACTTTAACCCCGGGGACAGAGTCACGATATTCTTTGACTAGAGGGCTGGGCGGGCCTTAGAACTGCTTGTCGAAGATGGAAACACAACTCACTTGAACTCCAGTCCATGGCCAGGTAGTATACTAACTCAGACACCCCAGTTCTTAGAATTACAGTTCAGCGCCTTCTCTGACAATAAAGCATCCCCTTAGAACTGGCGACCTCTCGCACACGGATGACTTACACTGAATCCACACAATCGGCAATCCATGCAAACCGTCTATCTCTATTTTGGGGTAAGATGACGTCATATGGGTGTAAAATTAAAGCTGAGATCTTACACTGTAGCTTCTTGTTGTGTGTAGAGTAATTCAAATAGAATCTGTGCCGTCATACAACGAATGTAATAGAGTTTATAAATTGGACAAAACTTTTCAGCGATCCTGTCGACGCTTCTGAAGGGTATTTGGGCCCCAAGATGGAAGTTTAGAGTCCATACTAACTGAATGACTGATTAGCTGACTGACTGCCTACCTGACTAACTAACTAGACAACCAACCAAACAAAAAATAAAAAACCAACCAAACAACCAAAAAACCAACCAACCAACCAAAACAAACAAACAACCAACCAAAACAAACAAACAACCAAACAATAAACCAACAAACCAAACAAACATCCACCAACCAAACAACCACCAACCAGCCAACCAACCAACAAACCAACCAACCAACCAACTAACCACCAACCAACTAACCAACTAACCAACCAACCAGCCAACCAACTCCATGAAGCAGAATCCTTCTTGAAAAGCTAAGCGGCATTCAGCTAGTCAGCAAATTCCCTGCATTGTATGGAACCCAAAGGTTCATTACCGCATTCGGAAGAACCCGCCACTCTTACCTATTCTAAGCCAGATCAATCCAGTCTATGCCGCACCCATCCCATTTCCTGAAGATCCATTGCAATATTATCCTCCTAACTAGACTGTTAGAGTCCAGACATGTCGCCTATTTTATAAACATAGTTAATGGATATTTCTTAAGCGTAAATATAATATTCGTGCTGAATGACAAGTTCAGTGCCTTCATATTATTTAAACACATCCTTCTGATTGATGTAGAGGGTCCTCAGTCAGTTACTAACATCCCATAACAATATGCTTTCAAATACATCGTAACAGCAGTCTAGCATTAAGGTTAAAGATAGAGTTAAAAGTTATAACTCTCTACGTGAAAGCAGGATATTTCACTGTCTGACGAAACCAATGAAGTTATTAACTCCACTGCACTCGGGTTGGCTGTAAAATCCGACGATTCCTCAACCAGCAAAGAAATGTCACGCTTCCAGCAATCAGACTCTTCATTGCCGTCTTTACACTTCGCTATTCAGCTTCTATCCCGAGCCAGTTCAACTCAGTCCCAACCTTGGTACAAACAATCTTGTAAGCACCATCCTCCAATCTATGCTCAGACACTCTTAAATTTTCATGCGTGCTGCAGGTACCACCCATCTCGTCGTTTATTTATTCACCTTAACTATACTAGATTAAGAGTAAATACTATGCAGTTATTTTTAAGTAACTTTCTCCTTCCTTCCATCACTTCTCTCCTCTTACTTTAAAACACTTTCATCGTCATTTATCGACTTCATTTTCACTGGTTTACAAATCCGGTTGAAGAATGAAGCAACATTTAGAATATATCAACAGTTATTACCTTTGTTGTTTGCGTCCCGTTTTGCTGTATGATGAAATACTTAAATAGAAATGTAGGTTTCCTTATCTGCAAATACATTAAATGTAACAATAGACGATCTTTAACACATGCTTAGAACTGTATGGATCATAGGTTTATTCTAAAACTTAATAAAGTTTTGGTTTTGTGTACTGTGTCTACATTACATGAAATCGCCAACAGTTATCATGTAAGTACAACACACAAAACCAAAGCCTTATTACTTGACAGAATAAACCTGAAGACGACCTTCACAAGTCGAAACATGTAGTACTGAAGATCATCTATTGTTTCAATTATTATAATATCATATAATAATAAATATAATAATAACAATAATAAAGTTTTGTTATGCAGATAAGGAAAGGCACACTTCTATTTAAGTACAGTACCTCAACTCTTATTGGTTCTGTATTAAACAGCCCTGTGCAAACAGAAAGCGTGTTATTGCAACGTAAGTACCGCACACAAGACAAGATATCCACAACAGAACGATCGTTACCGCTTATATGCCAGGCCGTACGTACGTTCCAGGATGACCAAAATTACAGAGTGCGTAAATAAATGTATGTATTATTCATTAATATTATTAGCAAGACTAATTAGGGCCGAAGAGATGAACGTGGCGTGTGGTAAACATAGTACCGTCAGTAAACATAGTACCGTCAGTAAACATAGTACCGTCAGTAAACATAGTACCGTCAGTAAACACAGTACCGTCAGTAAACATAGTACCGTCAGTAAACATAGTACCGTCAGTAAACATAGTACCGTCAGTAAACACAGTACCGTCAGTAAACACAGTACCGTCAGTAAACACAGTACCGTCAGTAAACACAGTACCGTCAGTAAACACAGTACCGTCAGTA
>Ga0123355_10018114_pt1 | contig 11153 bp, 10 predicted proteins | sample TergutEmb28metaG_3_FD_89872 | JGI IMG/M metagenome (GOLD analysis project Ga0123355, IMG submission 89872) | Embiratermes neotenicus P1 segment gut microbial communities from Petit-Saut dam, French Guiana - Emb289 P1 | ecosystem: Host-associated > Arthropoda: Insects > Digestive system > Gut ...
ACGGCCGAAACATGTTGAGCATTGAATGAGTATTGAATATATAATAAAATAAGTGGCATCAAGTTGGTTTCTCTTTACTCAACTATAAAGATGATGCACGGTCCCATAAACATAAGATTAAATTCAAACACCGGGGAATCATCCAAAAGAAAGAATACAACATTCACAACACGGCGAAAGTCTATTAAACATATTTGTACGTGTCAGAGTGATGTTATGTAACACTCACTATCATAGGAATTATCTGATTAATTAACTTAATGCTGTAGGTCTTTCTGTTGCAAAGTCTAGCGTTACCCGGTTTGTCCTTCTTTCACGGTACCCGAAGTTTCTTTACGTGTTCAAACAAGTTCGCTTCTGGAACCTATCCTAAGCCGCTGAGCCCCTTTACATAGTGTAACTTCTGTCTCTGTAAGAGATAAGGAAGTTTCTAAAAATAAGATAACAGCGTGTCTCATGCAGAATAGCATCATCCGACCAGGGATTTCACCATGTAACGAGCATGTGTTGATCGTCTGTGTCGTCATACAACCAAGAGAGAACATATAAGCACGTCGTATCCTAGTACAATACGTTTAACGATGACAGACCTATGGGATACATGGCAAAATGTCGTAAGGCGTAAGGAGCACATGTAGTGTCATGGAAATTAGTTCGCTTATGGAGCAATTCTTTCGATAGCGACATGAAAAGTGTCGATGAGAAGCAGCGACATAGACGTCCAAACAAGTACACTACGGATTGCAGTGTGTATCGTGGATATGCCTTATTGGAGAAGACAGAAGCATTTAGCTGACATTGCCTGAGAGCTGGACTTTCCACTGGGTAGTGCGCACAGCACAGTCGGCGACAAATTGGTTTACTGCGCGATGTGTGCAGGCTGGGTACAAAAGAATCTCACAGACTCTTACAAGCTCATGGTACGAGAAATTATTTTATACCTTTGACACATTTCGCCGATCGAGAAGACAGTTTCAATAAAATCCGTTAACTTGTTGAAACAAAGAAACTCCAAGCAACACTATAAGGGAGAAAGATCATGGGAAACACATTTTTTGTATCATAAAACTGAGCTTATTGTGGAGTTTCTTGAGGATAAGCTCAGCGTTATTATGGTACACTTGAGGGGTTTCGGAAGGCCATTTGTCTCAAAACATCTGGTTTGTTGCCGCAAACCTTCGTCATTTTTCATGTTTAAACCAGTCTCCATGGACTACCCTCCTTACAGTTCCGATCTCGAAGTCAGGTACTTTTATTTTTGGACTACTTGAGAAGCACCTGGTTGGCAAAAGATGTATGGCTGACCCGACATGATGCAAACAGTCACCTGTTCTCTGTAGACACTAGACACCGATTTCTTCGACCCCGGGATACAATCCTTGGCGTCATCTTGGCTCAGAGGCTTAAATGTCAGTAATGACGACGTTATGAACTGTTGTATGCCATCGGCTGCTCACGGGCCGTGTACGAATGCATCGAAGTCCGAATAAAGTTCACAGTATCATATCTAATGTTTGTTGGACCGTGCATCATTGTGATAACTGAAGAATAAAAACCAACTAGATGCCACTTACTATTTTATTGTATTTATTATAGGCTCAACAAGTGCCACATGGACGAGGAAGAGTTTAGTTGATCTATACAAGAACGAAACGACCAATGTGGTAATCAACATTATAATCGTGAGCTCCTGATGATGGGCATAGTAATGCCCGAAACATGTTGAGCCTATAAGAAGTGCAATAAAATAATAAATGGCATCTAGTTGGTTTTTATTCTTCAGCGTTCACAGTATCAATTTTATTTACCTACGGTTTCGGAACTCATTTTACATTTTCCAATTTTCCATTTCGATGCTCGTGTACCTTAAATGGTTTTATCTTGCAGGTTTTCTTGTCAATTCTTAAATAAACTGGTCACTCCCTTATCCTACCTCCTACCACGTGTTTCGACTCTCTCATTGTCCTTAGTTTGATCGCCTTGCAAAGTTGATGCTTTGTGATCAACTTTTCAGGTTATATTGTTTACACGCCACTATCATGAAACGTCCCTACATCTAATTAAACATTTAACTAATTTTCGAAACTTGCTGTCTTAAAGATAAAGATGTAACATAATCCACAGTTATTATAATATAAGTTGTACGTAGGAAATGAGTAGGAGGGGCACGAGAGAGGTACACCAAAGTAAGGGGAGAAAGTGTTCGCGATAAGGACATTAACAAAATATTCCTTGCTGAATTTACATGGTACTTCGCTTCACTTACTTACTTATTTACTTACTCCATGGAACAGAGTCTTTCTTGAGAAGCTAACTGGTTTGCAGCTAGTCAAGAAATTTCCCGTATTCTATGGAACCCGAAGGTTCATTACCGTATTCACAAGTGCCCACCACCTGACCCTATTCTGAGCCAGCGCGATCCAGTCCATATCCCCACATCCCACTTCCTAAAGATCCATCCTAATATTATATTCCCAACTATACCTGGGTCTCCCAGTGGTCTCTTTCCCTCAGATTCACCCACCAAAATCCTGTGCACTCCTCTCCCGTCCTTCATACTTCGCTTCAATTATTAAATAATTTCTTTGATCCTTGCTTTGCTTCTTTTCTTTACGGCAAGACATTTATTCATTCCTTTGTTTCTAACCACATGCGTCCGCAGGTTACTGTTTAGTTAGTCCTTGAATCGTGCAGAGCTCGCAACCTGATTGCTATCCCGCCAAGCAATGGGCCGCCAAAATGTAACGGTCGGACCAACACATACATGTATCTGTGAATTTCGGTAGCAAGTTGTTTGTGGGATAGCGTACATCGAACGACACATGCACACTGACCAGGGAACCAATCAAAAGCTATTTTTAATTTCCTGACGTGGAATCACACGCCTGCATGTGCTTTTGGCCCTTAGATAACGATAATTTGGTTCGCGTCAGACCGTAATCCGTACAGTTCGGCGAAATCTCTTTAATCAAACGTTGAACTAATGAGATTTATATCTATAATAAATTTATCTCTGTTTATATGTTTTGTAAATCACCCTATAAGATAAGCAATTACTTTCCATCTCCAGTTTTATCAATTTATGAGTTTTATGCGAATATGTGAAGCGTAAATGCGATGGTATAGAGTGAAATTAAGATTATAATATAAATATGTCACATAACACAAATATTAATGTGCATCCTGACAATTCACACAATATTATTACATTGCCGGTATTTCTTTTCAAATCCCTAAACAAAACAAAAAACGAGGATATGTGAGGTAGGAAGTAAGGCTTCAGGCACGCACGAAACAATAACTTATCTGTAGGTTTGTAGAAATTGGGAAATTCGAGTGTGAAATGAGAGTTAGAAAATTCCAAAACCGCCTATTTCGTGTATTCTAGGTGCTCTTTATTTCTCCAATAACGTAGTACGTAGGCCTATTTGTTGCTGATACTAGGACAAAATGCTAGTAATTTTTACACCTGCACTGTACGAAAACGGGGAGTATATTTTGTATTCAAGTATTTTCACTGCAGCTTCTTATGTAGCTCTAGCTAATGAATCCAATGTATGGATATAAAAAAGGATTTTATATTGCGAAAAAATTATTATTTCATGTATCCATTCGGGAAATGACTAACATTTGTGTGCCGGTATTAAAGTGTATGTTAGGTTTCTTTTCCTTCCATTTCATTTACTTATTTATGTTTGAGTGAAACTAAAACACCCTGTGATATATAATTTTAATATTTCGCTCGACAACGGAAACTACATTACGTATGGACGATATTTGTCATATCATTTAAACTCAATCAGGTGGAAAGAGATTCAAGCACATTTCTAAATTATCACACACAAGGACATGCTTTGTTTTCAACTCTTTGATGTTTGGTAGATTTCAACCGCTTTCAGTATGTTGCTTTGTGATGGACATTTAATCTGTACCAATGAAATACTTTCTACGGCTCAAACTGACAAATTAATGTTGTGAGGAAGCACAATGCATGGAAATTGTGTGATGTTGTACTTGTTTTTACTGATTCGGATTGGTTAGAAAGTGTTTTACGTTACAAGATGCGAGCAAACGTACTGTGTGTTTTAAAGGCTAAGTTGTGCGTTAGCTAGCAACCAATTTCTTATGAAGGCGTTTTGTCTTTTATAAGCACCACAGAGAAGGTATCGCTGGCTTTACCTTTCGTAAGAGCATTTGAGTCCACACACACACACACACACACACACACACACAGACTCACACACACACACGACTACAATATTTTTATTGCATTTTCGTAATTGTTACATGTTTGTTTTTAAGAGGACTGCCAACAGATATGTCTCCTTTTTAAGTTAAATCTACATATAAGACGCAATACTTTGAATGTAATTCATCCTTTTTTGAATGAAGACATCACGAAGTACTTTGATACGTATTGTAATACTAATTTGAACGTCAGCACAACTGTTTTATATAAAAACAATTGTGCTGACGTACAAATTAGTATTACAATACGTATCCACGCACTTCGTGATGTCTTCATTCAAAAAAGGATGAATTACATTCAAATTATTGTGTCTTATATGTAGATTTAACTTAAAAAGGAGACATATCTGTTGGCAGTCCTCTTAATTTGTACTAATTTGTACGTCAGCACAACTGTTTTTATATAAAATGTAATTCATTCGCTTACAGATTTCTTGTTAGTCAAGTCTAAGACGTAGCCTGATATAAAACAGGTGTACATAATATTTACCTTTGTCACAATTTCTGTCACTACTGGTTTCTTATGTATCAGAGAAGCCCTCCCTCGGACTTCAATATGTCTGATATTTCATTATTTGGGACTAATGACGTCTCACTTATGTTCAGGAACTGCATAAGACAAAACGATAATGCTTCGCTTTGATTTCTATGTAAGCATGTCTGTAATCAATGTATAAACACGTGTTGTTGATAAACCTGCTCGCTATGCAGTAAGCCGTCCTACCTGGGGTGTCTATTTGAACGTGTTCATATGGGGTGGATACTGTACTGCATGTGTACACACACAAATTGCATGGTGTAATTTGCTTTCGGTGTCCTCAGCTTTGTGGTCACATGCAGTGGCCAATCATGTCCATGTCAGTTCTGGATAAGCCCATGTCAGTAATGTCCTCAGCAGCTGGCTCTTTGCGAAACGACCTCTCACCTCACCACGTGCTGTGTGGCGGGTGGCGGTTGTGACATTGCTAGGTGTCTCGTTGGTACAGTGTGAGGAACTCACAATCAGTAGTTTTTGTGTGAAAAAGCAATGTCTAAGATTGGAACTAAATATTTGAGGGTCACGCTTCATCTATTCATATAACTACGTATATATTTCAGTCAAATATAACAGTATTCCATATAATTTATCCATATTGCTACGCGCTGCGTTACGGCCGCACCATTCACATGAGAACATACGTAACCGCCTATTCAATGCGTTAACTTGAGATAATTGTGCATAACAAAAGGTCTAGAATTAATTAAAATATTAAGGTGTAAAATCGTACATATAATTGCATATCTACCGTATCCTGTAGAACTTATAAATATTTGGTGACAGTATTTATAGTTTTATTTTCTTGGATCCTAAACACATCGGCTTCACAATACGTCAATGCAATGTCGTATAGGTGTTGAACATTAATCTCTTCTTTCATCTGGGACATTCAGAATCACATATGTTTGAACACACGCGAAAGAAACATCTGTGTAGTTAATATGTTTTAAAACTGTGGTAAATTAAGTAATCAACTATATTTGAAATATATTTATAGTGCCGGCGACTAGACTCTTCTTAAGACGCATGGTGAAATACAGTAAGCTGCTTGTACAAATCTCCTCCTGATGATGAACAATTACTTGTTTGAAATATGTCGAGGATAATTTAAGTGAAATAAATTACGAAAAAAATGTGCATCTTGTTGGCCTTTCTCACGTATGTGTATCACGATGCAAGGTTCAGAGAATGCAAAATCAGGGAAAATATTTTATGTTAGGAAAATCCTAATCGCTCATATAAAGTCCCCGTATTTTACGGAAACTGTAAATTCATTTTCTCGTCCCAGAAGGCTCGCCATAAATTTGTTCTAAGCCAGAACAATTCAAGCTATACCGTTCTGATGTTCCATTAAAATGCATTATCATATCGTCCGTATATTTCAAAGTTCCGTTCTGATTTTTCCACAGGTTTGAAAATTACTAGAATTTGCTATTTCGGTTAAACAACCCCTTGCCAATTACTGCTTCTGTAGAGGTATGGCGCATTTGCTTAGTAAATTCAGGGGCGTTTGTATAATTGCATTCCCGCTGGGGATCGAATTGTAGAGGCAAGAATCGTGGAAGTTCGTATCGTAAAGCTATGTCCGCTTGGAAGACACACGAAACTTCCATTTTTGTTTGTGATATCTACATACAGACAAGAAAATATCGTAAATTCGAGATTCATTGGAGACCGCTGCATAATTTCAGCACTCTCTTGTGATTTTTCTGTAGGTTCAACAATTTCCAAGGAAAGCAGGTGTCTTAGGGAATCGGTTGGTATTTTCATGAATCTCGTTTTTTTTATTTTTACGAAGCAGCTTATTACTTTCCACAAAGCTTGCGTATTATTTTCACGGAGTTCGCTTAGTATTTTCGCGGTATTTGTTTAATATTCTATCAAAAGCCTGGGTATTTTCTTTCTAAACATCTCCATGTAAGAGCAAGAAGCGTCGTGTATTGCTACATAGCAGGTTCGGTATTCATTCTGTGGGGATTTTAAAGTACTTTCAGGTGTATCTGGGGATTATTTCGTTAATTCATGAATTCATGAATTTTTTCACGCTCAATATTTATGTTTCATATTGCCTAGACTACAAGACCTCTGTGGATCATATACTTGTTTCAAGATCGATGGAGATGCCTTTTAACATTTATAAGCTTTTGGGATTCATATTATACATTCAGAAAGTAGTTGGGATCGCTAAATAAGCCATGTGTTTGCTATCTGCTATCGCTATTAAAATTCATATTGACTATATTGATCGAGGTTCACACAAGTGTTGTGAAATTAAAAGACCATCAATGAATGTTAACTGTTTGAATCTCTCTACAAAGTCTAAGTTTTTGTGTTGTAAAACATAAATATCATATATCTGTCGTGACGTTGCCTCCTTTGTTTTGCACACTTGTCTGAAGTGATAAAGCGAGTCTTTGATATTGCCCGTGACGCAGAAATGGCTACTTCCGCCTGTGCATGTTGACTGTGCCAGTTAGCGTTAAACCAGGTGTATGGGCACGCGGTGTGTATTTTACATGAATCCCGTCACTTGTCTGACATGAGTCAGTGTCCGTTGTGCGGCAGTGCGCTAGTTTGTCATTTGGGTTGCACTGTACTGCACCAGGCAGGTGGTGTGGAAGAGGCGCCCTTCTCGCGTGTCTCCACTGCGTCACAGGGACTACCACTGTGACACGGGCTTCATTCACCATCGTGCTGCCTACTGCGTAGTTTATCCGTCAACACTTTAGTTTCCTGTGAGGGTTAGCTCTATGTCTGTTCCAGTTGTACGGAAATTCCTGTGTTACTTGTCACAGGAGGCAAGACGATGACTGTAAACATGTACGTAGAAATGGAAACGATTCTGAGGGAAGCTGCTGTACGTCACTTTGAGAACTTGTGGACCAGAGAAAGACCTCAGAAATATAAGCCAGTACAATGTGCTCAGACTTGATCAATGAAACCGACGAATCGATTATTCTAGCTGGATACGATTTTGATCATTTTTATTATATTTTGGCTACAGTTTTCCTCATTTTTGGAACCCAGTCTGCGTTATAATGAAGTCAGTTACTGTTAGTGTCTTTGGTTTAAGTATTATCGTAGTATTTGTATTTTTTGTCCTCAGTAGGGAGTCGCCTATTTGTTTGGCCACTACCCTGCATCCATTTTATGTCGTCCGGATATTGTCATTTCCCACCTACACATTTGAGAGCTCTCTGACAATGTACGTACTTTTGTACGTCACGTTAATGTTTTGACAACCCTTTGCATACGCGTGATTTCTCTGAAAACTTTAAAATCTATTTTTTCCCACTTGAAGTTCATCATACCCTCGATTCTACTACAACTTCTTGAGCAGCATATCGCTGTGAGAACCGAAGGGAAAACAAATGAAAAGAATGTGAAAAACACATAAGTTGACATTCTAATGATGCTGTATGTACCAACAGCGTGTGACGAAAGAAAATCTGAAAAATCTCAGTAATATTACTTTACCATAATCTGTCATAGTAATTTATCTACACACCAAACAATATAACTGTAACTGACTGACTAATCAACTAAAAAGAAAACTGATATATGGGGGAGCGAGATACTTTAGACGATGAGCAGACAAAGAGTATAAAAATTTTACAAAACCTCCATATTCTAATTTTTACAAAACGTTCGTAAGTCTGTTAGATCAAATAAAAAAACACATATTTTAAGATCTTTTTTAATATTATACTTCTATGTACGCTTAAATCCCCTATTTTGTCTTACCCTTCAGGACTTCCTAACACATTTTTATATATTTCTTATCCCCCTCACGCATATTAGGGGACATCGTTGCCTTCCCGTCTTCCTGCTTTTATCGACACTGGTTGTGACTATTGTGCTTGAAGGCACGAGACCTTCTAGTAAAATACACATTGTCAGACTGGTAAATAATGAAGAACGTCTCGGGAAGATCGTATCATCCCCATCTTCAGGGAGAAGCAGTAACAACAACTACAACAAAAACAACAACCATAACAAGACCCTTCTCCTTATAGTGTTTGACTCTGAATGTGCAAGGAATATGCTTCTCCGAAACGTCTGTACCTATATACCAGTAGACACGGCGTAACATTCCAGAAGACTTGAATCTTCAACAATACCGCTGTGAGGCATTCTAATGTCTTAATATTCCCATTGTTACGTTCCCTTACTTAGGAATTTGTATTCTCTTCAGTATCCCACTCATAATTGCCTTGATACTGCTTGCCTCCTTTGGGCTAATACGTCCTCTTTTCGCATACTCGCAAGCCAACAAGTAAAATTAAAAGCAGTAATGTTGTGGAGTTTAGACAGAAGATAGGAAGATACAACTGTCATCTTGAATACAAGAATTGTCCACAATTCCTTTGCACCTGCGTCCGGCGGAGACAAAGTTAAAGGTTTTCATTAATTGGACCATCAGTTTTCTTCCTCCCCTACCCAAATAAGTAAATATTCTATTCTTAGAATAAGTCTTAGTGTCAAGGACTGTCAAAACATTAACCGTAAATAAGTTAATGAATTATCACACTCTTTCATGTTACAAAATACACGAACCGAGTAGGTGTTTGTAACAGAACACGAAAAGAATATTTGTAGCATGCGACATTGATTTGAAACCTACCTACTTTCTGACTGCGTTTTTTAGTGTTCCTTGAGCAGTGATGTAGACAGATTGATGATGCTACTTCGGAACTGCTGGTGGCAAACTGTAACAGCAAACAGCGGGTGTTGCTGTGTCCTACAATCCATGGGGATGGAGCGGGTGTGTAACCCCTCCTTTCGTCTCACTCACCTTCCATCTACATGCACATTTTTGGATGTCTGAGTGACGGTTTCCCCATTACCTCGGTAGTCATGGTGATTGCGGAGTACAGACACCTGTCACCAAGTGTCGTCGTATTAGCTGACACCAGATCTCCCTGCCATGCGCACAGTGTTTATAGGTGTAGCGTTCCTGCTTCCCCACAGTTAATCACACGAGACGTGTTCTGCAGTGTTAGGTATAAGGTTTCTTTCGTTCAGAAATAGTAGATTCTTCAACGAATGCTTGTAAATCCGACTGGTGTACTGAGACTTGCTGTTCCTTAAGCGTCCATCTTACGGAATTCATAACAAGTGATACAAGATGTAAGATCTTCCCTGCTTCACCTCATTTCTGAACCCCAAAATGACGCAATTAATTTTAAATTCTGTTTGACGAAGAACTTCTGTAAAGTATTTCGTAACACGTCCAGGGTTCTAAGACTTCCTTACGTATTGAAACGTGATAACAGACGTATCTTTACTTTGGAGCTTAGAGAAGAATAAATTGTCGAAATTAGGAATCGCCGGTATTACTGTATATAAAAGTAATGACTGCTGCTTTTAGGATGCTGGTTTATGATTTACGGTAGCATATTGGGGACGGTGCGTTTAATGTAAGAGATTCATAATTACACAGTAGATCCGAAACTTTTCGGCTACGCTCTTGAACTTTTACTCTTGCGACCTTTCTAATAGAAAGGTGACCCTTCAGAAGGAAAGAGTAAAACCTGTATTTACGACCAAGGAATGTAGAAAATTCCCCCAAGATCAACATATTCAACTGAATTTTTCCAGGTCTCATCCAGTTCTCTCCAAATCAAAACCAAGTCCCCACAGGGTAGTTCTCCATCTACGCTTGCAATAAGTACAGATTTTGATAATTCAGACGACGGATCACCACTTTCACGTTAAAATTGCTTAAGTAAAAATCCCTGTTCTTCATTGCTGAAAATGAACTTCATGAATGATATTGTTTTGTCATACATGCTTAAAATGTTTCAAATATATTTCATATAATTTGATTTTGTTTTAAGTGTTTGTTTTTAGTCAATACATGTTTGTAAAGGCCTGTATTTGTGATATACTTTTTAATTTATATTCGTGATAAACAAGTATATTTGTGGTACGAAATATGTTTCCAGAACTAAAACCCAATTTATAACATTACACTTGTGGGAAACAAGATTTTGACTCATCGCGGGTCGTTTTGGGGTCGTCGACCAGGAACTAGTTAGGACTCTGGGGAGCAGCTTGAGAAAGACCGTCACAGAATCAAAACTCTTAGATAGGCGGAGTGACACAAGGCAAAGCAATTAACCCTTTGGCGACTGAATTATTTTTTAAATTTTAGCACACTGTCTATAAAATGTGAATAAAACAAGAACCAAATACGTTAGAATTATGAAACAAACTGCATTTTGAAGAGAAAAAGACGGAGAGTATATACAGTGTTTAAAATACTAAGTACCTATATTTTTTAAATAAATATATAAAATGCAACGTTTAGAGGTTAGCGGTGCGGTACGACCACTATAGTGGTCATTAGGCGTCAAAGGGTTAA
>Ga0123355_10018115_pt1 | contig 11153 bp, 12 predicted proteins | sample TergutEmb28metaG_3_FD_89872 | JGI IMG/M metagenome (GOLD analysis project Ga0123355, IMG submission 89872) | Embiratermes neotenicus P1 segment gut microbial communities from Petit-Saut dam, French Guiana - Emb289 P1 | ecosystem: Host-associated > Arthropoda: Insects > Digestive system > Gut ...
ATAGGCGGGAGATGTACGCACGGTAACGTGTTCAGTTGACCCGTACTAATAGGTCGAGGGCTTGATTGTTCAAGCTTGCATTACTCTTGCTTCATACGAATTGCTTCACTCCTTCTCTGTATTTAGTTTTTAAGATTATGCCGCTCCGGGAAATGGTGCGGTTTTTTTATTTGCTTAGAATTTCCGATAGCAGTTATTGAAGAAGCCGGACTCAGCGAAAAATTACTTCGCTGAGTCCGGCTGTATAAAATTTCTCAGAGCAACTCGGAAAACTTCACAACCGCTTTATGCAGTCGGCGTTTATTGCGCACTTACTGCAAAGAGGCGTCCTCGCCTTGCAAAAGTGATTTTACTACCCGGAGTGCGGTGGATTGTTCCTCCGCACAAAGTCCAAGAAAAGCCGTAATGACCGCTCGTAGATACAGGCATCATTGCGTGGATTTTTTCGCTTGCGGGTTTCGAAATATTTTTGAAGTTCTGTCCGATATGTTTCGGGTACAGCACCGTCAACGATTATTTGTCGGAAGTTGAACCCCAACTCATCACCGTGTCGCTCAAGAAAGAACGCACACGACACGGTTGAGGCTATATTTGAATTGATGTTGTATATGGGACTTGAAGTCCCTGCGCAACTGTGCAATGTTATTGAGATGTTGCGACTCCATGCATTCACTCCGTTTCGGTGTGCGTATTTATTTCGCGCGGCGAACAAGCTCCTCCGCAACATCGCGCAGTGAAACGCCGCGTTCATGCATCAGCACAAGCAGATGATACGCCAAATCCGCGATTTCGGCGGTGAGGTTCTCGCCGTTTTTTGCGGCAATTATCACTTCGGCGGATTCTTCGCCGATTTTTTTGCAGATTTTATCGACGCCCTCGTTCAGCAGATAATTTGTATAGGAATTTTCGCGCGGATTTTCGGCGCGATTTTTTATTGTTTCCGCGCCGCGTTCGAGAATATTAAACGCGCCCGTTTCGTCGCCGAAGCAAGTGTACGTGCCGGTGTGACACGCGCCCTTGCCCATTTGCTCCGCCTGAATCAGCAACGTACAGTTTTCGCAATTCAACGCCACGTGGCGGATTTTTTGAAAATCGCCGGAGGTCGCGCCCTTGTGCCAAAGTTCGCCGCGCGAACGCGACCAAAAGCACGTTTCGCCGCGTTCGCGCATAAATTCAAGACTTTCGCGGTTCACATACGCGAGCATCAAAACGCGCCCGGAAAAATAATCCTGCACAATTGCAGGAATTATGCCGCTTTCCGGCCATTTTATTTTTGCGATTAAAGAGTCTGATATTTCAGAAAACATTTTTTCAAGTCCACCCTTCCTTCATAAAACGCTTTGCCCACAATTATTCCGTAGTATTTTGCGGCTTTTTGCACATGCTCTTCGTTTGCGACGCCGCCCGAAACAACCACGTTTACGCCCGCGATTTTTTCGTACATGCTCCAATTCGGCGACGTCAACGTGCCGTCACGAGAAATATCCGTCGCAACGACATATTTCACGCCGAAATTTTTAAGCCGCTCAATAAATTCGAGATAATCAACCTCGCTGTCGGCGAGCCAGCCCGCCGTCGAAACCTTGTCGCCGCGCACATCTGCGCCGACAACGATTTTTTCCGCCCCGTGCAGGTCAATCATTTCGCGAACAAATTCCGGCTGCGCCACAGCAACCGTTCCCAAAATCACGCGGTTCACGCCGATTTCGTTCAAATACATGTCAACCGTTTTCGCGTCGCGAATACCGCCGCCGAGCTGCATCGGAATTTTTATTGCCGCACGAATCGCCCGAACAGACTCAATATTCGCCGTGTTGCCGTCCTTCGCGCCGTCCAAATCCACAACATGCAGGTATTGCGCGCCCATCTCCTCAAAATTTTTCGCGACTTTTACCGGGTCGGGGTTGTACACCGTTTTTTTGCCGTAGTCGCCTTGAACCAGTCGCACTGCCTGACCGCCTTGCAGGTCGATTGCCGGAATTATTATCATGTTGTTCCTCCTTTTAGAAGATGAGTTCGCAGGGGGAGAACCTTTTTTTACAAAAAAGGTTCTCCCCCTGCACCCCCTCTCCAAAAAATTTAATTAAAATCGCGCATTCGCGCGATTTTTTAGTTTTTGTCGAACTTTTAAAGGGCGCAGTGCGTGAATCGCCCCCTCTCCGAAAAATTTAATCGGAAACGCGCGAAGCGCGTTTCCTTGCGGGGTCAAGGGGATAACATCCCCTTGTGGGGGTGTGGGGGCGAAGCCCCCGCAAAGAATTTTATATCACACCCTTGGTTGACGGAATGCCCGTGCCGGTTATCGCGACGGCTTGCGCGAGCGCGATTCCTACGGCTTTGAAAATTGCTTCGAGGATGTGGTGTGCGTTTTTGCCGTAAACGAGGTTTATGTGCAGGGTTATGCCGGCGTTGTGCGCAAATGCGCGGAAAAATTCTTCGGCGAGTTCGGTGGGGAATGTACCGCAGTTTTCGGCGGGAATTTCGGCGTTGAATACGAGATATCCGCGCCCGCTGATGTCCAGTGCGACGTTCACGAGAGCTTCGTCCATGGGCAGTGACGCCGTGCCGTAACGCGCGATGCCGACCTTTTCGCCGAGAGCGGTTTTCAGGGCCAGCCCGACGCAAATGCCCGTATCTTCGACGGTGTGATGGGCGTCGATATACAAGTCGCCGTCACATTCAAGTTGCAGGGCAAACCCCGCGCGAAACGCCAAAAGGTCGAGCATGTGGTCGAAAAATCCTACGCCGGTGGCAATTTCGGATTCGTCGCCGGAATCGAGGTTCAGGTCGATGTTTATGTGCGTTTCTTTTGTTCGTCGTTCAAAAATCGCTTCACGCATTGGCAAAATTCCTCCATTTCGTCCTGCGTTCCGATGCTTATTCGCAGGAAATTTTTTAATCGCGACCAGTGTCGCACAAGAATTTTATTTCGGCGCAGAAAGTCGTATAAGGCCGGAGCGTCGGGGAATTTTGCAAAAATGAAATTCGCCTGCGACGGCAAAACGCTCAACTCCTCGCCGGAAGTTTTGAGGCTGTGCAGAAAATCTGTTGTGAACTCGCGGGCGGCGATGATTTTTGCCGTGGTTTCGGCATAATATTCGGTGTCCGAAATCGCCGCCGCCGCGCAATTTTGCGCAATCATATCAAGCGGGTAGGAATTAAATGCGTCCCGCACCCGACGCAGACCGTCGATTAAATGCGGCTGCCCGATTGCGTAGCCAACGCGCAGACCCGCGAGGGAATGCGATTTCGAAAACGTGCGCGTAACGAGCAGGTTTTCGTACTCGTTGACAAGGGCGACCGCGCTTGTTTCCGGCGCGGCAAACGCGATGTACGCTTCGTCGATTATGACAACGCCGTCGGGGTTCTGCCGCAAAATTTTTTCGATGTCTGCGCGGGATAACGCGAGGCCGGTGGGGGCGTTCGGGTTTGCCAAAATTACGCCGTTTCCGCCGGCGTAATCGGCGGGGTTGATTGAAAAATCTGCCCTGAAGCCTGCATTTTCATCCGCGGGGGCAATGCGGGGTTTTCGGCTCTGTCCGACAGGAATAAACTCCGTGCCGGCGTCGTACATTTCGCCCCAAACCGGGTAAAATCCGTATGAAATATCCGGCGAAAGAATCCGCGTTTTGCCTGCGAAAAACGCCTGATACGCAAGCGCGAGAACTTCGTCGGAGCTGTTTGCGCAGAAGATGTTTTCGGGTTTGATGGGTTGCCCGGCATCCGGATGCTCGGAAGCCGGCATATGCTTGCGAGGCAAAGAATTGCCGGCGATTTGAGGAAGTGCCGCTCTTCGAAGTTCATCGCTCACTGCGCGAGCAACGGCGCGTTGTAAATCGCTGCTTTCTCCGTCGGGGTAAAGGCGCAATTTTGTTGCGTCCGCAGTTGCCAACGCTTCAAATACTTTCGGTGAAGGAGGGTAGGGGTTTTCGTTCGTGTTGAGTTTAATCCATCCGTTTTCGCGGGGTTGTATCCCCGCAATGTACGGCGTTAAATGTCGCGCTTTGTCGCTTAAAAATTTGCTGTTCATAATGTTCACCGCCTGTTGCAATTATATCTTAAATATTTTTTCGATGCAAAAACTACGGAAGCCTGTTAAAATTTTGTTTCGGAGTTATAGCAGTTTTTGCTTCGGTACGGAAAATTTGCTATGCATTGTGAGCGGTTCGCTCAATGTCGTTTTCGGGAAAAACGCCCGAAAACAACCGGTCGCTCACCACAATGCATGTACACAAATTTTCCGCACATCTTGCAAAACTGCTATATTTAAAAAAAGGAGTGTGAAATTTTATGAAAAATTCGATTATTTTAGTTGCGGTAACGGTGATTCTGGCAATGGCGGTTTTTATCGGGGGGAGGATTCGCGGTCCCGAAGTTAATGCGCCGAATGTGCGGGTAGGGGTTGATATAAATGCGCCGCACGGTGAGTCGTCGGTGGAAATTATTGCGTTTATGAGCCGCAATTTGTACGACAGGTTTCCGTTTTCGTATCGCGAGCGGGAGGCTGCTTTGTGGATTTACGATGAACTTGTTGCGGCTGGATTTGAGGATGTTCGGATTCAGGATTTTTCGTTCGGCGATGTGCGCGGAGAATGGCCGTTTCCTTCGATGATTGCGCTGAATTTGTATAATTCGTCGCCGTTTGTAAACATGGGGCTTCGTGCCGACAGAGGCAGCCAGAATGTTGTTTTGACCCTGCCGGGGCAAAGTGAGCGGCAAATTATTATCGGGGCGCATTACGACACGGTTTTTTTGCCGGGCGCAAGCGATAACGCTTCGGGGGTCGCGCTTCTTATCGAAAACGCGGTGCGAATGCGCGAATTTGAGCGATATTTTACGTTGACATATGTATTTTTCGGCGCGGAAGAAGCCGGGCTTTACGGCGCACGATATTTTGCGAAAACATTTGAACATCACGACGATGTGTTGTTTATGGTCAACGCCGATGTGCTTATCGAAGGGCCGTATTTGTTCTATATGGCGGGCTACGACACGGAGGCGGGCGATTGCCCCGATGCGAATTGGCGACGAATTTCGCGCGGGGTTGCGCTCGGGCTTGACGAAAATTTCGAATTTGCCGACTTTTCCCCCGGCACAAATGAGATTACCGATTCGTGGGACAGCCTCGCCCGCGATATGTATTACGAACACGGCATCGCGTTTTTTCCTGCGGAAATGGGTGCGTTCGGGCCCAGCGACCAACTCGCGTTTCTGCCGTTCGGACACACCGTAATGTTTTTGAACGGGCTTGACAAAACGGAAGAATGGCACGTTCGTACCGGCCACGAAACATGGTGGGATTTCATGGAGCTTTTCAGCGACATGACGCGGGTTCTGCACACGCCGCAAGATTGCTTCGACTACATCGAAGCCGCGTGGCCCGGCAAAATGCAGGAAATTATGCACGGATTTAATATTTTTCTCGAAGCGATGCTTTTGGCGGAAAACAACGGAGGTGCAAACTGATGGATGCGGAAAAGCGAATTGAAGAGCAAGTGCAAACTGAGGGGCAGACGGAAAACCGGATTGAATCGCAGACAGAACCGCCGGACGGACAGCAGGCTGAAACGCAAGCGGAAAACCGAATCGAAAAGCAGCCCGAATCGCAATCAGTCGCACGGAAAATTCTTCGCGGGGTTGCTCTCGGGTTTCAAATTGCCGCAATTTTTATGTACTTTGTTGTGCCGCTTATTTCCGGCGGAACGGTTCGTTTGCCATGGCTGATTTTCGGCGTGATTAACACTGTGGTTTTTTGCGCGATTTTTTATCGCGATTCCGGCAATGTCGGGCGGCTTGTTGTCGGGATTATTTTGACCGTTTGCACCGGAATTTGGTGCGCGAACGTGCTGTTTTTTATGCTTGTGCTTTCGCTGATTGCCGGGATGTACGAATGGAGCGGCGGGGTCGGCGTGACTTTTCTGTATGTATTTTTTGCTTTTGCGGCGGCGATTTTTGCTGTGTTTGTGCCGAGGCGACAGTAAATTTTTTGGGGGGCTTCGCCCCCATACCCCCACGAACTTTTTGAAAAAAGTTCGATAAAAACGCTAAAATCGTGCGAAGCGCGATTTTATGACGGGGTCAAGGGGCTACCGGCCCCTTGCAGGGGTTCGGGCTGACTCCCCGGCAAAGCCGGGGTCGCGTCAGCGAGGCCGCCCGGCCAACGCGCACAAGCGCGTGAGAGGGGACGGAGTCCCCGAAAAGATTCACGGCTCACGCACAACATCCGCGCGCGCGCGAATATCAAACGCACTCAAATATTTTTCTTCAAGCGGAATCCATTTTGCGGCGAAAATTTCTGCCGCGCGGATTCCGTTTCTTTTTTTGATGCGCCGCAGTTGTTCGTCGGGTGCGACGTCGCAAAAAATGCGCAAATCGGCATAGTCGCCGAAAATCGGATGGCACGAATACGCGCCTTCAACAATTCGAACATCTCCCGCCGCAATCTCGCGCCTCTCGCGAATCTCCCCGGCTTTGCAGCAAAAAATCCCGTATGAGAACGCTTCGCCGCTTTTCAAAAACGGCAGAACTTCCGCCGCAAAGCGTTCGTAATGAACATTGCCGCCGGGTTCGGCAAGACGTTCAGGGGTGCGCATATTTTCGGGCAAAAAAAAGTCGTCCATGTGAATCACGGACGCATTTTCGTTTTCGTGCGCGACAGCCGAACCGGCTTCGAGGGAATGTGTCGCCTCCAACACATGCCCCCGGCATTCGGCCTCGAGAGCATGTGCCGCCTCCGACACATGCCCCCGGCATTCAACAGCCGAACCGGCTTCGAGAGCATGTGTCGCCAACAACACATGCCCCCGGCGTTCAAAGCGCGCTTGGCGCGCAAGGGTTGTTTTGCCCGAGGCGGCGCGCCCGTCAATTGCAATTACATATGCCATCAGGCGAGTCTCACCGATTCGATGGGATAGCGCAACGGAATTACGCGCTCGCGTTCCAACGCCATAACAACGCTCGGCAGGAAAGCAAGTTGAATAATCAGGCCGGGAATCGCCGACACAAAATAAACCGTAACCCACATGCTCCAAGTGAAGCCTTCTCCCGTGAACGACCCCATAACGAAATCGCCGAGAAAAAATACTTGCAATGCGCCGGCTGCGATGCGCCCGACAAGCATTGCGGCAACAAGTGCGATGTACAAATCGAGTGAGGCGCGTTTTGTGCGAATAAAATGCATAACAAGCCCGGAAACCAAGCCGTACATGCCAAGCTCAAACGATAAAAAATACGCCAGTGCCGACGCGGGCGGATGCGACGCAAGCACGTGCGAAAGAATCGGCCCGACGACTCCTGCAAGTAACCCGAATTTCCAGCCGCAAATCAGTCCGGCGAGCAAAATCGGAATATGCATCGGCAAAACGACCATTCCGACCTCACGCGGAAACGGAATCGGCAGAAGCACGCAAAGCGCGATAAGCATTGCGGTGATTGTTAATTTTTTGACATTTGACATTGCAGACATTTATATCCCTCCTTGTTGTAAATCACAGGAAACTGCATTCGGCTTCGAGAGTGTTTGTCGTCGCTGCCATGCGTCCCCGGTATTCGACGCGCGCGGTGCGCGCTTTTTTTGCGCAAAAAAATACCACAAAAATGTTTGCGCAGTGCAAATACCCTCATGGCATTATGAGCCGCTTCATGCGGCAATTTTTTGAAGCATAACAAAGACGTAAGCGGATGTCAAATCATACGCGAATCAAGAGTTCTATATCCTGCGCAATTTTTCGACGACTTCATTTATATGCGATTGCATCGGAGCGGAGGCAACGCCCGTAACGGTTACATTGCACTTGTCGATGGGGATGAGAATTTTGTGCGCGGGGCTTGCCGACACGGCTTCCGCCATTTTCGGAGAAATTTCGCCGTGCATGGAATTTGCAAAAACGATGCCGGTTACCCCAACGATGTAATCCGCGCGGGCGGCGTTATACGAAACGGCGTTTTCGCCGGTCGCGCCGAAATCCGCGCCGGCTTTGAGCATCGCCGACGTTGCGGCAGAATTTGTACCCACCGCGACAATGCGAACGTCGGCAAGCTCGGCGCGGGCTTTTTCGATAATCGACTTGCCGATGCCCCCGCCCATGCCGTCGATAACAAGAATCTCCACGGTTAGCCCTCCGTTACGTCCCGCATCGAGTACAGCCCCGGAGGTTTGCCCTGCAAAAATTTCGCGGCTTGAATTGCGCCAACGGCAAAAACCTCGCGGGATTGGGCGATATGTTTAAATTCGATGATTTCGTTATGACCGGCGAAAGTGACGGTGTGTTCGCCGACGATTGTTCCGCCGCGAAGCGCGTGTATGCCGATTTCGTCGCGGTCGCGTTTAGCATGAACAGTGCTTCTGTCATAAACGCGGCGCATTTTTCCGCCGAGCGAATCGTTAATCGAATCCGCAAGCAGGTGCGCCGTGCCGCTCGGTGCGTCAATTTTTTGATTATGATGCTTTTCCGTGATTTCGATATCGAAGCCGGATTCGTGCAACAGCGGCGATATTTTCGCAAGCAACCCCGACAGCAGATTGATTCCCAACGACATATTGCCCGAACGCAAAACGGCCGTCTGCTTTGCAGCGTTTTCAATCGCGGCGTTTACCTCCGCCGATTGTCCCGTCGTGCAAAACACAAGCGCGACGCGATTTTTTTCGCAATATTCGGCGGTGGCAAGAAGCTCCGCGTCGTCGGTGGGGCGAAGTGCGCAAATTACTGCGTCGGCTTCTTCTGTGCAATTTTTTATGCTTGTGTAAACGGGAAATTCCGCCGTGCCGGGCATTGCATCAACGCCCGCCGCAATTTTCATTTCCGCAGCCGCGCGGCATATATCCGCGCCCAATCTGCCAAAGCAGCCGCTTACAATTATGCGGGTCATGCGAGCAACCCGAATTTTTTCATTTCTGCCGCGAGTGCGTTTACGTGGCTTTCTTCTGCCGTCGCCAAGGGCAGACGACAATCTCCCATGCCGAAGCCCATCAAATTAAGCGCGGCTTTTACGCCCACCGGATTGCCGTCGGCAAAAAGTTGGCGCATCAAGCCCAAAATCGAAAGCTGCAATTTGAGTGCCTCCGCTGTGTCGCCGGCAAGATATTTCGTTACCATGTCGTGCATGGTTTTCGGCGCGATGTTACCCGTTGTTGATATAACGCCTTTGCCGCCGAGGCTCAAAATCGGCAGAATATAGTCGTCGTTGCCGCTGTAAATTGTAATGTCGCAGAGTTCCGCGATTTCCGCCACTTGCCCGAAATCGCCGCTTGCTTCTTTTATTGCGACGACGTTAGGCAATTGCGCAATTTCCGCGATGGTTTTTGACGTCATATTCGTGACGCAACGCCCGGGAATATTGTACATAACGATGGGTGCGTTGACGGCTTTGTCGAGTGCCGTGTAATGCGCAATTATTCCGCGTTGCGACGGCTTGTTGTAATACGGCGTTACATACATAAGCGCGTTTGCGCCAACGTCCGTACACGCTTTGCCGAGCTCGATGCAATCGTTGGTGTCGTTTCCGCCCGCGCCCGCAATTACCGGAACTCTGCCGTTTGTAATTGCCGCCGCCGCCCCCACAACCTCAACGTGTTCCATTAACGAAAGCGTTGACGCTTCTCCCGTTGTGCCGCACGTAATAATTGCGTCGGCTCCGTTTGCAATTTGAAATTCAATCAATTTTTCATAAGCACCGTAATTAAATTTTCCGTCCGCGCCGAACGGCGTTACAACAGCCGTTCCCGAACCTGTAAAGATAGGCATCGAATGCTCCTTCCGAGTGGGTTGAATTTTAAGTATGCTCTATAATACCCCGTTTTTTTTTCCGACGCAACGGCAAAAACGCAGGGGTGAAAAACGACCGGTCGCGCACCACAACGTATGTACGCAAATTTTACGCACGTTTTGGCAAACCGCAATAGTTGTAAAATCCGGCAAAGACAGCGATTCCGACGTTGATATTTTCGTGCTTGCCGATGTGCCGCAGGAAGAAACCAACAGATGGAGCAACAGCATTGACGACAGATTACCCGATTTTTTATACGATTATGAATTGCTTGTATGTATTCATCTGACAAGTAAAGAGTTGTTTGACCGCTATTATCATGTACAACCGTATTATCAAAACGTCATAAAAGAAGGGGTTGAATTACATGGATAGAGGTTCTGCAAAGGATTTAGCGATTACGAAGATTTTTATGTTGTGGCGAAAGAGGACGTTATTCAGCAGATAAATAACGCCAAGGAGTTTATGGCGGTTGCCGCGGCGTATATCGACGGCTTTGCGGAGGAAACAGGCGAATGAGCATCACCAAAAAATCCCCGGACCGGTTGTTTGCGAAGCCGCCTAAATCCGGGGCGAAGTGCAACATTATTTTTTGGTATGACGAAGGTGGGCGTTTTGCCGAGAGCGTAAAGTATAGCTCATGCATATACGAATTACAGGCGGAACTGCAATCACGCGCAGTTTAGCCGGTGTTCAGGCAATTCGAGACATGCCTCTGCTACGGAAACAAAGCAACACAAAACTCGAAACTCCGCATAACCGGGGTGGGTATATGCAAGAGTCCGCAAGCGTCCGCACAACCGGGGTGGTATGTGCCGGAGTCCGCAAGCGTCCGCACAACCGAGGCGGTATGTGCCGGAGTCCGCAAACGTCCGAAAAGACGCCCGCCCGTAAAAGTTCAATGAAAGTTCAATTGAACAAACCGGTGAGCCGTGTTAAACTTATGCCTGCCATAATGAGAGGCTTTTGCCTTGTGCGCAGGTGATGTCTGTAATCCCCTGTGTTCGCTGTTGAGGTGCTGAAACACCTTGACAGCCGTTATGGTTTTTTGTTTCATACATATTTTAGCACGGTATTTTGAAAACTGCAAACAAAATTATTCCGGGGCGTGTTCCCACATCCGCTAACGCCCGTCTCAGCAATATGGTTTTGCGTAACCTCAAACTTCGTCGGGAAATGGGCAGAAGCGGGAATACCCCCCTAAACAAGAAGCACGACAAAAAAGGCGACCGGCTCTCCCGAAAATTTCAAGAAAGCAGTCGCCTTTGCCGGCACAGCTCAAGCGTAATTTTTCAACACTCTCTTGTACCGGAGTTTTATTATGTTTTTGCTTGTTTCATTCTTCTATCGCGAACGCACTTGAGAAGCCCGTTCAGGCTTCGTCGGAA
>Ga0123355_10018116_pt1 | contig 11153 bp, 5 predicted proteins | sample TergutEmb28metaG_3_FD_89872 | JGI IMG/M metagenome (GOLD analysis project Ga0123355, IMG submission 89872) | Embiratermes neotenicus P1 segment gut microbial communities from Petit-Saut dam, French Guiana - Emb289 P1 | ecosystem: Host-associated > Arthropoda: Insects > Digestive system > Gut ...
ATATATTAACCTACATTTACACGTTACATTCTATATATACATTCGGTCATAAACAAGTTTAAAATGTATGAATTTTGATTCGCATATTGTCTACTATACTGCAAGAGTTTCAGATCTAATTTTACTGCATTCCCGTAATTTGCCACCGTCCCCAGCATAGCTGAGGTCTTTACCGTATCATAAGGCAAGCTTCTCTTGTTCCCTGTTAATAGAACCCGGTGTTACGTGTTATCGAGCATCGCGTCTCGACTATTTTCACTTCTCGACCATCTTACAATACGTGGCTGCCAATATTTTGCTTCAGCGACAGAAACAGATGATACTCGCTCGGCGATGACTTCCCCTAACACAATGAGAGTCAACATAAGTTTTCGGTTACGATATTATCACCATGTAACCTTATTTCCTAATCGATTCTAGCAGCTGGCGTTTAATTCAATATTTTGAGAACTCAAGTTAGGCTATACTATCACTTTTCACGTAGAGAATACCAAACAGCTGCGTTAGTTGAGAAGAACAAAATAGCACTGTACGGTTGTCCAACTGCTGAAATTAACAACACAGATAAAGAACACAAACAGTAAATTGCATAAAAAGGGCTGCAGTGTGATATCATTAAGAATAAAATTCTGTTAACAGAGTGACATGTCACCGTTGCTGAGAAACGTGTGTCTGTATGTAAATATTTGGTCTCGAGTAATGAAGAGTTTTAATGAGAACTACAGTGCTAACGTGTAATATTTTATGCACAGTACTTCTTTCAATACCATATTTAAAGCGCGTACTTTTAAGATAATACATGTTTCATACTAAGAAACATCTTTCTTTTACATAATGTAATATTCTTAGAGGGTTAAGCGCACTTCTTATTTCAAATTTAGGGATAAAAATATTTAAATGCATAGATTTGTACATTTTATTGAGAAAGCAAATTTTTGCGAAGAAATCGATAACTAAAGGCGTATAAGTGAAGTATGAAAAATTTACATTCAATGAGATATATTCTAAATACCAACATAGAATTTCTAGACTTAGGTGAAATATCCCTTTTAGATGTGGTTAACTTCAAGATTAAAATTTTATTTTAGAATATAATGCTAACATTTTTCTAGATCACCTTCACCAAATGACAGTGTCTTTCCCCAGCTTCCTCCTAAATGCACTTCATCTGTCATAGCAACACTGGTCATGTCTTTGTATTATTCAAATTATGCTCTTCTGGATTTTTGCGTCCTGTAGCGTAATTAGTTGTGCCCAAAATTTTAACGAACGTGTTGCCTTTATTTCCCGGGTGACTCATGCACCCACTTTGAATCAAATTCGGTCAAACTGAAAATAGAAGCAGCACGTTCCTTCGAAAGGTCGCAATAAACTCATTATACTACATGCTGTTGGTAACCCACCACGAAAACCTCAGAAACCATTTGTTTATATTATGTTTGTATTATGTTTATAACACAGCTGCTCTTAACGTTGGTCTTTGCTTTGTACCGCATAAGGTGACCAGACGTAAGGTCTAACAAGCGCGATTAACATTACCTTATAACACATAATAACTTAGTTTTCATAATTAAATATGTGTGTTTATGTTATATCAGTTACACTGAACAAGGATAATGATGAAATAAAGCACTATATGACCATAAGAGAACACATAGTGCAATGTCTGAAAGCACTGACATACTGCTAATGTCCAAAATTATTTCATGAGGTATCTTAGTAAAAACTGCTTAATATTGGAGCAGTTTCAACTTACCTCTAGTAAAATCTGTCCTCTGACAGTACCTTTCCTACACTGAACGAATTCAAATAAGACTGCTTCATTTTATTAATAATGAAAAGGACTCATTTACAAATTTATTACATTGAGCTTCATTCTGTTTTCCATGAAAAGACTTTTATTGGAAGTTACAAAGAAGACATATTCACAACAATGGAGATTAGAAAACATGTAGTCTATAAATAAATTCAGCTACACCAAAGAATAAACCAAATTCGCACTCTTTTACGTCAACTCTAATTTTATATTTCTGGATCACTCTCCCCCGTCGATTGAACAGTTGTGTACAAGCGTACTATCACATTCTAAAATCCCCGAATTCTATCTGGTCACATTCTAAAATCTCCGACCTGTATCTGGTCACCCTGAAGTTCCTTCAAAAGTTGTATAATTTTTTGTCGTGTGTACTGGAATATCTAAGTGAATCACTTTGGAATCTGTAAGACGGATATACTCTTTATACGGCACAGATGCGAAGTAAATGCCTTCATTTCTTAAAAGCTTCTGACAATCGAATACTACGTAATATATAGCACACATATGATTTAAGAACAAAGAAACGAACCAGCAGGACAGGTTTAAATCGTCGCTGTGTTCAGTGCAAAAATAAATTCGGGGCTCCTAGCTACTCAAATTTCTAAATTCATAAAGCAGATAGAACAAAATACGAATTTGTATAAAAATAATACTTGATATAAAATCTGCAATACAGCCAGCCTTTTCGGGAATATCCGAATTTTGAGACCCCCAGGTAGCTGCATAATTTCGATAAACTTAAACCGACGCTGGGAAGAAATGCTAAGCTCTGTAGTCGTGTGGTTATGTATAAGAAAATGTTAAGTCCCAATTATATCTTAATTAACAATAACTTAGGAACGAAACAGAGATCAAAACACAGATACTACAGAATGCTATAACATCTCAAATTTCCGGATCATCGCCGTGTTTCTAGCATTAGTTGTTGACTTACACGCAATACATAAAAGAACTTATGTTTTATGTTCATACCAGCTCCCGCATCCCTGACTAAAGTGATACGTGCGTTACCCCCATAGTAAGAAAAAATCTTCCAGGCTCTCATGCAATTATTTCAAACACTATAAAGATATTAAAGAGAGTTAGCGTACCTTAACAGAATCGTTCAACAAATAACTCTTTAGAACACTAAGTTAGGGACGTTTATGTTTCTTCTGGCTCAAACATTTGCGCGTCGACCATGTTGTAGCTACTGATTGTATGAAATTAGAAATAAAGGATTAAGCTGGTCCCAATGTTATAAAGTTTATACAAAGTTTCATGAAATTTGGTCAATAGATTCAAAATCTGCAATGGCAAGTATTACACCCACGTACTCACACACACACATACACACACACACACACATAGCATGGTTTGTTTCCTTTTTATGGATGAAACCGTAGGCTAAAATTTGTTGTATATAAACATGTATTGCATTAACAGCCTGGAAAATATTTATGAAAGCCATCAAGTTGCTACTATGACCTTCAAAAATACGATTGTCAGAAACTTTAATTGGGAATTTTTCTCCATTTATCATTGATTCGTTCAGATATTCCAAAGAGCCTTTTAAACCATAAAAGAAGATGTCTGAATATAATTTCATTTTAACGATGTAAGAGACACTTTTAAGTCAGAAATATCCCCCTTAATTATTCAGTGACATAAACATTTTGCACTTACCACACTACCAAACTCCTCACTGGTTGAATTTTCAACGTCATTAATTACTGCAAATAATGAAATCATACAAATCATTCCACTGATAAAGTTGGATATATAATTGTATATATATGTGTGTGTTTAAATTGTATAACCGTTCAAAAATGTGAAATAAATAATTGAGTTTCATCCGTCATACAAGCTCTGTTGATTACTGAATATACCCTCAAACTGAAAGTCAGTGTTTGATCATAGGGTTAATCACGGCCAGCAACAGATAAACAACGATGTGTGTTTATGTTGTTAGACGGGCATGAACACTGTTGTAACAGAGAATGTAATTATATCCGGTAGAACTGTCAACAAGACTCGGCTCTGGATTCCTACTTTATTAAACTTCGAAGGGCAGCCAACTTGAAACCGATCAATCGACTTTTATTATATATAAACTTCAGGTTTGAAAGAAAATTCCATCACTGTACAAAAAAATAATCAAATATCACAATTCACATTGTGTAATACTGACTACAACAAACTGCAATAGTCTATTCCTGAAATCGTTTCATAGCAACAATGTTCCACAGACCGTGTTGTGAAGTAATTGTGTTTGTACTAAAAAATGTTATTTTTTACTCTTCTTTGCCTCTTTATGTAAACACTGTTCGCTTCAAGCTAAAATGTTGGTTAATAATGAGTCTGATGTGCCTTCATTCTTCCGCAAAGCCCTAACAGCTTCAATTTTAGAATCTGTGATTTACGTACTGCTACATGTACCCACATAAAACAATGTGCCTGGGAAATTAAACATGCGAATAGGAATTCGAGTTCCTTCATCCCAGATAACTTATCACTGGTACAATTTACGAGCAAAGGAAAATTCATTAGTCTGTAATAATTATATGCTCTGGTTACATTATTCTATGCTCATACACGTTTCCTATACGCACTTTATTAGTCGTTTATTTCACGACACATTTTAACCGGGTAAGTGGAAATGCCTTCCCAAAACAAACAGCCGAAATACATTTTTCGCACCATCAAATAAACACTGAAAAAATCAAGTACAATTGATTGTCACACGTTTAGATTTGCGGTCTCTTCAAATTATCTAAACAATTCAAAAGAGTTTCGGTCCCAATGATCTATCGCTTTTCATTTATATGTTTATTTACAAGTGACCATTTGACACTTATATTTAGAATGCCTTTACAGACTCTTCTTATAATAAAACCAACGAGATGCACTAATTTCTCAAATTTATTTTTGGAATAGAACTCTACATGTTTCGGATAGTTTCTCTGTCCATCATCAGGAGTCTAGCACTGTACACACAGCAACAGGTATATGTCATACAGGTTTTGCTGACTGCTTGCAAGCAGAGTTCTATTTCCAAAAATAAATTTGAGAAATTAGGGCATCTCGTTGGTTTTATTATAATATATCACGATGCACGGTCCTCTTAATGTCAAATTAGCCTTTACAGACCTTTCTAATTATAAAAATTTCGTAAAGAGTATAAATAAATGGCACCCGCAATTCATGAACCAAATCCTTGTGACCTTAAGCAATTCTACAAAAATCAAAATATTATACGAACCATGCAAAATACGTAATCAACATATTTTGTGTTTGTAATGTACTGTAACATATATTTGTAATCTTAATAAAATGGATAATATGTGCTGCAGTTTATCTAAACACTTCCAGTTTCCGGAACCTCACAATGTAAATCATGAAAAAAAAACACACTTTGCCGCACATAAAAATGAGCGAAAAGTAATTCCATCAAAAACAAAAAAAAAAAGATAAACTATACTTAAATAAAATAATTAGTTTCCCATACATACTTCCTTTCAAACGTCATATCATTCAGCCACAATTACAGAAAGTTTTCCATCCTGCAAACACACATCAAACGCAGAACTACCTACGTACAGCTAAACTTCCCATTATTTCAATCCTACGTGACTTTAAAATTCCGTGTATAGCAAGGATGTTTGTCCAGAATCTAGTGAGAATCAGAGTTTCTTCAAAGTATACCCTGCACCTAAATGCAATATGAATATTACAAACTGTTGTTCGCTTCGTTTTAGAATTTGTACGCTTTGTTGTAAATCTTGTTTAAAAATCACAAAGCATACGGATTCTTGAGCGAATTGTGCAATATGAGCTTCCGTTTGACTGTCACCGCCTGAGGGTGCAAGAAAACAGCACGACTGGCAACAATAAGGCGAGGTAAGACTTCCACGTAAATGACGTACTGTATACACCATATCAACATTAACAAGAACTTCCGAGCAAAACTCAGAAATACTAATTTTCTTTTCCATAATTTACATTCCAACAGATAAATCAATGCATTAGTGATGCTACTTTTTCTTTTGTAAGGAAGTTATTACTTATGCGCTGATTCTGCATACGTTACTCTTTTCAAACATAAGACTCGAAGTTTCGCAACGTCGTCATGTTTGTAATTTTTTACTTAAAACCGTACCCCATAGTGAGTGCATGGTAAGATGTATCTCCGTCCTAAATCCCACCTGCTAGGTCGCATGGTCCATCACAGTTATTTTCATCAAACGAAAGCTAAGGAACACTTTCACAAAATTATTGTCTTAACAACAGTTGCTTATTTTTCCAAAGCTCTCTCACCATGAATCATCTCACTAAGCTAAAGTTAGATGCGTTGTTGACGTTCGAGAGTTCGTTATTTTCTTACTACTAGTTTTAATAAACTAAAAATTAGCCATTCAGTTGGACACCAATAGAACAAAGTTCAAGACATATTTTGTTAAAATCAATCTCTCGTTTAAACACTTTAATAAAAGGGATATAAACACAAACACAGCACGGGCATTTCATAAACTGCTTGCTTCGTACGAAGATAAGTAGACAGACTACAAGTGTCATCTCTTACAGCAGTGATTATCAAAATTTATACCCATCGGTAAAGTGTACCAAATTCAGTATTTTATTGCACAATACAACGGAGTTCAGTAACTCACGGCACACTAATATTCACATGTAGCTCAGTGTTATATGGCAAGCTAAAATGTAGCTAACTATCACACGGAACTCTGTGCATTTCAGCATTTTATGACAGCCTAGAATGTATTCACGACACATCAAATCACGTACGTCATTTATTCTGCGTGTTTCACTCGCGCTAAAGCTGTGTTCATATATTTCTCCATTCTTCACTATACTGTGCATCTATACCCCGTTTTAACCGTGCCTCTTTCTGGTGGAAAGCTACAGCAGGCCTCTGCATTACATGGACCGTTTCTGAACTGAGAGGTGGAAAACACATAGTTAAAAACAAATGACAAGCGATCTCGGAGGAGGACACAGACATATCGGTGATGCATATTTTAGTAGCAGTGTGAACGCACAGTACACAGTGAAACATTACACGCACGCACACACATCCCCCTTTTTCTACAGAGAGACGCTGTTATTAATAGAAAATTTTACGAACGAGTAATAAATGACAAAATTTAAAAATAAATTAAAACTCAAAATTATGGAGCTGGGTAAAATTGAGCCAATAAAAGACCAATGACTTGATAGAAGAGGGACAAAGCAAATTGTCACTGTTGATAAATATTTTAAAGGTTATGTTTCTTATATCCACTGGGCCAGTCACAACTGACGTGCGTCAATGCTGAAAACTCATACTACGTTTCTCTTAAATCCACCATAATAATATTCTGGCACGTGGCAAATGTTCAGAAGATACAGGTTTTGTTAGATTTGTTTAACTTAATTTAAACACGTTTATTTGGTCTCTTGTTCTTCGCGGGGTAACGCCTCGAAACGTGTGGAAATGAATGCTTTATTACCACATTCACTGGAGCCCACCACTAGACCCCACCCTGAATCATATAAATCCAGTCCATACCACCGCACCACTTTCCTTTAATTTCACTTTTAATATTTTCCAGTTCATATGCCGAAATCTAGTACAATGTTGACACTCCTGACAACCGCAGAGATTTCTCTATTTTGCAAAGGGTCCAGACCGGCTCTGGGTTCCACTCGGCCACCTGCGCATTGTGTGTCAGGCGCTCCTATTCCCGGGGGTTGAAGGTTACCACTCCCTTCTTCCTTTCAAAATAAGAATATGTTGAATCTTGGAACAATAACACAAATTTTGTAAAATTATTTAAAAGGGGGTTTATTATTATCTTAGCAATTGACCAACGTAATGGTAGGCACCGGATGGCCACCCACAGTGTGTGACGATACCAGATGCTGTATAACACAATTTGACCTCCTGATGATAAGCAGAATAGTGCTCGAAACATGTAGAGGAATATAATAAACTTATTATAAAACAAGAATTTGTGCATTAAGTTGGTCAGTTGCTAAGATTATACTGAGATGTACGGTCAGCAAAACGTCAAAAAAGGGTTTTTTTATGTATGAGTTTTGATACCACTCTTCATAGTCGATTTGTTTACATGTTATGGGCAATCAAAACAAGAGGGAACAGTGTCACCGAGTTTTTTTTTATCATTTTACTTCCACAGAGCAACCTGAACATAGACGGTAAACAGTTAATTCACACATAACTGCCACGAAACTGCTTCTCATAGCTCTCTACGTACGTGAATTCAGACTAACTTCATACTGCCTTCAGTAACTGAAATTATCTGCAAGTGCAGATGACAGAACAAGTAACCTTCCAATTAACATGTTCCTTCTAATCCTAGTCTCAAACTCCATGCTATATACAGCCAAGCAACTGAATCATTGTTTATCGAAATTTTGCCATCGGACCGAATCCTTTCAGATGGCAGATAAGTACGAGAGACAGTTGATGTGTTAAACATCTCAGACTATAAAATATACATCTTCACTCTGAATCACACTATTAAGCATGAAAAACTGTAATCGTGCATGGAGTATGGGTACGTCCCATCTCTTCTAGCGTTTGCTCAGCACCTGCCTTCACCTACATGTCACTCTACAGCAGAACAATCTATTTTGTAAACTTGAGCTTTCAAAGTTATTATAACTTTACGTTATTTCGCTTTTGGTGTGTTTTCTTGTGGTGAAAATGGGATGGCAGTCGACTTTCCCTTTATGTCTTTCAAAATGGCAGGAACAAATCACTTTCCCACATGACGCTACCCAGTGACATTAAATTTATTCTTCTAAGATTATCACAAATTTCTATGACACTCTTTATCCATGAATGTACACCCATTTCAAATATGTATTTGTAAAAAATAAGAAAGTTTTACCAACATATGCGAGCAATTATTCTTTCACATTATGTTCTAAACATTTGCACAATGAACCACATTTGATAAAAATGATCATGTTCGATATAACGTCACGTAAATGTGGAACAACGTTTTGCTGATAAACACGAACATTAAAATCACTCGATACGTTCAATGTATAAGACACCATTTGCCTAAGATAAATTTGGTATATTAGTAGATTAAATAAGAGAAATGACCAACCCTACTAATTACGCGATATTTCCAAAAAGCAGCGCGCACGTAAAAAAAAAGTCTTTTCAAATCGTCGTGGACATAAATCCCTTTCACTGCTACTTTCGTTCGCTGTTCCTCGCAGCAGGCGAAATATGAGTGCTTGAAGGATGACAGTTAATATGAATGGGCGGGCTTTTAAAATCAATGAACTGTGAGCTGTCACTTGTCAGACTGCAGAAAGGTCAGTTCCTATTTGTACACCAACAATGCTCCACAGATGAGTCATTCAGAGAATGAATAATTAAACCAATTTTTTGTAAGACTATTTAACGGCTCCGTGTCGGTTACATATATTATCCATGGCTTTCATTAGTCCCCACTAGCGAATATACGTATTGGTACAAAGCTCAAGCAATTCCAGGCTGCTTCCTGTCGATTCATGAACAGTAATCTTTTGTTCCATTTTATCGGCATCGCTTCAACAACTGAAACACTCCCGTTAATTAACCCTTTACAACACGATGACATGTGTTGCATACATTCAGCCTGCTTTACGTCTAAATATTCTGTACTTGTCCGCAAGGTGTGTGAGTGTCTTTTTTACGATTGTCAGGGCGAACAGCAATAATTATGCTAGCTACTATTAACATACCGATATATACATAATAGTTACGCGGCGTTTTTTGTGAGCTAAGAACTGAAATATGTGTACATTATGTAGATTACTTAAAAGCTTCGATTAATAAACCTACCAGTTCATTAAATCAGCGTCGTTATTCAAAACTCAACAAACCATAACCGTAAATAAATATACGATATTCTACCCCACACTTTTTGACAGAGTTCTGATGCCATATGCTGGTCACACAATTTTAACGAGACCTTTCACATAACATAGTCTCAAATTACACAGAATATTCTAATTACATTTGCGGGTTAAGACTCTTACATTAAATTTCACAATTTCGACAGAATTCAGAGTGCGAAGTCTCATAAGAATATTTAACCAACATACCTAGGCCCTGGGTACCGCGGTAATACAATGGTTAAGGTGCTGTGCTACAAATCGGAAGGTCGCTGGTTCGATCCCAGCAGGTGTCAGTGGATTTTTCATTGACATAAAATCCTTCCGATCGCACTATGGCCCTGGGGTCAACTCAGCCTCTAACAGAAATGAGTACCAGGAGTATTTCCTGGGGGCAAAGGCGGCCGGTGCGTAAGGCTAACAACCTACCACCATCCTTTGCCGTTGTCATGAAATCTGGGAACCTTAACTCCCTCCCGTTACAGGCCTGTCCAGGCCTGTAACGGGACTGCTTTACCTTTTTTGCCTAGGCCCTACGTAACATTATTACTGCGAGCTGTCATTTCACAAACGTTAAAGAGAAGCTGTCTGTGTCAGACTTCACTGTCTTCAATATTAAGACCCTTCATAACCTTGCTGTTTATTCCCTTCGTCCTGTCTGCCTGGCTCTTGTCAATATCCTATAAAACGTAGGGCATACATCATCTGTTGGGCTATGGACTACCCTAAGCCGTCTAATAAATGGTGCTTCCTATTTTTTTTTTCCTACCGGGTTGTGTTACGAAAACTGTCTCAATATTACGGTGAATAATAAACATGCGTGCCAACATAAAATGTAGTTCAGTGTTTGCAGTGGCTTCGAGTGGGAGTTAGAAACTTAAAGTACTCTGATAATATTCGGACTAGTATAATAGGCTTTGAAATGTTAACGATCAAATTTCACAGTTTTCGCACTCGGTACGATTACCACATGCAACCCTTCCAAAGATTCACACCTGCAAATTACACACCTTGACTGACACTAAGCATCCACAGTTTCAGTGAATACGCATGCTACAAAGCAAAAAACGCCATGAAATACAGCTCAATAAACTAAGGGCGATGACGCACGTAAATAAATTTTTATCCTTAAAGGTCGAGGTTTTGACTCCAATCGAAACATACACACATCTCGACTGCATCATAACGACTGATTTCGTTTTTGGAAATCACAGCACACAGCACTTAGCCACGTATTATCAAGTCTAAGATTTAAGTGCTACATGGAGACATAACGACAGAATTCTAAACCTTCAGCCCTTCACTCACACGCACGCACACACACACACATATATATATATATATGTTGATTTTTTACGAAATACGTTAGGCAATTTTGGTAAAAGAAATAAGCATTCTGTGTTCCGTATTAGAAACCCCCAAATGAAGAACTGACGCATTA
>Ga0123355_10018118_pt1 | contig 11153 bp, 8 predicted proteins | sample TergutEmb28metaG_3_FD_89872 | JGI IMG/M metagenome (GOLD analysis project Ga0123355, IMG submission 89872) | Embiratermes neotenicus P1 segment gut microbial communities from Petit-Saut dam, French Guiana - Emb289 P1 | ecosystem: Host-associated > Arthropoda: Insects > Digestive system > Gut ...
CGCTTAGTTCTCGAAATATTCAGGTTTTTCGAATATCATGCGCAAAGTTTAAATACCCTGCAAAAAAAATTCGGCGAGTTGGGACTTACAGTTGGGATTTAACTCGGCGTTTAAAGGGTTAAAACATCAAGATCCACACACCCTATGACCCAGCGTCACATCCCAGAAGACTTGAATTTTTGGCAACACTGCTGCAAGAACCTCAAACCTGGCAATTTGCTACATATTATAATTTTTCTTGTTACATGCATACCTTTAAATAGTGCAGTAAAATTTTTACTATGACTGTTGCTATTCATAAGCATTGTGGACATTTTGCAGGCATTCTGTACCTGCAGATGAGGCAAATATGATCGTTTGAAACAGCAGGAACTATCTGCCCAGTGACATAGTGGTACAAGCCAGGAGACTTGAGTCTGACACTGTGTGACCTCAGATCTTTTACTTAGTACATTTGTTTTGTTCTGGTTCTGTTCAATTCCTCTCATGTTCAATCTTGGTGCAATTATTGGGATTGTGTACAGTTACATGGCAGGATGATTAGTAAGAAATAAGCTAAAAAAGACAATGAATGAAAGTGCAGTAGTCTAATATGAGGTACAATTCTGATATCTGCCTGAAGAACCTACACCAGTCTTGATCTTGGAACTTCCCACATATCAAGTTGGAACAATACCCACTCAAAATTAATATCCAGGCAATCAATCCTTTCTTAAAATTACCATGACCATTTACAATTCCAACCACTTTACACTCATCTCTCACCGTCATTTTAAACATAGTACAAAATGAAATGTTACACCAGGCTGTGTATTTTCATGTGTCGTTTCACATGACTGCGCTCAGAGAAACTCTTGCTACACAGCTGACACTGGTGGGGCTTTTCCCCAGTGTGAATGTTCATGTGGATTTTTAATGTTTTGCGATAAGCGAAGCTCTTGCCACACAGCAGGCAGGGAAACGGTCGTTCGCCAGAATGCACTTTTAGGTGTTCCTTGAGAGTGGAGCGTTGTGTAAACCGTTTAGAGCACTGAGTACACTGAAATGGACGTTCACGTGAGTGAATGTTAAGGTGGTCCTTGAGGTTACCCCGAAGAGCAAAGCATTTTCCACATACCTGACAAGCATGTGGTTTCTCACCTGTATGAAGCATTTCATGAATCTTCAAATTGCCTTTCTGAGCAAAACTCTTCCCACACTCCTGACACAAAAACCGTTTTTTACCTGAATGAACGTTCTCATGCTCTCGAAGAGCACTACGAACTGAGAACCGTTTGGCACAAAGCGTACATGCGAAAGGACGCTCACCAGAATGTGTGCGTTTGTGGCGAGCTAAGTTCGAAGATGAGGGAAAGCTTTTCCCACAGCTGTCACAGATGTAAGGTCGTTCACCCGAATGAATGCGTTTATGAATCTGAAGATCTCCAGCTTGAGTGAACACCTTTTGGCAAACATCACACTGATGGATGCGATTTCCTGATCGCTTCTTCTTGACGGTGTTTCTCTTTGTCTGTTTTTGCACTTCTTCTCCTGGACCTGAGCCATCACCCTCTTCTGTTGAAGAATTTGCAGACTGCAGCCTGACAATAGACATAAGTATTCTAAAATTAACAGGCTTTAGCTTACTTCTTCCTTCCTTCTCATGATACTACTGTGATGGGGTCTCTGTGGGCTCAGCATGTGATGATTACACTGATGATGATGACCATAATGATGATGATGATCATCATATCATCATCATCATCACTGAATTCAGTTAATACTTCTGTGCTTGGGTGTTCCTAGCAATGACCTAATGTGTAGCTTAAACTTGAGAAACAATGAACATAGAATTCTGATGGGATATACCTTGAAAATTCAAGGCTTGAAAGACTAATTCTTTGAAAGCCTTTCTTGAGCAGCTGATGGTCATAACAGAGGTCAAGAAATTTCCTGCATTTTATGAAACGCAAATGTTTATTACCATGTTCACGTAAGCCCACCTCTGAAAGCATTCTGTCACTAAATCCATATGACACTCACAGATGATGTTTCTACATTATAGTCCCTTCTATCCAGATATACAAGTGGTCCCTTATTACTTCACACTGTAACAGTAAAATTTTATATCTTCTAATTTTTTCTAAGCAAGAAACATGTGTAGTCCATCTCACTCCCACCCTTAATTTCACCATCCCAATATTTTGTGAAGAGTAAAGTGATAAAGTACCTCACTATATATATATATATATTTTTTTTGTAACAATCCTACTACTTTTTTTTCCCTTGGGTTGAAATATTCTCCTCTGCATCCTGTCTCCATAGTCTGTCATTGTAGGCCGATCCCTTAGAGTGACAAACACACAACTAATACAATAACACAATTATATTACATATAGAGGTGAATATATTAGTGGTCAAAATCCTGAACACCAAAGTCCACACACATACATACTGAGGCCTCCGATGTGTGTACCGTAACACTGACAAAGAACATCTCCTTATCCCAGATGACAAATGGTACAAGCTGACATCTTACTGTTGAAAGGAACAGTGATTCTGCATGCTTCAATGTCTTGGGTCTGAATTCATAAAGCTAATATCCGCACATTTTCTGAAGGGACTGAGCAAAACCATGAAAAAACATCAGTCAGAATAGCAGGTCTCTGGTCGAGGGTTTCAATGAAGGAGTTATGAAGCATCAATATCACTGTTCACTTGTTGTACAGAGTTCTGGGATAACTTAACTTTTAAATGACCCAGTTGGTATTTACAGTTCAGAGCATGGTTTATTAAAAAAAAAAGAGTATTATTTGAACAGAAAAAGATAAAATTATAAAATAAACAGCAGTTTGTGGAAAATAAAATAAAGATTATGTAGCGTGTCTTAAAAGTGCAGCGAATCTTTTTGGTACCATCATCCCGTAGTGTTAATTAATAATAATTTATTATCCAGAAGAAAACAACACTTGAACACTGTAAATAAATTAGCGCACAGTGTTCAAGGGTTCTGTTTGTCTGGACAATAAATCAGTAATCAAATGCAGTAAATTTCCTTTTTACCCAGATATATAAAATGATGAATTTGACATTCAGAGGACTGTGCATTGTGATATATTCTTATAGCAAAAGCCAAAAAGATGCACTATTTCTCAACTTTATTTTGGTAATGAACTCGCTAGACTTGCTAGCAGACAGTCAACATAACACATATGACAAATATAAGTTGCTGTAAATACAGTATTAAGACTCCTGTTGATGGACAATAAATCTGTCTGAAACACGTAGAGTTCTTTACCAAAATAAAGTTGAGAAATAGTGCATCTTGTTGGCTTTTATTATAAGCATATATAAAACGACTTTCTAGGGCCTCTTTTACATGTGTTTGAATATTATAATATATGTCACTTAAAGTCTACATTCGTTATAAGTTCAAATTGTCCCTCCACATAATTAGGCACCATGCCATTTAGGAGTATGGGGGAGTGAAGTTATAACCCCACACATCCTTAATCTCAGTGCTATTACAGGCAAGTAGTCAGTTTCCTGCCCCTGCCACTTCACCCTAGAGAAAAAATCCCCAGCATGAATTAGGAAAGAGCCTGGATGGGCACTGAAGCCGATCCAAATGCTATTGAGAAAACAAAAATCTCTACCTCTTGTTTGGAGACAAACTCTAATTCTTGATTTTCCAAGCCATACTCCAGCTGTGATACTAACTGAGGTATTGTAGTTTATAGCTTATACACGTGATTCATGATTTAATATATGGATTTTAAATGACTGAAAGAGTTACCATGAAATGTCATTGAATCATAAAAATAATGTATATACTTACGAATCATTTTCATCGCTTCGTTGATCTGTGTCAATATCTACATTGTCCTGATCTTCATTTATTTCTAACTTTAGTTTATCCTTAGGCTCATCAGTACTCTCATCACCATCATCATTATAATTATCATTATCATTTGTAACATCATCAGTCTCTCCACATTCATTCTGCAACAAAACTCCCATCAGGCAGCTGTCCCTCTTACAAGTCCAAACTAATTAGTGCCAGTACTGCAATTCTGTGAGTCTTGCAACATGTTTCTGGTCCAAGGGACTAATATTCAATGCAGCTGAAGCTCTTCAATCACATACAGTTAGTGCTGATAAATATACAACACTAAGAGTTGAAATTCTATCACTATTCTTTCCCTGTGTAGCCAGTCACTCTTACAGTTCCTGATACATACACCAGGTGCAAGTAACATGTCTTATGAAACAGCTGAGAAGCACCTATGCCTTGGCTGGTATTGCAGTCTTAAATGTGTTTGATAAAATCTTATCAATAGGCAGTAAAAAAATGATAAAGTGATCCCGTTACAGGTGCGGTGCGGTCCAGATGGTGGGTAGAGGTATAGCTCTACTCTTCCATGACTGCGGCACTAGAAGAGGGTGAGTATCAATAGGCAGTAGCACCACTTATCCTATCAAGCTGCCTTTCAACAACTTTTTAAAGTCCATGGCCTGCATATCTGGTGGGACTGTGATTGAATGAAGTCCCTCGAGAATCATAATATATAAAAAGGGATGAAATGAGGATTATCTGTGCAAGTCACTGGGGGCCTGTCAAATTTTAATGCTCAGATTCCATTGAGTTGAAAACTACAGATGGTACCAGTAATTACATCCCTAAGAATATAATGCTGCTGGATTGTTTATATAAAATGTCAGACAGGTTTTCAGTGTTTTGAGTAACAGACACTGTACATCGAAACTATATTTTGATGAACAAATTGTGTTCATTTAAAATATGGTGAGGATGTCTGGACAGCTGGCACAGCACGTAACAATACATTTCAAGCCAAACTATTTGCATCAGTTCAATGTACTAGACACACTAACATAAGCTAAACTAATCAAACCTGTAACTCTTTTAATGACATAAATGTATTCATTAGCATGCCTACATACCAACATTCTGTTCTACTGCCATTACCAGTGGTTGTACTTCATATCGTGTGATACAGAGATTATGAATTTTGTCTAAGCAAAGACTAGTATTGGCAGTAAGCAGCCATGAGAACTGATAAAACATCTGAGGCTTTGGCAATGCTTACTATACCCAGACCCATGTATCAGTACTTCTAAGTCAGACTTTCAATACATTTCTGCAACCATAATTCCGAACAGGCCTTTGTAAAATTATTTTTAGCAATAACAAGAAGTTTACGAGTGATTCTCACCTTTACACAGACCAATTCCGCCTTTGGTTTTAGAGCAAACTGACGCAGCGCAGCATCTGAATTCTCACATTTCTGCTTAAAGGCATACCATCTATCCAGTTGACGAATACACTGACGACATATTTTCGAAGGAAGCCCATCCCCTGCCATTACCTGATCAAAGTATTCAGATTCAATAAATAAATCAGTTATTAAATCATTCCTATTCATAAACAATACTGCCAGTTTCTTTACAACTATTATTACATTTTACAGGAGACAAATTTACGAATCATTTATTTCTGAAAACCAAAAGTAAATTCTTCAGCTACAGGTTGATACTTCAAAACTACTACAAAATCAACAAGTTCCGTAAACCAGCACGTTAATAATAAGCCCATTTAGATTAAGTCTCTTATCTCGTGCTATATTTACGTGAGAACTATAATATTTTATCGAAAAAAATGATTAATACTTAGTTAACACATTAACCAGTAAGCAAACTAACCTTTATAGACACACACATCATTATTCTGATTGGCAATGGGATCGACTGTTCCTTTGTTTCATTCGCGTCAAAGATGTGTACCATCACTCCCGTTTGTGACATACATAGCCGACATACTTTATGTGCATTGGGGCTGTTCATCTTTCTAAAACATGTAAAGACAGCTAAAACAAAAATTCCAAACATTCATTTCTACCCCATGACCACCATGTTTATTCACACACAGGCTGACCACAATATTCGTTTGGGGAATGAAATTTCCCCACTTGGGTGAGCAAACTTCTCTCAGAGATTCGATGTTTTCATGGCTGTAATTATGAAGACGTAAGCCGTGTGTGTGAGACAGGTATATAATACCGATGTTTCTGTCATATATCCCGTTGATGTCTGCAGTAGGTTCCTTTGACGCGTCAATATTTACCCGCCACACACATAGCATTACGCACCAGGTATTAGATATCAAAAGTCTTCTTTCCGGCTTCGCTGTTCAATGTAGTATACCAGTATAATTCCTATAAGAGTTTTGATACTAAGGGTACCAGCAAAAAACTCAATTCCTATCGACGTCATGAAGGCGTATGGGGGAGTAAAGGCCTAACGCCACTAATTATTTTCCGTGGTCAGTGGTCAACTTCACGACCCGGCAACTTCATCCACTGGGAAAGAGCCCGTGTAGACACAGAATAGGAGGCTGCGTAGGCCCTAGACCCGGTCGGGACGTTTTGGAGAACTGACAAATCTCTTGCCTCTGCTGCAAATCGAACCCCGGAACGTCGTTTTTCCTTAAAACTACAGTTACACCTCCAAATGTAATTAGTTACATATCTGATGTGATACCACTGTTTCGGAGGAATCTGTTGTCTCTATCTGCAGGGCAGAAGGGTATGACGTATTTACGAAACATTACGGCGTCATAAACGACAAGACCACAACCTTAACAAGACCACAACCTTAATATCGTCTCAGTGAGAATTCCAGTAATAACGTGTTTCGTTTCGGTAGCGACGCGAACAGTGGGGCTCAATCTATCTATGGGAGAGTTGGCGGAATAAATTGACATAGTGTTAAATAGTCGTATAAAGACACAATTGGTTTTGTGTGACAGTTGAACATGTAGATTGTCGTCTTTTACATTCTTGCAGCGTGCAGAGCTTCTTCAGGGTCGAAATTCTGACCATATTAATATGGAAGTAGCAGTTTGTTACGGAAGGTTAGCAACCGCTTACCGGAATACACGGTGACGTGACAGCAAACATGAGGTCCTAACAGAGTGGGAATTAGGCATATATTTACCACTTAAAGTTGGAAGTATAACCCACTTTAGAGACGTGTCTTCAGTTTTGTTCGCCATCCGATACGATGAGCCACTATTAGCTTCGTAATGTCCGTCCGTCTGTAAGGAAAATCTCAGCTTCCACCGGAAAATTGATAGAGGGCTTTATTAAATTTGTTGGCACGTTCCATTTGTGATTAACGTCGCAAAAATTTAACAGAAACTATACACGACGACGTGATGACTACAGTTATTGACATTGCCCTATTTTTAGGTGCTCGCAAAATGGCGGAAAGCTAATATTAGCTTCGTCTTGTCTGTTTATCCGTCCGCATGGAATAATTCGACTCCCACTAGACGGATTTTCAAGAAATTGGCATTGAAGTATTTTTTTCGAAAATCTACGAAGAAAATTCAAGCGTCATTAAAATGTGACAAGAATAACGGGCACTTTACATGAAGACCTAGGCAATTTACGATAATACCTAGCTTAGTTCTTCTTAGTTTAAGAAATATCTCACACAATACGTGCAGGGAAAATCAAACCACACATTTCATGTCTAATAACTTTTTTGTCCCCCATGAATCGTTCCGTTTATAAGATAATGTGGAAAATATGGTAAAGCCGGACAGGACACAGATGACAATGTAATACGGCGCATGAGCGTCGCATGCTGGATAACTAAGGCTACAGTCACACACTCAGAATATGTACTTCTTGTATGCTTTCTTCTGGGTATGTATGCATGCAGTCGACTGCATATATATAGTACACCCAAACAACATATGGCCGACTCAGCAGAGTGCTGGCCAAACACAATATCAACAGTGTCGTCCTATCACCTATAAAAACATTCAGCTACCTTCCACCAGTGAAGGAGGCACTAGGATTGAGAACACCGGGCATATACAGAATTCCATGTGAATGCGGCAGGGTTCATATTGAACAAAGCAGTCGATCCATCCAAATCCGAATCAAAGAGCACAATAGACAAATATAAATTACACAAACCGACAAATCAGCAGTAACGGAAAACAGCATTAACCATGACTACATTATTAAACTACAGGACACAAAACTCCTTTCTGCTAAAACCGGATACATGGATCGACTCATCAGGGAAGCTATTGAACTGGAAACGCGCCCACACAACATCAACAGAGAAGATGGTCTGGAAACCCCTTCTACACAAGCTTAAGGAAAGGAAACAACCACCAAAAACACAATAGTTTGACCTCTATAATTGTATGGCTCATCCCGACACGTTCAGTATGTCACCCACATATGCACCCGTGGTCTCCATGTGGATCGTTGCCCTCCACAGCCTGTTTCTGTACTCGGACCCGCCCCTATCCTGTCAACCTCCTTCCGATTGGCTCGGCTAATTTCGAGCCAAAAGGTTTCACGTATAAATACCCCAAAATTCTCAACCCCAGAATAGGCTCCCCTCCACGCATGTGTGGAGCTGACTCGTCGACTCCTCACGTCCATCTCTTCCCTTTCCACAGGGGCAGCTCGTCCTCGCGCTGAACTGAAGATCGTCGTTTGTAGCTGAATATGGTAGCACGCCCTAGGAGGACAGAGCGGTGTAAAGGCTGCGGCTCGCCTGCTGGTATGAGGACGGAGTGCGCGGCAGGAAGCTTGAATTGGAGCATTTTCTCAGCCAGGACGGTGTCGATATTTGTCTCTTAAGTGAGGCATTCCTTAACCCTGGGCAAGCCTTCCGGCTTGCCAATTATGTCTGCCACCGCACAGACAGACCGACAGCTGAGGGCGGCACAGCCATCTTGGTCTGCCGTGGTATAGTCCACCACTCAGTTCCCGTTCCGGGCCTGACCCACTTGGAGGCTGCTGCCATTTAATTCAAATTTGTCGGAAAACCGGTGCTAATCCTTGAGGCTTATTTTTCGCCAACCCGCCCACTGATCGGAGAGGAACTGACTGCCTGTATCGGCGGGGGATTGCCGGTCTTGATGGTTGGAGACCTCACCGCCCAACACGTGGATTGGAACTCGCGGCTGAACACGAGACGCGAGAAACTCCTACGTGATTATGCCGACGAGAACTCCTGTCTGATCTTTGGACCGGACTCCCCAACTACCAACCCATACAACCCCTCGGTTACTCCCGATGTCCTGGACATCGCGATAACCAAGAAAATCTCATTCCCGGTGTATCTGACTTCGTGCTCCGGAATATGATCGAACCACCTCCCGGTTCTCATTGACACTTCGTGTCGCTCGTCCTTTCATCACCCACCGGATCACCCTGACTTCAGGTGCACTGACTGGGCCAACTTCCAAACGTAATTGGAACAAATAATTCCGTTTCATCCAGAATTGCACAACGAGATGCCAATCGACATATGGTCTGAGAACTTCTCCGGCACCATTAGGAGGGCTCTGGCAGCGCCAAATCCCAAGCGTCGCACGTGTTACGATCCACGACCTCGGATACCGGCCGGACTTCAGGAAGAGATACGTATGGAAAACCTGCTTCGGAGGCAGTGGAAGATCACCAGTGACCCCGATATGAAAGCCGAAGTCAACCGCCTCCAGAGGTCGGTGACCCGCTGGCTTAACGAGTGGAGAAACGAACAGTGGAGCGCTACACACGAATTCCTCGATCCTGAAGACCAGTCGCTATGGAGGATGACCAAGCGGATGATGAGAGTTCCTACTCCTTCTCCCCACCTGGTCACAACAGGTGGAATCGCTCTCTCATAATCTGAGAAAGTCGAAACCCTTGCAAACAATCTGGAGGCTCAGTTTCAGCCGGTGACCGATCCATCGGTCCCGGCAATTATTGAGACGGGTGACGTGGAGCTGAAGTCTTATTCCTTAAACCCTGCAAGCGAACCCCAGTTAACCACCCCCGACGAGGTACACGAAGCCATTAGGTGTCTCTAGTTGAGCAAGGCTCCGGCCCGAATGGTGTACCGAACAGGGCATCGAAGCACCTTCCCAAGCGAGCGGTTTCCCTCCTCGCCCTATCTTCAACGCGTTTCTCCGCACCCATCACTTTCCCCAGACGTGGAAGGACGCTCGATTGATATCTATCCTTAAACCGGGGAATGATCCAGCACCGACGTATTCCTATCGGCCCATTAGTCTCTTGGACACGATTGGGAAATTGTTTAAAAACATCATACTAGCTAGGATCTTACATGTAGGAAACGAACGTGGACTGATGCGAGACGAGCAGTTTGGTTTCGGACCCAGGTATAACACGTCCTAGCAGCTGGCCCGCCTCGTTGAAAGAATAACCAGGAATTTCGGCGAAAAAAGGCTCACCGGCGCAGTTTTCTTCGACGTGGCCAAAGCCTTCGAAACCGTCTGGATCGATGGCCTCCACTAGAAGCTAACGCTCCTCAACTTCCCGTCTTACATAGTCCATACAATCTCATCCTATCTTAGTGATAGGACGTTCGAAGCGTCTTTCCAACTGACACGCATTCTCGTCAAGGCACGAGGACTGGGGGAGCTCAGGGTGGATTGATGTCCCCTGCTCTCTTCAGTCTGTATTTCAATGAATGCCAACCCTCGCACCACGTCGAGTTGGCCCTCTACGCGGATGACACTGCGCTCATAGCCACGCCCAGCAAGCCGACGCTGCTTGTCAGCTACCAGGATTCATACCTCAACGAACTTCAACGTTGGTTGCGTGAATGGAGAATCGGCATTAATGTCTCTAAGAGCACCGCGATAATCTTCGTGCATGCAGGACGGCGCTTCATTCAGCCCCGACCAGTAACACTCTTCGGGGAACCAATCCAATGGGTCGACACAACTCGTTATCTGGGGGTGACCCTAGATACACGACTCAACTGGTCGCCTCACAACCGATCAGGTTGGGTATGCTGGGTCTCCTCCTGAATAGGAAGAGTGATCTATCCGTCAGGAACAGAGTCCTGCTATATAAACATCTCATCCGCCCCATGATGGACTATGAGTGCCCAGCGTGTGGGACCCCTGCCCGCACCCATGTCCGGAGGCTACAGGTGTTCAATCCAAGTGTCTTCGCCTCGCTTCTGGTGCCCTCTGATACGCAAGTAATAGACAGATACACGAGGATCTGTGCGTTCCGCTGTTTGCCCACCACACCAGAGCTATGACCGAGAGATTTCACTCAAAGTTTGATTATGTGAGGAGTCCCCTATTACGGCAACTCAGCAGATAC
>Ga0123355_10018119_pt1 | contig 11153 bp, 4 predicted proteins | sample TergutEmb28metaG_3_FD_89872 | JGI IMG/M metagenome (GOLD analysis project Ga0123355, IMG submission 89872) | Embiratermes neotenicus P1 segment gut microbial communities from Petit-Saut dam, French Guiana - Emb289 P1 | ecosystem: Host-associated > Arthropoda: Insects > Digestive system > Gut ...
TCGAAACATGTCGGAGTAGTTTTATGTGTTTTAAAATGTTTTAAGTGAAAGTTATATAGGTGCATTTGTTGGTTAATATTTGAAGTGATTTTACGAAATGCACGGTCCAACGATGAGATTCATGTGAAGATATAATTTCGAACTTATACCGCCACCTTTACAGGTGTGTCTGAGTTCTGTGTGTACTTGTGTAGCAGATGGCGATTTGAGATGAAATCATGCTAGTCTAGTTCAAATAAACTTGTTATAATATGTGCCGTGCATTTTGTAGGTTTTATTATATTTGTCCAACAAATGCACAGTATATTTGGTAACAATTATCTGTTGCTTATAGCACTCGTACATGTTTAGATGTTTGCATGTCATCCTCAGGGAGTTTCTTGTTATGTATGCTGAAGTTACATAGAAACCTTTATAGAAGTGGTTGTTAACCACTTGTATAAATGTTTCCATTTTATTTATGTGTAACTTCAGCATACATAACAAGAAACTCCATGAGGATGACATGCACACATCGAAACATGTAGGAATGCTATAAGAAACAGATAATTGTTACCAAATATATTGTGCATTTGTTGGACAAATGTAATAAAATAGTCAAAATAAATTTCAAAATAAAATTGAATACATTTTGTGACATTTTTTGTACGGAACAAGCAAGACAGTAGTAAACATCTCGCGATCAGTACTTGCTAATGACGTACGAACCATGGGACATCATGCAGGTACGTAAACGAAAGAAGTAATTCCGAGGGCGATTTCTTGACTACAACAAATTTGGCATCTATAGGTCTAGTTGCTTTTTACATACATGTACTCTTAACGCATGTCTACGCAGGTAAAATATGGAACAGAGCTATAATGCGTGTCTTCTGGGTTACACCACCGCGCAGTTTGTCAGATGGTTGCTATCCTTTCAGAGGAAAACTCTGTGTCCACAACACCATCTTAGTTCCATTAAGAAATAGACATCAGTATCACTGTTTCCATCTGCCTGTGTAGATACTAAATATGTTTAGTAGTTGACGGTGAGAGGTATTTGGTAGTAGAGTTGTAAATACAGTTAGAAATTGGTCTTTGCCGTGGGACCCCTCACACACACGTAACTTCATGGCACTCCTAAGAAAATTAATATCTGACAGGCGGAAGCCAGGCGGTGAGGTCATCTCTCGAGTGTAGTTAAGTACAGACTCCTACAAGTAAACTTCCTGAATACGTAATGTGCACCGGTTAAATGTCATACACACATGATTTACACAAACGATATTCATATTCGGAAAGGGCGTTTTAAGGAGAGGGACACGGAAGAGAGAATTTAAGGTTTTCGTATGCTGATGATTCTGATCGTCAAATTATTTCCTAGTCAGAACCGCAATAAAGTAAGCTCTTCTGTTTATTGCAATGTGAAAGGAAAAACGTGGTGCAGTTGCATGCGGTTTTTGTCGTCAGAAATGTGGAAAGTTAATCATTTTTTTTCTGTTAAACTTATTTTCACGTTGTGTAATCAAAAATAATATAAAAAGAATAACCGTCCCTGTGTCTATATAGGCAACGTATGAGAGGGTGCAAAATAAGACTCGGCGCTTCGGTCACTTCAGACCAAGGTACAGAGCCTCTCGGTTCTTCTATGTAGATGATTTTCGTGTAGTAGAACCTGCCTGGATGGTTTAAAAAAATGCTTTTTAGAGTTTCGTAATCTACTTGTTATAAAATGTTTGGAATACAAAACTGTGTGATATAGTAAGAAAAAGATTGTGTGATCATTCATTAAAACTTAGTCAATGTTTATTACTGAAGGAACTGCGAGTAAATAGCAAAAGGAAGTCTTGAAAGTTCAATCTTAACGGTTTACATACATATAGTGCTTGGCTGCATAGGTATTAAGTTTGAAGTCTTCTGGCATACTGCTGGATTTTGAACACAGAGGCAGCACAAAGCTCCGAAACGTCGGTAAATATTTACCAGATGATATTGTCCGGCATCTTATAAGACTTTAATCTTTATCACCAATGCAGTGATACTGTCACATCTTGCATCACCATTTTGCACACGAATTATAAGTAGATCTACTTTAACAAATGTATTTTATCCTGGGTTTAGATCATTATTTCCCCAAAGTTAGAGTTATGGGGACAGAGACTTTACAGGAGTCTGATTTGAAAATATTTGTAATTAGATTTGTAAAATTTGTAAACAACCAACAAATGCTATAATTTTTTGATGCATTTTCATTTACAATATGTTCACCAAAATGTTTCGGCCAGTAATCCGGCCATCTTCAGGGTAATGATAGGAGAATACAATTGTAGTTAATTGTGTCACCATCACTGCATTTTATATATAACATCTGTGCGGTGCACTGCTCCGACCACACATCCCCTATACTCTAGGTTAGAACTCACCATATAACTGCTGTATACATCACTCCACAAACACTAAATAATTTTAACTTCCAGTATTTCTTAATTAGCCATTTTTATCCTATAATATTTTGCATTACTCTTCAAAAGTAAAATCTTAACCGATATTTTATATAGTTTTAATATAATGGAGTAATTGTGACATATTTAACCACAAACGGGTTCTTGTATCATCACACTGAAGATGACCGGATTACTGGCCGAAACATGTTGGGGAACATATTATAAACAAAAATACATAATAAAATGAAAGTGAATTTGTTGTTTGTTGTAAATTTTACAAATCTAATTAAAGGACGGAATGTGGATAATATTAATATTTTTGTAATTACTAAGAAGTGCTCAATGGTCTCGTTGTAGGTGAGGGCTGTGTGGAGAAGCCATTGTCTACTCTGTGGAAGAATTACACAGGCAGTTCCAAGCCGGACGTGCCGATGAAGGTGACCGTGACACAGGCGGGCCTCAAGGCCGTCACAAAGGAGCACGGTCTTACGGAGTACTGGAGTCATCGCATCACGTACTGTGCTGCCCCAGCCTCCTTCCCACGAATCTTTTGCTGGGTGTATCGCCACGAGGGACGGAAGCTCAAGCAAGAACTGCGATGTCATGCTGTGTTGTGTTCCAAAGAGGCTGTAGCTAAACGTATGGCATCTCAGCTAAAAGCCAAACTAGCCCAGTCACTTTCGGAGTTCAAACGTGACAAAGTTTGTCGGCAGAATGCCAGATTGTCGCTTGTAAATTCTGTTTATGAGAATCCTTCCTTACCACGGAGGAAGATTCTTCTCTCAACTGGCTCTCATAACTATAGGCCCCCACTTGAAAGATCAAAATCGGCCCCTAAACTTATGGTGATTGAGGAGAGTCTGGAAGAAGGAGAAGAAGAATATTTAGATCTATCGAGAGTTCACACTAATAAACCGCAGAAAGACGCCAATTTTCTGAGTAGGTTAGAAGAAATATCTGGTGAAGGGAAGTGTCTGGATTATCCGAGTGAAGCTGAGGATGTATCTCAGAGGTGTCATGGTAGCAATGATGAAGTACAGCGAAGTGATGTTCCGAGATCTCAGGAGCTCTTGAGGTTACTAGGAGGCAGGGATGTAGCTGAAGAAGAGAGAGAGCGTACGTCGCTGCATAAAGGTAGCGAAGTGGCTAGTGTTATATCGGGTGATAATGAGTTGGGTAATTCGGAAGCAAATGGCCCATCAGTACACAGGTTCGAAAAGAATCAAGAACACGTTCTGGGTAGGGAATTGGCTGCCAGTCATGCTGTGCTAAGGTTCAGAGGCTCAGACAATGAATTAAAGAGAAGGGTGGGTTGGAAGTTAGAGACTACGAGTACCAGTGAAAAGGTTGACAGTTGGGATAGCCATGTCAATAATTATCACAATGAGAGACTGTTGGTTATTGGTTCGTGTAGAGATGGTAACATCCGGCAGTGCATACCGTCATCGGGTGGGGTGAGTACAGGCGAAGAAGTTGTGAACAGTCAGAGGGAATGTGAGAGTGATGAAGGGTCCAACAGCTTACAAAGTATTTCCAGTAGTACAAGTTCCAGTTCCGAAAGCTCCTGTCATTTCTCTTCGGGTCTGAAGCGATTTGCTCCTTGTGTGTGTGAAGACACAGACGTCGACACTGCTGGGGATGGGGTGGAGGTCGATCTGCATCCAACACACGGACATTTCACGGGAAGAGAATCTGTCTCTCTCGATCTGGATCATCTGTCGACCCAGCTGAGGCGATCAGCAACCTTTCCTCCACCTTCGGCAGTTGGTTGTGCTATCAGAGGTAAGAACTGGAACATATAAGTACAGGGTTCCAACAAGCAATACAAGATTGTAGTCCCACGTAATATTACCAGGGCTTCAACACAAAATATCTACGAGGCCGGGCTGTTAAGTTTTGCCTCCACTTAAATAGAAAATGAACGGGAAAAGATATTTTAATGCAATAAAAAAGAAATATGCCTAAATCAATTATTTTCGAAGTTGCATAATTATTTTTCTACAAAATGATCACGCACTTCAATATACTTCCGCCAACGCTAAACTAATTTTTGAAATCCGTCCTTTAAAAAATTGGTGTTTTGTTTCTGAAACCATTTCCTCACTGCAGACTTCACCTCTTCAACCGCCTTACTCAGCGGTTTACTTTACTCACATCAACACACTGATAACCATAAACGGCTTGCATTTGTCTGTGGATTTCAATTGGAGGTACTTTTTCCGCGGTTAAGAATTCAATAACAGCACGCTATTTGAACCGAACGTCTGAAAACTCTTCCAGTTCGATGTACACTGGGTGAGGATTGCAAGCATTTGTGTGTTCAAGGTGAAATATAATGGAAGAGAGATACCATGCGACTACACAGGACCGGTTTTATCCAGATATGTCTACTGTAAAAAAAAAATATTACAGTGGAGGCAAAACTTATCAGCCCACCTACGTAATAACAGTATACAGGGCTGTAGACCCACAAAATAGTGGCAGGCCTCCAAAAGCAAATATCTAATAACATTGTATTAGATAGAATCTTGAACTCGTTTTTAATGCATTTACAAATATGTGGTATAAACAGTGAGATGACAGAAACATATTTAATAATATATACTGTCTGTATTACAAAAATCAACAGAGCAAAATTTTCGTATTTCAGTGGCAATTAAATAAAAAATCAGTAACGTTAACATTACAGTTTTTCTCAGTGATTATTACTAAATGCGCTATGTTTTCTAAATTCCATGCTTGAATTTTTCAGTTTCCTCAGTGTTCGCAGGACTGAAAATTTAAACAATAATAAGATTTTATTTCGTACGTTTTAAAACCTTCACCCAGCTCCTTGTGAGCATTTTGTGAAAACCTACACCTTATGCACAGATCCACGTAACTTCATGATTGTAAAGTGTATCCTTTTCAATATAGTTTCCATGCTTCTCTCCTGTTGTCTTCTCTATCCTAGGCTGCATGTGGCGATTGATGCCACCTGCTATTGTGTGATGTACTATAAACAGTCATTCAGCGCTTGGAGTAGCAATCCACGTGGTTAGACGCGGTCCGTTGAGTCTGACGAGCATCGCAGAATAAACACTGGATATCAGTAATTTCTTTCCTGTCTTTTTAAAGATAGTGTTCATTATACGAAACCGCTATTCACACTCAGTTCCGCTGTATGGTGTTTCCTTCACCGCATTTATTGCAGGAGCGTTGGCGCAGTTGGTTGACGCACTGCGTTACAAGCCGGAAGGTCACGGTTTCGATTCCCGATAGCGTCATTGGCATTGTTCATTGACATAATCCTTCCGGACGCACTGTGGTCCTGGGGTCGACTAAGCCTGTAACAGAAATGAACGGGCCGGTGAAAAGGTCTGACAACCTTACCACCATCATATACCGATTGTCTTGAAATCTAAGAGTCTCAACATCCTGGGACCTTCAGGGCCTGTCCAGTCCTGTACAGGGATTGCTCTACCTTTGCCTTTACCTGCATTTCATGAATGACCTGCTTGTATGCCTTTTTAACTTATTATTTATGTATCCTTTTTAGAGTTTTGCTTGTTGTCAGGTGAGATTTCTGAGCTTGACTCACTGTCAGAAGAGGATGATATGACAGAAACTCCAGCGGAACATGAGGAGGAAGAAGAAAGTGATGAAAGTGGCTATGCAGAACTTACGGATGCGGGAGTGAAAGAATTGGGAGAAGGTACCATCTCAGCTGACCTGAAAGAGACGGATGTGTCTCAGCATCAACTGATGAAGACATACATTAGGGGAAACAGTCGTAGTTCACAGTGTCTACAGGTGTGACCTCATTTGATCCTTATCTAGGGAACTGTCATGTTTGCACTGGTTCTAATATCTTCCCACGTATTATTGTGGGAAAGTAGTTTATAGTTCACATTTTGCCTTCCTTTTTAAGTCATGTGAATACACTGTGACTTTATCAGGTTGCATAATATGTGTACAATATATTTAATTTCCTTCGATTCTTCAGTGGATTTCATTTGGTATGAATATGTGGATACGCCGTGACTTAGTTTGGAGGACCAAGACCCTTATAATTCAGCCAAAGATATCTGATACTCTGTCTAGAATCCCGTCTTTATATTCAGAGAATACCGTCAACACCAACTGGCTTCAAAGGAATAACATCTTTATTGGCTCCCGTGAGCATTTCGTGGTCATTTTTATGTTTGTGGCCGCTATATGTCAAAGTCATTTTAAAGGTGCACATATGCATTGCATACTACGAGGGTTCTTCAAAAAGTTTCCGCACTTCTTTTTTTAACTCTATATATTAGGAACTTCAAAAGCAAATTACATCACTTTTCCATATATTCACGCTACTTTGCGATGCACTTTTCCCAGCGTCCTACCAACTCGTAATTGCTTTGTAATTCTACATGCTCATTACCAATATTGCACTAATTCAGAAACCAGTTGAGAGATGTTTATTTTTAAAAATTGTTGTGGTAATAATTGTCATTATTATTACAAATATTTATGGGAATATTCAGAGTTCTTCACTGTACTTGTGCTTTTTGTTATGGTTATTATGATAGGTTGAAGGTTTTATTTGACAAGTCTCCGAAAGGAGAGAAGAAACGGGTTTAGCATGTGATGTCTTTGTTATTTAAGATGCACTGGATAATGAATATAAGCTTTCAGATAGAAATGGGAAAACTTTGAATCTTAATTTCATTGCAGGTGATGGAGAACATGATATTCCAAGATAACTAATGGAAACTTGGTTGTTCTTACATGTAAATAATAATTTTATAGTCTTGAAAATTTTCCACGTTTAGCTGCCCCTGTGACAGCTTGCGATATTTTAGCAGAGATGCCGAAGTTTTCCCGAATTTAGTTTAGAATAGTAAGTACGAGTACATATCAGTTAAACAACATACTTGTTGCACTATCGAACACTGCAACAGGATACTTTAGTATTCTTGTCACCACTATTTAAGTACAGATTGTACTGGGAATGGAATCAAAATACAAGTTGTTTTATATATATTTGTTTTAACAGTTCTTCTTTGCCAAATTTAATGTCAGATTACCACATCGTATCACAGCCAAAGACTTATGCACTTTTAGTCAGGAAACACGTTATGTGTATGTGACTGAAATATTTCCTTGTTACTGCAATGAAGAAAGCTCTGATACTAAGTAAGTTATACCATTACTGTCTTCTGTTCTGTGTTGTCACACGAACACAATTATAGTAGAGTATAAGAAAGTTTAGTTTTGTCGTGTGTTTTTTCATTTCCAATTACAGGATTTCCATGACACTACTTGGGAAAAGGTCAAGTTAAAATCAGAACAAAATTTTAAATATAATCCACCATGAATGAGTTGCACAACTTAAGCATGTCACTAATAAAATAGCAAAGATAGGAAAATCGGTCAGTTACCATCACCCATTTGCAGACATTATATGAATGGTGTGAAAGGGTAACGCTTTAACTAGCACTGCTTACCTGGTTTCAGTAATATGATATCTGCAGCCTCTTCATGAGTGCCACCAAAATATTATACATTAATTCCTGCCATATGAAGATTGTTAAAATTATTTTATATTTATGGCAATAATGTGATATATACACATAGGCAGGAATAGTGGGGTAATCGGGTAACACTTCCATCACTTTGCGAAACAACTTACAAAAACAAAATTTCGTACATTTCCTAAAGTTTTAGTCTAAGGATGAACTGGGGACTTTAACTAAAAGACAAATGCGCTACTATCTTTCGCAGCATTGATCATTACAGAATCTGTTCACTTCCTTTGTTGGTAATATGCACCACCTTGCAAAAACTGCCGGTGGTGATCTTACATATAAATATGGAATTATCACACAAAATGATATTTTCTTTAAAAAATATATATATTTTTTTCTTTCTTGTGTGTTGTTTGACAGCGTGAAACACGAATACATACGGTGTACCAATACTAATCTTACTGCATCCACCAGTCAAACTGACTCTCGACAGTCTGACATATATTCCTATAAAAGTGTTATCAGTTGCTATTCAAAACAACAAATTCTTTTCTTTTACTCTCAGATCTCGAATGTTCTGGATGTTTCGTTATTCATGTCGTTAAAAATTACATGACCCGCTTTGATTCAACCAAAAACATAAGGTCAAAATTATTTCCCTTTTCAAATGAAAAACGTCAATTTCACTGCCTGTGTCCATAAAAGCTCACAAAAACGTGTTCAATGTTGTTAGAACAGAATATATTTAGACTTTGCTGTTTAAAAACACTCTTATCTTAAATTCCGTGAATTTCAGTCGTATTATGCCTTACATTGTCTAAAGAAATTGTTCAAGTTTTTCTGGCAATAAACAATAGAAATTCTTTTTATAATCATCAATAGTAATTTTAAATATGAACCACAAAATGAAGCTTTCTGAACACCGAAATCTTATTGTTCATCGATTGCGGTATAGATTCCCTTTACAATGCAGCTTGTTGTAGTGATATTACTGAGTCTTGAAACGAAACAGCTGACATCATTAATTACATATATAGAAATATACAGAAATTTAAGTCTTGGATGATGACTGGTGTGGTGAGGTAAAAGAAGAAATTCAATTATAAAAATTCAAAAAAAAATCGTAATTTAGAAATTTGATCCCTTTCTGTCACAGCATTTTTCGATCCCTTAACTTTGCAAAAGGAGCGGCCTCAAAACTTTATACTTGAAAGAAATAAACAAATTAATAAACTGTGTTGTAGCACATTTCAAAATTACGATGTGCTAAAATTTCGAACGGTAGCACCTAATCTTTTTAATTATCTGGCAATAAAAAGAGTAGTTGAGAGGTTATCGTTACACAAGGATAAGAACACATACTGTCTTCAAGAACGCTGTGTTTCAGATGTAACTACAAGCAGTACGGTAAAAATATATTGATGGCTTCTGGGAACGCAATAGCTTTCTGTTCCAGTAGGCTGTGTGACATCCCAACAGACTGTATTCTGCACTGTCAAATCGTATCTGACAAACTGTCTAACACTTCAATTCATCAACCAACGTATGCACAAATAATTTCACTTAAAACACTTTAAGACACTTTAAAACACTCCGACATGTTTCGATCTTGTCAGATCATCATCAGGGAGCTTTGTTCCTTGCTAAAGTTATATTGCAGTATTCACAATTCAATTCGTATTTGCAAATGAGGTGTTGTGGCAGCATATCATGTTGTGTGGGAATGTGTTGCGGAGCAGTGGCTAGGTGTGCGTCGTACTCCACAACACATTCCCACACAACATGATATGCTGCCACAACACCTCATTTGCAAATACGAATTGAATTGTGATTACTGCAATATAACTTTAGCAAGGAACAAAGCTCCCTGATGATGATCTGACAAGATCGAAACATGTCGGAGTGTTTTAAAGTGTCTTAAAGTGTTTTTAAAAGTGTTTTAAGTGAAACTATTTGCGCATTCGTTGGTTGATAAATTGAAGTGATTCTACGAAAATGCACGGTGCTACAATAAGATTTATATAAACTGTCTAACAGTTTGTGTAACTTTATATAATTAATGTTTCAGCTGATTGTAATACTTGATATGACATTTTATATTGTTATGTTGTCTGTTATGTTTAAAAGAAATGTTATATATGTTATATATATACATACACACACATATACATACATACATGACATTATTTACAAACTATGTACATATTTATATACTGTGTCACGAAAGCGAAATGTGTAAGCAGACTAAATTTAATCTTGCCATATTACCTCGACTGTGCTTACATATGTACAGTAAAATTATATATTAACGATGTAATTGACAATTTCACCACATATGTATAGACAACGTCTGTTGAAAATTGATACTTTGCACCCTTTACAATACATAGCAACATATTTATGTACTTTGAATGATTAAGGACAAAATAAAGGAACAAAGTGGAACGCTGTAGTGTGATATGAACAAGTTGCATCACTTCTTCATTATTGTACCCTGAAGACGAAGGCAGCAGATTATCATATATATAAATACATATAAATTACACGGCGTCACATGCCAGAAGACAGTCATTTTCCTAATCGTTACTTCCAGAACCTCCTATCACACAATTGTCAGTACAGTGAACATTTTTCCCGGAAGACTGTTTGAACTTTGCAGACGCAACAATAAAGTACAAGAATTTAAAAGAAGTGCAAATTACCGAACGCAAGCCAGCATTCTTTTCGTGAATCCACGGACGAAACATCTGTAGCCAGTGACCTATTGATAGGTTCTGCCGACACGTGCACTACGACCAAATCCGAAATTAATGAGGCCCCGCTTTGGTGGTGGGTTATACGCATTTTTCGTCATTGCTTTGGGGGGGGGGGGGACCCATATGCCTATGTTGCTGCAGGCTCTCATCCGTGGCGCTTCACCGGTAACAATCGTTACATTCTACATAAGTAATAAAAAAAACGCCACCAAAAGAACTATATATTCATTATTTAATAAGAAGTTAATTGTTTCAGTCTTAGAAGAATATCGTCAGGCCAAGTATCAAGACATTTGTACACGCCAGAAGATAATACAAAACCCTATACACTTAAGTCTGAGATCTCAAAATTTGCAGTTGTACTTTTTTTTTATTTGGCGCAACAGCCCCCCTCACCACTCCCCCCCCCCCCCCCCCCCCCCCCCCACCACCCCCCCCCCCCCCCCACCCCCAACCCCCACCCCCCCCCCACCCCCCCCCCA
>Ga0123355_10018120_pt1 | contig 11152 bp, 6 predicted proteins | sample TergutEmb28metaG_3_FD_89872 | JGI IMG/M metagenome (GOLD analysis project Ga0123355, IMG submission 89872) | Embiratermes neotenicus P1 segment gut microbial communities from Petit-Saut dam, French Guiana - Emb289 P1 | ecosystem: Host-associated > Arthropoda: Insects > Digestive system > Gut ...
ATTATCTCCCAAACCGTTCAACTTTGGATATAGGTGTTTTGGGTTATATCGGTATAGTATAACATAAGGAACACCCTCCCGAAGTCTGGTCCATTCCTCCTGTTACACCCCGTATATATATATGTATATATATATATATATACATATATATATATACACACACACACACACACATAATTTCACAGTCTAACACAACTTTTTATTAAGTAATAACAATTAATAGATAATTAAATCATCTTTAACAGCAACATGTTTCAGCTCCTGTTATAGAGCCATCTTCAGGCTGTTGCTGTTATAAATGATTTAATTATCTAAAAAATTGTAATTACTTAATTAAAAGTTGTGTTAGACTGTGAAATCATATATATTCTATTGATTATTGAACACAACGGGGTGTCTGACCTGAAAATGGTATTCACCAGCATTAACCACTTTTGTGTTACCTAAACACAGAATATATTCCCAATCAACAGAAGTTCAAAAGTGATATTTACCATCAACAATCATTTGCTTGACAAACAGCCCGCCTTTGGAATGTCCCACCCAAACGATAGGGTTCTTGCCCACACCCAGCTTATTCAAGTGATCCATCATCTCACGACTCCGCTCTGACATACAAGTCCTGGAACATAAAATGCACATGACAGTGAGATGCTGGTCAGACATGTCTAGTGTGACATTACATCCTCATTATTAGAATTATCTGATGTACCAAATAACATCAGCAGCAGCTAGTACACAGTTACTTAATAATACTTATTTAATTTACTTACTAACATTCCCTCAAATTCATTAATGACACGGTGCTGAATGGCAGGATAGCTGTAATGATTAACTGCAAAGACTGTGGGAGGAAAGCACATAACAAAATTATATTACAAGGGACATATCTGGCCTGGTGATCTAGTGCTTGGAATACTAGTTGAGAATTCAAAAGTTTCCAGGCTGAATCATAACCAACACCAATACAGCATATTGCCCACGGCCTATATGTAAAAGTTTAATGTGATTTTCAGAACAACCATTGATTATTCCCTAAACAGTATTAACAGATTAGTTTTTTTAATGGACATTCAGAGAACTCGATTTTTAGGCACATTTGCAAGATTGTGAAAAGCAACTATTAGCTTCGTCATGTCTATCTCACTGTCTGTCCACCTGTGCCCGTCCGCATGGAATAACTTCTCCCACTGGACATTTTTTCGTGAAATTTTATATTTCAATATTTAAAAAAAAAATATGTCAGGAAAGTTCAAGTTTCATTAAAATCTGACAAGAATAATGGGTAATTTACATGAAGACCAATATATATTTTTGATTATATTTCACTGGATTCTTCTCAGAATGAGAAATGTTTCAGATAAAAGTTGTAGATAAAATTAAAACACACATTTTATCTTCAAAAACTTTTTTTATTTTGAAAATCATGCTGTTTGTGAGATAATGTGAGAAAAATACTGTACAGCCAGACAGGCCACAGATGACAATACGGTGCACGTGCATTTCAAGCTGGATACCTCAGTCTACAAACAAACACTTGGAATATGTAACACTTATTGCTGTTCCACTGCAACAATGGTTGCATGAACGCACCTCAGTGTTAATGTGTGCATTATCTGTCTGTCTGTCCTGTTAAACATCTCTCAGCTCAAATTTGTGCTGTGAAATAGACTGTGCCATGGATCAGGCTTCACACCCCATAGATTTTAGTTCAGTCACAGGAGTCCACGTGAGATTTATGGTGAACAGAGTAGCTCTGGGACAGGTTTCTGTCTGCGTACTTCAATTTTAACTTGTCAGAATCATTCCACCATTGCTCCACACTCATCTGCATCTTCATACAACTCTAATCAGAAGGACAAGAGGTTGAAAACTGGCAACCTAGAAAGAAGAAACACTGTTTTGGAAACTCGGGACCAATGGAAAAAAAACTACTTTCAAATTTGTGCCATGAAAGGCTATCACATGAGGACAAAAGGACATCTAACTCTCAAAACATCATGTATATCAACTACAATGGATAATGTCCAACATAATGTTGGTAAACTAATTCAACCACTGTCTCAGACTTTTACTGAATCATTAGAAGGAATCAGTTATGGTATTTGAAGGTGATATCACCACACTTTTGGCAAAGGATGACTGGACAAACTATGAACAATCTCAATCATGACAGTTGGTCTGTGGGCTGACAATTAAACTGAACAGCTCCTGAATACAACACAGCAAAACAAACTACTTGAGACCTTCTGAACACAATGATGCAGGAGAATACCACTTAACTGTGCCAATCAAAACTAGAAAATGCTGTCCTGATTAAGAAAAATTTGGGGTACATTTTTGCAGAGAGGATCTTGCTAAAACATTGAGTGTCTGAAAAATATGTATTGTTGCAAGGAACTACACTCTCAGGCAAAATGACTAGCTTACCAGAAGAATTTGCAGACCAGTCAGCTACATTATATGAAAAATCAGTTTAAAAGAATTGTGTTTATCATGGACAAAAGCAGGACATGGCTAAAGCTATGTTTTAATAGCTACAAATGTAATGAAATTTGTGCTGAAAAGTCACAGATGCCAGTTATGTCAGAAGTCACGTAAGGTAGCCTATGTTTACTGGCACCATATTTACAGTTATTCCGGTGTCATCTTCATGCCCCTCGTAGTTTGGCACCTTGGGAAGCTGCCCAAATGGCCCACTCCTTAATCTGGCCTTGTCAAGGGGGGGAAAATACCAACATAGCAATTGCTTCAAAAGTCATGACCCTAAATTCAAAGTAATTTAGAAGGCTTAGAGAAGAAACAAGCATTGCTTGAGAAGATCATGACCTGTCACAGAAGGCGAATAGATGACAATAATAAATACAAAGTTAAAAAAATTAGTTTAACTGAAGTGAAGATTAAACATGACATGGTATCACCATGCCTTTATATGACATCATGACCACTGTTTAGTTATCAGCATTACTGATAAAAGAATCATTAAGATCCAGGCCACATATATCTAACCCTTTTGAAGAATATGTAGTGCCAGACATGGAGAATTCATGTCAGCCATATTAGCCAGGCCCCAGTGGTTAACGCAAAAGCCCTCATGCCTGTGTAGTGTTCTTCAGCATATACTGTATAATCAATGGGTTATATTTAGAAGAGGTCAAGTGTGGCCCACAAACTGAATGTGAAGGTTGAAAAATTATCATCAATTTACTGTGTTAGTTCATGAACTCATTTATATTCTATCAGGAGATGAATAGAGTTCAGCAAAAAATGTATCATCAAGGCCTTCCATACCGGTTTTTATTGCTGTTTGAACTTCCATTAACATAATTAATATGTTAGAAAGCTTGCATATTTGAAAGACGATTGAAGACATTTCACTGTAAGCTAAATGCCATAGAAATTTAGTGTGCAAGAACCACTTTTCAAATGCATAATATCTTGTACTTACATAGCATCAACAGGATTAATTTACCTTCATTTTTCTACTGAACAACCCTTTCAGTAATTCAAGGCTATACTGTACTGAATGACAGGATGTATAATGGGCAATGCACCACAAAGTGTCAGGTTCAGTCCCAAGGTGGTGCATGTGGGAGTTTTGGTATAGAAATTAGTAGTGGTAAAAGCTATTGAAACACTTTGGTTTCCCTGTTCCAGTTATTATTCTGCCAGTTCTCTTTACTCACATAGTAAATCAAACCCATTTCAGATCATAGTGGGAAGGGACTGTCTTGTCCGTTGAGGAATCAAGGCAAAAATGAAATAAAAGAAAGCTCTTGTGCCCTAATTTGAAGCAATGTCCCAGCAAGTACTTGTAGGAACAGAAAGAATGTGAAAAACCTCAATCAGGGCAGCCAATTTCCGAACCTAGACGTGAGCACGGGACTTTCTGAATACAAACCAAGAGCACTACACACTTGCTATTAGTGTTCAGTACTAATTTATTAAGTGTAATAATTTTATACATGAGGCTTCTCATATGGATGTTCACAGTATAGACTTATTATTTTCTTAATCCTCAAAGAATATGAATGCTCGTTACTTATTAATCCACTCCAAAACTGGCATAAAGCAGGATTTGGGAGATTCCTACCACATTCTTATTGTGAGATTCCTTCTTGGATTCTTGACCCTCAAAGGTGGGACTGATAGGAAATGTCGGCAAAGAATTGCCAATACACACTGCATAATAGCCCAGAAGAGTGCAGTTGACATACTCATTATTTAAATTTCATAAGCCGATATTAGTCAGCTCTCATTTCAATTGTGCACATACAACAGAAAGAACGTGTTTTCAAAACAGCAAAACAGTGAAAAGTATTTGGTAGTCGGATCAGAGCATGAAGCACAAGTAATTGTGTCCAGCGTTGCCATGCTGTCCGAGGGGACCGAAAACAGTGGAAACATTATCACTTCCTTATTATCTAGAAAACCTGACAAACATCACGAAAACCTTTGACAGTTTACATACAATATGAATGTCAGTGTGAAATGTGAAAACCTTGGGGGCAAAACACCAGTTGGGAGAGTTAGGAACAAATGGGAGTATAATATTAAAATGAGTCTAAAAAACATGACATGAGCATGTGAATTGGACCTAACAGGCCCAGGTCAGGGTCTCACTGATAGCCCTTGTGAACATGGCAATAATTTGGGGTTCCATAACAGATGGGAAATTTTTATTATAGAAATGCCTATCAATTTTTTTTTTAAGAAAAGAAGACGCCAAGCCATGGAGTTCGCTAAACATTAATAGATTGTTATAAAGCTTGTTAAAGCATAGGACATGTGCTGTGACAGACGGAATTCCAACGCAGCTGCTTGATGGTCGGCAGTTGTGCTGTCCATCGGCCAGCAGGTCAAAGCTCTGTCATTGCCTCTATACAATTACGAACCAAGTCTCAGCACAGACGTGCAATATGGACTCCACTTAACTGAAGATTAAGATGGCAGCTGGGGTGGCATGGCATTTCCAGCGCGGTCTGAAAATATATTATCATCACCATTCTTCACAGCATCTGGACAGGCTCTGATCCTATCCAGCAATCCAGGGATAAGGCGGCTAGGGTGTGAAGCTGACCGCTTAATTCCATCTAGTGCCGAGGTGAATAATTCGTGGAATTGTACCTCCACTTTAACGTATGCTAGCATGGCGAGCAAGGAATAACATTACCTCTTCTTTACTTTACCAGATAGTAATTTCTTATCTTCCACATAGCTTTACCATAATCTTGTGCCAAATAAATTTAATAGCTGTGGGCCTAATACATCCACCTCTGGAAGGCTGTCTTTATAATTCATTTATGTGGGGGGGTTGAGACATTACTTTTGAAGTGGGGGCGGGGTGAGACCAAGCCACTTGTTACTTCGCCGATAATGGGCTTTTCTACCAGCTGAAGAACGCAGAGCAATGGTGGAATGATAACTGACAGAAGAAAACCGAATTAGTCAGGGAAGAACCTGTCCCGGACCTCTCTGTTCACCACATTTCCCAATTGGGGCTGGCATAGGATTGAAACCGGGCCTTCGCGGTAACAGGTTGGCCACTAACAGCCTGATCAATAACACGGCTCGCCATGGGTGTTATGTTGACTAGGTAGACAGACCCTGGTCCTCCAACCAGCAGCCCAGTTCCTATATTGCTGACGAAACTGCAGCTGATCTTACCTGACTTTCCTTTTGCAACGGAAAGTCACGCGCCAGGAAGCGAGAGAATGATATCGTTACAGACAAAGAAATGGGAGTGGTAAGCCTATGTTATGACACCTGTTAATATCATTTCTTAAGATAAGCTAAGATAAACACACGTGTAGCAGATTGAGCGCGATCGTATTACACGAGAGCTTGCTGACACACGGATACTCAAAACCGACTGGCGAAAAAGTTTTGGCGAGCATCGTCAGCGATGTGTAAAATGTCAGATCGTATTTGACCCTCTGGTCTGATGTTTGATGCCCTCGACCCTGTACGGATCAAAGTAACTCATCACGCAGCCATGTTTTTTCGGTATACTCCTGAAACCATATTTAATGTATATATGTTACGTCATTTCGAATATAAATTATGCGAGTGGACAGATAGTGAGACAGACATGACTCCCGTAATATTGTAAAAGCTTGGGGGTGGAGGGGAGCTGATTCTGATGAAGAAGCTTATGTCTGTGTTTTCCAAATCCAGTCGTTTCCGACAAGAAGCTGCGACTTAATGTAACTTGGATCTAATACAATATTATAATCACGGCTTTTAATCCCATATATGGTTATCTAGTCTACTCGTGCATGATCTCAGTGTTGCTATTAGAGTATCTTCACCCAACCGCAACACCGTTCAACGAGGGCTGTCAATGAAAGGCCCGCAGAATGACCCATAACACAAGAGAATAATTGTAAGATGCATAAAGACCTACTGACGAATGGATCACTGAATTTAGGCTACACAGATAACTTGATCGAATTAGTACTGTTGCCTCTCGGAGGGTGTATGGATCAGTTTGGTGATGCCGGCATATCAGACAGACGAACAGTTTTGCATGGTGATTCTGTAGATGGGTAAAGGGAGTTAGGGGAAAACACATGGAGTCTTTCTACGAGGGAACTGCGCCCCGTAGCGCTGGCGAGTGCGTTCTGTAAAGCGACCGATGACGCCGCTAGATCTGCAGTGTTGTCCGTCCGAATCCAGCGCAGTCCCGCGTTGAAAAATACACTGTGTGTATGCACAAAGCAACAGCTCGCTTCCTTCTGTCTATTATCTTGAAAATGGTTAAGACTTACACGAGAAGTGTACTGGTTTTAAAATGTGCCTTTCTTTCTTCTCTGTCACATCTAATAACATCTACCGCAATAGCAAATAAATTATTGGGCGAGTTGAAAGTAATATTCATTCAGAGACGAACATATCGCTTCATGTAAACCGTCTGTTACTGTTGTCCGAGTTTAACAAAACAATGAGATGATTGGAGGTGTAATTTGTTCCTTTTTTGGGTAATTCCCCGGCATCTGAGTTCTAATTTCCGACGTTTCGGAACTCACTGTCGGTTCCATCTTCATAGGCAGGTGAATGAAGTAAAATTCATTCACCTGCCTATGAAGATAGAACCGACAGTGAGTTCCGAAACGTCGGAAATTAGAACTCAGACGCCGGGGAATTACCCAAAAAGGAACAAATTTCATTTAGAACACGGCGAAAGCTTAAAAACAAGAATGATTGGAGGTGTTCGTTAGACTTACAAATATCAATTTTCGTAAAAATAGGTTCATAGATTTGCGGATCATTCCACAGGTACGGATAAACAGGGGAATACTAACAGATGCCTGGCAGATAACTGAACGAGAGTAGGCAGAAGTTAGTATATTTTGCCTAAACTATGTCCATATATCCACATGACAGAGGAAATGGACAGCTATAAACCTAACGATGGAGCTATAAGCTTCAAGGTACAACAACAGACACTCTACGATGCTCATTATCATTTATGTTGTTCAGGGTATGCACACTCCGAGACAAAATGTGAAGTTAAAGCTGTTTCTATGTTGGGTCAAGCACTGCAGAAAGAAAACGCACAGGGAAAGTTTGCGGTACTCCATACTCCATGGTGCAGATCCCTTCTTGAGAAGCTATCTGGTTTGCAGCTAGTCAAGAAGTTACCCGCATTTCACGGAACCCGAAGGTTCATTACCGCACTCACAAGTGTCCGCCACCTCTCTATTCCCTTGTATGCTGCGCGATGTTTCCCCTAGAAACAGTCCCCTCTGGAGATCCGAGTGGGGGAGTAGTTTACCTCTGGATTGTTTTGTCTCCAGAGGAATCATCCCGCCTGTGAGTGTTTCTTAACAATTTTTTTACAGGGAGGGGTTGTTAGCACCTCGCCCAACCCCCAAGTTGGAAGACCACCCCTCGTCGGCTGTCCGCGACTGCTTATTCAATTTATTCGCAGCTACCCTCTTTATCGGAGGCCGTTCCTCTATCCGCAACCTGAGGGCGCGCCATGCCGTGGTGACAGGGACCCACTACATGGCAGGTTGCGGTACGACTCGAATTGTTCCCTCGGCACTGTTTGTTTGGACCCAGTGGGTGTGAAGTAGGGCAGGCCTCAGAGCCAGTCTGGACGCCCAGACAGAGAGAAAAAGTTCTGCCTGTTTCCGAAAATCGAAACCCCCCAATCATTCAGCCCCTGACTACGCTACCCGTGTGAGATGATCAGATTTTAGGCGCTTTCGCAAAATTGCGGAAAGCGACTATTTGCTTTGCCATGTTTGTCTGTCTGTTCGTCCGTATGTAACAACTCGGCTCTCACTGGATGTATTGTCATGAAATTTGATACTTCAGTATTTTTCGAAACTTCGTCTAGAAAATTCAATTTTCATCAAACTCTGACAAGATTAACGGGCACTTTGCACGAAGGCCTGTGTAAATTTATGACAGTATCTCGCTGAATTCCGGGGTGTGGGGCTTACCCCCCACCCCCATCTAGTGCCGAGGTCCTAGAAAAAGTAGAGCTATATCTCTAATCACCCTAAGGGCCTTCGTGGCCTATAACAAGTGTGAAACCTACCTATCTCGCTGAATTCTTCTTAGAACCAGATTTTTTTTCCCCAACAAAATTGTAGAGAAAATCAAAACACACATATTATGCTGAACGTTTTTCTCAACAGAAAATCATACCATTTTTAAGATAATGTGGAAAAATATAGTACAACCACACAGACCACAGATAAGAATGTAACACGGCCCATGCGCTTTACATGCTGGGTAACTAAGGCGACAGACACACACTCAGAATATATCGTACTTACTGCTTCTCCATGGCAAAATTGTTGCGCGAACGCGCTTCAGAATTACCTTACATGTATGTTGCCTTTCTTGTAAGCTTCGCCTCCAGGGAGAAAGTCCCTGGTATTGACTAACATGAAGGTGGACGAACTGGATCGGACGCGGTGGTAGCGACAAGTCTCTGTACCTTATGGGAATTCAAGTCTGGCGGAATGTCCCGCAGTTAGTACTATAACGACTGTAGATGGAGATGAAAGAGGCCGGGGTGGGTATCTGGTAGGAGGCTGTGTGGGGTTCAAAGCCGGTCTGGGTACTTCGTGGCAAACAATTGGTTCCCCTTCCACAAACAACACCCCCGTCTTAGAGCTGCTGGCCTTTCACTGTACAGACCAAGCTGCCTGGATGTTTACTTTGCAAAATTCTTCACGTAATTTAATGTCGAATCGGCTTAAGATGCAACGTGCATCTGCAGTGTTTTATCAATTACAGTTCGTGTGGCTAACCTTTTGCGTTTCGTCACCCAAAGCGGTCTCCACAGATAAGGGTCCGTGGTGTAGTTGAGGGCAATCACCCGCACTCCTGGGCAATCCTTCGGCAGCCAGTCACGTGGCCAGCATTTGGAGTAGGGCTCATTTTCATTGTTGTTATCTTGCTCCACTTCATTCCCCAACGAACGGTCCCACAGTGTCTGCAGGAAATGGAACACGTACACTTTCAGTGTCGTTGTGGCAGTTCACGGTCTGGGTTATGACAGTGTATACAGACAGCGGGTACAGACTTTCGGAGGAAAATATTACCTTCGTCTTCAGGGCAGGAATTAACCAAGTTGCTACAGCTGAAGATACAGCAGTCTTCTGCAGCGAAGGATTTAAAGCTCCGTTTAAGGATATGAAATATTACACGGTTTGTGAATGTGAGCAGGTTGTGTTTGTGTTTGTATGAATATTCCTGTTTATACGTGAGGAAATGCTTTAGTACTACCGTATATTTCATTGCACACTATTAGAGAAATGTAACTAGAAGCCAAGAACTAGGTTTACAGTCTGGGGACACAACATGGTGGCGACATTTTCAGCACAGACAACATAATGGAATGCTGGTTAATCCGATGCCGCCTCCTCTGCTCTAAATTCAAAGTAAACAAATTCCTCCGACATGTTTGTACCCATATATTTACGAAACTACACGGCGTCACATCCTACAAGACCAAAACATTACCAGCTAGTTTTTCAGGGCTTGTTTTGTCTTCCTTCTGTGTGAACCCAGAATAAAAATCAGTGCCTCTGTTCTTCAAATTATTATTATTATTATTATTATTATTATTATTATTGCTTTTTATCACCTTTATGCTGGTTGTTTGCAACTACGTACCTGAAACCGCGTTTCTACGGTACGTAACGTTGCAGCTGTTCTGAGGTTAAAATTTATGTTACGTATAACAGGTAAAATTCATCCTAGAACAGGCCATGAAGAGCCAAAGAAGGAGTAGAGGTATAGCCCTACTCTTTCCGTAACCTCGGCGCTAGATGGGGGTTGGTGGTCAACACCACGCCCCGGCCGCTATACCCCCGGGGAAAGACCTGTTGCCCGTTGAACAGGAGGCTGGGTGGACCCAGGGCCAGTCTGGACTTGTGCGGAAAATCTCGCCTCCACCGGGATTTGATCCCTGGACCGTCCAGTCCATAGTGAGTAGCTATACCGACTATACTATACCTGCCCATGTTATTTCCAACAACAACAACAATAACAATAATAATAATAGTCATCATCACCACCACCATCATCGTCGGGCTTCACAAAATCTCCATACGTCCAGCAACCACCTCAAAATTCTACGCGCCACAATACTAAAATGAAGCAAATTCCATACTGATGACTCACAATATACGTAGCCTTGTTTTACGTCTTTGTGCTTTAAATCCTCTTGCCAGTTTTAAACACTTCTTAATTTACGCCCTTTCAATTTCGCCTTAACGCCCTTTGGCTGCGCACTATTACGCTAAACCCTACCTATTCCAATATCTTATTGGATTATGGTTTTTGATTTACTCCCACTTCTTCAGGAATACAAACGGGGCGTAAATTAAGGGTTTGGTGTCTTAGGCGGTACCGTACAAATTTTAGTGGCCCGGGCGACCTGGTGCTTGGAATTTACACACCCGCGTTAATCACAGCCACCGCCGCCACCGTAAAATCCACTACTACTACTACTACTACTACTACTACTACTACTACTACCACCACCACCACCACCACCACTACTACCACCACCACTACTACCACCATCACTACTACTACCACCACCACACTACTACTACTACTACTACTACTACTACTACTACTAACACAACCACCACTACTACCACAATCACTACTACTACCA
>Ga0123355_10018121_pt1 | contig 11152 bp, 5 predicted proteins | sample TergutEmb28metaG_3_FD_89872 | JGI IMG/M metagenome (GOLD analysis project Ga0123355, IMG submission 89872) | Embiratermes neotenicus P1 segment gut microbial communities from Petit-Saut dam, French Guiana - Emb289 P1 | ecosystem: Host-associated > Arthropoda: Insects > Digestive system > Gut ...
CACACACACACACACACACATGCGCGCGTGCGCACACACATATGTAATTCAGTTGCAAACTGAGTATCATGTCTGCGACTAAGAGTCACATTGTAATATTTCAGTGTTCGTGTATGCGGGAAGAACAACTGATTTGTTCCACATAGTCCAACTACACAACTCAGTTAACCATTCACTGACATGGGGGTTTAAATTCCTACTGCCAAGGGTGGAAGATTTTTGTATTTAATTTACCCTAAAATGCATTCACACAGTATGGTGCTTGACAGGTAGTAACTTGTTGGTAATTAACACCTGTGCAGTGTGCAGAGGCCAGTTTTGAAGAGTTAAAATTCACCGATACTACAATCAGAATCTTACCACAGTCCTGAAAATATTTATGTCACCTGAGCACTTGCCAACTTGTGCAGAGAGGAATAATCAATTAACAGTTACGTAATCCACTGATGTGCATAATGTCCACTAGCAAAATTATTTGTACATGAAAGTACTTTGGTGCATTCTCCTTGGGTCTGTGACATTGGAGGTTATAACAGCACTGCTGATGAGGATTCAAATGTGCCAGGAAGTTATGCCATGTTGACTGTTACATCATTAACGTTTTGGAGGAGTGTAGTGCTTCTGAAACTTTGGTAGCTATTTGCCACTGACACTGCAACATTACAGAAGGCTTAATCCTCTTTTTGGCCAAATTTGTAATTTTTGTACAGACATGACATGCCGCCCTATGCTGCAGTTAACTGAACAACATAATTGAGTGATTGGCACTGCTTTATATTCTAAGGGAACCTAAATTCAAATTTTCCCACTAGACAGGCCAGTGATCTTGATTGAGGCTTCACAAGGTTCTGTTCATGTTGCGCAGTTACATGCTGCGATGTAATTAGGCCATGGAAAAGAATTTCCATGGGTGGTGGGAATAAAGGTGCTTGGGGTTCCTCTCTTCCTGTTTAATTTGTTCCCCTTACCCCCTCTACCCTGACAGCCAACCCAAAATGCTTGTTAATAGCAATGGTTATCAGTGTCAGTATGTGTGTGAACAGAACAAGCAGTTGACTGGAGGGAAATACAAGGAAAGGAATTATGCTGGGGGTAAATTTGTGGAACTTGTGGCCTCAATATAATACATTAAAATATACAGTAAAGTGGAGAATGTTATGAATGGAACTCCTGATGACACCCCTTTGAAATTTACAACCAAAAAAAATTAAGTAGTTTTAGAAATGTAAGTCTTCTGGGATGTGGTGCTGTGTCAGTAAACAAGTAGGTCTGCATGTCGTGAAGGATTGTAGTGCCTTCAAAACATCTGAAACTAATTGCCCAGTAAAACACAATGTGACACTCCAGAAAGTTTGCACCTTCAGCAACTTCACTATAAATACCTCAAATGTCCAAAGTAACTTTCTTTTATTTTTCCTAGGTGTTCAACTAACATACAATGAACCACGGATATATAGTTCAAATGTACCTGCAAGTCTGGAGGAAAACTTCCCTCACCTTGCAGCAGCAGCAAGAAACAAACGAGTTCAAGCTGCCCCTTGGTACCATCAGCAGCAGATAACTTCACAAGGAGGGCAGACATTCTTCTCTTTTGCGAAGGCAGGGCGATTTAACAAAGGTACAGAGTATGGCAGATTATATTTTAAATACTAATTGTTTTCATACTGGAAGTCTATCAGTGCCTTAACAAGAAATAATTATATGCAGATGAAAACACAAAAATGTAGGTATCAGTGCCAGATGAGATGACCAAGTGAAGTGGTGCTGACATGTGAGATTTGAGGTTCTCACAGTGCTGTTGCTGAGGATTTAACTTCAGAGGTGCTGTACTGCTGAGTGAGTATTTCCAACACAACAAAATGTCATGTCACAGAAGATATGAACCTTCCAGTTCTGACATAAACTTGATTCGTGGCTGGGAATCAGCTATCCCAACAGGCTCTTAGAGACCTGTTACAGCAAGGTTTGAACTGCAAATGAGGAGGTTGTTGCAGTACGTAACATTAGGCTGACTTAGCGAGCACCAAAGACTGTGTAATGAGACCCCCAAGGCATTGGACACAAGTGAGATGAATGAATACAGTGCACCTGTGCCAAACATAAAAGAGTTTAGACTTGTAATATTAGGTGGTCCATTATGACTTGTGTTTTATAAATTGTTTTAGCAATGAAGTACCTGTATATGCAATCTTCCCTGCAAACACACTTTTATGACCGTTATATTTGAACATGGAATAGTTGCTTGGCATCGGAATACAAAAGTGGATTCAAATAATGAACCCCTTATAACATGATTTCCTCTTTATGAAATTCTTTTTCACTTGCTTGCTGGAAAAGTCTTACCAGTAAACACTGTGCCTACTTCTCTCATTAAAATTGTACTTTGACATCAGTGCATGTGCTCTTCCAATGCAGACTGCTCATTACTTTCTTTGGTATCCAACTGTCATAGCTTCATTGCACATTCATCTAACCCCACTGTTGCAGAACTGTATATTGATTGGGTAGCACCAACACTGCAGAGTAATCTTCTAGTTGAGACGTGGCAGAATGGCAGAGGAAAACTGCCTTCCAGCTGTGGTCGTAAGTTTGTGTGAGTCCAAATAATTCTTATTCTTGCTGGTCATACAATACTTACATTCTCATATTTGTCCTGAAACTACAATTGGATATCAGAAGTCACATTAGGGTGCAGCAAATGGGGCAACTGCCCATGGAGCAGTGTAACAGCAGAGGGCAGCACTGCAAGAGTTAAGGTACTCACAGCAGTATTGCTGAAGATTGAAGTCTTTCAGGGATGTGACACTGTGACACTGGGTGAGCAGTTGAATGACATCTTGAAGGACCTGTATTTTCTGTCATGCACTACAATCCTTCACAACATCAGGGACTACTCATGCAGCAACACAGTGTCACATGCTATAGTGCTATTTGCCAGTCTGTGGTTCATACATCACTTATAGCTATCCTTTTGTATATTAAGCCACTTTTAAGAATGTCTGTGCAATTTTATTTGAGCCTCATGTTAAGTAAAGGTTATATTTGACTGATTGCAACCAATCTCACTGCACCTGATATCTTCTAGTGTATACACCCATGTCAAGTTCCATCAAAATTTTTTCAGTATCTCTGACAGTCAAATATGAAGAATGATGAACAGACAAAACCTCCAGCTATATATAAGCATTAACTTTGTGCAACAACACATTTTAAATGGATACACAGCACACTTATTCAAAGTGCTGTGTTTCTGTATATTTTATTTGATTCCATGAGTGATTCTTTAAGTGAGTCATAACTGTTCTAAAACGAAGGAACTTATACGAGAAGAATGTAAAGTGAAATGAATGTAATTCTCATTATGATAAGACTTCTATCTGAAAATATGAACATGTGCTGAACAATCAGTATGTTCCTTAATATGACCTGATTTTCCAACCAGTAAACCAGAAGTGGAATGTCTGCATATTCCGCCGTCTCACACTGTACACTACACTTTAGTCCACTCAGAAGCTATTTAAATGCACACAAACACAACATCTGAATGCTGTACATTCATTTATTTACATTCCTACAACATGTTTCGGCCATCCCATTTGACCATCATTATGTTGCCTAATACAATCCACTCACTTAATTATTATATGTACATCTGAACATGCAGCTTGGTAATGTGGCAAGGTGTAAATATTTGTGAACAATACTAAAACATGAAAGTTGCATGCATGAAGAAGTTAAGAGAAGATTAATTGCAGGGAATGCCTGTTACCAGTCAGTCCAGAATCTTTTGTCCTCCAATGGCTAGTGGACAATTTAGAGATCAAAACATACAGAACTAGCATTCTGTCTGTTGTTTAATATGAGTGTGGAATTTAGTGTTTTGTATTAAGAACACAGACTTAAGGAGATCAAGAATAGGGTGTTAAGGAAAACATTTGGGACTAAGATGAAGGAAGTATCAAAGATTGGAGAAAACTGCTTAATGAGGAGCTTCACCATTTTGCAGTCCTTACCTGGTATTATTGGGTTATCAAGTGAAGTAGGTGGGTTGGTGGATCGTGTGCCACAGGTGTGACAGAGAGGAGGGGTGCTTACAGGGCATTTGTGTGGAAACCTGAGGGAAATGATGACTTTGAAGACCTAGGCATTAATTGAATGATAATATTAAAACAGCTCTTAAAGCAATAGGATAGGACAGCCTGGAATGGAATCATGTTGTTAAGAATAGGGACAAGTGGTGGACTGTCATGAACCCTCAGGTTCATTGAAAGACATGGAATTTCTTAACTAGCTTTAGAACTGTTAGCTTCTCAAGAAGGTCTCTCCTCCATCAAGTTAGTCAGCCAATTAACCATGTTTATTTGCAATATGACAATTTAAGAGTCACCTCACATATCTGAACTGCACAATCATGTTTAAAATCTGTTCACCAGGAACATTAAGATAGTTCTTTGGACATACCCAGCTTGTAAAAGAGCTCCTGTCCTATTTCTGGTGGGTGACCAAAGTGCCTTCCTCCTCCTCACTGCTTATTCTGTAAGGCCATTAAACACCACAAAAAGGGAAGAGTTCAGAAGTAATTGTTTAGTCAATAAATGGAAATCACAACTTTAAAAAAAGTTATGTAAAATAGCAGTTTATCCTTTTGAACTTATATCACACACACACTTGAATTTATGGACTAACATAATTAAACCATGAGCCAGCAATAGTCTGTGTACTACGAGTTGAGAAACACTGTGCTGTGATTGTACGTTGCTTTTCCTTTGGGTAACTTATTATTGTAGTTGCCTGAGAGATTTTTGCAGTGCTGACTGAAATGGCTTCTGACCTTGGTATGTGATAGACTTATTAGACACACAATTTAAAATGAAAAATTCACTGGCAAGCCATCTGGTTCCACAACTGCAAGGGGACAGGAAGGAGGAATATGGTTATCTCATAAGCAACATGTTATAGGTTGAAAACCCTTCATTATAATGAAGGAAGTGCAAGGAATGTGATATGGAGGCACTGAACCAAAAATAGAAGAGGAAATTTGCTCTCCCTTGGTCCTGCGCTAAACCACCTTGCCTTGAAGACTGCAAGATTGTAGGTACAGTTCCACACACATGCTGAACCTCAGCACTAGAGGACAGTCAGTCTCATGTTCAACATCTTGACTTAATTTAACAGTCTGCATGGTTTGACACTATAGGAGAGTAAATAGGACAGTTTTGAGCACTTATGATTGGAGAGTGTTATTAACAAATGTACATACTGTTTTGCTGCAGGGTTGAGAATGTTTCGTCTGTCACTTTGAATGCTGATAATGTTCGCTTCAAGTCAACTGAAGACCACTCGAAGTGGGCAACAGCATACAAAGACTGGGTTTGCATAGGTGACATTAACAGAATGGTACGTATAACTTATATAGTGTACAGATCCAAGTTTCATGCTCGGGAGGAACTAGGTTCAGGCTCGGCCACTGCCACTTATCATACAAACGAGGTTGAAGTTTCCAAGAAGATGGAAAGAGCAACATAAGGTGAGTGAAAAGTTCTGCACAGAAGGAGAAAGGAAGATACTTTACCAAGTGACTCTGCCTGGCCAATGAGCTCGCCAGCAAGCATATGATCACATCTGTTACTGCAGTGCATCAGCAGCCACCTGCCTTTGTTCCTGCCTTTTAGTCCTAGTAGTATCATTTCCATTTTTAGCCACAGTATCAGCTAACTGCAGCTGCTAATGATTTGAGCTACGTCCATAATTTCTCTCATATTAAACAGTTCTGCTGGTATAGGAAATATTTTGTAATTATTTAGCACATTGTGCTGTACACCTTAGTTTTATTTAATAAAATAACCAACATGCTATGCAGACACATAAAATACATAAAACTATAGTTATTATTTACCCCTACATGTTGCAGCCATTTCCAGCCTTCTCTAGGAGGAACACTTCTAGTTGTATAGTATGTTCCCCCTTTAAATGGCCGAGTATGGCTGAAACACGTCGGGATAAATATTAACAGAATTGTTTATGTACTTCACATATCTGTTTACTGTATCAACCATTTTATTAAATACTATTTTTAATGAAGTACTTGTACCTAAACACACATCTTAAATTGTGCTTATCATCTTTCAGGAAAATCAAGAAAGAAGAGGTGGTGGTACTGTCTGCATAAATCATCCCAGTCTTTGGCTACAGTACAAGCAAATTATTAGTGGTACTGATCATTGTATGGCTGATCAGTAACAATGAACATACATTCCAAATTCTTCCTTTCATTTATCATGTGGATTTTCTACAGTTTATATAAAAACTATATAAAGTCTCAGTATTCTTATTAATTTGTTTCAGAATCTAGGAGTGCTTGACTTAAGTTAAGTTGCAGATATTCTCTTTATATGCATAAATTGTTACTGATTGCAAGGTCCAGTTTGTAGGACCATGACACTCTTTTCATATAATGAGATGAAGTAACAAATATAAAGGAAAAGTAAGCAATGAATCCAAGTCAAAATGCAACATTGTTCTCAGCCAGTGAACATGTGGAATTATGTGTCACTACAAATAAAGGTAGTCATCACAAACTCCATCATTTGCCTCATTTAATAATACAGTACCTTTGACTCTTACAACTATGCCTCCAAATTAACATATGTATGTTGCAAAAAAATGAACAGCATCTACAAGAAAAGTTATTCATAATGTGTATTATGTATCGACAGTTTTAATTACCTGTCATTATTAGGGTTAACAGGTCAAATATGAAAAAGTGAATGTGAAAGTTAAAACATGGGACAGATAAAAATAAATACAAAATTTTAATGAGCAGACCTGAAGAGAAAAGACTTCTTGGGAGACTATCAAACTGGATCTTCAAGCAGTGGCGTTTATGAACTGGATTCAAACTCCTCATGGTGTGGCGCAGTGGCAGGCTCTTCTGCATCCATTAGTTTTTATTAAGCATACACACATTACCTATATTACTTTAACACCTCCCTCTGATGATGCCCAAAATTGGGGACTGTCCTAGGCAATCTTAATTCACACTGGATTGTGACACTTATATCCCTTATTCCCACCTGTAACTGTGATTGCCCAAACACACTCAAATCATCCTATATCCCCTTCCATGGCACAGCAGGGCCTTCTCAATATCGAGTCTTCACAATCACACTCAGACACACCAAACTTTGTAGGACTCCTCTGACATGTGATCAGCCCATTGCAGAGACTTCTACCTGAGAATACGCAACCCTCTCGAGAGCAAGACATCCATGCCCCCAGCAGGATTCGAACCCACAATCCCAGCAAGTGAGAAGCTGCAGACCCATGCCTTTGACATGCAGCTGCTGGGATCGGCCAAACTATCCTATATAATTGACATAATTCTTCCTTCATATCGCTTTGTCATCCACTTGAAGCAATTCAGTAATCCTGAAGATGGAGGCAGTATATAATTCTGAACTACTACACACACCAGAACCCCAAAATATGACCAGCATTTGATGAACAGTTTCCATGAAAACCTGAAAAGTTGTATCATTACAGTTTTAAACAAATCTCTGCCCATTTGTAATCTAAAATTTTACTCCAGTTTGAGGTAGGAATAAAGATTTCTTTATATCAGATTGTATTATGTGTCATACAAGAATAGATTGTCAACCTTGCCAGGATTATTAGGAGAGCCCCACTTTGCATTTTGAGTGTCATGTTGTATATAGTTAAGTGTGAATGTGTCAGTTCCCAACCTCCATATAATTTGTGAACACATTTAATAAGTTGTATAAAGACAACAAGCACAGGACTGCCAGCCTTCTAAAGTACCTAACATGTATATTTGCAAGTCATCTTGGTTCCACAGTGGAAAGGATTATCACATGATTTTTTTAAACAAATGAGTGTTAGACAATCTGAGCTGTATGTTGTATGTCACAAAGTAAGGTGCTTCTGTGCAGTGGGGCGAGGTATGCTAGAAAATAATGGTATTACTGTAATTTTGAAAATGGCAGACAGGCAAAGTGCCCAGTTCTGAAGACACAGGAATCGTATTCAAGGTGCATGGCTATTTCACTGGGTAACCACTGTATGGTGTTGCAAGTATGAAGACAGGGATAGCACTGTGCATGTAACTTCAAATAGTTCAGCATATTGAATTGTGAGTAGCCATGTAGCAAGCAAACGTCCAAGAAGAATTGAATCTTCCCCAACGCCACTATGACAACTAAAATCTTCCAGTGGAGCACAATTTTAACAAATTGAAATTACCATTTAAAGCCAGAAGACATGTGGCACTGCCAATACCCACACAACTGAACATGTGCAGACTTAAATGAAGAAGAAAATGGTCCAGAAAAGCAATACATTTAAGACTGCAGACATAGTGATTTGGCCATACTTCATCCAATTGCACAGCTGGTTGAAGTGCACTTGTGGAACTAGTACAATGCACGTCTTACCATGACACGAGCTTCCTGTAAACTAGTGCTAACTTGCTACTTACATAAAGATCCAAGCCACACCACGCTATCCTGCATACTTCACACAGAAGAAGATGCCAGCCCAAGCTTCTAGAAGCTTCTATCAGACAAGGAAAGAATGCTACCAAACCAACCCTTGAATATGAATCATAGTGTGGGGTGACTTGACTTCATCAATTGTGTGGTGTTTTGTCATGTACGCACTTGATTACATAAATCATTACACAAAATTTGTCCTACACCTTAACAGTGCAATATAATAAACACACATCTTCCTACATGTCACATCAGGATCCACTAGAAACAACTCAGTCACCCTGAAGATTCAGGTGGAATGTTGCTCCAAAATATTGGAACATTTAGCAACTACACAATGCAGAAACCAAAAGAATGTGATCAATTTTTCAATAACCACCAATGGAAACCCAAAAACTTATATTAAATAGCCATCTCCCATGGTCACAGGCACAACAGACACTTTGTTGCAGAAAAAATGTGTCTGGCATGCTGACAGCCAGCAGGAGCACAATGTTAACTTAATGGACTGTAGGCAGATCCTTCCAGTTTGGATGAAAATGAAGTGGTTAACTGTAAATGCTGTAAGTGCAAAATACAAATCAAAATCAGCAAATGTATTTTGTGGTAAAACAAGTGTGGAAAACTGAAGAAACTTATGTATGGAAAGCAGAATGTGATGGTTGTGAAGAAACTGCGAAGCTTTGCAGTAATAACAGATCATGACAGTTGTGGAAAAGTCAGTAATTTTACAGGTGCATTGTGATATGTTGTAAATTCAAAGGTGTCTGTGAGAAGTGTAATTCACTCCATGACTTGAACCTGAAAATTATACTTTTATGCATGTAACACGTTGAAAACAGAGGAGAGAATACAGGTATCAGTGGCTACTGTCATGTCTTTGTATCATTTCTGCATGACCTCACTTCTACATCAGCTTTCACCACAGTACATATGTGTGATCATGTGGTTATACTTACAACAATTTTTTTCAGAGGCAAATCTTGATCGGGGTCAAGCGGAATGGTACAAATGCTCCGTTGTGTCCTCTTCCTCTATCTTGACCTCCAGAATAGGGTACAATAGAAATATTTACATATTACATACAAAGATAATTTATGAACATCACATATCAGCTACCTGTTTCGCCATTCTGTCTGCAGAAGTAAACAGTACTTTTGTACATAAACTTTGGGATATATGACAGCTTAAAATTTCTTGTTAAAATTTTGCGACTTAAATTTTGGTACAGGAAACATATCATACTAATTTCCATAAGAGTTTAAACACATATCAGACTTTGTACTGACCTCATTAAAATGTGTATTGGTCAAGAACGGTTTTCATTAATACAAGGAATGTGTACGCCATTCATAATTTCCGTACTCAAAACGTTCGACGTACAGTCAATGGATCAAAGTTGGACTGACTACCATCATCACAGTTCATAAATGACGCCAAAATAGAAGAACAAAGCCACTGATTACTGATGTATAGATAAAACTGTGACTGCATTAGACCATTGTGAGTTGTTGCTATTTGTGATCCATGATCCAGTGCGTTTTATCATGATTTCAGTTAACACACTGAGGCTTGAATGTAATATTTAATTCAAGCCTCAGTCCACATGAATGAAAAAACAGCAAAATGAAACTAGATTTACACAAAAGGAACCAGTACAAAAATACTCTACTTTTGCTGACGATCAAGTTATAATAGCTGATTCACAGGATAATTTACAGAGAGTATTCGCATTACAAAATATAGCAAAAAAAAAAAATTTTGAATGGAAATATCAGAAATATCTCAGACGGTGACATTTTTAGGACAACACCCAGTAAGTTGTAAAATCGTTGTGGATAAAAAATGTCTACAACAAGTAAAGAATTGTAAATATCTCAGTTGTGAAATTCCTATGAAAATTAAAAGATATTCAACAAAAATTATCAAATTTGCTCATACACTGGGAATTCTAAACAACACTATTAAACCATCTTTGGTCCAGGATTTTCAAGAATAAAGGTACGTAACGTACTGGCACTCCTCATTATTATATACGGAAGCGAAATTTGGACCCTTAGAAAAAAAATATGAAAAACGATCGACATTAGTCGAGATGAAATTTTTCGGTTGAACATCCGGATACACCCTTTTGACCACAAAATGAATTGTAGCGACCCGGACTCAGGGATCCTGGGTTCCGTCCCTGAGTATAAGCGACTGACACGGGAGAGTGGGCTTTGCCATTGAAGAGTTAAAGCTCACGACAGTCTTCTCTATTGCTTTGATGAGTAACTTTAATGCACTTGTAGTTATTGATGTATATTACAATAAAATAAACAGTAAAAAAGGTGACCGCAGGAGAAGTCGGTGCTTTTCTAAGTGACCACTTAATAGAGATTTTGATTGGGTCTTTGTTTCGAAAGAATCCCTTGAGGCAGCAGACGCCAGGACTGAAATACACCGAGGTCTGCTGCATGTCATCGTAAATCGTACAGCCTTTTCCTTGCACTTGCCTTGGGGGGTGGCAGATATTTTATATGTTGCTCCTAGCCTAAACAAAACGTACCTCTTGCCGTCTGGTCTGGGGGGGGGGGCGGACGCAAATCGGGGCCAGCGGGTTGGAAAGACCCCCTGGATGCTACAGAATGAATGAATTTTGAAGA
>Ga0123355_10018122_pt1 | contig 11152 bp, 10 predicted proteins | sample TergutEmb28metaG_3_FD_89872 | JGI IMG/M metagenome (GOLD analysis project Ga0123355, IMG submission 89872) | Embiratermes neotenicus P1 segment gut microbial communities from Petit-Saut dam, French Guiana - Emb289 P1 | ecosystem: Host-associated > Arthropoda: Insects > Digestive system > Gut ...
AGCACGATCGACGAGGCTTCGGGGTTCTATGACGACTGCGAGCGGGTGGGAGGGCGCATGGAGCGGCGCGAGGAGCCGCGCATGCGCGTGCAGGAGAATAGAAAGAACCTACTGAAACACTAGTAAGGTGGCACATGAAACCATCTTCCAGTTTTCAAAACCTGTCATATGAAAAGTCTGAATTTACTCTGTGGAGGTTCAACTAGGATGTATGAGAATACTGAGTTCCTGCATAAATGGTGCAAAGTGCACAGAAAGTGAAAATGAATGTTACTCAGTGGTCTGTTCCTGGAATGAGAATACTACTGTGACGTAGCAATGTTTTCTGGCAACTTTAAGGATATATCAGGCCCTACTCAAGAATATGTCCACAGGATTACTTAAAAGTTTAAACAGGATGATCTAGTTCTGGAGCAAAAATGTCCTCAACATACAAGTGCACATATGGAACAGAACACAAGTTCTATCACAAATGGACTGCAATAAAGCGCAGAAAAATCAAGAAAAAGAGACAGAGCAGAATTAGAAATATACAGATTTTCCATCCAGTGAATTCTATAGTCAGATCTGCACGTGTACCCAAAGAGAACAAGAGCACTAAAAATTTACTGCCCATGATATACAACAGTGAATTGAGTTCAGTGTATGGGCTCAACATGACGCAGACACCCTGCAAAATGTATGAACTGGATGAGGCACATTTGTATCTGGTAGAAGTAGTGAACAAATGCAGTGTGCACTTCTGGGCAAATCTGACTGCATTCACTGAGAAAGTTCATTACATTCCCAAGACTACAATGTCGGCTTCCACATCAAGCCAAGGGTTGGTTTATTGACCAAATTGTGAACTCTTAGCAGTGTATAGGCATGATACCTAACAGTTTTATGTTTGAATTGGTTTACTCATAAACACACAACAGCATATGCAGCCTGGGACCACACCCAACACCATGAATATCAGCTTACGCTTCCACCATGACAACTATGATGCACACATTATTTCTGGTCAGTATACTGATCTCATGTATGTGGGCAGATACAGACACACAGAGGCCTAAATGTTAATGCCCGAGCCTAATTTCCAGGATTCATAGTGAACCATCCCCAAAAAACTGACCTCAGGTGGAGCTCAAGGCCTTGGTCATCCACCTGCGTTGGGAAAGAATGGAAGACAATGTACAACCAAGTGACCACAAATATACACAATTGCTTTTTGATAGTTATATGGGGGAACAATAATCATACTGAACAAATACTCCCATTTTGCAACAGACAAATCTCCATGTTTTGGTGGGGCTTGTGTACAAATGCAATTTGGCTATGATTATTACCACATGTGTGCAAACATTTAATATCAGATAGGTTTGTGCAATACCTACATACATTTTTGTTCCTTACAGAGGTGATTTTTCAGATATATTATAGAAGGACACTGTGTCTGTATATACATAATGGAGTGTGTATGGCAGTGATGGTAACTTAATAGCTACTGGTGAAATTTAGAAGTTTCTGTCAATCTTATTTTGTATATGAGACCAAATTTTACTCAACCATTTATGTTTATAGATGGTAAAACTGGCTAGAAAAAAAAATGTATCTCTGTTGTTTGATGGTGAATTCCACAATGACTAACATGAAGCTCTATTGACAATGAAGAAAATTATAGAGTGGATATCCGACAGTGTTTGTTTTTACATATACCCTTTGCCAAAAACATTTCCTCTAGTTAGCCACCTTGTAAGTTACATACTGATATTCTGTCAAGTTATGACCTTAATGTAAATGCAGATGCCTTTCCACAGCTCTTCAGGTTATTGAGGATGGGTAATTTGGCAAATGTTTTTTTGCATCATTCCCCCAACTGATATACCACTGGGCTTCTTGCTACATAGTATACACACTAGAACTCCACTTACCCAGATTAATTGGGATGGTCAGCCAACCGGATGTGCAGAAAACCCAGATAATTGGATTTTTCTTTGAATATAGGCTACATTAGCTGTCTGAAGTGGAAAAAATTTATAGAAAAGGCTGTTTTAGGCTGCATATTTATTTACATAAAAATAAAACATTAATACATAATTCCTTAAGGTAATAATTCTGCAAGGATATAGCAGTCATAACACAACTATATTATCAGGTATATATAACTTATCAACTACATGTTTCAGCCATTGCTGCTGTGGTCATCATCAGGTTGGATACAATTTATCAGAGAAGCTATATAGATATGATATAACACAGAATAATTATTACCACACTGTAGACAACTTAGGATGTCTACACAGCCACAGCAGCAGACCGGTGTGACACTCAGTCCCTGCCACAAGCAAGAAAATACAGCACCGCAGGACCAAAAACGGGCTCAGGCCAACCGCACCCCACTGGCATGAACCGACTCAGCACATATACTATATTGTCATAGACAAACAAGAGAACACATTGTATATACATGGTTCTTAACCACCTGCACACATGCCCACCAACTGTGTGTAAACGAGATCTCATCCCCTTACCTGCACTAGTACTAATAATTGTTCTGTGTTATATCATATCTATAGAGCTTCTCTGATAAATTGTATCCAACCTGATGACGGCCACAGCAGCAATGGCCGAAACATTTAGTTGATAAGTTATATATACTTGATAGTATATTTGTGTTATGACTGCTTTATCCTTACATAATTATTAAAACTTTATGTTCTACCAACACAATGGGGATGATGCTCCTTAAAGTACATAATTCCTTATATGTATTTGACAACTGTGGGTAAAAAATTTAAACCACAAAAAGACGTAGTACAATGTTTACCCAAAAGGCCAACCTGATGTGAATAATTGGCAATCCAGAAAACCAGCATCCGGATAAGTGGAGTTCTACTGTATTTGTGACCACACAAGACATACTCATGTCAGGTGGATAATCACTAATATGAATGAAACGATACTGACACTGAAGGAGTGACATTTCAAATCATAAAAATCTTTAAAGGTTTAGGTCTTGTCCAAACTGATTAGCATCCATCACTACTTTATTCAAATCTTTTTCACGTCAGTCCACTCTGCATAGTACAAAGTTTATAGTACAATCCACGTTTGGCTAACAATTCACTATGGGTGCCCATTTCAGCAACCTGCCCCTTGTTGATCACAAAGATCACATCAGCATCTTGTATAGTTGAGAGGCGATGTGCAATTGTGATACAAGTCCGGCCCTCCTTTGCTTTGTCCAGTGCTTCTTGAACCACCTAAAAGAATTAATTTTTGTCATTACGTTTTTAAACTATCTTATTTTCCTCAAGTATTGACACCTCCTTGAAGTCAAATTATTCTCACCTGAAATGTTCATCAAAAAGTATAATGTTACATGCTTGGAGTCTCAGTTTCAATTTAGTTCTTTCAAGTCTGATACATTCACATTCACACTTAAAAATTAAAATATATAAATAATAGGAAACACATAAAATAAATTAAAATATGTATTCAGGTCAACTGAACAAACTAAAACAAGCATATTTTGAGCTCGTAATGTAGACACCCAAGTTAAAAAATTCAAGGTGTAAAGACACCTGTCTCAAACACTGTACCTTTTCACTTTCTGTATCAAGTGCTGAAGTTGCTTCATCAAGCAGCAATATCCTGGGGTTTCTGATCAGTGCTCTTGCAATTGCGACTCTCTGTTTCTGTCCTCCAGACAGCTGCGTTCCTTTCTCTCCCATTCGAGTTTCATAACCCTGCACACAAACAGGTCTCTTAGATCACATTAACATAGGTTCTTAATACTTTCTGTAGGAGAAGTGGTTACAAAATAGCATCACATGTTAAGTGGATTAATATTATATAACTTTTTTTGTACTTTCCATTAATCTGTTGTCAAATGTAGAATATTATATGTTGCACGTGGTGGTATGTAAAGTCATACGTAGGTCTGAAGGGGTAATCAACAAAATGGATATTGTATTACACATTTATTAAGTTATAGTTCATGCTGTCCTCATCATACTGAATGAAGCACTTGAAGAAAGGAGGTATAATAGCAATCCTAATATGTACGAGGGGAAGTCACAAAGTAAGGTTCCCTGTTTTATTGCCACCAAATAACTTCACACAGCGAGATGCCTCTTTATTCACTTATTACACTTCACTTCACTTATTTTTCCACATAGTCACCTTCTCTGTCGAGGCACTTGTCTAGGCAGGAAATCCATTTCTCAAAACCCTGTCGACAGAAGGTGGGATCCTGACCACACAGCCACACTTGCACCTCATGTTTGACATCATCATGTGATTGGAATAAGTTGGCATGAAGATGTTTTTTTCATGTTGGGGGAAGAGATGAAAGTCTGAAGGTGCTGAATCCAGGCTGTAGGGCGGGTGCTCATGAATTTCCCAGCCCCATCGTTTGTGTCCACACACACACACACTGTACAGTACCCATTGCCGAACTGCGTCATCCATGAAAATTGCGAAGCTTGAGCTACGAAAGTGCTACCGTCTAGAAACCAATGTCTGAACTTTAAGTGAATAAAGAGGCATCTCACTATGTGAAGTTATTTGGTGGCAATAAAATAGGGAACTTTACTTTCTGACTTCCCCTTGTACATCCATACCAATGCAATCCAGTAATAGAAATTAGTAACCACCATAACACAACTTTATTTGTGAAGGTATTCTTACTTGCCCAACATGTTGCCATCCAAAACATGGACATTATGCTGTACCTCAAACTAATAAAGGCTCATCATAAATAATCAGTGCTGAAATTTAAAGATTTTCTCTTTCCTTACGGTTAACACCCTCTTAAATAAAGTTATATTGTGATGCTTTTGAAGTATAAATTGTATAGGTGTAATCAGTCCATCATGAATGTCTTGCTGTGCTAAAACCTTTGTAAGGGACTACTAGCACAATGCACAGCATTAAGACCTAATCAGTAAAATTATTGAAGAATAAAAAAACCAACTAAATGCCACTTATTATTTTATTGTACTTCTTATAGGCTCAACATGTTTTGGGCATAGTAAGGCCCGAAACATATTGAGCCTATAAGAAGTACAATAAAATAATAAGTGGCATCTAGTTGGTTTTTTATTCTTCAGTTATTACAATGATGCACAGTCCAATAAACATCAGATAGTAAAATTATAGTAGTCTAAGTAAGAACTTACAAGTGGCAGAGTTTGAATGAATTTGTGTATATTGGCCTGCTTGGCAGCCTCAATAATTTCTGGCATAGGAACACTTCGGCTGTTGTCTCCATATGCTATATTCTCAGCTATTGTTCTGTCAAATAGCACTGGTTCTTGTGACACAATACCAAGCTGCAGCCTTAGTAAACGCAAACTAATTGATGACACATCACGTTCATCAATACGCTGTAAACATGAAACAGACAATGTTTCAAACTGCTCAGTATGAAGTCAGTGATACTCTGGAGTGACAAACCCTTGTGACTACCTAAGTCTCCCATCAAGATTTATTTATCCAACCCTCACGTTTGCATTTTTCAAATTTTCATCTCTTTTTCACTGTGTTGGTGGCACAAATGACTGCAACAATTATTCAGAGATGTATAGTGTGATCAGGTAATTCTTGGACAGGCTGAAACATGATGTTACTGTATGAGGTTGAGCAGGAATTGCTGACCTGCTTGCCATTCATTTCAACTCAGCAGTTCTACTCTGTGTAATGAGGTTGTATGTTAAGCCTTCTGCAATTTGCATTTGATCAGAAAATAGCAGATTTCAAAGAATAGTTCAAGTACATCAAGTTGCGTTTCAAACCATGCAAAACTGCTACAGAAATGCAAAGGATATTATAAGCTGCCTTTGAAAAGGAAACAATTAGCAGAACTCAGACACTTGATTGGCTTTCCATATTAAAAAAAGAAGACAACATAATGATAAAACAGCCAGTGTAACAGTAAAAAAAATTATCACATATGATTAACAAGGAATGTATCAAACCAGTTACATACAGTAAACAGTAGCATAACATGGAATAAACAACAACATTAGTCAACTGTATGATAGACATGGATAAGAACATATGGTGCTATTGAAATAGGATGGACATAGCATATTTTATGAACATACATGGACACAAACTAGAAAGAGATAAAGCATATTAGCAGGATGGAAACTGATAAACATGGAAAAGGTAATTATATTCTGCAATAAATAAAAGACTGTAGGTGAACCATACCAATAAATTCTTCTAACATTGTACTGTATATTACATTAAGTAAAAAGGGTGTAAAGAGTTATGAAACATAAACAAGGTGCCTTGGATCTCAACTGATCCTTTGGTATGACCTAAGAAAGAGAAAAGGAACATGAGATTTGCTACATGGAATGTTAGGAGCCTGTATAAGCCAGGGAATTAATAAGATATACATTAGATTTAGTGGGTGTACAGGAAGTTAGGTGGGACAAAAGGGGGACAGTGAGAGCAGGGGAGAGTAGCCTTAGTGATAGAATGTCATAGATAGTTCTAAAAAGTCGTTGGTTTAATATAATTGATTTGAATGTGCATGCACCAAGTGAGGACAAAAATGATAATTCAGAATGGGGAACTAGGGCAGGTTTTTTTTATCATTTTCCTAAGTACCATATAAAAATTCTGTTAGGAGATTTTAATGTAAAAGTGGGGAGAGTGAATATTTTCAAACTGACAATTGGGAATGAGAGTCTACCTCAGGATAGCAATGATAATGGTGTTAGGATAGTAAACTTTTCCACATCAAAAAGTCTTGTTGTTAAGAGCATTCATAAGTACACCTGGACCTCTCCTGATGGGAAGACTCACAACCAGATAGATCACATACTGATAGACAGGAGACAGCATTCGAGTATACGCGATGTACAATCTGTCAGGTGAGCTGACTGTGATAATGATCACTGCCTGGTGGTTGCAGTAGTTAGGGAAAGATTGGCAGTAATAAACAAGAAACACAGAAGTTTGAGGTGGAAAGATTTAATCTCAGGACGCTAAATGAGCTGTATTTCAGGAAACAGTATTAGATTAAGATCTCAAAGAAGATTGCAGCTTTTGAGAGCTTAAGCAATAGCGAGGACATAAATAGGGCCTTGGAGAACATTAAAGAGAATATAAAAACCTCAGCTGAAGAGTGTCTTCATCTGTATAAATTGAAGCAGCATATGCCATGGTTTAATGAAGAATGCTTACATTTTTTAGATCAAAGGAAGCAGGCTAAAATGCAGTGGTTACAGGACCCAAACCACAACACTGTAGGTAATATGAACAATGTAAGACATGAAGTTAGTAGACATTTCAGGAACAAAAATAAGGAATATTTTATAGCTAAAATTGATAAACCTGAAACTAACAGCAAAATAAAAAATATTAAAGACTTGTATAGAGGCATGAATGACTTTAAGAAGGGCTACCAACCTATAACTAATATAGTAAAGGATGAGAAGGGTGATTTGGTTACAGACTCCCACAATACTTTGGCTAGGTGGAGGAACCATTTCTCTCAGCTATTCAATGTACATGGGGTTAGTGATGCAGGCAGACAGAAATACACACAGCAGAACCACTAGTGCCTGAGCCGAGTGTCTTTGAGGTTGAGATGACTATTGAAAAGCTAAAAAGACAAATAACCAGGTACTTATCAAATCCCAGTGGAATTTATTAAAGCAGGGGATAGAACATTCACTCTGAAATCCATAAACTTATTAATTCTAAATGGAATAAAGTGAAATTGCCTGAGGGGTGGAAGGGGTCAATCACTGCACATATCTAGAAGGATGGTGATAAAACAGACTGTAGTAATTATTGAGGCATATCACTTTTGCCAACTATGTTAAAAATTTTAGCCAACATCCTGCAGTCAAGGTTAACTCCATATACAGAGGAAATTATTCGGGATCGTCAGTGTAAATTTCAACGCAACAGGTCAACTACTGATCCTATATTTCTGCATTCATCAAATACTTGAGAAAAAATGGGGATACAATGCAGCAGTGCATCAGCTATTTATAGACTTTCAAGAGAGCTTATGATTCATTTCGGAGGGACGTCTTTTATACTATTCTCACTGAGTGTGGTATATCCATGAAACTGGGAAGGCTAATAAAAATGTGTCTGAATGAAACCTATAACAGTCCAGGTAGGCAAATATTTGTCTGACATGTTTCCAATTAGGAATGACTTGAAACAAGGAGATTCTTTATCACCGCTGCTTTTCAACTTTGCTTTGTGGTATGCCATTAAGAGGGTTCAGATAAACCAGGATGGCTTGAAATTAAACAGTACATTCCAGCTTTTGGTTTATGGTGATTATGTTAATATACTGGGCAGAAGTGTACCAACTATACAAAAAAACACAGAAACTTTGGTAGTCGCATGTAAGGAGATTGGTCTACAAGTGATAAAACTAAGTGCATGGTCATGTCTCGAGATCAGAATGCAGGATGAAGTCACAAAATAAAGTCTGAAAGTTCAGAGTATCCATTCTCATGTAAAACTGATAAAAATACGAAACAAATCAAGGACAGCATTCATGAAAACAGACACCCCACTGTAATTTGTTCCTTTTTGGGTAATTCCCCGGCATCTGAGTTCTAATTGCCAACGTTTCGGAACTCACTGTCTTCATAGGCAGCTGAATGAAGTATGTCAGTGGATGGATTGTGTGGGGTATTTATACCTGGTTGGGTTGAAGCGGGGAAGTGGCAGAGCCAACAGGAAGTAGTGTGCCCGTACGGGGTGGGTAGAAGTCCAGCAGGTAGTGGAGGGGGAGGGTGCATATAAGTGCGTGTGCGGACTTATATACACCCTGCCTCTGGATGTGTCATGTCATGCTGCAAGCAGTATGTCTTGTACAGATACTTTTGGAATGTATAATAATATGGCAGCCACAGCACATACACACAGGATGGAGAAGCTCAGCACACTAGACAAACAGCTTGTGACTGCAGGCATGTTACATTTTGTATATTAGTAGAATGATTGATTACTCACTACAAAGCCAGAGAGAGGATCGTAGAACCTTACGAGGAGCTGTATGCATGTTGACTTGCCACAACCACTATGTCCAACTAGGGCCACAGTTTGGCCCTTAAGCACATCAACATTCAAACCTTGCAGAACTCTGATGTTGGGCCTTGTTGGATAGAAAAATTCTATCTCTTCGTAGCTCACATTACCTTCTGCTTGCTGCCAGAAGAATAAAGAACATTGTTTGTACATAATATATATTACATGTAATATTATGCCTGCTGGAGGCATGGATGTTTGTCTGTTGTGAGTGTTGTGTACAATCGGTAGGAATATTCTGGACGAGTCAATTACAACGTATTAATTTCAATAAACCGTTGTGGTTTGTGTTTTATTTTATGTTGCTCAGCCTCGAATTGTAGGATGGCTGATGAATGATGAATCAAACAGGATTCAGAAGGAAACGCAGTTGTGGCCTACTCAAGGAACAAGCCATGTATTGGTATGAAGGCAATGAGCATAACTCTGAAATCATTAGTTAGGATAGCTAATGTAACAGCTTAGACTTGAACTGCACACCTCCCAAATAAATGTCAAGAGAAAACCTTCAAAACTCAAGTATGCATTTTGCTTTATTTTTATTATTTAGTGTTCCCTCATCCAACATGGGCAAAACCATTGTTTCATAATGTTCTTATGGGAAGAGGAGGGTTACATAAATGATGACGATTACAGACTCCTCAAACACCATTATTTCAAATAATGACATTTTTGGACATTAACGTTTTACAGTGCAAAGGCTACGTTTGGGGAAATGATGCTGCCTGAATCTGTGAAGGATGGGTGAGTGACCACCAGTGTTTATCTGCGTGTATTTTAATCAGCAGTAGGCTAATTTTATCCTTATATATTTACTGATTTTCAACTGTACATAGTCAAAACTGCAAGGGGCGAGGGGTTCCTGCACCCTTATACCGATAACCTCTTCAGTAGCCCACTCACCCAATTTTTTCCATCATCCAGAGGATCATACATTTGTGGTTTCCTATTGAGAAGCTGAAAGATGTGGGAAGCTGCAGTTAATCCTTTCTGGAAGTTCGGAGCGAAGCCCATGGCATTGGCTATTGACATAGTACTCATAATCAATGCTTGTGACGTTCTGTATCAAGGAAGAACAAAGAAGCCCATGAAGACAGTAACTTAACCAAAAGGAATGATAATTTCAAGTAATATTCATGTCAGAATGGCAGTGGTTTCCTTATTTGCACTGGCACATTTTACAGCTAAAGAAATATCATTTCTGAAGTTCCACAGAAGTAATCTTTACTTCTGACATTTTCCAACCTAAATGCTTGCACAGTAATTGTTACATGACCCTCCTATCTAGTCCTTCATCAATACATGTAACAAGAGTGTCATTAACTAACTCTTAGGCCAACTATTTATTTGCAATAATTGCCATTCTGTAACTATGCCAGCCACAAGAACTTAATTTAGGACATTCCATAGAATTGCCTTATCCAGCACCAAGGTTAGGACTGAGGAGAGTTATACTTCTACTCCCCTTTATTTTTACTGCTAAGAAATAAACATTTCCACTTATCCAAAATTCCATTCCATGTAGCTAAAAGCATGAAGTGACAACTCAATAGCCTATAGTAACACCTACTTCAAAATGTCTTCAAAGGGAACATTATCCTCAACAATCAGCCGTCCACCATAGTACATGGCTGTAGCATATGCAAAGAACATTATGCTTCGGGCCAATCCAAACACAGCTGCTCTCACATGAGTATTTTGTTGGGAATGTTTATAAGCTGGAAGTAATTCTGACATATACTGCTGATGAAATGTCTTTTCTCGTCCCAGACCCGCCACAGTACGAATGTTACCAACTGCTTCTACTGCCAGCTGAAATTGAATGAATTAATTAATTATATGATTGTCAAAGTGGAAGAGCTTCCCACATAAAAATTTAAAATGATACACAGGGATTTTTGAAAATGATCTAGTTCCTCTCACTCAGTCTCATCCTCCCGATATCATACAAGGTCTGTAAATAAAATAATGAGACTGATTCAATATAACTCTGTATTTACTTTTAAACCACAAATCGAGTTTGTTCCCTTCAAAATAGTTCCCTTGGGAGGCTACACACCTCCGGAGACGTTGTTCCCACTCTTCGTAG
>Ga0123355_10018123_pt1 | contig 11152 bp, 10 predicted proteins | sample TergutEmb28metaG_3_FD_89872 | JGI IMG/M metagenome (GOLD analysis project Ga0123355, IMG submission 89872) | Embiratermes neotenicus P1 segment gut microbial communities from Petit-Saut dam, French Guiana - Emb289 P1 | ecosystem: Host-associated > Arthropoda: Insects > Digestive system > Gut ...
GCTTTGGAAGGATATATTGCCAGTTACCTAACAGCTTATGTCATGCTTTGGAAGGATATACTGCCAGTTACCTAACAGCCTATGTCATGCTTTGGAAGGATATATTGCCAGTTACCCTAGTAGTTTAAGTCACAATTATTTTTGAATGAAAATGTTCAGAAACAAAACACGGTTAAAAAGGCGTATATTATGACGATCAAAACGATCCAACTTTAATTAACAACTGCACTTTCAGGCGTTCTTTTAAAGTAAAAAAATATAATGACCTGTATGTATACCACGCCCATTCGTACGTTTGTCCGTCTATAACATACTGGCTGCAACTAAACTGTTTATCGGATTTTCTTACACATCAGTAGGCTGTACTTGCTGCACAAAAGTTTGTCCAGCAGGCACAAGTTGCGTGGACAGCGGTACTTTGCTCAAAGGAATAAATATTATTTTTCGCGCATTTTCTAAATTTCTTGCTCAATTTATATTGAATCGGGCATAAGAGTTATGCAAGGAAAGACGATTAGCAGTTTATAAGCTTTGCAAAAATCTGTTTAAGTAAGGACGCAACGTCCTTATGTGCGTAAATGAAATCACACTTATACGTGCATCGTGAAAGGACATGATACGTAGAAAGTAAAAAACTTCCTGTTAAATTCGGTTTGCTACCACAAGCGTTACACCATTGGCAATATTGAAACTCAAAGGCAAGGCAGGGACATGGCAGGGTGGTTATGAAGGATGAATTGTAGTGAATATGGAAATAAGGGGATGTTGCATATTTTAACATTTCTTTTTGTTGATGATCTGGAATAACGGAGGATAAAAACGAAATTCCTCTATCAGGTTAACTTGAATACTGAAATTCAAATCCGGGCCTTCAGAATACTGAACAAGAGTGCCAGCCTCTGCACGTTGATGTGAAGTACAGAATTCCTTTAACTGTGCCATAATGTGTGCAATAATTAGGGTATTACGTGTGGCTGAGTTTGTAACTTGGCATGAGAATTGTTCTAAGAGGTGCGGCACTCGGATGGCATGGGTGGAGCGCCTATATTCACTGGGGTCAGTACAACCAATTTGTACAGCTCCTGTTGTTGGTGATTAGCCAAACCATGGGATAACAAATAAATATAATGCACCTACCGCCCTTGTTTTCTGTAGGTAGGACACTCAAAATTATGCATTAGTGAAGAATGAAAAATCAAAACAATTAGCAAGTAACCCAAACAAGTGAAAGTCTGTTGCTATGTAAAAACAATAGATGTCGCACTGAAATTACATGGGATGGGCAAAATAAAGTTAATATTTATAGTACTTTAAGGTAGGTCATGCTTTATGCGGAAATAAAATGATGTGTACATTTTGATACTGTTCATCCCGTGCATATTACAACAGTCAGTTTATCCTCCGACAGATGCACATAATAAGATGCAACTCAAACATAAGCCTTAGAAGACTCCTACATGTTTCGACACCGAGGTGCCATCCTTAGAGATTTACAAGTACAATGGAGTGTAAGCGTAATATATTAATATAGGTAGTATAATGCCTTACCATTATAATATATAGGTTTTTTGGGGCTTCTGCATCCTTGTGCTTGCAATGCCCTGAGGATGGTACGTCGGTGCCGAAACGTGTAGGAGTTGCTTAAGACTTGTGTATGAGTTGCATCTTATTATGTGCATTCGCTGATGGATATACAGAAAATAGGTGGTTGTATGTAGCGACATATGTGTACTTGTATTTTGGGGCAATACATGCAAATTTTTAGGTAATATTTTTGTATATTGCAAAACAAGAAATCACAGCAGCCATACGCAATATTGTCTTTAGCTTTCGGTTTGATGTCATGTGACATTTGGTGAAAGGATAGGAGTTAACGGACCTGTGAAATATGTGTGAAATACTTCTTGGTGTTCAACAACTTCAAACATGGTGGAGATTCAAGATTTCTTGATTTATTTGAAAAAGATTTATTTTTCACAGCGTCTGTATTTAAGTAGTAAGTTCGTCAAATATAAACTGAAATAAAATATAGCAATAATAGGATGGCTTGCAGCAGAGTTGAACATGGGGATAAGGTCTGTTCTAATTTATTTAGTTTTTGCTGTGAGATATTGGCAGCACTGAACCAGTCGCGGGAAGTTTCTGTTGGGATAATTTGTTACACTGCAGGCGTCAATAATGGCGATTTATATCAAGATATTCTCTGTAAGAACTTTTTTCTTTTTATCTTGTGTAATTTTTCAGGATACTCTGTAGTGTTTGCAGTCAAGTTCGATAACAAATAAGATAAACTTGAATAGTTTGTCATTGTTTACCTTTTCAAAGCCATTGTTAGAGTTTTGTCCTCTCGCCTATACCATGCGTGCTTTGTAATGAATTACTCCGTGTGATATCATTTGTACACTGTTGTAGCACTTGTCTTGTTATATTCTAAGTTTGTTGAAAGAAAATATGATCTCAAAACATGAAATCATTTCAAATTTACGCTATTTCACTTCGGGTTTTTGTACTCACACGATTCCGGCTTTCACTTCACTAATGGAACAGAGGTTAAATATCGCAACCTTAGAGTTTATATTAATTTCTAGCATGAACTCAACCTTCAAACGTGAGGTTTGTACACTCCATAAAATTTACAAAGAGCATAAATAATACGTTTATGATTTTCCTCTAATCAATCAGTGGGAAAATTGTCCAATATTATTGTGGTATTTTGTCCCCTTATGCGACAGTAGCAAATTTGTAAGACAGTTACTACGTGCAACTTGAGAATAAGCTTGATGGTGTCTGGGATATACTGCTTGTTTTTAAGCAGCTAATTAGAATATCTGAGGTGTAATGTAATACATCTTGTTCTAAATTCCGATCAATTTGCACCTGACGAAACTGCTGAAGAATGAAGAGCAATGGGTCCCTGTATTGCCAGATGATCGGTCTGAATACAAGTGTATCACCTTCAATTTTCTCATCGTGCTTCTCACTGTTGTGTCTACTATTTATCATTATCCGTCGACAAGAATGACAAAGTAAGTACAATTTTATAATAACTCAAAGTTCTATGGCAGTAAAACAGACGTATCAAAATGTTGATACTGTGTGTGGTTTATATCTGCCACAACCCAAATTGTTTGAAAAGTAAATATTTCTGTCCTCTGGAATGCAACGCTGTTTAACGTGGCAGAAACGTCTCGACATCTCGTGGCAAAATAACCTCTTGAACGGTAACCACAAAATGACAATATGACCAAATTAAGACATCACATAATAAAAGAATTTAGAGCCGTCAACACAGCTGTATTGTCTCGTTACTGTGTGTCATCCCCGTTGTGTGTAGAAAGACTAATGGTGAGGTAAATTTCAGTCATGAAACACAACTATGGTAGTGTGTTTTATGATGGTAGTTAATAGCAAAGAAATAACTACATGTTTCGGCCAACAGCGGCCACCTTCAGGTTATTACAATTTTGCTCAAACAGTATCATATATATGCCTATATTGCAAGGTGATGCTGAGATCTCATCATCGTTACGCGTTACAGTCAGTTTATTTAGTGGGATGTCTAATGGTCAATGACTGGTAGGATGTGAGTTTTTTGGGTAGGTATTACTCGTTACTGTTGTTGTTAAGGTGACGGTTCTTAATTCTTTTCTTTTATAAATAACAGAGCGAGAAGCCAAACCTACAGAAAGATGTACGTCTGTACAACTGTTGTTTCCAGGCCTCAATCCATTCATAACTCTTTTCAACATTTACCACCCCCTTGAATTTAGACAACACAAAATAGAAACAATGATAATTTATCCACAACGAGTTTTGTAAACAGCACTGAGTTATGGACCGGTCAGATCTGACGAGACAGTATATCGCCTCTTCCTCTAGATATCTCACCTTATATAAAGATATCAACTTATCTTACAAGAAACATTTTCAGAAGGTTATATATATATATATATATATATATATATAAGTAGATATTTAGAGACTCTACATCACATCAGACATCAGGTTATACAAAATGTTTGTTTTAAAACATTTATTGCACAGAACATATGTACAGCATGTTCAAGAACGAGTTACAAAATTGTTCCCTTAACCAATTTGAACAAATATTTATAAAATGACACAAGTGAATATATATATATATATAATTTTAAATAAAGGCAGTGCAAAGTTCTAAAATAGCACTGTGACTTTATACAACATTCTGCTTTGTGAATATCATGCATCTTTGTCAGTGCTTATGTAGGGTTGTTCCTTTCAGTGCAGTAACAGAAGAGGACTGATGCAACAACAGTGAGAAGCATAGATTTTGAAAATTAGTTAATGCATCAAGCTAAATTTGACACCTGACGGCCTGCGATGAAAATCACAATTTTTTCCATTTTGCATATTTTTTCTCTAAAAATTCGTAATGTTTAACTAAGTGTTACTTGTTTAATTTTCTCATGAACACAAAATATTTGTGTTCACTTGGTAATGGTCAATTCCAACAGTCAGTTCTCTAAATAGTCCTATATCTTGAAATTACAACCTTAATTTTGCCTGGAAATGATGTAATCTATTATAGATATTAGCTCCTGTGTATCTTTGTGCCATGTGTACTGATGTATCTTCTTGTGTTTAAAATATCCATTAAAAACTTCTAATGAATTTTTTTTTAATATATCTATCAATTTACCACCATTATCATCTATTACTTCTTCTCCAAATGGACCTACTACCAAGTTATTCATTTTTTCCCTGTATTACTGTTAAAATCACCTGCAATTAAAATTTCCCTGGAGTTTCCTATTTCAACTATTAGTTCATTTAATCCCCCCCTCCCTATCTTCTTTTACTAAAGCATATTCGTCATCTTTATTGCATAAATTCCTAAAATGCATAACTTCTTCCCAAATAAATTCATATGCAACTTTATCATATAGTCATTTATTGCCTCGCAAGTCGAAATATATCTCTTGTATCCCTTTTTAAGTAAAATATATAAGATATTCCTCGAATTGTTCTTTTCTCTTTTGAAACTCCACTATACAAGTGTAAGTAACGTCCTAGTATTTCTACTCCATTTCCTTTTTTCTTCGTTTCTGTTGATATAATGTCTTGTTTTAGTTCTTCCAAACCCTTTATTATTTCTCCCGTTTTATTTCTTATTCCTTGTACATTCAGCGTGCCTAATCGTATAGTCCTCTCACGCAGCTTGTGTCGTCGTACGTTGCATCTATCCAGAGTATTTCCAATGGGCTTTTTAGCGTTTTTTTTTCCGATGAGAAGGGGGCTGGCCTGCTGCATCAACCCCCCAACCTGGAGGACCAGGTGATTTTTGACCAAGGTTTTCTTCCTCTAGCCCTTGATACGCCAGTATCAAACTGCAAGGCAACAGTGTTAGTTTTGGTCCGTCCTAGGTATTTTATTTCCCCGGTACCCGCCATATCTGGTGAGCATTCCCCTATTCGTCGCCAGGGGAGGCGCCCGATAGAAGACTAGAAACTCCTCACGAGCAAATCGGAAATGGAAAACATATTTTAAAGGACTTTTAACAGAAAATAAGGCAGGATATGTGGGAGAGCAAGAAACACTTAAGTCCTTAAAATGTAACACATCATGTGGAGCTGGAGGAGTACCTGCAGAATTACTAAAATCAGGAACTGAGAAGTTATATGAACTATTAAGTCAAAGTTTTTAACGTTGCTTAAATGGTGACGAAATTCCCAATGATTGGAAAATAGGACTTATTTCAGCTATTTATAAAAAAGGAAAGAAGTATGAATATGAAAACTACAGAGTAATTGCAGTATTGAATATTTTAGTCGATTACATAGAAAAATTATAAAACTTTTTTTTTGGAACAGGAATTATTCCAGATAGAAACAGAAGAACAAGCAGGATTTAGGGTGGGTCGATCCATGATTGACCATATATTTTGTTTAAAGCAACTAATAGAGAAAAAGATGGCTGTTGATCAACCACTACACTTACTATTTGTAGATTTAGAGAAAGCATATGACAGTGTGCCCCTGAAAAACTTATGGAAAGCATTAGAACACTACAATATTAGTAATAATACTATTAGGCCAATAAAGAGATTGTGTGAAAACTCTTTTTCCAAAATTAAAGTAGGGAAACAACTTTCTTCAGTGTTTTATATAACAAAAGGACTACGACAAAGATGTAGTTCATCGCCCACTTTATTTAAAATACATATTCAGAAGGCTTTAGAAAATTGGCAGAAGAAATATGCAAAGATGGGACTGGAGAGACAGGATACGACAATATACTCAATGCTATTGGCAGATGACCAATTACTAATTGCACAAGATTATGAGGATTTAGAATACATGACACGGAAATTAATATATGAATATGAATTGTGGGGCTTGAAACTAAATGTTTAAAAAAAAAAACTAAATATATGGCCATAGAAGACACACAAAGAGATTTACAACTAGAAGACGGGAAGGGGATAATAAGTCATGTAAATGAATATAATTATTTGGGGGTGAGAATAACCAAAGATGAAAATCACGAGCCAGAAATTAATGATATAATTAATAGAGGACGAGCAGCTAAAACAGCATTTTGTGGAACCGTGATGTGACCCTCAAAACAAAGACTCATATTTATCATGCAATAGTTAAAAGTACAATTACATATGCAGCAGAAACATGGTGTTTAAAAGCAAAAACGGTAGCAAAACTAAGTTCCACAGAAATTGACTTTTGGCGACGCTCAGCTCGAATTTCCAGGAATAACAAAATTAGGAATATTATTATTAAACAAAAAAGGAATGTAGTAAGGTCTCTTTTAGAAGATATTAAAACCAAACAACTTCAATGGTATGGACATGTTCAAAGAATGGAAGAGGGGAGATTGCCAAAAGACGTTATGAAATGGCGTTCACCAGGAAGAAGAAAACGAGGTAGACCTAAACTTACCTGGGCAGAAGGGATTAGAGGGTTGATGGGAGAAAGGGGATTAACGGAAGAAGACTGGAATAACAGAAGCAACTGGAGGAAGAATATAATATAATTGGTAAATTGGCGCAGAAATATGTGGAAACATCGTACAGCCTGCTAATAAATAGTTATTCGTCACATTCACTTCGACATGTTTCGGCCGGCAGTTTACCAAATATAAGGGAAAGCTAATAAATTGTAAAATTAAATTGGTTATTTTTTAATGCGTACAGTTAAATTTATAAACACCTCAGTTTCCTTTTTCAAATTTGTGTGAATATTGGGGCTTAAAATTTGCCATAAAAGTGAGTGAAAATGTACAATTTAGAGCGATTACCAGAGTAATTTCTTTCTTTATTTACACTGAAACTTCTGCTAAAATCATACAATTTTTCTTGTAGCTGTAACGTTTGTAATTGAGCTGAAGTTGGCTGGCCCGTTGCTTTAAGTCTCCCCGTTCCCAACACAGTCGCTGTGACTTTAATCGGTGCAAGACATGCTAACAGCATCAGAGGAATGGATTCTTGTGTCATTAGTTACGTCTTATTACAAAAATACTATAAGACAGGACGGGCAGTGTACTATAACGTAACAATGAAGCGCGTACGTGCAACCATTGTTGCAGTGGAAAAGCAATAAATATTACATATTCGGAGTGTGTGTATGTATTCTTAGGTGTCCTACATGCAATGTGCATGTGCCATACTGCCATCTGTGGGCCTACCCGGCTATACAATCTTTTTCCACATTATCTCATAAAAGGCAATGGTTTTCAAGAAAAAAAAAAACTAAACATAACTTGTGTACTTCGAGTATCTCTACAACTTTCGTCTGAAACATTTTGCATTCTAAGCAGAACTGAGCGAGATACTATCAAAAATGTGTATTTGTATTCATGTAATGTACCCATTATTCTTTTCCGATTTTAATAAAACTTGAGTTTTCTCGACAGATTTTGGAAAAACAATCAAATATAGAATTTCATGAAAATCCTTTTAGTGGGAGTCGAGTTGTTCCATGCGCACAGGCAGGCAGACATACATGACGAAGCTAATAGGCGCCTATCGCAATTTTGCGGCAGCGACTGAAAATGTGTTAACACGTTCAATACAAATGCATATTCTTACTCTGTGAGAATAAAATGCCTGAACATTACGAAGAACGACCTAAGCATATTGCTTGAATAATATACTCGTATTTTGTCAGAAATATACAGAATAAATGTTTTATTGATGGTATTAATTTGTAAGAGAGACAATTTCTTGAACATTTGTCGGTTAATTGTATGGATTTATTTCCTAATAGTTGGTGTGTTGTAAATTATAGCACAGACTGCAATAGGCCAACACTGCTGTCTGGAATTCAGCTTTGCGCCCTCGGAATATGGCTGCGGAGCAACGATTGAAGAGTCAGCGTCGCAAAATTATATACATTTCAGACAAATTTATTTAAATTCTCTGTAAAACCTTCTGCTCAGTGCCTACCGGGGAAGGTTTCCCCTCTGGTAAAGCGGCTGGTGTGTTTAGCGTACCACTCAATTCCATCTAGTGACATTGTGGAGAATACATGGAGTCACAACTCAGCTTCCCCATACGTTTTAAGGGCGTGTTTCTTCTCAGGGAGAATCGTGCTTATATCTTGTTCCATATACTGTGTAATGTCTTTAATTAACATGTGTCAAACTGTATATCACACAACACAGAGTTGCTTCTTTTAGTTGCAGCCAACTTCCCTTCTGTTGGAGTAAAAGTGCTTGTTATTTTTACTGGACGTTTCATTTAGCAACTTGGCAAAATTCGGTGACAGCTTGCATTTATGACAGCGTCCGCGCGGATGCAAAACGTTGTGATATGGAGAAATGGCTGTGTTGACTGGTAATTACAGGCAATGTCGGACCTGGAGGTCACCGGAAATTATAATGCGGCGTGAATTGCGGCAGAATACAGCATTTGTTTTCAGGGCGTTGGGGAAAATACTTGTACCTAAGAGGAAGAGAGTGACACAAGGAAACCCACGCCAAGATCGAATATAAGAGCCCAGTTTCTTTCTCTTTGCCGAATTTTTTCATTACGTGATTTTTATTGGACTTTGCAAGCTCGGTTATTGCGAACAAACCTAACACTGAGGCACGTTCGTACAACCATTGTTACAGCGGAATATCAATAATTATCGCACATTCTGAGTGTGTTCTTATAGCCTTAGTTATCCAATTTGCAAAGCGCATACCCCTATTGTACTGTCGTGTGTAGCCTGTGTGGCTCTATCATATTTTTCCACATTTTGTCATACATGGCTGTTTTTATTTTCTCTGCAACTTTTGCTTGAAACATTTCTCATTCTAAGAAGAAACGAACGAGATATCACAAATTTATATCCGTCTTCATGTAAAGTACCCGTTATTCTTGTCAGAATTTAATCAACCTTCAATTCTCCCGACAGATTTTCGAAAAATACTCAAACATACAATTTCATGAAAATTTGTGAAGTGGGAGCAGAGTTGGCAAATGCGGACAGACGGACGGACGGCCTCCAATATGGAGGGCAGCTGCGAATATATTCAAAAAAGTCACTGGCAGCCGATAAGGGGTGGTCCTCCAGCTTGGGGGTTGGGCGAGGAGCTAAAAACCCTTCACCGTGAACAAAGGCATTTTTACTAAAGGGATACATGTGCCTGGGCGTTGAATGATCCTTTGGTACGACCTATATCTTCAGGAAGTGGGCTGGGAGGGGTGGCATAAACTGGATTGAGCTAACTCAGGATAGACACAGGTGGTGGACACTTGGGAATGCGGAATTGAACCTTCGGGTTCCATAAAATGCGGGGAATTTCTTGACCAACCGAGAACCGTTTAGCTTCTCAAGAAGGACTCTGCTCCGTGGAGTAAGTGGGTAAGTAAATAAGTAAGCAAGCAAGTAATTTCTTCTGATGACTTACGTTTACCGCAAATGGTAGGCTGAACAAATGTGACAAATATCTTATGAAGAAGTAGGCAAATTATTATCTAGCACGTGAAAGCATTGCATGTATTTAGATAAGTCATACAAATTCATTCCTACTTCACAGTAAACACACTTCGTCTGCATTACAAAGTTCTACCTGCTTATAGACTTAATTCCTTAATGTTACAGGCTTGTGATATATCATGCCGTGTAGTCTGGTATTTTATATCAGTATTATGTAAAGACAGGCGTAGGTCTGCGTCCTCTCGCTTGCTAAGATTGCGGGTTGAATACGGCCGGAGACATGGATGTTTGTCCGTCGTGAATGTTGTGTGTTGTCGGGTAGAGGTCTCTGGGACAAGCTGATCATACCTCCAGAGGAGTCCTACCAAGTGTGGTGCGTCGTTGTGTGTGATCTAGAAACCTCAGAATGAGGGGCCATGGCCCGCTTTGGACCGCCGCACAAAAAAAAAAAATGGACGAACATTCTGACACGATCCTCATTTTGCAATAGTAAGATCACATGTACCTGTCAGACGGAAATACTTTCCTTGGCTGTGACGTTGCTCAGGCCGTTAGTCCCTTGTCTTTCCCAAGCGAGAATCGAAGTCAATCCCGAGCCAGTCCAGCTGTACCTTACAGTGTACCTGGGACAGAATTTTACTCCAAATATTGGCACTGAACATATTCTTTGGACTAAATTAGGTGACGAAACTGCTGCACGATCTTGCCCAAAGGCGACCTTTTGTAGCGCGGTGTTAGCCTTGGGGTTTTGCTTCCACATTCTTATATTTTATTGGGTGAAAAATCAAGTACAATGAAATGGACAGAACTTGTAGCTCGCTTCAGAGGGATGAGAATCATAATCGAAAAACCGACACGGTAGATACACCAGGATTTCAGCAGCCAAGGCGTTGACAGTAGGATAATATTAAATATGTATCTTAAAGAAGCATGGTGTGAGGTTGGTGGCTGAACTGTTCAGGCACTGTACAGCCACCCACCAGTGGTGTAATACTGTGTACACGATGATGAAACAGCAAACCCCTTAAGGTTACACAACGCATGATTAATTGTTAATCACTGTATTTTACACATCAATAAATAAATCCACAGTGAAATAACGAAGAAGTTTTACTTACGTGGGTGGATCCAAAATTTTCCGGACTGACGCTGTAAAAACCATAAAACTCACCATAAGGCCTATCGGCCGCCGTCACCCTCGAAGTAGTTCCCTCCCACATGTAGACACCGGTCCC
>Ga0123355_10018124_pt1 | contig 11151 bp, 10 predicted proteins | sample TergutEmb28metaG_3_FD_89872 | JGI IMG/M metagenome (GOLD analysis project Ga0123355, IMG submission 89872) | Embiratermes neotenicus P1 segment gut microbial communities from Petit-Saut dam, French Guiana - Emb289 P1 | ecosystem: Host-associated > Arthropoda: Insects > Digestive system > Gut ...
ATTAACCGAAAAATGGATTGAAAATGCCGACAAACGAATAAAAATCCCAATGGGCGGAATTATCGATTCGCTTAACGTTACAAGTTCTGTTTCCATTCTTACTTTCGAAGCAATGCGACAGAGGGATTTTAAAAAAGCCGAATAAATTTTCAAATTTATTCGGCTTTTTGCTTACTGTGTTGCTCGTTCAATTTCTTGGCTGATAGCTTCTAATTCGTTATCCATTCTCAAAACATTGTACAAACCACGCAATCTATACTTATGACGCATTTCTGTTGGCTCTAATTCAGCCAATCTTTCAAAAAGCGGAAGTGCTCGTCTGAATTCATTAGCAGCTTTTTCTTCTTCCTGTCTTCTTAGCTGCGGGTCTCTTATGGTGAAAACCATATCATCAATAGCAAGTGCTCTTCGGAAGTAAAAAAGTCCTAAAGCCTCGAGAGCAGTTGTTAAATCAGGGTCAAGTTCCAACGCTTTTTTATAAGCGGCTTCGGCTTCTTCCATGTTTCCTAATTGCTCGTGAAGATTGCCTTCAACAAAGCGATATTGCGCCAAAGTTGGGTCGCCTTGAATGGCTGTTGTCAAATATTCCAATGCTTTTTCGGGCTGTTCGGAATAAATGTAATGATTTATCAGTTGCTGAATAAACCAAAGTTCGCTTGGAAATCTGTCCATGCCTTCTTTCAAAATTCTCACGTAGTTAACCGTGTCGTTCAACAAACTGTATTCTCTGTGAAGCAATTCAAAAACAGCCAACGTTTCGTAATCTTTGGTTGTCAGCAGTTCGAATAATCTGATTGCCTCGTCCGAATTTTCTGCACTCGAAGCTGAAATGGCGGCAAAAAACATTATTTGGTAGTAAGTAGAATCTTTCGGAATAGAACCTTCTATCAGCGGAAGGTCGGGAATTGCAAGGAATGTGTTAAACGCATTCAAAGCACCGACGAAATCATTTTTTTCAAAAAGATAAGCACCATATCCGACTAAACTTCCAAATTGGTAATATTCGCTCACCATTCGTCTCATATCTCTTCTGTGCCGCGGTCTTACTCTTCCTCTGTCATCCGGAAGTTGGTCTAAGCTGTCGGCAACAATAAAAAAATTGATAGATTCCATTATTATTTGCCCTTGTTTGCTTTGGTCAAATGCTCCGGGATTAAAATAGCGTTGTGTTTCGAGTCTCATGTTTTCTCTGTAACCAATCTCTCCGGCAATAAACCATGTGAGTGCTAAGTTTTTCGTACTTTCATCTTGTAAGGCAGGTTTAATAAGTTCGCGCGCACCAGCGAAATTAGGATTTTCGGACCTTGCCATGTTTCTTGCTCTATTTACATTCGCCCTTTGGGCATACATTGCTGTAACACTTGCTATCAAAAGTAACGATACAATCAGTTTTTTCATACTTTTTTTGTTTAAATAAGTTTGTGAATATTTTGCCTGCAAAGATATTTATTTTTTGGATACAACATGCTATTATTTTGCAAAGATTTTCAGATTTTCAGTTTAAAGCGTCTCAAATTTCGTGCCGAAAGATTTCGAACGAGAAATCTTTCGGCACGAAATTTGGTTTAAAATAGATTTTTTAGTACATTTGTGCCTTAAATTAACGCAAGCATTTAGATGCCAAAAATGAACTTCAAAAAGCTCATATCACTATCCATCTTATTGTTTGTCAATGTGATTATATTGGCTCATGCAGCTGTGCCGCACCATCATCACGAGGCGAAACACATACTTTTTGCGCTTTATTGTGAGGATTGCAGCGATGAACACAATCACGAACACGAACTTACTGACGATATTTTTAATATTCCTACAAACAAGTGTACAAAAAATCTCTGCCGCTCGTACACAAATTGCGATTGCAAAAATGAATTTTTAACTTCAAGTATTTTAAATACACAGGATTTTGTTGATGACACAATTACTTGTTTTCGACAAAAACCGTTTATCTTTTCTTTCTACACCGAATTTGCTGCTCAATCGTTCGGATTGCGCGCACCGCCCGCTTGTTGATTTTTTTCCGTGTAGTCTCTGAACTGTAATTAATTTGATTATTTTGATTGTTGTGATTTTGTAAACAACCATAGTAATCACATAAATCATTGAAAATCACAGTGCAGACAATCATTCTATTTTTTAATCAACTTAATTCAACATTAAAAATGAAAAAATATTTTATAGCAACATTAATCACCATTATCATTGTCGGTTGTGGAAATAATCGCAAGCACGACGATTGCGCTCACGACGAAATCCTTCAACTCACCGCTTATAACGCCGATTTTGAACTTTTTGCCGAAGCAACGCCTTTTGTTGTTGGACAGACGAGCGATATTTGGGCGCATTTTTCTCATTTGGAAAATTTTAAACCGCTTGCCGAAGGAAAAGTTACCGCCAATTTGATTGTCGGCACAAACGAATTTTCTCAAACGCTCGAACAACCGACACAAACGGGAATTTATCATTTTCAATTAACGCCAACAACGGCGGGAAGCGGAAAAATAATTTTCAATATAGAAATTTCTTCGAGAAAATCACAAATTATTTTATCCGACATTACAGTTTTCACTAACGAACACGACGCGCAGCACGCTGCTGCCGAAGCAGTTATTGAAAGCGTTAACGGCGTGGTTTTTACCAAAGAGCAAAGTTGGAAAGTGGATTTTGCTACCGAGGAAATTGCAAAAAAACCATTCGGACAAATTATCCGCACAACGGCGCAAATTCAGCCTTCGCAAGGCGATGAGCAAATTGTTGTGGCGCGCACGAGCGGAACGGTTGCTTTCAATGCCAATGTTACAGCAGGAAAATCGGTCAATTCGGGACAAACGCTTTTTTCGATTGACGGCAGTGCAACAGCCGATAACAATCTCGCCGTGCGTTTTACCGAAGCCGAAAGCGAGTTCAACCGTGCAAAAACGGAATACGAGCGCAAAGCGGAATTGGCAAAAGAAAATATCGTTTCGCAAAGCGATTTGTTGCGCGCGCGAACTGAATTTACCAACGCCGAAGCCAATTTCAACAATTTGAAACGCCATTTTTCGGCAGGACGACAAAACATAAATTCGCCAATCGGCGGATTTGTTACGCGCGTGCTGGTGCAAAACGGTCAATTTGTTGAAGCCGGACAAGCTGTTTTGGTAGTTTCGCAAAATCGCGATTTGTTTCTGAAAGCCGAATTGCAACCGCGATTTTTCGATTTGCTCGGAAAAATCACTTCGGCAAATATCCGCACCCTGAACAATAATCGCGTTTATACGCTCGAAGAATTGAACGGTCGCGTGCTTTCGTTCGGACGGTCGGCAGATATGAATAATCCGCTCATTCCCGTTGTATTTCAGGTAAATAACACAGCCGGATTGTTGCCGGGAAGTTTCGTAGAAATGTTTATCAAAACGCAAACCAACGCACAAGCAATCACCGTTCCCAACGAAGCAATTGTAGAGGAAATGGGCAATTTCTTCGTTTTTGTGCAACTTACGCCCGAATTTTTTGAGAAACAACCGATAACAAAAGGCGTTACCGATGGCATTCGCACCGAAATCACACGCGGAATTTCGGCAGGCGACCGCATTGTGAGCAAAGGTGCTATTTTTGTTAAACTCGCGCAAGTTTCGAGCGCGTTAGATCCGCACGCCGGACATGTTCATTAAGTCTGTCTGAACTAAGATTTTAGTGAGATTTATAGGATTTGCAGGATTACAAAATTACAATAAACATAAAACAATAATTCAGAATGGAAGCATTCGACAAAATAACCCACAATATAATCGGTAGTGCAATGGAAGTCCATAATATTTTAGGAAATGGATTTCAAGAAGTTGTTTATCAACGGGCATTGTCCATAGAAATGAATTTACGAAACATTGAACACCAACGCGAATTTGAAATGCCATTGTTTTATAAAGGTATTGATGTAGGACAAAGGCGAGTTGATTTTTTGGCAGCAAATGAAATATCCGTTGAAATAAAAGCAATTATTACATTGGAGGATGTGCATTTGGCACAAGCCATAAATTACTTGGAAGCATACAATTTACAAACGGGATTACTAATCAATTTCGGTGCAAAAAGTTTGCAGTTCAAAAGATTATTCAATAAAAAATATAAACCTTAATCTTGGAAATCAAGAAAATCTTAATAAAATCAAGGTTCAGACTATGTTCAATCAAATAATAAAATTTTCCATCAACAACAAACTTTTCATTTTGTTGGGTGCAGTGTTGTTGGTTGTCGGCGGAATATTCACCGCGCAACAAATGGATATTGACGTTTTTCCCGATATTACCGCGCCAACAGTGGTTGTAATGACCGACGCGCACGGAATGTCGGCTGAGGAAGTCGAGCGATTGATAACTTTTCATATCGAAACGGCGGTAAATGGTGCGACAGACGTTCGTCGTGTTCGTTCCGCTTCTCAACAAGGATTTTCTTTCGTTTGGGTTGAATTCGATTGGGGAACAGATATTTTCAAAGCACGCCAAATTGTGAGCGAAAAAATGGTAACTGTTACAGGCGCGTTGCCCGATGGCGTTGTGCCTGTTCTCGCGCCGCAATCGAGCATTATGGGCGAAATTTTGTTTGTCGGTTTGCAGGCAGACACCACGTCAATGATGGATTTGCGCACATTGGCAGACTGGTTGGTAAAACCCGCCATTCTTGCCACCGGCGGCGTGTCGCAAGTTACGATTATCGGCGGCGATTTGAAGCAATATCAAATTCTTACTAATCCGCAACTAATGGATTTCTACGGCGTTACGATGAGCGAATTGGCACAAGTCGGTCGCACGATGAGCGATAATTCGACAGGCGGCGTAATTCGCGATTTCGGCAACGAATTTGCCTTGCGCGGAATGGCGCGCACCAACGATTTGGAAGAATTGGGCGCAACTTTCATTAAAACCGTAAACGGCAAACCTGTTGTAGTTTCCGATGTTGCCGAAATAGTTATCGGCAGTGCCGTAAAAATGGGTTACGCTTCGCAAAACGCTCAACCTGCTGTTATTTTGGCAATTTCCAAACAGCCGAATATCAACACATTAAGTGTAACCGAAAATATCGAAAGGCAGTTGACAGAAATCCAACAATCCTTGCCTGCCGATGTGAGAATGGACACAAAAATTTTCCGTCAAGCAGATTTTATCGAAGCCTCAATCCGCAATGTTGGAAACGCGCTGATACAAGGTGCTTTGTTTGTTGTGATTATCCTGTTTATTTTTCTAATGAGTTTTCGCACCACGATTATTTCCGTTATCGTTATTCCGCTTTCGCTGTTGGGAACAATTATTGTGTTGTACTTTTTAGGACTGAATATCAACACGATGACACTCGGCGGATTGTGCGTTGCGATTGGAACATTGGTTGACGAAGCAATTATCAATGTCGAAAATATTTACAAACGACTTCGCCAAAATCATAACAATCCGAAAGACGAGCAACTGCCTGTTTTAGAAGTCGTTTATCGCGCTTCGTGCGAAATTCGCGCGCCTGTTCTCAACGCAACGCTGATAATTATTGCCGCGTTTATTCCGCTTTTTTTCCTTTCGGGAATGGAAGGTCGAATGTTGAAACCGCTCGGCATTGCGTTTATTGTGGCTTCGATTGTTTCTACGCTTATCGCAATGACTGTTACGCCGCTGATGTGTAAATATTTGCTTTCGAGCGAAAAATACCTGAACAAAAATCAAAAAGACAGTTGGCTCACGCGAAAATTGATGGAAATTTATGCTCTTTCGCTCGATTGGGTGCTTCGCCACAAGAAAATGGTTTTGTTTCCGACCGTTGCTTTGTTCGTTGTTTCGGTTGCTTTGTTTTTCACGATGGGGCAAAATTTGCTTCCCGAATTTAACGAAGGCGCACTCACCATTTCGGCGATAAGCAAACCTGGCGTTTCGCTCGAAAAAAGCAATCATTTGGGCAATTTGATAGAAACCGAATTGCTGAAAATTCCCGAAGTTACAAGCACCGCGCGGCGCACAGGACGCGGCGAATTGGACGAACATTCGCAGTCGGTAAACAGTGCTGAAATTGATGTGAATTTTGAGTTGAAAAATCGTAGCCGCGAGGATTTTATGACTGAAGTGCGCGAAACGCTTGCCGGAATTCCCGGCATTGCAAGCACTGTCGGACAACCACTCGGACACCGCATTGACCATATGCTTTCGGGAACGCGTGCCAATATCGCTATCAATCTGTTTGGAAGCGATTTAAGCCGACTTTTTATGCTTGGAAATCAGATTCAAGCCGCGATTTCGGGAATTGATGGTTTGGTAGATGTGTCGGTCGAACAACAAACCGAAACGCCGCAACTGCAAATCCGTGCCAATCGCCGAATGTTGGCGAGATACGGCATTACGATTGAGGAGTTTAACCAATTTGTCGAACTTGCTTTTGCAGGCGAAAAACTGGCTGAAATTTACGAAGGACAACGCAGTTTCGACCTCGTTTTACGCCTCAACAGAAATTACACCGAAAGTATCGACGGCGTTCGTTCCGCCTTGATTTCTACCGAAAGCGGTCGCAAAATACCGTTGGAGGAAGTTGCCGATATTGTTTCCGTTGGCGGTCCAAACACTATCAGCCGTGAAAATGTACAGCGAAAAATCACAGTTTCTGCCAATGTTTCGGGACGCGATTTGAGAAGCGTTGTGGAGGACATTCAAAAAGTTATCAACCAAAACATTACGCTTCCCGAAGGTTATCGCGTTGAATACGGCGGACAATTTGAAAGCGCACAAAAAGCCTCGCGAACGCTGTTTATTGCTTCCTTGCTGGCAATTTGCGTGATTTTTCTCTTGCTTTACAGCGAATTTAAAAACCTCGCGCTTTCGGCAATCATTATGCTCAATCTGCCGTTGGCGTTGATTGGCGGTGTTTTGGCGGTGTTTTTCACTTCCGATATTGTGAGCATTCCGTCAATTATCGGATTTATTACGCTTTTCGGCATTGCCACGCGAAACGGAATTTTGCTTGTATCGAAATATAATTCTGAATTAGAAATTTTGAATTTTGAATTGCAAAATAATTCAAAATCCAATCCTGAATTAAATTCAGGACAAAATTCAAAATTACGAGAAATAGTGATGCGCGGTTCAATCGACCGCCTCAATCCAATTTTAATGACCGCCGTTTCAACGGCATTGGCACTTACTCCGCTCGTTTTTCAAGGCGACAAAGCAGGCAACGAAATACAAAGTCCGATGGCGGTAGTTGTTCTCGGCGGATTGATTTCGTCAACGATTTTGAATATTTATATTGTACCGATTGTGTATGAAATGGTGCAGAAAAGGAGGAAAAAATGAAAAAACTAACAATTTATACAGTATTTTTACTCGCGGTATTTTCCGCAAACGCGCAAAGCAAATACGAAACTATTTTACAACAAATAGAAGAAAACAACACAACGCTTGCCGCTTTGCGCCAACAAGTGGAAGCGCAAAAACTCGGCAATCGCACCGGACTTTTGCCCGCTAATCCCGAAGTGGAATTTAATTATCTTTGGGGAAATAATGCCGCTGTGGGCAATCGTACCGATTTTTCCGTTCGTCAGACATTCGACTTTCCGACTGTTTACACGCATCGTAACAGAATTGCAAATTTGCAGAACGAAAACGTCGAATTGTTGTACAAAGCCGAACGACTTAACATTTTGCTTTCGGCAAAACAAACTTGTGTCGAATTGATGTATTTCAATGCGCTGATGAAAGAATATGCCGTCAGACTGCAAAACGCCGAACGCATTGCCGAAATCTACAAAACAAGATTGGAAAAAGGCGATGCTAACATTCTGGAACACAACAGAGCGCAACTCAACCTCGCAACCGTACAAACCGAAATGGCGAGAATCGAAATTGAACGTACCGCATTACTCGCAGAATTGAAACGACTGAACGGCGGAAAAGAAATCAATTTCAATTACGAGTTACGAATTACAAATTACAATGGCGAAAGCGATATTCGTAATTCGCAATTCGTAATTCGTAATTCACTATTGCCTCTCGATTTTGGCGAATGGTACGCGAGAGCCGAAAGCAAAAATCCTGTGTTACAGCATGTTCGCCGACAGGTAGAAATCGGACAGCAACAAATTAAACTCAATCGCGCAATGTCTTTACCCAAATTTTCGACAGGATATATGAGCGAAAGAATGTTGGGCGAACATTTTCAAGGTATTACGCTTGGAATGAGTATTCCGCTGTGGGAAAACCGCAACCGCGTGAGAGAAGCCAAAGCGCAAGTACAAGCAACAGAAGCGGTTTTAAATGACAGCAAAATGCAATTTTACAACCGTCTGCAAACACTTTATCAAAGAGCCGTTTCCCTGCAACAAAACGCACAAAATCTCCGCCGTTCGCTCAACGAAAACAGCAATGAGCCCTTGCTGAAAAAAGCACTTAATGCAGGCGAAATTTCCTTGCTCAATTATTTCTTAGAAATTGAATTTTACTACAATGCTGTAAACAGAACATTGGAAGCGGAAAGAGATTTTGAACTCGCAGCGGCAGAACTTTGGATAATGGAAATGTGATGATTAACTGCTAACAAAAAACAATCGGCGAGCTGATTAAATATCGATTCGCCGATTTGTCTTTTGTTGTCTCACCAGGATTCGAACCTAGACAGACAGAACCAAAATCTGTAGTGCTACCATTACACCATGAGACAATTTTCACTGCTTTTTTCTAAAAAGCGAGTGCAAAGATACAACGCTTTTTTGTTTTGGCAAAATATTTTTGAAATTAATTAATTTCAAATTTCAAATTTGCGATAATCTGAAATTTGGAACTTGAAATCTGAAATTCAATCACTCTGCAATCAACAGAAAATAATTTTTCTTTCCTTTTTGTGCCAACAGGTATTTTCCGTTTAATAAATTTTCGGTTGTGATAATCGCTTCTTGGTCTGACAATTTTTCCTTGTTTAGACTTACGCCGTTTGCTTGTACCATTTTGCGCATTTCGCCTTTTGAGGGAAAAACGGCGGATTTTTCGGTCAAAAGTTCGATGGCTTTTATGCCGTTTTTCAAGTCGTTTTTCGATACCGAAAATTGCGGAACACCTTCAAAAACACTCAACATCGTTTCCTCGTCTAAACGCTTCAAGGCATCAGCGGTCGAATTTCCAAACAAAATTTCCGAAGCCTCAACTGCCATTTCGTAATCCTCAACAGAATGCACCATAACAGTTACTTCCTGCGCCAAACGCTTTTGTAAAATGCGTAAATGCGGAGTTTCTGTGTGTTGAGCAGTCAAAGCGTTGATTTCATCACGATTGATAGCGGTAAAAATTTTGATATATTTTTCGGCATCGGCATCGCTCACATTGAGCCAAAACTGGTAAAATTTGTACGGCGAAGTGTAACGGCGGTCGAGCCACACGTTTCCTGTTTCGGTTTTACCGAATTTTCCGCCGTCGGCTTTCGTTATCAGCGGACAAACCAATCCGAATGCTTCGCCGCTGCTTTTTCGGCGAATGAGTTCTGTTCCGGTGGTGATATTTCCCCACTGGTCGCTTCCGCCCATTTGGAGTTTGCAGTTTTTGCTTTGGTACAAATGCAGAAAATCGTAGCCTTGCAAAAGTTGGTACGAAAACTCGGTAAACGACATTCCTTCGCTCGATTCGGCACTGAGACGTTTTTTTACCGAGTCTTTTGCCATCATATAATTTACGGTAATGTGCTTGCCAATGTCGCGAATAAAATTGAGGAACGAATAATCTTTCATCCAGTCGTAATTGTTGACCAATTCCGCCGAATTTGGCGCATCGCTCTCAAAATCAAGAAATTTTGCCAATTGTTTTTTGATACTTTCTTGATTATGGCGCAAAGTTGCTTCGTCGAGCAGATTTCGCTCGCTCGATTTCAACGATGGGTCGCCAATCATTCCCGTAGCACCGCCAACAAGCGCAATCGGTTTGTGTCCTGCGCGCTGAAAGTGGCGCAACATCATCACACTGACCAAATGTCCGATATGAAGCGAATCGGCAGTCGGGTCAATTCCAACATACGCAGTTGTCATTTCTTTTTCCAACTGCTCCTCTGTTCCGGGCATAATGGTGTGAATCATTCCACGCCATTGTAATTCTTGTACAAAATTCATAATTATTAGAGTTTAGAAGTTTAGTTTCTGCTTACTCTAAACTCCATTGCTTTGTGACTGATTTCATCTACGCTCATATTTTCAAACAAATTTTCTTGCCAACGAGTGTAGTCAAATGTTTCTTTTTGTATCAACATTATGAAACGCTCGGCTTCGACCAAACCCAAACTTGCCATTAGTGCTTGTGTGCCTTCTGCTCGTATGATGGTGTCTGTTCTCATATTTCTAAAATTTTAATAAAGTCTATTGGATTTACTGTCTTAATCTCATCGAATTTTGTGTGTAATAGCTTTTTGTCGGTAGTCAAAAAATAATGGCATTTCGCCTCTATTGCGCAAGCAATATGCAAAGCATCTTTCGCCTTAATACCTTTCAACATAATTTCTTTTGCACAATTTACAACAGTTTCGGAAGCGTTTATATCCAAAATCGCTTTTTCTCGCCACTTTGCAATTGACGACTTCCGATTTTGATACGGATTTGCTTCGTTCTCGTAATCCAATATATACGACCAAACCAACTCAAACATCCCGTGCAACACCGCCTGCTGAACAAACAATTTGGCTTCCGTTTCTAGTTGCACGAGCAAGTGTTTTTGAACATCATAAGGGCGATTAAAGCAACAATTATCCAGATATATGCGATATTTCATTTTGCGACACACTAAATAACTCCGCAAAGGTACAAAATAGTTTTTGCACTCTACACTCTAAATTTAGTGCAAAGATAGGAATTTTGTTTTGAAAGTCTGAATAAAAAATATGGGCGAAAAAATTTCGCCCATACATTTTTTCAATTTATGCGCATAATGGTCAAAATTTTTTAACTTGTTCTTTTGCTTTTCTTTGTTCTAACTCATCTTTGACGGCTTTTGGTACGCAAATTTTATTTACAGGATTAAAATATGTTCCCAACGATTTTGCCAAAACGAGTGCAACAGGAATACCTACAAGCGAAATAAACAAACCGCATATTTGAAGTATTGTTACAGCCGCAAGAAATAATCCGAATGGAAAATAAATAATTCTGACAACAAGACCAAAAGTTAACCAAAG
>Ga0123355_10018125_pt1 | contig 11151 bp, 11 predicted proteins | sample TergutEmb28metaG_3_FD_89872 | JGI IMG/M metagenome (GOLD analysis project Ga0123355, IMG submission 89872) | Embiratermes neotenicus P1 segment gut microbial communities from Petit-Saut dam, French Guiana - Emb289 P1 | ecosystem: Host-associated > Arthropoda: Insects > Digestive system > Gut ...
AGATTTTACAGAGCTAGCCTACCACGCCAGAGGGCTTGTACAGCTACTTAAAGCCGAAGACATACCAATGGACTACCCCGGCTTTGCCAAGGATTTATTCTGGTTTCAAATCCCAGGGTATGCAGACCCCATACGACTACGCTGGGGCGAAGATTTCTACAAAACCATAAATAAAGCAGAAAGGACAGATGAACAATGAAGCTATTTTTGGATGTACATGTATTGCAAAGCGTACCCCCCAACTGCCTAAACCGTGATGACACAGGAAGCCCCAAAACAGCAATATATGGAGGCGCACGAAGGGCGCGGGTGTCCTCTCAGTCTTGGAAGCGGGCCATGAGACTAAAGTTTAAAGAATACTTTAGTGAGTCCGAGCTAAGCAGCCGCACCGTTAAGATTTTTGACATGGTAGCCGATGAAATAGTTAGCCAGGCCCCAGAGCATAGCCCAGATGACGCACTAAAAATGGCCCAGGAAGTACTAAAGAAAGTAAAAATAGAAGGGAAAAAGGCCGCAGACAACACAGACGCCCTTTTCTTCCTATCTCATCAGCAAGCCAAAAACCTGGCTGCCATAGCCCTAGGCACTGATAAAGACAATGAGAAGGAGATTAAAAAGGCAATAACAGACAACAATGGAGTAGACCTAGCGCTGTTTGGCCGCATGGTGGCCACAAATCCTGGCCTAAATAGTGAGGCCTGCGCCCAGGTAGCCCATGCCATATCCACTCACAGGGTAGAAAACGAGTTTGACTTCTTTACAGCAGTTGACGACCGGGCCCCAAAAGGTGACGAACACGCAGGTGCCGGTATGTTGGGCACTGTCGAGTTTAATTCTGCAACCTTGTATCGCTATGCAACAGTAGCTGTTCATGATTTATTCTGCCAGCTAGGCAAGGATTCCGCAGCGCTGGCAAAGGCCATCGAAGGCTTTACCCGGGCCTTTATCTGCTCTATCCCAGAAGGCAAACAAAACACCTTCGCAGCCCACACCGTACCAGATGGGGTATTGGTAACATTGCGACAAGACCGCCCCCTTAACCTAGTAGGTGCATTTGAGGAGCCGATAAGAGGCGAAGGCCTAGGCAAGGCTTCCGCAAAAGCCTTAGAAGACTACGCCCTAAGTGTTTACGAAGACTATTGCACACAACCAGAAACAGGCTATGTAATAGGAAACAGCTTATCAAAGCTAGGAGAGCGCCTATCCCTTGACCCAATGCTAACCCGCTTGGGCCAAGATATAGCCACTAAGTTTACATTATGAGCACACTACTCTTGCGCCTGGCAGCGCCTATCCAGGCATGGGGGGCGGAAAGCAAGTTTGAGCGCCGTGCCACAATGCGGGAGCCTACAAAGAGCGGGGTAATAGGCCTTTTGGCGGCAGCACTGGGGCGAAAACGGGACGAATGCCTACAAGACCTGGCTACCCTAAACTTTGGTGTGCGCATAGACCAACCGGGGCAAATGCTTAGGGATTTCCACACGGCCCGGCCCCAAGGGGCAAAAAACCCATTTGTGACTGAGCGCTACTACCTTATGGACGCTGTGTTTTTAGTGGGGTTGGAAGGCGACCCAGGCTTTCTTAGAGACTTGGAAGCGGCGATTAAATCGCCATTTTTCCCATTATTCCTAGGGAGGCGGTCATGCCCACCAGAAGGTCGTATTTCCCTGGGCTTAAGAGACGAGCCACTGGAAAAATCCCTAAGAAGCGAGCCCTGGCAAGCAAGCAACTGGTATCAGAAGCGAGAGCTAAGGCGGCAAAAACATCATAGCCTAACATTGGTACTAGATTCCTCAGTCCCAGGCCCTCACCGCCGCCGGGATGTGCCAGTAAGCTTTAGTCAGCAGCACCGGCAATACACATATCGCTATATTTCAGACATGGCAGACACCGTTAAAATCAATAACATTGCACTAGGGGTAGAAACAGAGCACGACCCCTTCGACGGTTTATAACTCATCCACACCATAGGAGGCATATATGTTTCTGTCGCGAATAGAGCTTTGCACAAAAAAACCCAGCACCCGGCGAGCCATAGCCTCACCCCAGGTGCTTCATGCTGTAATAGAAGGCAGCATCCCAACCATTCCGGGCACAGAAAAAGAGCGAAAGCTGTGGAGGATTGACTCCTTAAACCAGCGCCTATACCTACTTCTACTTACCCCAAGCCGCCCAAACTTTACAGAGCTTGTCAAGCAATTTTGCCAACCTGGCACCACTGGGGAGAGTAAGGATTATACCGCTCACTTATCTGACATCCATGTTGGACAGCATTTTCGGTTTCGCCTTCGTGGAAACCCTGTCCACAGCGTATTTGTAGAAAAAGGCAAGCGAGGAAAGGTATATGCCCATGTCACAGTAGCACAAAAACGCGGATGGCTTATAAAAAAGGCCGCCTCATGTGGTTTCGCTTTAAAAGACGACGACTTTGACCTTGTTGAAACAGGGCACCATAAATTCCACCGGGAGGTGAAAAAGCCTTTGGTAGAGTTGGCTTATTCTGTATTCGAAGGCCTCCTGACCGTAACCGATGCCGAGTTATTTACCCATGCATTAACCCAAGGCATAGGCAGAGGAAAAGCCTACGGCTGCGGGCTGCTAACGGTCATGAGAGTAAGATGAGCAAGCCCCATGTAGGCGCAAAGCGCCCAGAGCTACAAGAGCTACCCCAGATTAAGGAGCGGCTTTCCTTTTTATATCTTGAGCGATGTGTCGTAAACCGGGCAGACAGCGCAATTTCTGTTACCGATGTACGCGGGACAGTACATGTACCAGCGGCAGCCTTGAGTGTGCTACTACTGGGCCCAGGCACAAATGTTACCCACCGGGCAATGGAGCTAATTGGGGATACGGGCACGAGCGTAATATGGGTTGGTGAAAATGGCGTGCGATATTACGCCCATGGGCGGCCCCTTACCCATTCTTCCAGGTTATTGGTTGCCCAGGCGGCCTTAGTATCCAATGTACGCAGCCGCGCCGCTGTGGCTAGGCGCATGTACTCCATGCGTTTTCCTGATGAAGATGTATCTGGTATGACATTGCAGCAACTGAGAGGACGAGAAGGCGCCCGGGTTCGCTCTGTTTATAGAAAGCTGTCAAAGAAGACAGGGGTTCCATGGCATGGCAGAGAGTATGATTCTAGCGATTTCGAATCTGGGACGCCTATAAATAAGGCTTTATCCGCCGCTCATGCGTGCTTATATGGCCTTGCCCATAGCGTTATTGTGGCACTGGGCTGCTCTCCAGGGTTAGGGTTTATCCATGCTGGGCACGAGCGCTCCTTTGTATACGACATTGCAGACTTGTATAAGGCAGAAATTACAATTCCCATTGCTTTTAAAATGGCCGCCAGCGAAACAGACGACATAGGCCGAGACACCCGCCACGCTGTCCGCGACGCAATAAAAGACGGGCGCATAATGGTACGCATGGTAAGGGATATCCGAGTACTGCTGATGGATGAGGCAGAAGAAGAAATAGATGTGGATATAGTAGAGCTTTGGGATGATAAGCAAGGCTTCTTAAAAAGCGGTGTCGCCTATAAAGACGAAGCCCCAGAGGAAGGATATGGTCAAGTACTATGATTGTGCTTCATCTGGCCAATTGCCCCGATGCATTACGAGGCGACCTGACTAAGTGGCTCTTAGAAATATCCACCGGCATATATGTAGGCCGGGTAAGCGCACGTATACGGGACAAGCTATGGGAGCGAGTGGTTGCCACATGCAAAAACGGGCGGGCAGTGCTTGTATACAACACAAACACCGAGCAAGGCCTTGATTTTAGGATTCATGGCGACACCTGGGAGCCTATAGATTTTGATGGACTAAAGCTAATGATGCGCCCAAATTCAGCTAGGGCGCAAAAGCCCACAGAACCGGCCAATCATGGCTTTAGCGATGCTGCCAAGTATCGCACTGCCAAGCGCTTTAATAAAGGACAAGCCCGCTACCCCGAGACTTATGTTGTTTTTGACTTAGAAACAACAGGCCTTGACCCGATTTCTGATGAAATTATAGAAGTAGGTGCAATAAAGGTAGATAGCGAAGGGCAAATATCGACTTTTAGCGCTCTAGCTTTAACTGATGCCCCACTTTTGCAAAGTGTTATTGCGCTTACTAGCATAGACGACGACTTAATAAAGGCTCATGGCCAACCTTTGGGAGACATACTGCCCAAATTTTTGGCTTTTGTAGGAGACTTGCCCCTGCTGGCGCACAATATGAGTTTTGATAAGAGATTTTTGGATAACGCCTGTGCGAAGCATGGTTTTGCCCTTATATCTAACCGCTGCATTGATACCCTTAGCCTCTCACGGCGGATAATTAAAGGGCTTGCAAGTTACAAGATGGAGCACTTGGCCTCGCATTTAGAGCTTCCTGCTGCTCATGAGGCTGAACCAGAGCTTCAACCACATAGGAGCCTTGGAGACTGCTATATGGCCCATCATCTTTATCAAAAGTTATTGAAATTTATGTGTTAGTTTGGGTTGAGGGTTGGGTTTATGGGATCTTTTTAGTGTGTTCCCCGCGTGCGCGGGGGTGATCCCCACTAAAATATAATAGCCATAGTCAAAAAATAGTGTTCCCCGCGTGCGCGGGGGTGATCCCCCTGCTTATGGGTGATTAAAATTGATATACGGGTGTTCCCCGCGTGCGCGGGGGTGATCCCCCGCCGCTATGTTGTGACTGCCCATCAAGCCGGTGTTCCCCGCGTGCGCGGGGGTGATCCCTCCAACTTTAGCCTATCGTTACGCCCTTTATTGTGTTCCCCGCGTGCGCGGGGGTGATCCCATATTGTTAATACGCATTAAGAAACGGATATTGTGTTCCCCGCGTGCGCGGGGGTGATCCCGGCATGACAGACGAAACCGGGCAACCCATAGGGTGTTCCCCGCGTGCGCGGGGGTGATCCCTAATATCTGCCCTTTTAAGTCCTCGCCCCTTGGTGTTCCCCGCGTGCGCGGGGGTGATCCCTTTTGCGGCAACTCATAAAAATAGTAGAGCCGGTGTTCCCCGCGTGCGCGGGGGTGATCCCAACGCGGCGGGCATTGTGGTATTCCTAAGAACGTGTTCCCCGCGTGCGCGGGGGTGATCCCGCGGCATACTTCAAGCCACGCCATGCAAGAAGGTGTTCCCCGCGTGCGCGGGGGTGATCCCGGGGGGGGGTACTGTTTTGTGATAATAAACGGGTGTTCCCCGCGTGCGCGGGGGTGATCCCAAACCCGTCTATGCGGGCATTTCGTGAAATAGGTGTTCCCCGCGTGCGCGGGGGTGATCCCAAGCCAAGTAGCCGCCATTGCCTACCCGTCAGGTGTTCCCCGCGTGCGCGGGGGTGATCCCTTATGAAATGTTCCAACGCGAATTTGTTACCCGTGTTCCCCGCGTGCGCGGGGGTGATCCCACCTTTACAAGCGCGGCAACATCACAGCTTGCGTGTTCCCCGCGTGCGCGGGGGTGATCCCCGTAAACCGCTTGCAGTATTTAAGCCATAAAAGTGTTCCCCGCGTGCGCGGGGGTGATCCCCCGTCTGACTTGTCCGGGCTGAAAACAAGCGGGTGTTCCCCGCGTGCGCGGGGGTGATCCCCCGCGCTTGTGAGTTTGCGTGTATAAGCATCAGTGTTCCCCGCGTGCGCGGGGGTGATCCCTTTCTTTTTGTTGTCGTCATGGCCTACCCAATGTGTTCCCCGCGTGCGCGGGGGTGATCCAGCCCTGTTTCCCTCTGGCCGCCCTCGGAGGCCGTGTTCCCCGCGTGCGCGGGGGTGATCCCTTCCCAACCGGGCTGCTCCCCAACACCAATGCGTGTTCCCCGCGTGCGCGGGGGTGATCCCGGTAAGCCCCAATTTTACGCCGATCATTTCAGGTGTTCCCCGCGTGCGCGGGGGTGATCCCTAAAGACTATGGGAGCGGCGGGGTTTCGTGTTGTGTTCCCCGCGTGCGCGGGGGTGATCCCCACTTCACCATACATTTCACTATTAAAATGGAGTGTTCCCCGCGTGCGCGGGGGTGATCCCAGGGGTCTTTGAGCAATTCATTGAGCACCCCAGTGTTCCCCGCGTGCGCGGGGGTGATCCCTTGAAGCGCTTTGCGGAAGAGGCCCGGAAAAAGTGTTCCCCGCGTGCGCGGGGGTGATCCCCTGCTGATTACAAATCAAGGGAATATAAATAAGTGTTCCCCGCGTGCGCGGGGGTGATCCCATATTCGTCCGAGAAAATCAATAGCCTAATAGGTGTTCCCCGCGTGCGCGGGGGTGATCCCTTGTTCCCACACGATGCGGGCCTGGTCTTTTTGTGTTCCCCGCGTGCGCGGGGGTGATCCCCACTCCATCATTGCGGCAGATATAGCAATAATGTGTTCCCCGCGTGCGCGGGGGTGATCCCGCACTTAAAAGCGATAAAAAGCTTGATGTTTTGTGTTCCCCGCGTGCGCGGGGGTGATCCCGTTGATATGCTTCCCGCACGTAAAGAATATTAGTGTTCCCCGCGTGCGCGGGGGTGATCCCTTTGCGCTTTTACATATTAGACGGGCGGGTGAGTGTTCCCCGCGTGCGCGGGGGTGATCCCAAGAGCAATTGCTGGCCCTCCCCTGCAAAGTGGTGTTCCCCGCGTGCGCGGGGGTGATCCCCGGTATGTCAGCCGATTACATTATCATTGATGGTGTTCCCCGCGTGCGCGGGGGTGATCCCCACAGTGGAGAGCGCCGCAGCGGGTAGCGAGTGTGTTCCCCGCGTGCGCGGGGGTGATCCCTTCCCAACCGGGCTGCTCCCCAACACCAATGCGTGTTCCCCGCGTGCGCGGGGGTGATCCCAATTACGGGGATAAAGGAAACGAAAATATGCAGTGTTCCCCGCGTGCGCGGGGGTGATCCCATCGCTATCCCATCTGTATAGCTGTACGCTAAGTGTTCCCCGCGTGCGCGGGGGTGATCCCTTAGCAATTTTTCTCATTTCATCTGGTGTCAGGTGTTCCCCGCGTGCGCGGGGGTGATCCCCACAACCCTTGACCCAATCGTAAAAATAGCTTGTGTTCCCCGCGTGCGCGGGGGTGATCCCGCCATAGTCATCTCTGACGAAATTCTTGTTGAGTGTTCCCCGCGTGCGCGGGGGTGATCCCTCAGCAAGCACACTATACCGCTAAACTGAACAGTGTTCCCCGCGTGCGCGGGGGTGATCCCCTAGATGCAGTCAAGCGTCTGGCTGCCGCCTAGTGTTCCCCGCGTGCGCGGGGGTGATCCCTAGCGGGGTTTCTGTAAAATAGCTGTATTCCTGTGTTCCCCGCGTGCGCGGGGGTGATCCTAAGCAGGCTAGCAGCTGGCCCAGGCTTCTCTAGTGTTCCCCGCGTGCGCGGGGGTGATCCCAAATTATGTCACAAGATAAATATCTCACGGAAGTGTTCCCCGCGTGCGCGGGGGTGATCCCTCCGGGCCGAACTCTCACGCCGATGTCTAGCTGTGTTCCCCGCGTGCGCGGGGGTGATCCCTTGAGCGGGAAGTTGCTGAGACAACCGGATACGTGTTCCCCGCGTGCGCGGGGGTGATCCCTGTCGCTATAACATGGGTAAATTTTTATTAGAGTGTTCCCCGCGTGCGCGGGGGTGATCCCAATCCCGCAGGCGGCTTCTATGCCACCGGCCCGTGTTCCCCGCGTGCGCGGGGGTGATCCCGCAAAAAGTCGGCAATTCCTGATAAGCAAGGCGTGTTCCCCGCGTGCGCGGGGGTGATCCCTAAACCCAGTAGTCTTACAACTGCCTAACAAGGTGTTCCCCGCGTGCGCGGGGGTGATCCCATGCTATTTGTCCATCCAGTGAAGTACTGTATGTGTTCCCCGCGTGCGCGGGGGTGATCCCCCTCCTCTTGCTTTGCTCGCTATGGCAATAGAGTGTTCCCCGCGTGCGCGGGGGTGATCCCATCACACGGATTTTTTCTATCTCTGAAAATACGTGTTCCCCGCGTGCGCGGGGGTGATCCTACCAGTCAAAGGGCAAGACGCTGAAGCAGATGGTGTTCCCCGCGTGCGCGGGGGTGATCCCACAGCGAAAATAAAACGCCGTGAAACATACGGGTGTTCCCCGCGTGCGCGGGGGTGATCCCCAGTATACGGGTACAGATGCGGAACTTGCTATGTGTTCCCCGCGTGCGCGGGGGTGATCCCTGACTCATCTGGCGACCAAATGAACATACCTAGTGTTCCCCGCGTGCGCGGGGGTGATCCCTGTGGCGGGGTCAACTTGCCACCTCTCCATATGTGTTCCCCGCGTGCGCGGGGGTGATCCTATCAGCCCTGCAAAGCAGTAATGCCAAGAAAAGTGTTCCCCGCGTGCGCGGGGGTGATCCCCATTGTCGGGCAAGCCCGACTATGCGGATAGGGTGTTCCCCGCGTGCGCGGGGGTGATCCCGCCCCCATGGCACCGGGGCGTAGCGGTAAACCGTGTTCCCCGCGTGCGCGGGGGTGATCCCGCTTGAGTCTTGGAAGGCAGATTCAGTCGAATGTGTTCCCCGCGTGCGCGGGGGTGATCCCCAGCCGGCAAAGGCCCAAATGTCGGTACCGGCGTGTTCCCCGCGTGCGCGGGGGTGATCCCCCCCAGCCCCAAAAGCACAGGCATCACCACAAGTGTTCCCCGCGTGCGCGGGGGTGATCCCTGAGGCCGCAGGCGGCTATAAGACGGATTACAGTGTTCCCCGCGTGCGCGGGGGTGATCCCTCCACACCTAGGTATAGTCCTTACATGGGATTGTGTTCCCCGCGTGCGCGGGGGTGATCCCATGTTACCATTCGGGCTATTTGATGTATTATGGTGTTCCCCGCGTGCGCGGGGGTGATCCCTGCCTCAATGGGTTGACCTGCGGCTATACGGCGTGTTCCCCGCGTGCGCGGGGGTGATCCACAGGTCTGTTACAGAAAACTCGCTTTCATTGGGTGTTCCCCGCGTGCGCGGGGGTGATCCCGGTGCCTCTATGATGTCAAAGATGGTTTTAAGGTGTTCCCCGCGTGCGCGGGGGTGATCCCAGTCATCCCGGTTTGTGCCCGTATTGAGTTCAGTGTTCCCCGCGTGCGCGGGGGTGATCCCGGGATTTCTTCTCGATTTACCCGCTTTGACGGGTGTTCCCCGCGTGCGCGGGGGTGATCCCAAAGCCTTCTCCTACGTTCTTACCAATTCCCAGTGTTCCCCGCGTGCGCGGGGGTGATCCCACAACGGCACGGATATTGGCATTTATCCGCACGTGTTCCCCGCGTGCGCGGGGGTGATCCCCCGGGTATGATATTTCGGCTCCAGCATTTCCGGTGTTCCCCGCGTGCGCGGGGGTGATCCCAGGTATAGCACCTAAATCTGCCATGTCCTCGCGTGTTCCCCGCGTGCGCGGGGGTGATCCCCCCAGCACATGGCAGGGGTTCAAGGAAATGAGGTGTTCCCCGCGTGCGCGGGGGTGATCCCCCAAAGCGGCTTATCATTTTAGTTGAGCCTCAGTGTTCCCCGCGTGCGCGGGGGTGATCCCATCTTAAAAGGTGCGGTTCCTTTTTGGATTTCGTGTTCCCCGCGTGCGCGGGGGTGATCCCTTATGAAATACCGTTATGTGGCCGCCACCGGGGTGTTCCCCGCGTGCGCGGGGGTGATCCCCCATTCCAGAGACGTAAAGCCCAGCGCTTCCAGTGTTCCCCGCGTGCGCGGGGGTGATCCCCACAGGGTAGGGGGGGTGCAATAATTTTCTACGTGTTCCCCGCGTGCGCGGGGGTGATCCATAGCTGCATTATTTTTTTGGCTAGGCCCTTAAGTGTTCCCCGCGTGCGCGGGGGTGATCCCATTCTGTCACTCATACACATGCGTATAAAATAGTGTTCCCCGCGTGCGCGGGGGTGATCCCATAAAATTCCCGCTGCTGCTCAGATATATTGGGTGTTCCCCGCGTGCGCGGGGGTGATCCCCAAACGTACACGAATAGCGTTAAACTTGGATTGTGTTCCCCGCGTGCGCGGGGGTGATCCCTCAACAGCAAGCTCCTTGTTCGATTTCATTGTGTGTTCCCCGCGTGCGCGGGGGTGATCCCATGGGATAACATCAATACCATCACCCAGCAGCGTGTTCCCCGCGTGCGCGGGGGTGATCCCCGGGCCAGGGGTGTATCAACAATCCCTGGTCTGTGTTCCCCGCGTGCGCGGGGGTGATCCCTCCCCATATGTCATTTTCTTCATAACTCTACCGTGTTCCCCGCGTGCGCGGGGGTGATCCCGCATAAGGGTACTTTATAAGTCGCGGCATTTCGTGTTCCCCGCGTGCGCGGGGATGATCCCTCTATAGTCGGTTCCGGGGTTGGAGTTGGGGTGTGTTACCCGCGCGAGCGGGGGTGATCCCAAGCGCCCTCTCGCGTCACCCTGGCTATGCAGGTGATCCCCACGCCAAGCCTATGGGCCGTCCTTTTGCTGCGTGTTCCCCGCGCGAGCGGAGGTGATCCCGATGGGCCTCGAAAATTTTATGTTGCTTATGTGTGTTCCCCGCGTGTGCGGGGGTGATCCCTGGACAAAAGGAACTATCGATTGGGATGTTGCGCGTTCCCCGCGCGAGCGGGGGTGATCCCAGTTCATCAACCGACGCGCCATTCCCGTCAAGGTGTTCCCCGCATATGCGGGGGTAATCCCCAGACAACTTACCTCCTAACGGGGCATTATCATTAACCACACATGCACATAACCACCCATATCCACATACCACCACACCCCATCAAAACCATGCCTCAACCACATTAGCCCATCGCCCCATAAACAAATAAATCAACCCAAACCAACCAATCCCCCCACAAACACAAAAAAGCCGCCAAATCATAAAAAACTTGGCGGCATTCCATATAACCATCAAAACCCCACAACAAACAACATCAAACCTTAAGTGTCTTAAAATCCACCAACCCATCCTTACACAAATGGCAAGCCACAGCCTGCCCCTCCCCAACCTCATAAAGAGGGGGCAAGGTCTTCATGCACTCACTAAAGGCATAAGGGCACCGGGTATGAAATGGGCAGCCAGACGGCGGGTTAATAGGGGAAGGCACATCTCCATGCAAGATAATCCGCTCTTTCTTCTCAAGCATATTGGTACTTGGAATAGAAGAAAGCAGCGCATAAGTATAAGGATGCCCCGGATGCTCAAATAAAGATTTCTTAT
>Ga0123355_10018126_pt1 | contig 11151 bp, 9 predicted proteins | sample TergutEmb28metaG_3_FD_89872 | JGI IMG/M metagenome (GOLD analysis project Ga0123355, IMG submission 89872) | Embiratermes neotenicus P1 segment gut microbial communities from Petit-Saut dam, French Guiana - Emb289 P1 | ecosystem: Host-associated > Arthropoda: Insects > Digestive system > Gut ...
ATGTATTAACATCCGAAACATGTTGAGCATTAAGTAAAGAAATAATAAAGCAAGTGACATCAAGTTGGTCTCTCTTTATTCAACTATCAAGATGATGCACAGTCCGATAAACATAAGATTACAGTAGTTTGTTTACAACATCATCATGTATCATTACAGCCTCCTATGTGTTTCAAACCTACATGGGTCATCAACTGCATTTAACTGGACTTTTTAATAATTTACTAACACACCGAAATTACTACTGAACATACAAAGATACTACGCTGCATTATTCTACTCATATTACAATTTGTATGTGACACAAATGTGCTAACTCAGTGTGGCAGATTAATTTCTGAAATGCCGATAGCTCATACTCACGACTACCATCCACTGGGCTGTTTATTACACCCCCTTGCCAACCTGTATCCATTTCAATACCATCTTCCTGTCTATGCCTAGGTAATTCTTTGAAATCTCCTTCCTTCAGGAATATAAGGAACATGTGCAAAACACTCTTCATTACACTCGACATTACAGCTTAAGATAGATAATGAATTTATATTAACATTTAGGGACCATGCATCCTATATATAGGACAGGCGTACCGCTACTCCCCAGAGTACGCTTTTTATATATTTAGACAACAGATATATTATTTAATTATTTTTCTAGACTTTCACCATCTTCATTTATTCCTCCACAAAATGTTCTGTATTTCGTAATGTTACCTTTCTTGGTTCATAAAATATTTACATTGTACATAAATGGTGTGCTAAACTGTAAATGTCCAGCTCCAGGGCCAAAGGGTTAAGGAAATAAAATCAATTTATTCCAAAATAAACCAAATAATCATAAGTTCAGTATCATGTTCACAACGCCACCACTGGCCTGTACCCCAGCCCATCATCTCCTGTCTGCACTCTGGCACAATATTTCCTTAACATTAATTCTAATACTATTCTCTCACACATGCCTAAGTTTACCAACAGATTTCATGCCTTAAGGTTCACCAAACAACAATTTTTAATGCGTTTCCCATCTCTACCATGCACACTACATACCCTGCTAATATCATTCCTCTTTGTTTGATTATACCAAGTTCAAATTAAGATTCTACTGCTGTCCAATTGATCTACCAACCAAAGTGCATAGGGGTGTGTACATACCTTCCACCCCTGACTTCTCTTCTTTAACCTCTAATGCTGGTTCCTTATCCTTTGTATCTTCATGTGACTTTTTAGAACTGAAAAAGGTAGACATGATTTCACACAATGAACCTGAAGGTCTCCTAGCTTTTTGTACTTTTTCTGTTGCCTGATGTTCAAAAATCAATGCAGCATCAACAGACTAAAAACAGCTCTTTCTGTTGGACACAGAGGAGCAGGTGTCTTCCCACCTTTTCGTCTGAGGGTGAGAACAGATATAGTTGCCAAACAAAGTTTTGCTTCCTGAACACCAAACAATGGACAAAGTCCACATATCAAGGAGCAGCCCTGCAAAAAAATTATTTCTTACAGCACATATGCATGAACATACACATGCACATGTACCCACACACACATTCACATAAGTGCGCGTCCACACACACACACACACACACACCTTAACACAATAGTTTAACTTAAACAGAATCAATTATCTTGAGCAGCATTGACAAAGTGGTAAAATATTTAATATAACAATAATCACATAAAATAAGGTTCACATATAGTGACATCAGTCATAACGGATGGCATGATCAACTTTATGCCTTGGCTGCTTTAACCACAGAGAAAAAGTCCCCAATACACACTGGACAGGAGGCAGGGTGGACAACAGAACCGGTCTAGAAGCTTTGCCCCTGCTGGGATTTGAACCCCCATTCCTCGGTCATCCAACCTGTAGGCTAGTCACTAGTCACTGAGCTATACCCCAGCTCCAAAACATGAAGAGAGACACACACAGACACTGTGCAACTGATTCAACTCAACGGTTCATTAACTATCAAACTGATCTGCAGACTAATGAAAGGTCACATGGCTTCGCCATGAGTCTCAATCGAGTTTTATGGGTGGTTTTGCCATTTGCTAAATGGAATTCCAAGGACATGAAGTACTTCATGTAAGGACAGTTTCAAGGGGTCAAAAAATATGTGCCAATAAAATCTCAACTAAGAAAGGATAGAGTGCCTAAGTTACACTCACATATCATCATGTGGGGCATCATCTATCTTCACTTCTCTTGTTACCAAGTGAGATGCAGGTTCTTCCCTGTGGGGCTGCATCATTCGAGGTGGTGGCCGTCCAGGAGGTGGACCCAGTCCCATACCTTGACGATCATTCCAATCTTCCACCCATCCAACTCTTCGATCAGCAGACGGTACCCAGTCCCCTCCTGCCCCAGGGAAGCAACCCCACTCCTCTTCCATTGGAGGCATTGGATGGGGCAGGGCGTGCACTACTTCTTTGTCACCCCACTCTCCTCTGTGGGAATTCTCCCATTCTGGAGGCGGCCCTCTCCTGGAAAACATGTTCAAGCAAAATAAATCATCAGAGATCAGTAAACCCACTTGTCTGCCCATTTCTAATGCATGAAAAACCAAGGCAGATGAGTGGGAAAAAGCTTTATTACCCATACACATACTTCACAGTATCTGCATGTCTGTTCGCTCAACACAGTCTGCATTTCATAACCTTTGGCAAGAAAATGTGCAAGAAGTATTATTCTGCTGTTACATGAATGGATAAAATTCCTCACAAGTTCTGCATTCTGTGCTCAGGGAAAGCTCATAAATGACATTCCAATCATACCCACAATAAGTCCAAACGATCACTCTTGCTACATATAGTGAGAACACATATGGACAACTCTTTTCATGTTTGGGAATACTCAGTGCTTAATTACATGATAGCATATTGTTGAATGGTGGTATAGATCCACACCCTCTTAATCTCAGCACAAGCTGGAAGTGAATGGTCAACATCATGCCATGGTTGCTTTATTGCCAGGGAAAAAGACCTCAGTAGCTACTGAACAGGAGCTTGGATGGGCCCCAGAGCCAGTACAGACACACTGGAGAAGGTGGAAATCTCATATCACTACCAGAATTCCTTTGTTTTCCAGCACATATTCTGGTCACTTTATCAAAAGAGCTAGTCTCTGCATAGGCACATTAGTTTTTAATACTGTCTCCTGGGATCTCATTCTTCCACCCTGACTGCAACCCCCCTCTTCCCCTCCAAAAAAAAATTGTTGAAAAACATATTGGTAACTGGCATGCAGAAGAAAGCCTTTGTTAACATGAAACTGATGTGTCTGAACACCGAGCTGTTGGAAGAAAATTACAACAAAACACAATTACATAGTGCAAGCAGAGTTTGTCTCACAGAGGAATATATTTGCAACAAAAATTCTTGTATACCCAGTTGAATGAGAACAGGAACTTGCTGTCCTCTGATGAAATCAAAGCATGGAATGTAACTACTTTAACAGTCCAGCACAATATTCTAATGAATCATTCAAAAAGACAGCCTCTTACAGCATTCTACAGTGTTCACCCACATCCACCAACATCACTGTAACAAACTACATGCCTGCCCCTCCCATCCCACTCTCTTCGACTATCACTGTAGTCCCTTGTCTCCCAGTCTCTCCCCTTTATAGCAGGTCCTGCAGGCCGGGGCTCTTCCCGTTCATAACCCCTGCGTCGCTCTTGTTCTCGTTCACGCAGTTCCCGCTCACGTTCGTGCAGCTCCCTCTCCCTCTCTCGATCTCTTTGCTCTCTCTCCCTATCCCTTGGATCACGCTCTCGACCTTCCCATGGGTCACGAGTACGCAATGGTTCGATGTTGTTGTGTCCCTCCCGACGTCTGAAATACAAATACACATGATTATACCAATTCAGTCACACATACATATATTACTGGCAACAGGATAGGCAAAAAAAAAAAATATTAAATGGGTCTCCTACCATTATGGGATGGTGTAACATCCAACTTCAGATGAAGAAGAAAGCCTACAGATGCCACATTTTAAACACACACTGAAGCACCCTCCTTATGGCATCATAGAAACTTCCCTTACTTAAGCATTATGACATGAGAGCCTATGGGAGAGAGGAGATACAGCTCTATGCCTTCTTAAGCTTAGCACTAGATGAATGTGATTGGTGAGCTCCATGCCCCAATCACTGAACCCTCAGAAAAGAGTCCCCATTGCCCTTTGGACACAAAACTGGGTGGGCTCAAGAGCCCGTATGGACACTCTGTCAGTATTCAAACCCTAATTCCTCGGTCATACGACCCATAAGTCAATTGACCAACTGAGCTACTGTGCCTCCCTTCACTGCATAAGACAGGGGTCTTAAATTCAAATCATGCATGAACTATAAGCCTTTAAAAATTAACAAATACAATACATTAATTTATGCAACACAGTATCTTTTTTTTTAAATCAGACACACCATTCAGGGCATTTCCTACTTTTAATAACAATAGTTATATACATAATGATTATTGAATTTCAAACTTTTCTTTGATATTAACTCTTTGCTGATGCATTCTGTATTTTACCATCCAGGAACAGCAAACCTCCTTCGGCCTTCATATCCTGTGACAAAAAATATTTTTAATTTTTTAAGTTAATGAAAATAATTCATTGCTGTGGTGGATCATATTCTATAATTAGAGTAAGATCAGTCTCAGGGCCACATACACTGAACTAGTAGGCCTCATGGGGCCTGTGGGCTGTGTGTTTGAGATCCCTTATATAAGACAAGATTTAGTACCCTCGCCTATCTTCTGGAAAGTTCCTAGGATCAACACCAAGACGTCTGTCGACCAAATTGCGAGGATCTTCACGTGGAGGTGCAGAATCATCGTAGCGGTTTCTATCCATTTGGTCGGAATATCGACTTCTTTCATCTCGTGCTGTGGAAAAAATGCAGTGACTGATTAACCCGAATCAGGTGCTTTCCAGTACCATATTTACTCGAATTAAAGACAAGGTCTCCTCCTTAAATTTGGTGCTTAAATACGTGAGCTCAAGTTAAATTCACGTTGTGAAGTGCCGAACTGGACTGCGCCAAACTGGAGCGCTCTGCACCGGACCAATATCACCAAATCATCATATTATACAGAAGTGAGAACAAAGCACAACTAAAGTTAACAGAAACAATCTACTTTTTTGGAAATTTGTCCATCACATACTTTTTCAAAGGGGCACTACATTTTGGAAGCCAGCTCTGTTTCAATTTTCAGGCAAAGAAGCATGTAACCTGGTGGACACCTTACATCAAGCTATTCTCAGTCAATGGACAACCTAGAAACAGCGAACAGATCTAGTCCAAGGGCAGTAACAGGGAAATGGCTATTAAAAAATTACCTACAAGACTCAAAAATAAAACATGGACCAATCAACCAATTAAAATCCACAAAAACCATGAACACAAACTGATCAGACAAAAGACACAACACAAATTCCAGAACACATGTATTTAAAATTCGTAACACCACCAAAATAATCTGTGGAGGAAAATGTGGATCTTCAAGGGTTCAAGTAACTTAACCACTAAATACAAACATACTATTCAGTCATTGTGGATCAAAACGGCATGGCAGTGCCTCTCACCAAGTGTAAATGTGAAGGGTTTCAAGAAGTGCTGTTTATCCAATGCAGTGGATGGGACTGGTGATGATATGTTGTGGAATGGCAGTGCAGGGAATGGGAATGGTGGGAGAAAGTGTGAGGAAGATGAACGGACTGACTGTGAAGATGGAGACAGTGGCACTGATGGGCAAAGGTAGATACAATAGGACGTGTTTTGTGTATTAGACAAATGAAGTTAACAGCAAAATATTTTTTCTCAGAAGTCTTATTTTTGGCAGGGGTCATCTTAGATTTGTATAAATATATGTTACCTTGGCAGACGTGTTTTATTTGTGGGTTGTCTTACATTAGAATTGTCTAGTGTTCAAGTAAATATCGAATCCATAAAATAAGCAGATATGGATAATGCGTGCAAACTTTAAGTGCCACTATTCTAATTTTATGTTTATGGTTCCGTGCATCACTGATCTATATTAATAACTGTCCAACGAGATGCAACAGAAAGCAGTCTACTTATTATTCTGCAAGTTCACTCTACATGTTTCGGGTGTCAACCACGCCCATAATCAGGAGTACACAAAACTGTAACTACAGCCTTCTCCTCATAATGGGTATGGTTGACACGCAAAACATATACAATGAACTTGCAGAATAACAAATAGACGGCTTTGTGTTGCATCTTGATGGACAATTATTAATATATGCCACTATTCTAGTGTGTTAAGAAATAAAAACCACTGTAAGCAGTTAAGCACAAAATGGGTATATGTAACTATAGAAACTTTCCCATCTTCTACATTCCCAAAAGAGGTAGAAGTGTTCAGGTATTTGCAGTGACCTCTTGGTACTGCACCCTCTAATGGGCCTACTGTACCAGCCCCAAATCTGTTGAACAGAACCTCAGAGCCTCAGACATTTGCCACATTTGTAGACATCCCCAACATTATGTTTAATGAATCTTGGGCTTTGTCCCAACTCTTGTCACTATGGTAAAATCCAAAATTCATGGTCTTGTGGGGGCCACCCAAACCTGGCCTCAAATTTGGGAAACTTTGCTCATATGGACATGTGACTGGGGCTGTACAACAATTATGTAAAATGGCAAAACCGAAAAATGCAGGAAGGTAAAATATGGGGTTTATTGTATTGACAAGTCAACACAGTACAACATCCCACACACGACTTCAATTCTTAGGCCTGAAACAATTATGAATGCCATACCTCTCCGACCTTCAAATGGACTGTCATATCCTTTCTCATCAGACAGTGGGCGTCGAACATCCGCCTCTCTGTTCCTGGGAGGAATAGGGTAATCACGATCACTGTGGCTGTCCCTACTTTCTCTTTCTCGGTCTCTATCCAGGTGAGAACCTCTGTCAAGACCTCGCTCAAAACCTCTATCAGGACCACGGTCAAGTGCCCTTTCAGAACTTCTGTCAAATCCCCGATCTGATCCCCGCTCAAAGTTCCTCTCTGGACCTCTGTCAAGTCCTCGTTCTAACACACGTTCACCACTCCTGTCCGAACCTCGCCCGAGACTTCTATCAATTCTTTCTGGACCCCTACCCAAACCTCTATCAAGACCTCTGTCCCTGTCGGCTACTCTATCCCTATCACCAATTCTTTCCAGGGTCCTCTCTCTCTCAGGGCCTCTGCTCAGTCCTCGCTCTCTGTCAGTACCTCTGTCCAATCCTCTGTTCAGTCCTCTGTCACGTTCTGTACCTCGATCAAGCCCCCTTTCCCTCTCAGAACCTCGATCAAGTCCTCTCTCTCTCTCAGATACTCTGTCCCTATCAGATACTCTGTCCCTGTCAGAGCCCCGATCCAAGATTTTATCCAGGCCTTTCTGCCCTGAATGGAAGTCACCAGCACTCTTGCTGTTTGCATCTCTGTTGCCACGAGGCACTGACTGTTGAAGAGCAGAAGGATTGTGCGTCATCAAAGAAAGTAGTGAAGGTAACTCTCGTTCATACTCGCGTGCCTTAGTCAAATCCTTCTCACGGTCACGTTCACGCTGGCGTTCACGGCAACGTTCCAGAGCTTCCTCACGTTCTTTCTCCCTGACAGTATCTCTGTTATCCCTTGTATTTCTACTGTCCCTAGATAGCCTGGGATCAAGATTGTCCCGACTGTCTTTGGTATCCCGACCATCCCTGGCAATATCTCGGTTATCTCGAGGATCCCTACTCTCTCTGATGTCTCTGTTATCCCTACTGTCTCTACTGGTATCACGTGGCTCTCGCCCACGTTCTCTATCTCGTTCACGGTCTCCATCCCCATGATGGTCTCGACCTGAAAGAGCATACCATATACAGTAAGGAATTTTGAATCTCACACAGTAAATGAGAAAGAATATACAAACATAAATGAGCATTTACATTACACAGAATCAAATGTGAGATATTCAACATAACTTGCAGCATTTGGCTCCTACTTTTTTACATGTGACACCTGGTTGCATGTCAGTGACATGAATGAGTCTCAACATAACAATCTTTATTAACCCTTTGACGCCTAACGACCCCTGTAGTGGTCGTACCGCACCGCTAACCTCTAAACGTTGCATTTTATATATTTATTCAATAAATGCAGGTACTGAATATTTTAAACATGGTATATACTCTCCGTTTTTTTCTCTTCAAAATGCAGTTTGTTTCATAATTCTACTGTATTTGGTTCCTGTTTTATTCACATATTATATACAGAATGTGCTAAAATTTAAAAAAATAATTCTGGCACCAAAAGGTTAAAGAAGTCTGTCTAATAAGGCAACATGCTTCAAGCTTGGATTATAACTGTTAAAAATATATTCAGGAAAACAATACATGTAATACACACACACACACACACACACACACACACACATATATATATATATATATATATAATTGCTCTTTTAAGCGGTAGAGGAAAATAAAAGAATTTAAAATGAAACATGAAATAGCATAAAACATATCAAACACAAACAAATGAACTTACATGCCATTAACCCTTTGACACCTAACGACCCCTATAGTGGTCGTACCGCACCGCTAACCTCTAAACGTTGCATTTTATATATTTATTCAATAAATATAGGTACTAATATTTTAAACATGGTATATACTCTCCGTTTTTTTCCTCTTCAAAATGCAGTTTGTTTCATAATTCTAACATATTTGGTTCCTGTTTTATTCACATTTTATATACAGGGTGTGATAAAATTTAAAAAAATAATTCCGGTGCCAAAAGGTTAAACCACCCCTTTACTACCACCATATGTCACTGCAACATGTTTCAACATTTAACGAGTCATCTTCAGTTAGTATAATTAATTAAATCTAGCAGCGTGGGTAAACTTATTGTAACGCTAAGTTGAATTTTGCGACTGGTGATTCATTTTGTTGACCCACACTGCTCGAATGTATCGTACTCCCTGAAGATCAGCCTTTACCAGATCAAACATGCTGGGGTTACATACATTGCCAATAAAGTGTGATTTAATGATATGTGAGTATATTTGTTGGTGTTTCTTTGATATAGTTATACCAGTGCATGGATATGAACAAGATAAAGGATATAACACGTCAATCAGAAGTATTACATCAACTATTTGCAACTGTTGCTCTGACAGATTCTTTGTCTGTGTAACAAGGGTAGTTGTATTATTTCCACTTAAAGTTAACTCAGAAAACATAGGAAAGTATTACATACTCTCTGTGCCTACAATACACTGTGATATAAGGCATACAAATGGCACGCAAGTCAATTCTACATGTACATAATCCTACCCTACATACAATCTACCACAATGTGAATGATCAGCTTCAGGGTCAAGTTGCCTTAACCCCAGTAGGCTGGGCATGCTCCAACCATAAAGCAGAAAACAAATATGCCTGACCCTGCTGGGAACTGATCTGAATGTTGCTCAGTTGCTAAGACATGTTGACGCAGTTGATGTCACAGCTGTTTCCCACTAGACACGATGACCCAGGTGGTGATGCTCCTAATTTCCATCTTAATGTTGCCAGGTTCAAATTTTGCCTCCTACCTAATGTCTTGTTTTCCTCAAGCCTTCTCAGCAAATGCCAGGAAAAATACGTCAAATGAAACTATTATTACTTCTTTCCATACCCTTTCCACTTCATAATTCATCAAACATCTTATCATTCAACACTACATAGTCTCAGTTACTGGAAACACCATTACATAAACCATAAATGAATGAACAAATAAATACAATGTAGTTTTCCACTATTTTGAACTCTTTCACATTTTCTTCTCTATGGATTGGAAAGGAGTTTTCAAGATCCTCAAAAGTAGAGCCTAATTATATTTATCTGTATTATTATGTTTACTGGACTGTGCATCATCTTGATAGTTGAGTAAAGAGAGTCCAACTTGATGTCACTTGCTTAATTACGTGGTCTGTTCAAAAAGTATCGGACCTTAATTTTTCCCGCATAAACAAATCAAGCACGGGAAGTGTTCATCATTGTAGATGTGGAGGGGACATTCATGCGCATGCGTGAATTTTTTCCCGCCTATAGAGAGCGTCAGTAGCCAGCAGTCAGTCGATGACTGTGTAAGTGTTGTGAACGCTCGTCGGATTGTCAGTTATTGCAAAATGACGGAACGACCCCAGCAGCGGTATTGCATCAAATTTTGCCAAAAACTTGGCGATACCCAAGTGGAAACTATTCGAAAGATTCAACAGGACTTCGGGGACAATGCCATGAGTATCACACGAATAAAAGAGTGGTACAACTGCTTCAAAGATGGCAGCACATCAGTGGACAGCGTACCACGTCACCGTGGGCCCTCAACTAGCCGAAATGACAATGTCACCAACCAAGTGTGGACTTTGGTCATTCAGGACCGTCATATCACTGTCCAAGAACTGGCAGACGAGGTAGGGATAAGCATTGGATCGGTACATACCATTCTGACTGCGGATTTGGGCTTGAGGAGAGTGTCTGCGAAATTCGTGCCGAAGCTGCTAACGATGGAGCAGAAGCAGCTTTGCCTGGAAATCGCACAAGACATGCTGGACTGCGTAGAAAGTGATTCCAACTTCCTGAACACCGTGATCACTGGTGATGAGCTGTGGGTTTACGGGTACGACCCAGAAACAAAGGCGCTGTCCTCACAATGGAAACATTCATCATCCCCAAGGCCAAAGAAAGCACGGCAGGTCCGCAGCAACGTCAAGGTTTTGTTGACCGTTTTTCTCGACTCCCGTGGGGTGATGCATCACGAATACGCACCACAAAGCCAAACCGTCACCAAACAGTACTACGAGGGGGTACTTTGTCACCTTCGTAATGCTGTGCGGCGCAAACGACCAGACCTGTGGGCAGCAGAAACTTGGCAGCTCCATCACGACAATGCACCCACCCATTCTTCGCATCTGATTCAAGGTTTTTTGGCTAAACACAACATTCCTCTGATTCGTCAGGCTCCCTACTCTCCCGACATGGCTCCTTGTGATTTCTGGCTGTTCCCCAAACTGAAAATGCCGCTGAAAGGGACCCGATTTGAGTCAAGAGAAGACATTATGCGGAACGCGACAGCCCAGCTGTACAAGATTCCACAAGAAGC
>Ga0123355_10018127_pt1 | contig 11151 bp, 12 predicted proteins | sample TergutEmb28metaG_3_FD_89872 | JGI IMG/M metagenome (GOLD analysis project Ga0123355, IMG submission 89872) | Embiratermes neotenicus P1 segment gut microbial communities from Petit-Saut dam, French Guiana - Emb289 P1 | ecosystem: Host-associated > Arthropoda: Insects > Digestive system > Gut ...
CATACTTGAAATGTCATAAATCGTCAGTTATAATTTTATTACTAAACTCAATTTACACAATATGCATTATGTTAAATAAGGCTCGTTATCGAACTACTTACACACGAGCCACAGCGAAGACGGTGGCTGCCGATCGCAGCGACAGCGGAGGTGACTGCTGCGTATATATTTCTTTTTTTACCTCTCTTTTTGCATTTCTCGCTCCCTTGACTGCTCAACCTGTTTCTTTTCAGAGATCGACATTTCTCTTATAGCATCTAATCCTTTTTTGCGTTGAGGTTTATAAGTTTCTCTTCTTTTAGGAATACAGGCATCCTTCACAAACAAATGATTTAAATTATGCTCTCTGCCAATATTAGATTGCCTGCAATCACGCATACAAACATTAATCCATGGATTTTTTTCTACAAAGCTTTCTACAATAATCTCAACTTCTGTGCTAGTCATAGGTTTTTGTGAAACATAAACAGAACCTTGCTGCCATAAAAAACCGTTCTTGAGCATATGTCTTTTAATAGCTTCATAAGCATTATTAGAGTTTTCGGATGGATAATAATCCTTTAATGCATTTGTATCTAAATCAAACGCTACTTGCTTTCTTCCGGCAGCCATAATAATTTACCCCTTATGTTTTGCAAAAAGTTCTAGCATATCACAGCATTCATCAGGGTCTTCTTCTATCCATATCCATGACTTCAAATATTGAATAAATCCGCTTATGTTATATGCGGCAAAAGTTCCTAACCTGAGGCAGCCATACAAATTTTCTCCACCTTCAAAGCTTATATGGTTTTGTTTTTCTGTCATCCCTATGGCTTTCCCCGCCCTATTATCAAATGCCTTATTGCATAGATTAACTAACTCATTTATTTTTTCTTCTGTAAGGCCATTTTTAAATTCAATTATTGTCTTATACATAATTATCAGCTCCTATTTTAATTATAATCTAACTAATAGGGAATATCAATTTTTTTAATTATCCTTTTCGATAATACTTTTAAAATACCCAAATCGGCTTTTAATTTGATTTTTTTCATCCTGCATATTCATGTAGTTATACTTTTTTTGCAAATACTTATATGCTTTTAGAGAATCTCTAAATACATCTTGATCTAATTTTGTGTTCATTAAATCATATATAACCATCATTTGCTTAACCGAAAACTCATTATTACAAGCTTCTTGGAAAAATTCTATTCTTTCTTCATACGGAGTTTTTTCCTCGTACTCATCCGGTCGTTCAAACTCTTCGGGTTCATCATCAGAAGTCGGTTTCATTTGCTCTAACAAATAGTCATCAAGCGTAAGCTGCCTTGTGTAATCATTGTTTTTTTCTATTTTGAATTTTAAAGATTGTATCTTTCCGCCCTTTCCTCTTTTCCCCGCAATTTCCCATGTAAATTTTATATCTGTAAAATTGGCTAAAGCTTCTTGCGAAGCATCTAAAACTCGAATTTTGAAATTGTTCCACCGTGGATATTCTTCGGTCTTTAATCCAAGGAATTCCCGAAGATCCTTAACGCTTAATTCTCTCTCCCCCGCAATCTCATACTGCTTTAATAGTTCATACATTCTTTGTTGATTAGGACTTGTAAGTTGCAAAGCATTCCACAACTGGTACTTGAAGTAGTATTTCTGTAAATCAAACATTAGCTTAATAACATCATCATGACAATCGATAGAAACGAACCAGTCTCCACTTTCTTTATACAACTTAAAACGCTTAAAAATTTGGCACATCACAAACCCAACGAGCCCATCACTACTATATTCTCCTGTCTTGTCAAAATATTTCACCGTTAAGCCGAGCAGATCCTCTGCTGTCTTTATCAAGCGTGTTGTGTTAACTTGCTTAAATTGCATAATTTTTGCGTACTCATCAAGTTTAAATACAACCTCACGGCTATCTAAATTTTTAGGATTTATTTTGCTTAAATAAATTGTGAATAATCTAATCTGCGAGATAGTCATCTGGTTATTACGCACTTCATTTAAAGCATTGCTTTTGCTAACCCAATTTTCCGGCACTAGCTCATATCTCTTTTGCTTTTTACCCATTCACAATACCCCCACTTAATCATTTTAAATTACTTGTCTACAAATGTCAATGATGTAGGCAAGTTCGTTCCGCAATGTAGGCAAGTTCGTTCCGCAATGTAGGCAAGTTCGTTCCGCAATGTAGGCAAGTTCATTCCGCAATGTAGGCAAGTTCGTTCCGCAATGTAGGCAAGTTCGTTCCGCAATGTAGGCAAGTTGAATTTTAAATGGCGTGAAAATAAGCTTTTTAGAACATGCCTTTTTAATTTTTATAACCGAAAACAAGAATTAAAACAAGAATTAAAACAAGAATTAAAACAGGCAAACAAACAAGAAATAATTTATGTCTGCTTGTTTGTTAATATAAATAATAATTACAAAGCGAAAAACAATTAAAGCACTTCTTTCGGGGCGTTTCTCCAACTACCCCAATATCTAAAAACTGCATCTTGTTTCAATCTGCCTTCCAGTGCTGATACTGCAATCATCTGAGCCCTTACAACAAGCTCACCATCTGCTGTTGCCTTAAGCAATATATGGAAATCTTCATTAAGAATATCGTTGATGCTTGTTTCAAGCCTCCCAAAGTCATCATCTACTCGGATTAAGTACCCGTTTGATTTAGGCGCATTCGGTCGATTAATAATAAATTGCTCCTGCCCATTGGGTAAACGGTATTTTTGAGTTACGTAACAGATACCGCTACTTGCAATAATTTCCTTCACATAATTTGCCATCGTTTATACCTCCCTCTCGTACTCCTTCAGCGTGATTGTTTTTAGTGTCTTGTTCCTAATCTAAGTCTGCGGCACTCGCCTTTTATAAAAACGAAAGGCTATCCACGCCCGAAACCGTAACCATATTAGTTACTAATGTTTCACTTATGATTACATATTACACCATTATGAAATGCCTGTCAAGAGGTTTTTCGTAACTTTTTTGATTACTTTTAATACAAAATTGTTGACGTTTGTAATCTATTTCGGTATAATTCAAAAAAGGGGGTCTTGTGATGGCTGTTTCGGATAAAATAAAAGCTATGCTCAATTTGAAGGGCAAGAAAATAATGGAATTGGCAGATTATTTTGAGCTGTCGCCGCAGGCTATGAGAAACAAACTAAACAGAGGCAGCTTTTCGGCTGAGGACTTAATAAGGATTTCAATGTTCTTGGGTGTGGAGTTGTCTTTTCGTATATCAGAAAATCAAATAATAATGTTAGATAAGGGGGATTTGCGAGACAATATCGAGGCTGCTGAGTAGGTAAAGCGATTTAATCTACTGGACAAACGGCTTGATAAGATGTATCGTGATGAGTACCCAACAAATGAGAGTGGTGTTATGGTAATCCGTGTTTTTTCTAACGCAGATAAGCCCACTGCTGTCAGAGGGCAAGAATGTCGAGAATTTATTATGAAGGAAAGGCTGCTGTCGCCGATCACGGCGAAGCATAATTACAACCTCTATAATTACTATGACTAATTTTAAAAAATCTGGTCTGCTGAGAGAGTATCTGATAAATCTAAGTTATTAAAGTCAGTATCTGATATTTTTGATATTTTTTCTCTTGCAGAGATTATAACCCTTTTTATTTCTTCTTGCTCTACATACGGCAATACTGCGCTTAATTTAATTATCGCATCCTTGCGATTAGGAGTTATATCTTTGTACATTCTAATAATGCTTTTTTCATCTATGTTAAACAACGAATTCACCTATCTTTCTTTTACTTCTGTTCGGTTATGGTATTGTTGTTGATTTTGAAAATTGATAGAGATTGGCAACTGCTTTATTTGATCCAATCTTGAATTTTGATTTAAAGAGCTACCGGCCGACTTCGACAGCTCTTTAAATGTTGATTCTATTGAATTTTCATTTTGTAGTTTATATTCTGATAATTCTTTTTCAATTTTACCTATAATCATATCAGCTTGCTTTTGTATATTGTCGAGCGAAGCAGTAAGTTCCTTCAGCTCTCGTGTGCTGCTCCATGAAGCTATGTAATTGAATGAGTAATCCGATGTGTCAATACCAAAATGGTTACATATAACAAATGCGATACTTTCAGCTTCAACTTCTTGTGATCTTCTCTCTCCTTCAGGAGTATGGCAACAGGCATGAGCAATTTCATGAATAGCGGTCTTTATAGTTTGGGTTTCGCTCATGTTTTCCTTTAGTGCTATTTTTTTATCTCCAAAATGACAATAACCCTTTTTACTTTCTCCCATTGCCTCAAATTCAATAGAGTAGGGTGAAACTTTATTAAGTACTTCCATGATGCTATTATAGTCCGTAACCGTTCCGATCAGCTCGTGCGTAAGTTGTGGCAGTGGCTTCCCGGTCGTTTGCGAAACGTCATATACATAAACAGGAAAAAAGCAGGGAATTTGAAGAGTGTGCTTTTCGATAACAGGATTCCCGTTTTTATCAATTATTGCAGTTAGGGTATCGGTATTAATCTTAGGTTTTTCAGTTGTGATCTTTTTTGACGAAAAGCCAATTATCTGTATACCTTTTTCCCCTTTTAACACCTGCCTTTCAAATTTTTCTTTCCATGCTGCATACCCGGCGACACGAGAAGCATCAGGCTTTTGTGACATTATAAGTAAAATGTTGCGAGGGCTATAAGAATGGAATTTAGACATTGTTTCAAGATAAATCTTGTAATGTTCACTATTAAAAACATCTTTTATCCCTTGTTCTGCAACTTTTAATAAATCAGCTATTTTATTGTCTTGTTTATTCTTATCAATCATTTTATTCTCCTGTTTTTGTAGTCAATGCGCTTGTTCGCAGCAGTCTTCGCTACGAATCGGCAGTCACTTTCGCTGCGATCTGGCAGCCGTTTTCTACACGGGGTTTATGTCCTTTCAAGGTTTAAATTTGATTTATCCGGTTTTTTATCTGGAGTGATTTCTTTTTCCTTTATAGTGTTAAGCCCTTTTTCGTGGTTCTCTTTTTTTTTATTTTCCTTTGGTTCTGTTTTCCATCTATCCATTTCATGCTTTAACTCAAAACCACTAAGCCTTTTAACCTCCTGATTTTCAAAATCAAGTATTTTTTGCCCTTTTTCATTAACAGAGGGGGTTCCGTCAGCCTCAAGTTGGTAGGGGGTTTTTGTTATTTTGTATACTTCCTTTCCATAAATAGGTATAGATCGCATATTTTCATTTTGATCTAAATCAATTCGTTCACCTGTTTCTTTGTCCGTTTTATATTTGTTTGGTGTCTGTAAAGGTTCTCTTGTTGTTAGAACATAGCCTTGCACAAGGCTGTTCATAGGCATCTTGATTCTTGTCTCAATTTCTTTCTCCGGATGCCCATCCGGAGCGAGGACGGTATCGTATCGTCCAGTTTCTTTGTTATACTGTTTTTTATCTACTTCTGTAGATGAAATGATAAGTTTTTTAGAGAATTCAAGGGTTTCCTTGTTCCATGAATTAAATGATTTTTCTTCTTTTCTATTACTGATTTCTTGTGTTTTTTCTTTCATCCACCAAGGGTGATTTAATTGAATAGCTTTGTCAGCAAGCTCTTGAATAGCTTTATTGATTGAATCAGTTATTTCCGGATCATTGATTTCTGATATAGCACTCTGTAAGGCACTCGAAATATTAAGGATTTCATGAGTTTTATCTAAATTTATTTGTTTCACGATATTGACCATATTGGATAAACATACATCGGGTTTCATCCCATTTACTGTGTCATATAATTCTCCGTCAAGGGATACAAAGTCATACTGTTTTAATATTTCGTGAAATTGACCTCGAAGAGATATTCTAGTTTGTTCTCCATCATCTTTGACATCAATAAGGAATTTTTCATTAAAGATTGGAAAAGAGCTATCCCAAACCTCACCTTTTTGGACAGAATTGATTTTCTCCGATATTTCTTTATAAATCTTAGTTGGAAGATCTTCGACGTATTTGATATATTCGGAATAAGTATTCATTAAATTAACATCCTCTTTAATCCCAATAGCTGTTGGATCAATTTGATTGATATTTTCTTGCGGCAGCCGACTTAATGTTGTTTGGATATTATTAACTATCTTATCTAAAGCATCATGCGCATAAATACCATGATAGATTTCATTGTCTTTAAGAAATTTTAGAGTATTATTATCAACCTCAATACTTTCTTGCAGAGTATGTAATCGTCCTTCTTGTTCATAGTGTTCACCACGTTTTATAAAAAGATTGAAATTATTATTACTTTCATAATGACTTTTTGCAATTGAGAGCAGCTCATCTTTCCTTTCCTTTGCGTACATGTAACCTAAAAGAATTGGGCTATCGGTGACTATTACGTCAACTTTGCCTATAAGCCTTTGAATCCGGTTATTTTGTTCATTCAAAATTTTAAGTTGATTATTAAAAGAACCGTCAAGTAAATCTCTTCTACCATCCCAAGCCAACTCTTTAGCATACTCACTTACATATTCTGTTACGATATTACGTTTTTTCAATTCACCGGCAACAAGCCAAGCACATGTTGTTTTTCCTGCGCTTGCACCCGCATAAAAGTTTATAATAAGAGTATTTTTATCCAATGCAGCATCTCCTTTTAGTTCGTTTCTGGATTAGGTTTTTTGTAATCTAAATTATTTTTCTTTCTTTTTGCTGAACGGTAAATAAAAGGAAATATTACAGCGCAGATTACTATCGGTATTCCCCAAGTAATTACTTCAATAGGCAATTCAATCCCTCTGATATTAAGAACAGGATTATCTTCACTGTTTGTTTCTATGGTAATAAGTGAATCTAAATTATTATTTTGTCTTGGTGCTTCGGATGAAGCAACAGCTTCTCCTGTATTTGTTACTTCTGAGTGAATAGGTGGCGACTTAGGTTCGTCATGATTAAGAGGGTTAGCAAAGACAGGTTGGATTAATAACCCATCACCGTGTAGTACAGTATTCCAATAAAAAAATGGTCTTTGAACAAGCTCAGTGAAATACCCCTCCTCGTCATGAAAAAGAACTTCATCTAAAATTACTTCCGGATGCAATACAATTGTTTCAGTTGCTCCGATGGTGAACGATTCAACTATAAAATTATCTGTGTTTTGGATATGAAACTCTCTTCCTTGCGGTAGTGTAATATTGAATAATGGCTGCATGTTTGGATCAACAAAGAAAACAACTGTATCATAAATGGCGTGTAATTCATAAATACCTATATTATTTCTAACTTCCCAATCAACAAAGACATAACCAAAAAGAGGCTGATGGCGTGGTATGCTTACAGACGTTGGTGAGAAATAAGATTGCTGCATTATGATATTACCTCCATGACCAAAGACCTTAATTGTATGTCCCGGTTCACAGATGAGAGTAGAAATTAATCTATCATCGGCATCCCTTATTCTTAATTCCATTCTATAAATAGGCTCTAAATAGAAAGCCCGTCCTCGAAAATAAGATATCCAGTGGTCAAATATCCAACCATCTTCAAGCGGAAGTTCCGGCATCTGAATAGTTGTTAATTGGCGCACAGCGTATTCCCTAAGGGTTTCGCCGTGTCTATTAATAATATAAATAATCTGGTTATGTACCAATGATTCAGCAGCAACCAAGTTATCATTATTATCAAAAAACATAATAGGTATTTTTTCTCCGGTTAAAGGATTTGTGTCACTTATTAATGGGTTATCCGGATTATGAGCAAAGACTTCTGTCGCTGTGGATGTAATTTGCGTAAATAAAAGTAGTATTAAAACTATAATTTTTAATTTCATAATCAATCACTCCAAATATGTTTTTCTTTTTACCGACCGACACAAATTTAAAAAACTTGTGTCGGTCGGTAAGATATCAATATCTGCTGCCGATCACAGCGGAGGCTGCTGCTTGTGCTTCATTTTTTGCTTTTTTGCTTGTTCGGTCTAACTACCTTAAAATATCCGCCAATGATAATAATACAAAAAATAACAGAAGCAATTATAAGAATATTCATACCTTTCCCCCTTTCTTTAATCATCATCTAAGTCGTCGTCTAAGTCGTCATCCTCATACAGTAATTCATCATCTAAATCATCATCTTGATTTTCTTCAATTCCCGAATTATTAGATCCTATGATTCTTTGCTGTTTTTTCTTATAAATTTTAGTATAATAGCCATAAGTAACAACTATTACAAGCACAACACCAGACAACACAAGTGTCATGTTTACGTTACGTTCTTCTTGCTCCGGCTCTTCATCCGAATCCGATTGCGGTTCTGGTTGTTCAGCTGCGATACTGCGCTGTTGGGGTTGATTGACTTGTGTTATTGTTGGAGCATGTCCGCTTGTTTCTTGAGTATCATCTAAGAAAATCAAAGCATTTTGATCGACTTCCGTAAGAAAGTAAACATTATTTTCTTCTTTGTCATAGTCAATAATAATATAGAAAACATGCCCTTGCCGTGATACAACTGTTAGAAAATCCCTATTGCCAGACCTTATGTAGTCAACTAAAGTACCTCCGCCATCGAATCGTTGACCTGTAATGCTTAAAGGCGGGGTTGTGTCATTCCAGTCAACATCATCAAGAAAAGACACTTCAAATATTTGATTAAACCAATCTAGGATTTCGGAAGGTGCATGTTCTACTAATAATCCCTCAAGTTCGAGCATTAATGCAAGCTCTTCCGGAATTTCTATCGAATCTTCTGTAACGACTTGATTTGCAAATGCAGAAACAGGTAAAAAAGCAACAAGAAATATAATGAGTATAAAGCCAAGGTATTTTATTTTGCTCATTCTTGTATCACCCCTTGTTCATTTGATTCTGAGACTATCTCTTTAATTTGGCTTTTTTTTGCTTGTCGTAGGAAGCTTTTAGCTTCTTCCGGGGTCATTTTTATTTCGTTGATTGCTTTCATAACTTCCTGCGCCTCACGGTTTGCAATATCATCTTGTAATGATTTGATGTAGGTGCTTAATTTGTTTCGCTGCGTTAATGCTTTTTCAAGTTTGCTTTTTTGTTTTTCAATGTATGTTTGCATTTGAAAGTTTCCTTTCGGTTAAAGGTGATTGCGAGGGTGACACTGAGTATCACCCCTTAGAATAAATTTCCAAGTTCGGGTATAAGCATTTGCGCTACAATTACTATACCTGCACCTGCCATAAACTGCTTCACGCCCTGAGATTTTGCACCGGGGTTATCATTTCCATAGCCCTCCAAGAGGTTTACAGCTCCCCATCCTCCAAGTCCTGCACCAATAAATGTTACAATCGTTGATAACGTAGTTACTCCTGTTTCGAAAAATGGCATAAATCTACTTCCTTTCAAATTTTTTATGTTAAACCTTTTTTCAAAGGTAATAACCTAATCAAATAGTCCTGGAAATTCAAGTAAAAATAAAGGATTTATAAACTGACCGTTAAGCGACATTTCAAGATGCAAATGCGGCCCTGTTGAGCGACCTGACGTTCCGGATAATGCTATTTGCTGTCCAGACACTATCGGTTCTCCTGTAGAAACAAGAGAAGAATTAAGATGCATGTAAGTAACCGTTATGGCTCCCAGCCCTTCTGTTATTATTTGATATTCAATATAGTGACCACGGGAATCGTTATATCCAACAGCAGTTACAACACCATCGTAAATAGCAAATAATGGCGTGTTTATAGGGCAACCAATGTCTATACCATTATGTAATTCCTTCGATTCGCTCATAATTCGATAGCCGTATACACTAGAAATACCTGTGAGCCAATTTACATTGTCACCGAAAGGGTTTGCTCCGATCTGCGCTAATCCAAGCAATTCTTGGTACTGCTCAAATTGCAAAAGGGCTAACTCTTGATGATCGGGGTCTGTTATGCTGTCTAGTGTATTTTGTATATAGGCATCCCATCCAACTTCATATAGATTTATGTATAATATCCAGTAATGCACCCAAAACCGGGGACTATAAGTAGCACAGCATGAACAGTGATTCCCACCTTCCCACCATCCCAAATCAACTAATGATGTGCTTATTAGAAAAACCGTATCAATCAATCCATCAATATATGCTTGAGCTGTTGCTAGATCTAAATCGTCTTGATAGTATGCAGACAACACGCCTAAGAGCTTTATTTGACGTTGATAAGCTGTTTGTCCATCATTTCTTGTATTATCAAAGATATATACATGTCTTAGGTTGCTATAGCCCGGAAATCTTCGGGTATCTCTTGCAATTATCAGCGACATGCGGAGGTCTGCAATTCTTCCTGAATAATATCTGTTTGTTTCTGCTATAAAGAAAACTTCCGGGTCCGCACCGGTTGCGCCATCTGCTGCGCCATCTGAACCCCAACGGAAGAAGATGCTAAATACGTTGACTAACGTTATTACTGGCACAATTACAAATAAAATTAATGTGGCGCCTAAAAGCAGAATTTTCATTGCCAAAAAGGCTGATGACATTGCGGCGTTAATTGCTGCAAAAGCTTGTTGCATCGCTGCAAGAGGGTTTAGCTTTGATAAAAACGCTCTTGCACCGCCTTGTAATTTTGTCATAACCCCGCGTTTAACGTTATGCCTTTTATACATCTCTTTTTGTATTCTTCGTTTGTGTATTATTCGGGATAGCTTATTAGAAGATAATGGAGCGTTGCTTGTTTTTATTAATATATCCTTTTTTGCTTTTGCAAAATTTTTCTTTTTTAATAGTTTGTCTGTCTTGTACTGTTTTCTATCAAAACCAAAAGGTACATGTTTTCTTGCAAAAGGTTTTGCGATTTTCTCTTTTAAAAAAGTTTCCGTTTTATGGGCTAGTAGTACTCCTTCATTCCCTTGTCGTTGCTCCAAGCTTTTAATATCATTTGAAAGATATTTTTTAGGCTGATGGAAAGATTGATAAAAAGATTTTTGAACAGTGCTTCTGCTTCCCTTTTTAATCGCTAGCTCCCCTGTTTCAAGGCGTGTAAGCTTTTTTTTCGGAGTTTTTTGGAGTATTTCGGTTCGCTTGGCTTCATGCTTTTCTGTTTTTCTTTCAAGCTTTTCTAATCTACGGGTAAGATTTTTGTCTTCTTTGATTGGCTTGATTTGTGGTGAGTTTTCAGTCTTACTTTCGATATCTTTTTCGCCATTCTTCGGCGGACTTTTCGCTTCGCTTTTCCCAAATTTAAGCGGATTAAGC
>Ga0123355_10018128_pt1 | contig 11151 bp, 7 predicted proteins | sample TergutEmb28metaG_3_FD_89872 | JGI IMG/M metagenome (GOLD analysis project Ga0123355, IMG submission 89872) | Embiratermes neotenicus P1 segment gut microbial communities from Petit-Saut dam, French Guiana - Emb289 P1 | ecosystem: Host-associated > Arthropoda: Insects > Digestive system > Gut ...
CATTCACACATTAACAAATCACATCTATACTTGACTTTGGGCTGGAAATAACAATTCTGTCTGACTATTATTCCTCCAAATATCGTTCCCAACTAGCACGACACACCACCGTCACAGGCACATTCCGCTCCGCCTACAAAACTTGCAAGAACTGACCGCTTTGTTCATATGTTGGGTGACATCAGCATAGCCAGCCGAGCGCAGGAAAGTCAGCGCAGTGTGCTAAGATGACTACTGCGATCACTGGGCAAAAGACATGCATATTAAGGAGAGATGAAAAGTATGATGCCAAATGGCATCATTGGGCTGGAAAGGGTTAAAGGCCTTTTGAAGCATTTCATGTGCTTCTGTGGCCATTTTTCCGAGATAGGAACAAAATCTCAAGCAGATTCGCTGCTTGGTACGGGCAGACATCACGATTTCGCGAGAGGAGCTTGACAACACTTGGGAGAATTGACAACCTTCTACGGTGACATCCACCTGACTACTGACTCGCGAAGGGTGCAACTACACTCATCTAGCGGGGGAGCACTCAACTACGAATAGGAAGAGCTCCCTGAAGCCAGTCCGGTTTTTTTTGGGTCCGCCCTCATAGTCTAGAAAAAATTGTGTGATTTGAGATTCTCACAGCATTGTTGTTAAAAATGCAAGTCATCTGGAATGTGATGCTGTGTTATTGAATGCTTGGTTCATGATGATTCAAGGAATAGTTGTTCCTTCACCTTCAGCATCAAGCAGTAGAAACATTTCATTCTTGTTTAAACTGTTTAACCCTGAAGATGGAAGCGCCATGGTCCTTAAGATGTCAGAAACCACTCACTCAGCAACACATCATATCCAAAAGACTTGAGTCTTCTATCAGCAGGTCTCAGAAACTATCATTTTACAGCAAGCAGTGAACTTTAAGTTCTATTGAACAAGCATGTTTTCTTCTTGAACTCTGCATCGTAGGAGTTTACTGCATATTTTCCGGAATGTAATTTGTTTGCACTTAACTTTCCTTACTGTAGGTGCAAGAGTTGTGTGAACGTGACCGTATTATTGAAGAAAAACAGACTCAGATTGACCAACAGAACAAAGTCCTTGTGGAAATTCAGATTACACTGGATGAGAAACAACGGCAGATTGAGGCTCTGCGATCATCTCTTGCAGACCGTGATGCATCTATCGCAGGTCTGGAAGGTCGACTTGCCAAGTCAAAAGCTAATATTCGTAATCTGGAGGCAAAATTAGATGCAGCAATCCATGAAGGAAACCGACTTCGAGAAGAGGTAATCCTTTTAATGGTATTTTGTAATACTTTCTGCAGATGATATGCTGGTAATGTGTGAAGCTCATTCTCTGAGACTGTTTCACAGACTTAAATTTTTACTTGTTTATCATACTTTTTCATAGTTGAAGTGAATGTACCTTTATGGAATAGCATGTCTTCCATTCTGCCTTTTTGATCACTATTGTATCAATTTTCCAGCTTGCAACAGTCCGAGTTCAACAAAAGCACATGAGCAATCAAAGTCGAGAACATCTGCAGCAAGAACTTGATTTGCTTTCACCTCTAAGACGTAAAAGTAGCAATATATCAAGTACATCAGATGAAACAGCCTCATCCAGCAGACATTCTCGTAAAAGTTCTGAACACAGTGGAACTGTAAGGAAACAGCTGTTGGACTTGAAACAAAAGGAAACACCAAAAATTGCAGAGGAACATGAAGGTGCTCGGCAAGAAGTGAAAGCTTTGGAAGCAAAAGTGAAACATTTGGAAACTGAATTGCAGGATGATGAATGCAAGCGGCAGGCGACTGAGAAGATACTTAAGGAGAAAGAAGACAAAATAAAGAAGCTTGAGGAAGATAATCTGAAACATTACCGTGCAGTGAAATGTTTCATGCAGCGAACAAAGGATATGGGCCGAGAAATTGATCATCTCAAGTCTGAGGCGAAGAAGAAAGATCGTTGTATTTGCGACCTGAAATCAGAGGTGAATGAACTGAAGGATGCCTACAACAAAGCTGTTTGGGAGGCCCGTCAGCTGCAGGCACAGGCACAGGTGCAGGGTGGTGGTGGAATGCCAGGTGCTTTCGAAGACGTCCGTGATATGACTGAGGAAGAGAATGAGGTATGAACGCTTATTACATGCAGTACTTTGTACAATGTCATTTCCAATCTAAGTCTTGGTTCTTCTGTTGGTTAGGAATATAAACTGCATGGCTCTTTATATCACAAAAACTTTGCTTTCGCCTGTTGTGGTCTGGTAGTATAAAGAATTTTGTTTTACATGAAGTGTATTTCATTTCTTAGCACGAAGCATGAAATGCAACTGTAATGCTGTCATTTGTACTGTAATTGCTTGCATTAGTGTGTGGTGTATCAGAGGAGCTGTATTGACCCTAGTACTGTTGCAGTTTAGAACCATCCAAATGCGCATCTCAAGGACAAGTAATCAGTTGTCACTTGTAACGTTTCATCGTTCAAAAATTCAATTGTAATTTAGTCTTTGTTCATAAAATAAATTTTACGAAGCTGATTGCTACCTAGTGGGAGTGTAATTAAGTATTCAATGCAGAAGTATTGTTTTGCCTGGTGAATTTTTTTAACTCACATTCTGGATATAGATTTTAATACGGCACTTGGCTAATATTAAGTTGCACCAGTTGTATATAGTGTTTTAGAATGTGTTGCAGTTCACAAAATTTCTTTGCTAGATTTAATTGTGTGTCCTTCATGAATCTCATGACATACATGAAAGATGTGTATTAATTTTCTGTCAAATCATTAATGTATGTATTTTACTTAAATATTGTATCAGCTGTCTATATGTGCAACTCTTCTGTAGACTTATTGTATTTACTGTATTCAAGTGCCAATATAGGAGTTCCATTTGTTTGGTATTTGCTGTTTGAACATTACGTACAATATTGCCCAAATTCCTGGATCTCATTGTACTTCCTGTGTGTGTGTTTTTTGTCCATGAGTACAGTACATATACATCTGTGAGACTGCATGAATTGTTTCTTCTGTGTTGCTGTGATAGTGTGTGTCAAGAAACAGGAGATTAGAGAAAATTACATAATGAGAAACTTCATAACTTTTACTATTCAGTGAATACTGTCAACATAAGATGGGCAGGAAGAGACCACTTTGGGTATCTAATCATAGGCTGTGTGATAATAGTAAGATGGATCTTGGAAGAACTACATATACGGGTGTTGATGCCTCTAATCTGTGGGGTATTTCTTGACTAAGTGACTGCTAACTTCTCAAGGACTGTGTTCTATGGAGTGAATTGGTGACAGTACTCAGTGTAAGACACAGCCATGAGTGGGAGGGTACTATTAAACCACATCTGAACGAACTAGAATGGAAGGGTGTGGATTGGATTTATCTGACTCAGGACAGGGGCCAAGTGGCAGGCTGTTTGGAAGACAATTCAGGCAGTTTCTTGACTGTCCGAGGAAGTACTAGCTTCTGAAGGAGAACTGTTACGCAGTGGAATGCAGTCTAGTGCATTTATGGGCACAGTAATTTCTGTCACTCAGAATTTGTACAGTAATCATCAGTATGACTAGTTTTCTCTCATAATGTTGTCAGTGTCTTAGACTTTATCCAGCATTAGAATGTTCAGTTAATTGGAAAGGATTTGAAAGGCAGTAGTCACCGCCTAATTGGCGTGCAGTCCAAGCATTTGCCCTGCAAACAAAAGAAAACTACACTTTATATTCTTCATTCCATGCATTGTCAAAAACTATTTCTCGACCCTAAACCAACACAATGTACAAACTTGTTCCTTTGATATTAATGTTACAGTGTCATACTGAATACCATACATGTTTCAGTCTGCAAGGGACCTTCATCAAGGAATCAAACCAAAGTTTTGTACACAGCGGACATGGTATAAAAGAGTCAGATGGTTATAATGTAGGCATTTCTTTGTAGAGTAGTTGTATAAATGTGATGGATCTTGATATACGTTATTTTGGAAGCAGCCTGCGTACTTAACGAAAATCAGCATTTTGTTGTTTTAGTATTGTGAATTAGAAAACTACACTTTGTCTCCATTAGGATAGCTGGTGTTCCAGCCAAGATTCAAATTGGGCATGTCCCAAATACAGTTCTAGAACACTACCACTATACCACTGATCTCACTAAATGACTAGTCATCAGATGTTCTTAGTATTGAAGTAAACAGACATGGAAATTGAATTGTTGCCTATGTAACATGCTGTCAAATGGCCAGTACTGGATTCAAGCCTTAAACCATCACGTTGGACCATTTATGTAGTGATGGTACTTGACATTCCCACCAGTGAAAAGTTTGTATAAACCATGGTGCTGTGTGCCTGGCCTGCTGGGGCTGTCAAATCACCATCTCAGTTGCTTCTAGCTACCTTACATGGGAGAATACCTCGGTAAATGTCTCACAGCTACACATAAACACTTCTTTCATGTGTTTTCTTTTAAGGCAAAAATTAAAGCTTAACAGTGCACAATAACCGCTCAACTTTGTAATGTGGTTCTGTTTTCATTAGATATACATTTGAGACTAACATTGTTAAGTCCATTAAAAAATACATCTTCATGTTCGTTCAGTTTTGAGTGAAGTTTGTTAGTCTGTAAAATAAAAAAATGATAACATTTCAGTATCTAAATGAATTGGCCAGTTTTATGAAATCATGTAAGAACATTGTGCCATTGAAGGTTCCCCAAAACTTGTAATTTTTATTATGGTAGTAACAACGTAACAATGTGGGGGGAATAATGAACTACGTGTGAGAAGTGACATTAGTGGAACATCATTTACAGTTCTGAACTGATGTACACCAACAGAGCTTTGGAAAATATTCAACTTAAATGGGCATTACTGTATAACGTAGGTAGGGGCATTACTTCGAAAGAGAAAGTCCCCAGGTACAGACTAATTACATTGAAAGCACATAATTGCAATGATGAATGAAAAGGAAGGGACAATTAACATTTCTTGTCTTCAGAACTTTCAAAATGTCTAGTTCTATTCATACGTTCTATTAAGAACTCTGTACTTCAGGCTTTTCTGTTTGTTAAAAGCCAGCCACAATTTATTCAGTTCAGCATTCAGGAGATTTTCTGTATTGTGTAGAAGAAGTGCATGGAACAAGAACCTGTATCCATCTGTGCATTTGCATGTGCATGTTTATGTTCATTGAATTTGTATGGAGCCATAACATCCTGATTACAACTATGGCCGAATTTAAGTTGACTTTTCTGTTGCATGTTGTATTTATGCAACTGCCTGATGGAGTACTGTGGTTATCATTCACTAACCTATTATCTCTGCAGTTCTACCTTAAAATTACTGAAGACTATGCATGTTTTTATTGATTCCTTTTCTCTTTTATTTCTTTTCTCTTCTCTTTTGCTGTGTTTTCTTGCTGCAACTCCCTTCCTCCTAGTTTTTGTCATGTTTTGTCTTCATAATTACAAAGATGTACTCAACTAATCTTTAACTGTGTTACTACTTAATTGTATGCATGGAATTTAACAAAAATTCTTGGTTGGTCTAATGAAAGAGAACTTAATTTATGGTATATTAAAATTTATTTCTTCCATCTTTTATTGGATTCTGTCCATTAACATCTCACAGATATGTGGTAGGCTTTCAGAAAGTTTTGTTATATAAATGCATATAATAATAGCATCTTTTAAATTTTCATGTGATAAAATGTTCCACAGTTTTGTCATGTACAGTATGCTTCAGATTGTCTATGTTAATGAAAGAGACAGGGTGAACAAATCATAAAAATAAAAGTGGATACTCCAACATATTTTGTGTTTTGCTATCACAGCACATCACAGATTAAACACACAATGCTATTTACTGTATTTATTTTACAAAGTCATGTGTAATGTTCAGTTGCTTTTGAGAAACATATAGTTGTCTGAGATTTGTGGGTCTTGCAGACTATACATTGTAACATCCCAGAAGACAGTATTCTTGGTGTGGACTTGTGGCAGTCCATATTTTTCTGGTTAGTAAGGGAAAACCTGGCTTAGTAATCTTAGGAGTTACTTTCAGGTTGGGGCTTCATATTAAGAAAGCAGAAAAACAAGGTACATTGTTAAACTGCAGACCAATTAATTGGCTATGTAGCGTGCCTACATTAAGCTTGGTTCTGATGGTGTATGGGGTTTCTGTGTAGTAGTAGTCTGAAGTGTTGTGTTGTGGTCATGCTTGCAGCGGTTGTGGGCAGAGGTGGAGGACAAAAACAAAAAACTGGCCCAGCTAACAAAGGAGAGAGAGACACTGTCAAATGAGATGGAGAAACAAGTTCAAGTGAGTCCTTTTCTATTTTTATATGTTTATATACATATATCACAATTATAAACCTACTCAACAATTTAAACTCAGTGCTGATCTTTATGTTACTCATATAATGCTCATGTTACAGAAAGCACTAATGTGAAATATGCTAAAGGGTAGTGCATCCTCATGTCCCTTTGTGACTTCTACTGATGGGGCAGATATCTCAGCAGAAATCTTGTTCTAGCTAACTCGCGCTAAGCATGAACCCCCGCATTGTTGTTTGGACCCTGTAATAAATATATTTGTTGCTTCAGCGCTGTTTGACACAGAAGACATTTTCTCATGAACACCCATTAAGGAGACATCTTAAAGTATTAAGTCAAGTGACTGGTCATGTCATTGGGCCATCACACCGCTTCGGAAGCTCAGTTAAATCCAGTTTTAATTACCGGACTGTAATGAGTACTTCTGACAAGGGGAGGCAGAGTAGGTTTTTAGGTGGAATAAAAAGCTATTTCTCTCCAAACTGTGTCCATAACATTACACTGATGTAGTATGGACTGTTCTTCGAACTCTGCAAAGTATGCTACGTCATGTATATAATACTGTAACCATGGTCACAAACCTGGTCAATAAAAGCCATGTGGTGTCACAGCCACTATATATATCTCACTTCACCTTATTTTTTAAAGAATTAGGCAGGAAAATATTCAGTTTTATAACAACATGAAGTGTTTTGTGCAGGTTTGTTGCCAAGATAAATTCTCCTAAAAATGTAACTTTGGTGAATTATTTTTTGTGTGCATAATTCTGAGGTATTGGGTGCATTTTAATGGAAATGCCTGTGCCAATTTGTGCTGTTCCTTTTGTTCTAGACCCTTTTTACAAGTCTAAAGGAGAAGGAAATATGTCTACAAGAGTTTGAAAAGAAAACTGCAACATGTGAACATGAATTAGAAGCTCGTGACAACCGCATCAAGGAATTAGAAGAAGATTTGAGTCACTTGAGAAAGGAGTTGCACACTTTACAGGTAGTGAGATATGAAGTGGAAGGAAAGCATGGTACAGTAGAAATATCAAAAGATGTTTCTGACGTAAAGGAAAACAAGAATGGTTCCTTGCCTGATGAATTAGTGACACAGCTAGAAGAAAAGAATCGAGAAATTGAGAGACTGAATGGAGAGTTGCGAAAACGTACCAATAACCTTCAAGAACTGGTCAACAAAGAGCTCTGGGACAAAAACCGTGAGATTGAAAAACTGCAGGACCGCCTTAAGAGTGCATGTGAGAGAAAGGAATTAGAGATCATGTCCTTGCAGCAGCAGGTTTGTGCCCGTGATTTCCAACTAAAAATGTTACAGGAAAAAGTGGTAGAACTAGGAAAACATGCCAACATCCTCCCAACATCTCTTTTGGTCAGAGAACTTCAACAGCTGCCGGTCACCTTTAATCAACATGTGCATTTTCAACACACTTCTTTGTCCAGTGGAGAAACTTTGAAAAATGAGACTGGTGATGTTTCTAGAGGGGAGTTTGGAACTGCATCTGTGCCATCAGTCACCTGTACTGCTAAGGATGATGTTACATATCTTCATGATCAGCTTCAGGCGAGTGTTGAAGAAAAGAAATATCTGTGTTCCAAAGTGGAGGAGTTACGCGAGAAGCTGCGTAATACACCTGAACGGGATAATGACAGCCGTACTCTGAGGTCTGAGTGTGCCAGGCTAAGGGATGAATTAGACAGAGCAAATGTGTGGCGAAAGGAAGCTGGAGAAGCCTGTGCATTGTTAACAAAGAGACTAGAAGAGTTGGCACGATTCCTTAGTTCACTTCTGAAACATCCAGAACGATTAGGTAGTTTGAGGGCAAAACATCGCCAGCTGCTTGAACAAGCCGTTGAACGAAGCATGGAGTTGTCTCGATCTCTGTCTGTATCACTGTGTACTAATAAGCACGATCTTCCTAATGGCTCATTGCCTCCTCTGATGGATTCTTTTTCCAGTCTTCTAATGTCTACAAGTGATATAAATCTCAGTATAATAGATCTTTTAGGAGAAGATGGTGGTGAAATAAGCAGCTGTGATCCTGTTCAACAGGAGAATTTTAAATCTGGCATGTCACTCTCTGAGACTACCTTGACTCCTAACAACCAGTGCTGTAGAAGTAGTGGCAGTAACAGTGAAATTGCTCAAATGCAAAGGATGAAGGGTTCAACTGCAGCAGAAGAAAACTGTGTATCAGGAGATAAAATTGTTGCAGAACAGATCCAGGTGATTGCTCAGCTACGGTCACAGATTGAAACTCTAACACACGAAATAAAGCAGAGAGATATTGAGTTTGTGAGATTGCAGAAGGATGAATTAAATATGTATACTAGAGGTGATGCTGCTGTGGTGCTGTCTGGACCGAGAACTGGAGCTTCTAGTGCCAGTAAGCATTCTAATGCAAGCTCAGGATCTGTATGGAAATCTAGGACTGAAACTGAAAGACTTGTGGATATCGAAGAAACAAAGTCTTTGTCTTCGATGACATTTTACAACAGCCACCATCTGAGTAGTAACATTGATGAGCAGTGGAGCAATGAATCTCATTTTGTATTGCCTACTGTTTGTCACAATTCGGTGCCAGGCGAGACAAGAGCTTCGTTGGAGACAGTATCAGGTTACCATCAGGAGAAGTGTACAGAACTTGTAAAGTCAGTGCGATCACCAGTAAAGAGTACTACTGCAGCCAGTGAACGTGTAGGTATGGATGCTGGGAGGTCTGTATTGAAGAAGCAAGATCATTTGAACATTGCGAAGTCACCAGTTAAGTATAGAATGTGCCGTAGTGCGAGTGCCAGTGCAGTCGCATTGAGTCATCTGCAGTTGCCTGTTTATCATCATGAGGTTGCCACAGGAAGTTTGTCTGAGTCAGAGGCCTGGTCAGAGCCAGACCGAAATGTGTCACTTGCGAGGATTGGGCTGAATGAGGAATCTTCCAAGGTGGTACTATCCCCTGGAACTGGTATCAGTGGCTGCACTGCAGTTGGTAGTACCAGACCTCGTAATGGCAGGATCATCCAGGAGGAACCTGACACATCTGAGTCATCTGAGGAAACAGCTCATGAAACCAGTAGAATTCAAGGTATGGGCATTAATTTTGACAAAGTTAAGTCTACTGCTGCATAAATGAGAAATTTTATTTTGGGAGGTATATGTTCACTCATGTGTTGTGATTCTCAAATTACTAGATGAATGTGGTTAAAATCTTGATGTGGAAAAAGTACAGTACAAATTGTAGAGCAAACTCAATATTTATCCTTTAAACCTCTTACTTTGCTTGAAGAGTTAATTTTTTCTTGCATTGCATAAAGTGGAGGAAAAGTATAAGATCTAGTCATCATCTTGTCTCTTTATATCTGTGTGTTCCCCTTTTGTGCTTCATCATAACATTTGAGTGTGCAGATTGTCAGTGCCAAGTCCTCTGCACTTGACAGTCTTTCCAGTGTAGTGTAAAAACTTTAGCTGGTCCACTCAAGTAGAGGGTTCAGAAATTTTCACTAGGGCACAAACCCACTCTCAGCAGCCCTGAATTTAAATATATAATTGTTTCATCTTATGTAGTTAAGAGGGGAAGAAGTGATGCTGGAGAGATGAGAAGACTGCAGAATCAGTTAAGAGCTCTGGAGCAAGTAAACGAAGCACTGAGAGCAGAGTTGACAATTTTGCACCAATTGGCTCCACCACCACCCCCAGCAGTGATGAACAACATACAGTCTGCTCACAACATGAACATTGCCACTAGCATCACAAGTGAAGAGAAACTGGACAAATCTACGAGCGTAGAGGTACGAAATGAAACTAAGAATAGTAGTAGATGGAGAGGTGAAGTGCCTTCTGCAGACTAGCAAGTAGAAGAAATATGTTTATCGTGATACTGTCTGTGAATTGCAGGGCATATGCTCCATGGTTGAGGGAAATACTGCAGATCTGTAAACCATGAAAAATGTGTGATCTTTTTGAGGTCTGAAATTCATGTGAATAATACTAAACATTTTACAGTCTGTTCTCTACATGATAATTTGTGTTCATTCTTCTTCAAATTTTCACTTTCATACTGTATTACTTGTAGTCAGTTTTAAAAATATCAAAAATTTTCTGCTTACTTTTTTCATTTGCATATAAATGCTTGTATTTGGTATCTTTCTTTTTTATTCTTCCACTTGCTGCATGTACAGTTCATTATAAGTCTCAGTTCAGCCGCTTCCAGTCCACTGGCCACTGTCGTCACTTTTATAGTTTAATTTTATATATTATTGAATAACTATTTTTACATTCATACAGCAATCCGAAGTCAAAGGAAGCAGTAATGTCTCTTCGGTTACCATCCCTATACAATTACTAGACCAAATCCGTTTCCAGCGGGAGAAACTAGAATCTTCTCTGTACCACAATGACTTAATTAGGCACCAATTAGAAGGCATCATGTCAAGCTTAAGCAGTCAAGGTGATGATAATATGATGAGTCTTTGGCAGAAGATGAAAGACACAGCTGAACAGCTGACAGAAGTTCGGCACCAAAATCAGGAGTTGGAGACACAACTGCGGGAAATGAGGGAGCAGTTGGAGGACAGCAGAGAGAAGGCCAGGCTTGCAAGTACTGCGAATGAGCAACTTGAGGTAGGGTTACAAGATTCTCTTACTTACTTACTCCATGGTGCAGAGTCCTTCTTGAGAAGCTGACTGGTCTGCAGCTAGTCAAGAAACTCACCGCATTTCATGGAACCCGAAGGTTCATTACCGCACTCACAAGCGTCCGCCACCTGTCTCTATCCTGGGCCAGCCCAATCCAGTCCATATACCCACATCCCACTTCCTGGAGATCCATCCTAA
>Ga0123355_10018129_pt1 | contig 11151 bp, 2 predicted proteins | sample TergutEmb28metaG_3_FD_89872 | JGI IMG/M metagenome (GOLD analysis project Ga0123355, IMG submission 89872) | Embiratermes neotenicus P1 segment gut microbial communities from Petit-Saut dam, French Guiana - Emb289 P1 | ecosystem: Host-associated > Arthropoda: Insects > Digestive system > Gut ...
AAAAACACCTCCCCCCCCCCCCCCCCCCCCCCCGATACACAATTAAACCACTTTTGTGAAAATTCATTCAGTGAAGTTTCAGAGAGGACTCTTCATCGTAACATTCTCTAAAACTGTGATCTGAAAAACTCACTGTGAAGATAGCCATGATGGCTCCAAGTATGAAGCCTGCTAAAACATCCCACCAGTGATGTCTGTGATCTGTGATACGAGTGAATGAGCACAGCATGGCCCACATGAGACACAAACACTGCAACCATGGCACCAACAGGAAGGTGGTGTTGCTGGGGATCCTGCTCTGTATGAACCACTGCCAACAATGTGAAATTCCAGCCATTAATCCATTCAGTGCTGAGATTTTCTTCAGAAATTGTCATGGTAAGTTACAAATTCACTTTGATTTGTGGGGTGGTTAGCTGAAAGTATCAAGAGATAGCCATATGGGTTTCTCTTCACATATTCCATACTCACATAGATGACAAGAACAAGTTGCAGAGTGATACACTGTATCTTGTTCATAACAGTATAGTGTGGGAAGTTTTAAAAGGCATGTGCTCCACAGCAATGCACTGGAGTTTGAAAGGTATTAATTTATTTCTGCAGTAGTAGGCCTACAAAGTTAAGAAATATAAACTGTAAGTAAACACTACTGTCCACAGACCAGGAGATGTTCCCTGCTAGGAATGCAACAGATGTGCATGTGCAAGATTTTGTGGTGAATGGCAAGTTGCTACCACCTATCCTGAAAGTATTTGCACAGTGCACTCACTTCCTTTCAGTACTCAAAATTCTTGATATTTTCAGTCTGTGTGTACTACTATAACAGTCTATCACTTTTATCAATACCAGTCCAGCACTTCCTAGCACTGCGCCACATATGCTTATCAGCTGTAGGGTACTAATTCTAAGGCAAATAAATGAAAGTTGAGAAATTCTGAAAGTTCATTGTCTCTGAAGAGACAATTTCCTGTTTAAAGATCTCAGAATATACAGCTTGCAGGCATTATCAAAACATTTAATAAAATTCTGAGACTTACCATCATGAAGATTGCTGTGTAGGCTGACAATGATGCATGTCCAGAAGGAAATGACTTAACTGAATCTCTGACCAACCACTCACTTACATCTGTATTGGTACATTTGTAGTCACTTGGAATGTAATTGGAACTGAAGATTAAAATAACACATTGCAGATTTGTAGGTGTAGTCATTGAAATGCAGTTCATAATGAAATTAATCATAAAAGAAATTGATGTGTACAGAATTGTTCACAAAATCTGAGTGATAGCGAAAATCGGTAGGAAAGCATCATTCCAGTCACTGAGGGGAACAAACAATTGAATGTATTAACATATGCAGATGACATTGTATTAATTGGAAAAAATGAAACAGAAATAAGGAAAATTTTGTAGAAATGGAAAACATTGCCAGAAAGTTTGGACTACAGATAAATCAAGAAAAGACAAAATGTATGATAGTGGAAAGGGAAAACAGTTTAAAAAAAAATAAAATAGGACATTTGAAAATAAAAATTTACAAACTTGAAAGAGTGGAAAGTTTTAAGTATTTAGGAGTTATACTTAATGAAGATAAGAATAATCAAATAGACTTGCAAGAAAGAATGAAAAATGCTAACAAAACATATTTTATGCTACAAAAATTTTTTAAAAATAAAAACATATCAAAGAAACTAAAATTAAGACTAAAGAACACAATAATAGACAAAACGTTAACATATGCATCAGAAACTTGGAAACTGACATAGAGAGATAGAGAGCAATTGAACATTTTTGAAAGGAAAGTGTATACAAGAATTTTAGGCCCAGTATGTGACGATGAAAAAGAAAATTGGAGGATATTAACCAATAAAGAAATTTATGTAAGTGTTAAAAACCCTACTATAAGAGAGACAATAAAGTTAAATATATTACATTGGTTTGGGTATGTACAGAGAATGGAAGAAAATAGAATTCCCAAAAGGGTATTACATATGAATTTGGGAACAACAAGATTGAGAGGTAGACCAAGAAACAGATGGCAACATGAGGTGAGAGAGGATGGAAGAGCAGTTGGTCGAGAACGGTGGCAGGAAAAAGTACATAACAGAGAGGAATGAAAGAAGCTCCTGAGAACAGCAAGGAATCATCACATTCTGCACATGCCAATGGAATGAATAAATGTGAGTCCTGCAACACTTAAAAGGTCCAGGCTTCGTGAAGCTTATGTTGAGAAGGAAAAACATGAAATGGAAATAAAAGATGATGAATTTTAAAGATAATACCGTATTCATATTTCCTTGTAGTATTTAAAACAGAACATAACACCACTACACACCACAAAAAAGGTATGCAATAACAATATTGATGCACATAACTGGCAACCTAAGTCCCATCACTTGCAGTCCTTTTTACTGTAATGGAAGGTATACTGTAACTCCTTTTATGTAGAGTTTCTTCCAAGATCAGTACATCTAGAATCTAGGTTATAACACATTGTTATTCCTTACAATGACTCATCTAATTGTGAATTGATAGAATGCTTGAGTTTGTTGCTACCTCTAAAAGACCAGCAGAAACTTGTGCTTCATTTTCATATTTTTTTGCAAGTACTCTAAGACTTTAACAGAGTTCATACTTGTCAATTCTAAAACGACCTGATGATGGTAAGATTACTTGGGTACTAGACTTTGTTAGTATTCTAAATACTGCACTACACAGGGAACACAGTTCAGAAACCAAGTAATCCTTGCAGTAGGTCAGGGAACTACAAAACATAAAAGTTGTTTCAACTGGTGTATGATAATGTGTTAAACCTGTATTAGAACACTACTACCCTTAAGAGTCACTCTAAAGTAATAATAAAGAATTTATTTACCTATATTAAAGCTTAATTATGATCCTTGATATAATAATTTCCTACTTACATTGGTGTACAGTTTGTAACCAAGTCAGGACGACAGGTGTCAAGAAAATGTGGTCTGGGCTCACCCACCAGTGACTTGGCAACTTCTGTCACCAACAGAAGCATAACAAAGCCAACAAAGAATTCCCAGTACCAGTAAAGTGCTTGTCTTGCTCCATTCAAACTACGGTGCTTGGCAGACTTGCTGACATCATACTCATCATTTGCATAACAGCAAGATTCAATCACCCATAACTGCCAAGCCAAAACAGATGAACTTCAATAAAATCTTTTCATTAATCTCAATTGACCATAATGGTACTTTATACCTGTGTTTTAGTATTACACAATTTTCTGATTCGCATTATATGTTAATGTATATTAGGGTCACAAGCAGATAAAATGTACAATTCATAAGCCAGTGAGGCACCAAATGAAGAAAGTGATATCAGTGTGTAATAGGAGCATAGAAATGCTACAGTGACAGGATTTGAAGGTAACATTAATATTAGTATGTGTATTACCAGTACTGCCACCAAACACAACAAACTTTTAAAGAATTCATCAGTGAATGTTTTGGTCTTACTTGCCTTCATCAGGCAATATAATGGTTTAAAAAAAAAAATGTATGTGCATGGGAATGTTTAAAAATTTGCAAAATTTTATAAATTTTTATAAACTTTTCTCAAACTGATGTAGCATGAAAGTGTATATATCTAATACTTCTCATATATACATTTGTTTGTTAAAAAGTCTTTCATGGGAGTCTTAAATTCTTCAAATTGTGTTAATTCTTTCTAGTTTGGTTGGCTTGAATATCTAAATTGAAGGTAACATCTTGGCATCCTTGTAAATAAAGTTCTTGTTAGGATGCAATGGTATGTATATATAGTAACATTATGATATTTATTCATTAGTGTCAATTCCCTTTTACTGATCTCTGAATGACATTTATTTTCTGTTGAACACGTTATATTTCATGCAATGATAGGAAAAATCTGTTTTCCTGTGTCAGACCTGAAGTGTTAACAGCTGAAGTTGAAGATTTATGTCTTCTGGTATGTGGTGTTATGTAGCCTGGTAGATGTATACAGACATTTCTGAGGAACCTGCTGCCCAAGTGTCAGGGTAAGCAAGTAAGCCATATGGAAAGGATAAGTCAGTGATACAGAATAAGAAAGACAAGTGTTTGGTCTAAGACAGAACTAGTGCTCAAGATCATCAGGGAGGCAACAGAGATTGAGCTCGAATGCATGAACCTGTACTAGAAGGGTTTCTTCTGCCTAAGCAAGCCACAGAAACCTGTCATCTACTCTCTGAAGGAGCATGTGGAGCCTCCTAGTATGAACAGACTGTGAATTAGGGTCACTAAAACTGGCCCTTACCAGGATTCTTTAAAATATTTTTTTTCAAATCCTTGGGCATGGTATTTTTCTTCTCAGGTCCTTTTCCTTTTACCTTACTTTCTCTTCCACCTCTATTTTTCCTCCACTCCTTCCATTATGAGCAGCTCCTCGGTCTACACAAATATTATTTGCTGTAGTTTTTTTTTGTTCATCCTAACCTTTACTTCTAGTATTTGTGCTTGCTTTTATTGTATTTACCCTCTTTTGCAATCATATTTTCATTCTTCATACTATTTCCACTTGCTGCTTTTAAAATCATACTTTTTTAATTGATTTTTCATATATTCCTTGTCTTTCCTCTTCTTCACAATTGACTCACATGATATTCAGTTTGAATATCTTACCATGTCAAGTGTTTCTGGGATGTCACTCCCGTGTTTTGATTCATGTTCCATATATTGTCCATTTACTCTTAAGCGCTGTAGTTGTAATATACAGCACTGTTATGCCACATACAGTTACTGACAGCACATCAGTTAACAGTAAACGCAGGAAACTGCCATGAATGTGTCTGCTGGTAAAATGACTATTTGCAGTTGATACAAAAGAAATATTTTAAAGAGTGACAGGTAAAAGGTGAACATAAGGTTGCTTCTCTACTTTTAAGCATCACACCATGCAGACATGCAGTGGAGCGAAGGAATATTTCCACACATTCTTAGTCTTCACAATGAATGTGAGTTGTCAGCTTCATGTTTCATGTGCTTTATCCTGGGTTAGAGCCCTAGTTACCTATTACATAGGAGGCTAGGTGGGCCCAATAGCCATTCAGGATACTTTGGAGTAGACAAAACTCTCTTGCTCCTGTCTAAAATCCAACCCCTATTCTTGAATAGTCCAGCCCATAGGCTAGTCACAATAAGTTGTGGCTCCTTATTGCTGTCATGGTCACTTCAACTATTGCATTCCCTCATTATTAGATACTGGTTCAAGAGGAACAAAATTATGTCATTTTTTAGTATCTGTTATTGTTACTATATGACACTGTGAATAAATTTAAACATTAATATAGTAATTTTATTAATGACAAAACTGATCACAGTATTTATGTTAATTACATATGAGTTATCTAGCCTGTAGCCTATCACTACACTGATTGAGCAGTCCTGCCTCTTGAAAATAAAATAAATAGGTAAATGATAGCAACAGGCAGTAAGAGAATGGAAGAATTAGAAGGTGGGGGTGTTGAGGTGTTCAGTTGCTATTAGGTGGTGAAAGTACTAGAAAATTCTAAGGTACATGTGATTTCTGTATCATGAAATCTTTTAATACTCAATTTCAGCTTACCCCAAGTAAAGGAACCAGTAACGTAAAACTGAGTAATACTGTGCCATTAATGGTGTCACCTCTGAATTTGTACGAAATCTTGGGATCATCACAGTAGAAACCAGTCTGTATGGTTGGGATGAGACCATACTCTATCATGATAATGCCTGCTGAAACTGTAAAAGAAAATATTGCTACTATTATACACTGCCAATAACCATCAGTGAAACAATAATGCTACAGAACAGGAAAACCCAAATACTGAAGTAATCCATAAAATAAAGACAAAAATCTACAAAATATCCATTTTTAATTCAGTATGAATCTAAATTATGTTTCTGTGTGAAGAAGTAATTAATGTGTGATAGAGGAGAGAAATATTTTTATCTTTTTTACCAAAGGAGAAAAAAGAACTTAGTTAGGAAAGTTCACAGATATGAATTCCCCTGATCAGTAAGGAGGTTAGCAATTAACAGGAAATGCTGGTAAGATTTGGCACATTATCTTTTCAAATTTAGTTTATATGTTCTGTTTTTCTTGTATTAATCTTCTATGGCAATGGTTCTCAAACACTGTGGCTTAAATCACATTTGTCTTGCAACACCAATAGTACCACTACTCCACACACCACTTAAAGCATCAAGTTCTTTTGGTTAATTTTGGAGTTCAAGGACCATCCAAGAGCTCTTGTGACTGTGGTATGAGAATCCCTGCTGTACATCATATAGCTTACACATAAAAAGTGCAGAATATGTAAATGTACACAACTGACAAGAAACGCAACTTTGATAGATGATGGACCCATCCTCTCAGTAATTTAGGATGTCCCATGATGACTATGGCTGTAATGGTGACACCTAAAAATTACAATAAACATACGGCCCCAAACAGGGACTTGACGCCAAAACAGAAGGACCAACCGACAGTTTCAAAGTGAGCTGGATTTAGCTATGGGATGTTCAAAGATGAGAAGAGTTCTTCCTATCACACTCAACTGAGTAGGTGCCTCCCCACTCCTTCATCTGAGCATGGAAACTGATCCAGTTTCTGAAACGTCGTGTATTTTTAGAATGCCAGATAATGGGTGAATTCCAGAAAACAAATGATCCTAAGTGTAATAAACCTTCTTCAGCATCATTTAGAACTGTATACAGTAGGTACTGTGTCTACTACACACTCTAGGTGTTAGTAGTACACCTTTCTTTAGATCATATATCTTTCATTTTCTGTCTACTCTCACGTGTTAGTTAATGGGTGAATAATGGGTGATAATGGGTGAATTCCAGAAAACAAATGATCCTAAGTGTAATAAACCTTCTTCAGCATCATTTAGAACTGTATACAGTACGTACTGTGTCTACTACACACTCTAGGTGTTAGTAGTACACCTTTCTTTAGATCATATATCTTTCATTTTCTGTCTACTCTCACGTGTTAGTTATTCTTGACTCTGGATAAGAATGCAAGTTATTTTTTCACCCTAATCACACTTTTTATTTAACCACGAGAGATGTATTGGTGAACCTTCGTTGTATCCATTTATTCACAAAATTGTGAAAAACAACTATTAGCTTCGTTATGTCTGCTCGTCCGCATGGAACAAGTCGGCTTTCACTTCGGATATTCATGAAATTTGATATATGAAGAATTTTAGTAAATTTGTCGAGAAAATTTAAGTTTCATTAAATCTGATAAGAATAACGGGTACTTGTACATGAAGACGTACGTACATTTATGATATCTTGCTCAAGTCTTCATAGCATAGAAATGTTTTACCATTTTACCAAAACAAAAGTTGTAGAGAAAAAAAAACACATTTATGGTCAATAACTCCCCCCCCCCGAAAATCATGCCGTTTGTGCGATAATGTGGAAAAATATGGTACAGCCATACAGGCCACAGACGACAATACAATAGGGCGCATGCGCATTGCATTCTGGACAACTAAAGCTACAGACACACGCTCAGAATATGTAATGCTTATTGCCTTTTCACGGCAACAATGATTACGTAAACGTGACCCAGTGTTGCGTTTACATTGCCTGTGTTGTGTTAGTTTGCTGTAGCCTTCCTAGTCTGTTACCTGTTACGATGCTTACGTCATGTGTGTTTTTCTTGTATTATTTATATATTTTATAGGTTATTTGTTGCCTCTTGTAGTCCTCTTTGCTGATATGACTAATATACGTGCTAGGTAGTAATTTATTCTTATGATTATGTTCACCATTAGGCTGTTGAGTCAGCAAGTAAGCAAAAGAAAATACGAATTATAATAGTTTCTGTACACCGGCGGAAAGTTTTAAATCACAGCCGACGGCATAAATTCTTTCCGGAACTTGGTGTCTTTAGCTGCTTACGACTGGAGTATGCAGAAGTGAATTCATAGCACTGTTACTATCTGAGATTATACAGTATTCCTTGATGTGGCGCTGTATCGTTGAGTGAGTGTCTCCAGACGCTCCCCAAGAAACATATTGACCTTCAAAGAATGAAACCAATGCCATCCGTAGCCACTCAGCCAATGACATAGTCACATCCCAGAAGACTTACATCGCACTAAAAGCAATGTTAGGAAAGTGAATTACGTCCGTTAAGAGAAGATTTTTTTGTGGTCTATTTTAAGGCGGTGCTTTTTAAGTCACCTCTCAGGACAAGAAAACCGTAACAAATTCAATATAAAATAACTCCCCACATTAGGGAATACCAAACCAACACACCAAACTAACAAATTTACATGCAATTTCATAACGTCAAGTAAGAAGGCAGAAAACACTGATTTCACACAACATTGACAAATGTTTCGTTGTGAATTCTGACGACAGTAAAACGTCAAAAAACGTGTAACATTTTTATAGCGTTAGTGACACGCAAGTTAAATATTACTCATAATTTAAAGCAAGGAAACATTACACTGCCTGCTTCACATAATTCAACTCAGCAAGTGGCAGTTACAGTAAGAACATAAATCGATCGTGTATCTAGGTCCGTAGCCAGACCCTGAGGACAGTGCGTGCATCGGCTTCCAGTGCGGGTGGATATACATACATACGTATGTAATGCGCTATAACACATATACTGTGTATATATTATATATGCACGAGCGTAAAAGTGCCCTTGTCGGAGACACAAAATCAGCACTTTGATCGCGTAAGGTGCGCTACAACACTGCACGGAACATCTTTCAATTACGAGTATATACATTTCTGAAAATGAGTTGTTCCCAACCACGGCGGTTCAACGGAGGCAGCAGGTGGATTAGGTCCGGTGTCGCACGTTTCTAGCGGGCTAATTACCGTCTTTGTCTTTGATATTCTGCAAATTCCCAGTGGGTGCATCCAGTGCAGTGCAAGCACTTGCACCCCCTTGCTACGGGCCTGCGTGTAACGCTAACACCGGCATCAACAGAGTGGCGGAAGGTCAACAAGGCAAAAGCGCAACATGTGTCGTCAAGGACAGCATTGTGGAGACATTTCTGGAAGACCAGGACATGCGGTTATGAACAGCAGGTCACCCCCACCACAGCTGTACCTTGCCAATATTTAACTGCCGAGTATTTAATCGGAAGCAATTTTAATACACAACATTTCTCCTTCAATTTACGTTGTTCTTACCGAAGATTACGGCCGACACTTAACTGATACACGCAGTGCCACTAACATAATGTGTTGTTTTCCAAAATGATCTCCTGTTTTTGGACTTCATCCGTTGCTGACTTATAACTGTAACCCAGCATTTTTGATGCCGGCTGTGCTTCCGAAACGTTGTGTTTTAAGTATATGTCAACAATGGATAAAGTCCAAAAATAAGAAATGGTTTCGGAACAAATACACCATCTTCAAAACCACACAGAACGGAATGTTGTGTTTCATTTTTAAGAAATGTTGAGCGTTCTCACGGTTAGGAAATGTAGGATGGTGACTTTCTTCAGCTGGTTATTTTGTTTACAGCATGTAACTTTCATTCACACTATAGTGCATTGCTTTAATGTTCTTACAGCTTCGTTAAATTGTTCACAAATAAATTATTTACTAGTAGACGAGTGAATAATTAAGTAAATGAGTAAGCAGTCAAACAAGTAAGAAGTTAATACAGAAGGTACATTAGTTATCTAATGTTTCCTAAGATGTATGGCCTCAAGTATATGTATATGTATATGTATATGTTCAAGCTGATCAGAAATTTATTATTAAGTTGAATGTTTCTGCTTTTTATAAAGCACATTACACACTCTTACACAAGGGGACAAAAAGACAAGGTACATTGACAACTGAAAGTGTTTTGCGAAGTAAGGATATAGATGAAACTGGGCAATCATCGCTCATTGCATGCACAACTTAGGGTCCTACCACAGAGTTTGTGTAACCAGCCACCTGGATACACTTCCCTACTGCTGTGATGTTCTCTGTCGTAGACTCGAATTCAAGACACATTTCATTTGTGCCTAAACCTATAGGCTAACACAGGGGAGTAATTAAAATAGGTCAGTCTACTGTCTTCCAAATTTTCCTATCTTTTCCTTTACCACTTAACGACTAACAGTAAATACTGAAGTACTACTATTACTTTGAAATTTCTTTTTCCGTGATCTGCTGACTTTAAAAATTGTTCGCGTGAATCAGCTGTATAAGTCATTAACAAGATATGCTTTCGTACTCATGACAGTTTTCTGAGTTTCTACACAACGTAGGATGGTCAACTTCATAAGCTGTCGTATTCATTACAATTTTCTGGGTTGCTACATCACATAGGGCGGTCAACTTGAGATATGTGTTACCACGGCTCTGCTAATTCTGTAAGGCGTGCTATTTCTGCAGGGATATATAGCTGTTAATGACTTTACGACTACCAGGTGAGTTGGAATAGCGAGCAGCTGAACTTGTATGCTTGACAGTCATGTCAGAAAGTGTAACTTTCCAGCCTTGAAAATAAGTAATTTCCTCCCTATTTATGCAAACGTAGCGATAATGCTCGCCGTCATGAAATGACGCAGTTCCGGAGGAAAATCCCAAAACCTGTTAAGTTATGGACCTAAATGTTGTTGTAGTTCAGGAATTTCTAACCTATCGTCTGCCATTTTCACTAAGTCTACAGGAACACGAAACAAAGTGAAAGCACTGGACGTAAGTGAAGTGCAAACAAGGTGTGCCGTTAAAATAACAATTTAACTATACAAAACAATGTACTGCATGTTGTGGTTCATCAGAACCATCATTGGGTACATTTATTACAAACGTTTAAAAAACATAAGTACATTTGCAAAATGCGAAATCTTCGTTACTGAGATCTAATTTATGATTACTTATTAAAATAATAAATACATGTCATGTTTATAGGCTAATAAAAATTCACGGTTCTGATGAACCGAAACAGTCAGCACATTGTTCTATAGCTTTTTTTTCAATGCATTTTTATTAGATTAGCAATCAGAATTTTACATATCCTATAAGCTAATATGCTGACAGAAGGAGTGCACTGCAGTCCTCCGAGTGACATGATGAGGCCGCGTCCAACGACGGAACCTCGACTTCCTCATAACAGGTCCATGGGCCGGGTCCGCTTCAGTCGTCTTGGCTGCCCG
>Ga0123355_10018130_pt1 | contig 11150 bp, 9 predicted proteins | sample TergutEmb28metaG_3_FD_89872 | JGI IMG/M metagenome (GOLD analysis project Ga0123355, IMG submission 89872) | Embiratermes neotenicus P1 segment gut microbial communities from Petit-Saut dam, French Guiana - Emb289 P1 | ecosystem: Host-associated > Arthropoda: Insects > Digestive system > Gut ...
AGCAATGGCAAACTACCCCCAAGAACTTCCCCAGGATGCAGTGTGCCAGAGCCATACCGGTCACATGACTGGGCTCTGGTTCCTGCCAAGCCCGGCCTTCAAGGCTGAATACTAATGAATGAAGTTTCCTATGGTGTTGCATGTTTCCTCCTTGTCACTGACCCTCTGATCAGCTCCATCTTCTGATGTTTTTCATCATGCTTAGTTTTGACACATTGTTGTGTCACATTCCACAGCTCATATAATTTTCCTGAAATATCAAGAGCTGCTCCTACAATATCAAGGGTAGAGACATGTACAGTCACTAATAATCCAATGACATGCCATGGAAGACAGTCTTACTAAAAAAACATAAACAGTTAAACTCATTTATTCTAGCATATGATATTCCAGAAATCCTGATAACCTCATACTTGACAAAAGCAGTCTCCAGACCAGAACTTTTGCTTTTTACCAGAAGAAAGCTTCATGAAACAAGCAGATCTCAGAAACATGTTTAAAAACACCCCAACCAGTGTCAAACTCCTAACTCCTTTTCTTGTACACCATAAACTTCTTCAGCTATGTAGCCTCAAGGAAATACAGATGTCTCTGATGATCCTAAACCAGAAGCTGAAGGACATATCCACATGGAACACTCTCTGATTAGTTGTACTGTCCAAGTATAGGAGCAGTAACAAAAAACTAACTGTATGGACTGTCTGGTCCCATTGGTGTTGGATTAAAGGAATTCTAGTGTAGTTGCTCAGCTAACCAAGCAATCCCCACCTTATATGTTTATTACCATGTTCGTAAGAGCCCCTTACGAGATCTATATCCAGTGCCAGATGAAATTACTTCACATCTTCACTACCTACATCCTTATGTCCCATTTAATATTATCATCCCATTTACACCTAGATCCTCTGAGCAGTTTTTCTTTTCAGGTCTTCCAATTGGAAATTTGTGTTTCTTGCTTGTCAACATATGCTGCCCATCTCTTCCAACTTGATTTTATAATCCTAATACCTGATAAATTCTAGCAGATGAATTTCTGGTTGGTACCAAAAACAAAGATTCTGTGACAAAACTTGATTTAATATAATATTAAACAGCGTATATCAGCACAATCACTTTTTTACTCAAGGTAATTATAAGGCTACATGTTTCGACTATAGACTAGTCATCCTCAGGCCTATTTTGTGAATTGTGTAACAAGACGCTACGCACACTTTGGGATCCCATTGTGTTTACATCCATGGAATACATCAAATTAAATCGTTTGTCTCTAAGGGCGTGACATGCAAATTGTGTTTACAAGAGTGGGATACATGCCAGAATTAGCAATATGTAGTAATAACAGATGGTGGTCACATAGCTACTTGAATAATAAATAATTCAAAATGCAAACCTACTACCTATCACATTCATCATTTTCACATAATTTCAGTATACTGTTTTACAAACTACTAGGTTAGTCTTGGCTAGATATCAGTGCAGATTCTGTAAAAGGTTTGATATTACAAATAAACTAACTACAAAGTTGTTTGATGGAAGTTTGTAATCTGAGACTTCCCTGCCAATGACCACATCCTGATGGTTTGCTTATGTAGTGGCTATCTGGTATTGTACTAACATTTACTGTCAAATTCTTGGGGTTTACAAAATTTCCCCTGGCATTTAAAAAAATACACTGGCAGTCAAAAATCCATGTAAAATTATAAGTAATTTTGGGAACTGAATCTGTACACTCCCTAGTTCTACAATGTTGTTTAAGGTCTTAGAATAACTGCCTCAATGCCAGTCCCATTTTCTTGAATTTTGGTTTGTGTAGCAGAGGGCTATACTGTCAATGTTTTAGTGAACACTACTCCCATTGGGCTGAACCAGACACTTACCCCTTCTCCCTCTGCCATGGGTCCAAAGGACTGCCTCCCTATACAAACTGAGCAATTTATCACCCTACTCATTTCTTCCCTGAATATGGAGGCAGCAAGAAACGCCGAAATGTCAGAAATATAAACCATCATCATATGATGTAAACATCCAAAACAAAAGTTCAGCATGAAAAAATAAATCACCATAAGCTCTTAAAATTAGTCATTTTATTTCTAGATTCTGAGTGGAAATAGGAAAAGAAATTTAAAACAGTGGATTGAAGAATCAAGAATTTTGTATTCTCTGATCCAGGATTCAGCTCAAGAAACTTAAGAAATATGATAACAGCATGTGGAAAAGCTGCAGAGACAAGGTCTCTGGTATCTCATACTGAAGTGTCAAGTTTTCCAACCCCCTCTTTCTTTGATTTTTCCTTTTGCCACCATGGATGGGCAAGGTCATATTTTTGTCGTCTTATCTTAGTTTCCAGATTTTTGGAGACTATTACAGCAAACTCTGTTAAGATGAGCTAACTGCTATTCTCTGCAGTCCACATACTTCTGCAGAGATTATATTTCTTTTCATGTCTGTATATTTCATTCATAAACCCGAACAACCTTCGCTTCTGTCCATTCCAGCAACACAGAAGGCAAATTTGGACGCTGATATCTAATTTCCCGCATAACACAGGTAAAACCTAACAGCAAAATGAGACAACCCCTGATGCCCTGGTTCAAGCCTCTTAGAAGGAAACCTGCACCTCAGGGGTGAAACAAACAGCAGCTAAGTAAAATCATGGTTAGGTTGGTGCACTAATTAACTTAACTAACATAAGGAATGTTTCAATGTGCCAAGGTCTGCATTGTAGATGTTACGGCCAATACAACCACCCAGCAGCTCACGCGTGAAGTATCCATGACGACAGGGTGAAAAGAATACTTCTGGGGCAACTGTGACTATGCAAGATTTCAGGTTACTGCCTGCATGTAGTTAAGGTTTTCACCATCCTGGAATGTTACACAGCATAAGTTGGTAGTGGTAATTCCGTACCAAAATTTCGGGGCGTCCCATCAGTCCCTACTTCAAGGGTCAACAAGTCCAGTGATCATAAGACCAATAGGCTACTCTGAAATGTAAGTAACAAACTACCAACCCACACCACATGACATCCCAGGAAAGTGAAGGCCTCAACTGTGACTAATTATAGATAAATGGTACAGAAGAAGTTGGAGAAACTGCATCACCATCAGACCAGAAGTAACATGCTTGTAGCAAATATGAAACTCAGTTTCCATTGGATTGTTATTAAGCCAAGTACTTTGGATTACTGCCTTCTTTTGTTAATGACCACAATACCGTAAGTGAAATAAATCTTTTGCAATTTCCAGAACAATGTTTCACATAATGACAAAAACGTAAACTCATGCTTGCATTAAACACAACCACGCACACACACGCTTCTTTTTAAGACACAAAACAAATCAGTAATGGCACACAATAACTTGTCTGGCCAAGAAATATGCTCCATAAAAAACTGCAACAAATAGGTTCTCAAGCTATATGATAACATATACCATCACACACAATCACAAAACCCTGCTCAAATTAATTGCAAAAAATACATCTCACTAAATTAAATTACTTACTTTCAATGGCAGCTTGAAACAAAAAGAAAACAAACCATCGGTTTCAACGCACAAAGAGAAAAAAGCAGAAAATATATTTCCACATGTCAAAACAGTTCAACTCAGGGTCTATATTAATTTATAACAAAAATAAAGCACAGCAAAGGTTATAACAAAAGTTCAAAAGCTACTGATTGGATCTGAGAGTGTTCCAGCCATTCACACTTAAAGACTGTGAATGCAGGCATGTGTAAATTTGGGTTTACAGGTTGGCTGAGTCCCCTGACAATTTTACATTTCACTATTTCACAATGGGACATTGTTTGTGTCTGTGTGTACACATACATACGTATGTTTTGTGTGTGTGTGTGTGTGTGTGTAGGAGGGGGTTGTGGTGCACAGCATCTAAGGCCAGTTGCACCTGTATCTTTGAGCACAAAACCATTTCTGAAAGAGGAATGAACTGACAATTCAATTAACTGAAATAAGCAATATGATTAGAAGATGAAAAATAAAACAGAGAATGAATGGTGAGTTTCATATCAAATAATTATTTAAAAAATCTATGTAACAGATAAGCTTTGTAGAAAACACTCAAAGAATCCCCTTAATTCTGATTTTAGCTGATGCAAAAATATCAGCACAACCTTAACCTACTGTCATAAAATCAAAAGAATAAAAGTGGGTGCACCCCAAAAGCATCCTGTACCATGACAATGGTAATCAAATTCAAGTTACTGAAGAAGTATGCCTTGAAACTTATGAACATAATTTGACAATTAGGAACGATGTTAACTACATGATCACAATTTCCTATAACACTAAGTTTTAACATGGTGACTACTATCATGATTTTGCACAAGTTTTAATACAAAGTGACTCAGGTTTTTAAAATTTAGTACTAATATAGACCCTGACTTAACCTTTTTACTTACAGGGTAGGTAAAATTGAAGAAGTGAGATAAAATTAAAATTATAATAATACTAATAGAAAGTCTGTCTAAACAAAGCAGATGCAGTGGGTAAAAGCAGCAAACGGTGCGGAACTGCAGAAGTAAGATTAAAGCATTTCAAAACATACACTTAATTGTACATATAAAATCACATGACAGCACTTGCAAATAACTTTATTTTTTGCTCTTTAATCCTCTTGGGGATTGTAGTCTTTAGACAACTATATTGAAAACGGAGAATTACATTCAACAAAAAGGCCTAAGATATCCAACACATTATAGTCAACAAAAGATTACACGTGGACAAAATAATATTATCTCAAACACGTAAAACCAGAAGATGTGCTGCTACAGTACTAGGCTTTCAGTTTGTAAAGTAAAAACAGAATTTTTTATGACCAATATACATTCTCCTTTACAAAATATAGATTCCTTTAACAAGTCTGATTAGTGCAAATGTAGCCCTACATCAGCACTGCTGACAGATGGAATTCACAATAACATACTATATGCAGAAAACAGTGAATGTATGTGTATATATAACAAATTAATGGGAAAGTTTGGAATGTTAAAGAGTCCCATACTGTCAATAATAATCTCAAATTTCTCCACATAAACTCTGCACATGTTTCTTTCAAATTCCAGTCTTACTTCACTAAGACTGGTAACCCTTATGCTCAACAAAAGTGTTACAACACATTTCTACTGATCATGTATGTCTTTGAAAGCTTTAATCTCATTCCACTTACAAGGATCAATAATTACAAAAAGATTACATTAGTCTTACCGTAAATTCACCCGTTACTGCATCAAACCCAACATGAACTGTATGTTCAAAATTAGTTGGGTATGAAATATTAGGTTTCTCGTTGTCCTTCCCTTTTTGTTTCATCTTGCCCTTCAGTGTCTTCTTCTTGCGATCATCTGCATCAGGTTCTTTGGGAAGAGGACGCATATCAACTGGAAGATTTGGGGTAGAATCGCCCCTGTAAGGGAAAGGTGTTCGTGAGTCACACAATTCCAATTCACAGCCTAATACTCCAGATTTCTACAACCGAATTATGGATCATGTATTCTAATATACAATCACCTGTTACTAGTCAAGCGCACAGGAGGTGCTGGTGGCTTATCTTCATCGTCTGACATGATGACACGAGGCTGCTACCAAAAAATTAGCACTCTGGAAACTTCAAACGAAGCACCTAACAAAATAAGATGATATTAAGACATCATGAAATACTATCGGGTTATGTGCGAAAACAGTTTTTTTTTTATTACAGGACCAGTCAACCAAACGTATTTCAATACTGGGTTGAAGGTGTGAGCCAAAAGACAAAAAAGCACGGCGAGATTAGGTCTCAGCCGTATTTGGAAAGTCAGTAATGCTTACCTTACCACCGTCTTTCCCCTAAGGTCTCACTTTCAACCACATTGGTACATACTAAGGATCTGACACCATACGCTATTTACTAATGGAAGCCATTACTAATAGCAATATTTGTGATCAACGTAAACTTTTTGATAAGCCTTTTATCACCGCCATGAACCAACCCCCATCGAATCATAGAGAAATTACCACGGAGTAGGTTTTCGAGATAGACATATTGACTGTAACCTGCTCCAACATGTCCATCTCTTTGAAATCACACGTATCGGTCAGGGAGGGGATATAGGTTAGTTCACACCGCTGATTGTCTCAAGTATGTGATGAGAGCGACGAAGGCAGTGTGATATATTCTAAAAAGTTTCGTCTTTTTTATGTAATTTATCATAAACATAAAGACAGCATGAAGAAAAAGGTGAGCAGTGTGTGTCAGTAATATGTTGATTATGCTGCTTTTACATGTGTAGACTGGCAGTTTCCACCCATCTGTTCTGAATTTCCTGGTGACATACATGACAGCTCATGCAACACTCTCCAGCTTTACTTTGTATGTTCCTTGGTACGCAGGAAGTTCCTCTATTTAGTACAGGACACCACATACTAAACGATGAAGTCCTTGTATAGGTGTGTAGGGGGAGATGTATAGTTTCATTGGGCGTTAGATGCAGGTGAGTGGTCAGCCTCACGATGTAGCCGTTTTATTCCAGAGAAAAAGCACTTAGTACCCATTGAATAGGCGGCTGGGTGGGCCGCAGAGCCCATTTGGACGTTTTGGAGAATAGAAAATCTTTTTCCTATGCCGGGATTTAAACACCAGATCTCCGGACCTTAGTGTAGTCACTGCACCGACTGCCCTAACTCGGCACCCCACCATTAATAGTTCCCAACTATCGAGTCCCGTGGAGTGCATTTCCTAAGAAGCCAATAGTCACTTGGATGGTAGAGAAATCCTTGCTGTTTGTGATATCTGAAGGTTCATTGCTGTGTTCACGGGAAGCTGCCACTAACTAATATCCTGAACCAAATCAGTCCAGTTCACACATTTCCATCCTGCTGTAGTCAGTGGAAGTGACAGTACATAAAATATCTAATATATAATTTGCAATTTCCCATCCATTATTATTCTAATGTATCAGTCTGTTCAATGGAAACCCGAAATTACTAACATACCTTGTTATTTACTGATTAGCTGTATGTGTCAAATGTGTTCAGGTTCTCTTAATGGGGAAGAGTGGATCTGGCAAGACATCAATGCGGTCAATAATCTTCGCAAATTACATTGCCAGGGATACACGTCGTTTAGGAGCCACAAGTAAGTTCTCTGACATTCATTCCCATATTGTAGTTGTGGTGCTGATTGTAAAGACAAACAGATGTCCATATGTACAAGTTTCTTATGATTACAGGTGGTATTTGAAGTGCAGTCACTCTTTTTAATGACATACAGAAGTGATGTTTCAAAAGAATGCTGTATATCCATTGCTGTAGTCATGACAAATTATCCCAGAATATGCCCTTGTCATTGTTATCATGCAATACTACATATTAACCTTGAACTTTGTAAGAACAAGGTCTAATTTGTGTTTCACTTTTACAGTTGATGTGGAACATTCTCATGTAAGGTTTTTAGGAAACTTGGTTCTGAATCTTTGGGATTGTGGTGGGTAAGTAAACATGAAACTTAATTCAATATTAACACTAAAACTGACTCTAGAGTAATTTTGAAGACATTAAAATGGTAATTTACAGATGCTGTTTAGTGAATACATATCACATGGTCGATGTTATGAGTAGCAGGGTGCTCCTGTCCATATATTTTTAAACTGCATTGTACACCACAATTGAGAGAGAGAGAGAAGGAAAGGAAAGGATTATATATCTGGTGTGTGGAAATATTTTGTGGCATAAACAGTTTAAGGTAGTTTGCTAACTAGAATACACATGTACCACAACACAAATTCAGTATTTGTGGTAAATGTGAAGCCCTCAAAAGCTGGCTGTACAGAGACTGAATAGTAAAATAATCATAAGGTGCATTTGATGCATACTTCTTTGATTCGTCACTAATGCAGTGTTAGAATGTAAATAATTTTGAATATGAGGAGAGTGTGAAATATAATTTGCAGGTGGGACAAATATCGGAATTTATTTCCCTTGTGTTACCGCTTTATCTGACTGTGTTCAGTAGCACTTGAAAGTATAAAGTCTTGTGTCTCATATTTTGAATAAGAATACAGTCTAAAGAAGTTGCTGTAATATGCAAATGTTACTGAGTTTCTTAGGTGAGCTGGTATAGTTCAGTTGGTATAGCGACTTGCTATAGGCTGGATGGTCCTGGGAACGAATCCCGGTCGAGGCGAGATTTTCTGCACCCATCCAGACCAGCCCTGGGGCCCACCCAGCCTCCTATACAAAGGGTACTGGGCCATCCCTGAGGGTAAAGTGGCTGGGGCATGGCATTAACCACCCACCTCCCATCTAGTGCTGAGGTTAAAGATAGAGTAGAACTATACTTCTGCTTCTCCTCTGTGCCTTCGTGGCAGGTTATAGGGTGAACGTTATTGAAGTTTCAAATGTCAAAAGACACCAAATTGCACAGAATCCACTTATCAGATTTTACACAGGTGGTGAAACATATAATTCAAAATAATTTGGCAACTGGTAGCTCATTTCCCATGACAGTGTGACCAGTTTCCATGAATTCTTAGTTTTCAGGTTGAAATTTTCCATACCCATTCTGAGAATTCATGGTATTCCTCTGTTTAAAATATATTGCACATGACATTCCATTCATGTTACTTTGTTAACAGTCAGGAAGCTTTCATGGAAAACTATTTTGCTAGTCAGCGAGACAATATCTTCCGCAATGTGGAGGTCCTCATCTACGTTTTTGATGTTGAGAGTAGAGAACTTGATAAAGATATGCATTACTATCAGAGTTGTTTGGAAGCCATCTTGCAGAATTCACCTGAAGCTAGAATTTTCTGCTTGGTTCACAAAATGGATCTGGTTCAAGAAGATCAGCGAGATTTGGTAAGTGAAGCTGTAATTGGAATGAGTAGTGAAAGTTATGATGTGAAATTTGAGGTTTTCATGGTGGTGACTGTGAATATGACAGTCTTTTTATGTGACACCGTGTAGGCTGATGTAGGTGTACTGGCATTTGAAAGTAAACTGCTGCCCTTATTATCAAGTATGGAGGCAGCAATTTATTCTGAAACATGCCTCCTTTTTTATCAGACTGCTCGGTATCACATCGAAGAAAATAATAATGTTCAGTGGAAGTTACACTTAAATAACATGGAATTGTGTTAATTCTTAATGACTTTCCCTTCTAGATATTTCGAGAGCGGGAGGAAGACTTGAAAAGATTGTCAAAACCTTTAGAGTGTACTTGTTTTCGAACTTCGATCTGGGATGAAACATTGTACAGAGTAAGAATCAGTTGTTCCTTACTACTATATGCAACTACACATATCACAGTCCCATAACCTTAGGATAAAAGACAAGACTTCGTGAAGTGGACCTTACAACTATATGCAACTACACAAATCATAGTCCCATAACCTGGGGATAAAAGACAAGGCCTAGTAAAGTGGAAAACAAATCTTTCACTTTCATTGGTAAACATTTGATGCATGATTCCTTGCTTGTAATTCTTGTTTCTGTACTCTTTGTATCATAATTTCTACATAATGCAGTTGCTGGTTTCGCTGAATGTGGCTTGCCACAGAGGTTCTCTCGTGGTCAGATTGTTCAAGTGCAGTGGATCCAAACTGTTACAGCTAGCAGGACTGGCCAAAGGAGAAGATAAAATCTGCCAACCCTCTGACAGAGATAGATTTTAGTTTTTGACACTGATTTACCAACACCCAAGTTTACGCACTTAAACGTTTTATCTGAAGTGAAGTTTCGTACTGTTAAATTCTCACTTATTTATCTCCACAAAGCCTGAGACAATTCCCTTCACCCTCAATGCAAAAGAAAAATATGTTTATATAATGTCCACCACAGCAATGTTGCAAATCTTTTTGAACAAATGAAAGGATCTGTTTAAATTTATTTTTCTGACTTTCTACACCCAAATTATTATCCTACAGTCTGCCTCGTATTATGTTTCTTGTCTTCCACAGTTGATTTTATTTATAATGCTATTTTGACAGGCCTGGTCTTCTATTGTGTATAAGCTAATTCCAAATGTGAAGGAATTGGAACAAAGCCTGAATCAGTTTGCTAATATCATTGATGGAGATGAAGTACTGTTGTTTGAGCGGGCAACATTTCTAGTCATTTCCCACTGTCAGCGACGTCCACATAGGGATGTACATAGGTTTGAAAAGGTGTCTAACATCATTAAGCAATTCAAACTAAGTTGCAGGTATGTAGTTACATCATATGTAATTTATATACACTTGGAAAAGAATGAGGTTCTTTATGTGACTAACCAGAATCATAGTGTCAGGAGTCTGTGTTAACATTTATCACAAGAAGCATTTGAAGAAGCTGATCGAACAAGTGCAGTAAGTTTGGAAGAGTGATTGCTGTGGGTAATTGCAGAAAGTAGGGATACTGATCTGGTACAGATCAAGTCTGATACAGTTACTGGATTATAACTCTCAGATGTGAATACAGTAATTCCTTTCTTATGGTGATCACTGGTTACAGTTCCCATCCTGCATAGCCTACAATAATATCTGTAACAATGATGTATAAATGTTATCTAAATAAAATATTACTTCCTTAAAATTACAGCATTCCTTGTCTGTTATAGTTGTTTTTAACAATCTTGTTGTTGTGGCACCACACTTTATAGCAATGTATAAGCTTAAAAATTTCAATGACAATTTTGGACTCTGTTCATGCCACACAAAGTGCACCAAAATATATGGGTTCAAACTTGAATTAGAGGTATCAGACATTTATTCTGCTTCCGAAGGATGAAATTCTGTAGTTGAGTGAAGTAATTTTCAATCACCTAGGTCATTCTGATTGGCTAGTTTTTTCTGGACTAGAATCAGTCCTTTGCAGTGAACTTATATATGGACACACTTATCTGTGATGAAGAGCTAACTGTAAATACTAGAGCAGTACACAAGTTCAAGTCTTTGAGTGTTCATTTCATTTGAAAACTTTCAACTGTGACATAGAGTGAGAAAATATACAAGTGCTTTCAATTTTCCCTTCAGAATCTGGCTAAGAAAATTTAAAAACAAAAAAAAAAAAAAAAAAAAAAAAAAAAAGGAGAAAAAAAAAAGAAAAAAAAAAAACCTAAAAAAAAAAAAAAAAAAAAATTTTAAATAAAAAAAATATTAAATATTTTTATTTTTAAAT
>Ga0123355_10018131_pt1 | contig 11150 bp, 9 predicted proteins | sample TergutEmb28metaG_3_FD_89872 | JGI IMG/M metagenome (GOLD analysis project Ga0123355, IMG submission 89872) | Embiratermes neotenicus P1 segment gut microbial communities from Petit-Saut dam, French Guiana - Emb289 P1 | ecosystem: Host-associated > Arthropoda: Insects > Digestive system > Gut ...
AAGTAACAGTTCAGGTGACACCACATGCATAGACATAACATCCAGGATCAGTGTGGTTAAGTATTTTCAGCACAGCACTGGCATCAAATCTGTCACTAAAACTATATCAACAAGACACCAATCAAAAATATAATTGTATAGATGCAACTTACAATTTTACTCATAGCCTTAGTGCAGTTTGAACAGTACCATGCAGAACGTGGATCATTCATATCTGCCTCAGCCACAGGTGGATCATGACATTCTTGATGATACAAGGAGTGGCATTCAATACATTCCACCAACTGATTGCGGGCAACAACGTCCATACCCCTGTGCAAACAAATGAGGTTTCCATTTATAATGAAAATTCAATGAAATCCCATGTAACATTCATCTGGGAGGCAGCAACATCTTTAAATCCTTGCTGTGAAATGTGAAGTTTCCTCATTAAAGTAAAAGGTAAAGATCACCCTGCAACCCACCATGAATGCGCACATGAGTAGTAGAAGTATAGCTCTTCTTTTTCTTTAACATGAGCACTGGATGAGGCAGATGGTTAATACCATGCCTTGGTCACTTTATTCCTGGGAATGACCTGGTACACTATATATAGGGGTCCCCAAGGCTTATCTGGATGGGTGGTGAAAATCTTGCCCCCAGTGGGATTCAATCCCTGGACCTTCCGGCCCATAGTCAGTTGCTATACCAACTACACTACCCCAGTCAATAAGGTTCACTTATAAGGCAAGAAATATTAAAGAGTGTATACATGATCTTTAGCTTCCTTATATAACAAAATGTATCTGGTTTGACCAAAGCAGTTAATATAAATTTAAAGAACATACGTTTCTGGAATACTGTGAATCCTCATACTAAGTTATTCACCTGAACTGATTACATGACCAGGAAGTTGGTACAGGTGTGTGGTAAATGCCAACAGTACCACCAGAGGCCCAAAATTCCTATGTGGATATACTGATTCAGATTGGTATGATAACAATATTTTGAAGAAGATTCAATTCTTCTGTGATGTGATGCTGTGTTGTTGGGTGTAGAGTTCTTGATGTTTCAATGGACTGTAATGCCTTAAAAATGTCCAGAACTATACATGCAATGATGCAATGTCACATCCCAGAAGAACTGGATGTTTAGCAACACTTCTGTAGGAACCCTATGGGAACATACCACATGTCAGTCCAGTAGGCTAGTGCAGTGGTGCACATGGGAACTCACTGTGTGCTTGACTAATGCTGTTGAACAACCAACTGTGGGTTTTTATGTTTTTACAGTGGCATAGTACAGGATTGCAGTCTTCTGGGATGTGATATTATCTTGCTGTGTAGTCATAAGCAATACAGTGTCACATCCAGGAACACTGGAATCCTCACACTATGGAGTATTATTCAGATGTGGCCTTATGGATTGAGTTAACATGCTTTGCACATACATGCCAAGATTTCAGCGGAAACTGCAGCATCCATATTCAAGGCACCGTGTTCCTCTAAGAGTTAATATCCGCCAACAAGAGTATATAGCATCCTAACCCTAAAAACCACAATATGAAAACACACTGCACCGAAAACATAAAATCTTATGTAGTCATCATGTTCCCCACAAATACGAATAAGATGTATTGTGAAGACAGGTTAACATCTGGAATGTGATTCTATAAATCACAAGGTTAAATAAAGTCTTTGCCACACTTTGCTATACTGCTGTTAAACATGCTGGATGTTGAGGAACACCCCTTTCAGCAGCTACTGTAATAGTGCGGCCAGTCAAGTGGCTTTATGTGAGACCAGAAGTTTTCACAGGTTGAGTCTTCTAGAATGTGACGCAATGTACTGTGGCAGAAATTTACCAACATTACAGAGGAACACGCTACCTCCATCTTCTACCCTGAACACACAAGCAGTACATTTCTCTGAAACTCTGGTAAACTTCTACCAGAATACAAGGTATGATCAATAAGAGGCCGGACTGTTGTAATAAAAGCTGTATGTTAATAGGCACAACTTATTCAAGCTTGTCGCCTTCAAAGTAGTTTCCTTCACTAGCAACACACCGCTCCCAACATTTCTGCCAACTTTGGAATGCTTTCTGGAACGCTTCTTTCTGAATGGCAAACAACTTCTTCATTGAATTTTTCTGGATCTCGTCAAATATGTCGAAACAGCGTCCTTTCAAGGTAGACTTCAACTTAGGAAACAGAAAGAAGTCCGCTGGAGCCAAATCTGGAGAGTAGGGTGGCTGGGGTACAACGGTCGTTTCGTTTTTTGCCAGAAAATTGTGCACAAGGAATGACGAGTGAGCTGGTGCATTGTTGTGGTGCAACACCCAACTCTGGTTCATCCACAACTGAGGCCTCTTCTGGTGTACGGCTTCCCTCAAATGCTTCAGAACTGCTACGTAAAACTCCTTGTTTACTGTCTGACCATGCGGAACGAATTCGTACGGGATTATATCTTGCCAGTCAAAGAAAACCACCAACATCACCTTCATGTTGGATCGACTCATTCAAGCTTTCTTCGGTCGGGGCGATCCTTGCCCCACCCATTGTGACGACTGTGCCTTGGTTTCGACGTCATAGCCATAAACCCAGGTTTCGTTGCCTGTTACAATGGTTTTCAAGAAGTTTTCATCGACATTGATACAGTCAAGCAGTTCTTGACTGATGTTAACACAGTTTGCTTTCTGGTCCTCGGCCAACACACAGGGCATGAATTTTGCGGCAACGCGATGCAAGTTGAGTTTTTCTGTCAGAATTGCTTGGCATGATCCAAAGCTGATGCCTACATCTTCAGCAATCTTTCTGATAGTTAAACGGTGATTTTGGAGATCAAATCACGAACTGCATCGATGTGAACGTCGTCTGTTGACGTGGAAGGTCGTCCACTTCAGGGATCTTCATCAATCGACGTTCTTCCTGTTTTGAAACGATTGTACCACTCAAAACACTGCATTCAGCTCATACATTCATCTCCAAAGGCTTGTTGAAGCATTTTCCACGTTTCAGTAGCAGTTTTCCCGAGTTTGAAGCAAAATTTCACACGCACACATTGTTCTTCCAAGTCCCTCATTTCACTACCTAAAAAAATCGCAAGCCGGTCACTGCACTTGTTCACTTCAGTGGCTGTAGCTCACTTACTGGCAGTGATAGAGTGATGTGGCAAGAAGCGTTTTGTTACCAACAGTTGCCGTTACTCAGCGCCACTAGCCGCAGTGCGTTTCATTCACTGGTTTAGGCGCAGCGTGCTCAATTCGGTCTTTTAACGATCATACCTTGTACATGGTATCATATGTCAGAGAACAGACACTTCACAGTGGTTTTACTTTTAACATTTTTAATACAAGAATGCACATTCCTCAGACTCACCGTCACAGTGTAAATACCTGATTGCCAGATGACAGGCCACTGTCTGTACTGACAGCGGGGTCTAATGAAGCCACAAATGGAGGAATGAACCACTCTGTATGATAGGCAGTGGAAGTATGGGCACAGAGGAAAACTTGGATTCTTGCAAATTTCAGTTCTATCATCCAGCAGAAACAGCCATGAGTTATAATGTGTTACTGGTCTGTGGCTTGCAACTAATTACATAGTAGGAAAAATTCCATAATAATTATGGGTAATTATGGGAAATACTTGCAATGGCTGGATATGTGTTCAAAATACAGCAACTACACAAGAACTTACAACAGAATACTTTTTCTGTAACACCAATATATGATGCTTGATATTAAAATTTTGTCTTACCTGCAAACAACGCAAGTCAAATCCTCTTCCAGAATTTCAAGAGGTATACCATCATCATCATCCTCATCCTGCTGATGGCTGTCATCTTTAAGCGGTTCTGTGTCATGTATACTCCCCAGTGTAATGGTGTGAGGTGATGGAGATGAACTGCCACTCAGCAGAGTTTTGGAATGTCCAGGTTTAGGAATATTGTTATTTTTTGACCGTTTGCTACTACTTGCTTCACGGTTTGACTCTGAACCTTCTTCTACACTCATCTAAAATGGGTAATAATACCAGAACACATTTTTGTCCAAATTATATATAGTACACAGACATCAAGATTTTTAGTTATCCTACTTTACCACAAAACTGCACTGCTGGTTAGCACATTTTGATATAAGAAATGTTACACTGAGTTGTAATCCTAAAATACTTGTACATAAGTTTGATTTTTACCTTGTCAAAGTTCACCTTCTCAATTTCCTTAAAGAATTCATCTTTTCTTACACTTAAACTTGATGGCTTTGAGCTTTCTCTCTTGCTTAATGTCTCCTGTAATTAAATACAATTTAATTTTTATAATTAGGTTGTAAGAAACACAATTCTGTAAGATCTGACAATGGTACTTCCAATTTATGCAATCTTGCATCTGGCATACAGTCAAATCACATAAATCAAAACAAATATGCTTATAATCAACAATTATCATTTCCTTATTCTCAAATATTAAGAATTTATATCCTCTCCCTTTTGCATACTTATGTTAACAACACACAAATAACAAAAACTAACACTCGCCAAATGCATGGTGTTGAATGGATGGGTCAGTTATAGGATAAATTAGTCTTTATAGTTGTGTCTGGTGGATAGTAAAAATAACACTGCATTGATAAACTGGTCACTGAATTGTAGGGAATACAGTTGAGGAGACTGAACCTTTGCAGGATCATTATAAGATGTTGTAGAAGGAGGTAGAAGGAAGGGAGATTTATTTTGCAATTTGTCACAAAAATTAGCAATATTGCATTGTGCATATATAGTTGTAAATTTGACAGTAAAATATCAATAGCTCATTAGTGACTGTACTTGCTTAAAGTTACAGAAAAAGCTGTCTTTAGTTACTTCACAGTTTTAGATTTGTCTTTCAACAGTCAATAATAGCAAGCCAAATTTTATTTAACCCTCCTTGACACTTTTCACTCTGCCAAGTATTACAGTCATTATTTTCAGTTTCTTGCAAACCTCCTTCAGTTCCTGTTATGCTGCTTTGCAAAATGTTCTCCATCAGTTCACAAACTGTTATTTCTTCATTGTTCTCTTCACCACCACCACCACCACCACCACCACCACCACCACCACCACCACTTTTAAGAAAGCTAAACTCTTTACATTCATTCATTCATTTTGTAGTTTTTCTCATGACAGGCCCATAGCCTCTTCCAAAGTGAGTTCTCCAGAGTGCAATCTAGTACTTCATCTTTCAATTTCCAATATCCTCTCTTTTCCTTAATTTCATCCAGTAGCCACTTACATCTTCCTCATCTACCCATTACTCCTATCCTTCCCTCTGTCTTTCCTTCAATAACATGTTTAGAGAGCAGTTCCTACACCAAATGTGACCAATCCAGTTAGCCTTCCTTCCACTTATTTGCATGTAGGGTATTCCTCTCCCTGTGTGGTGATGGGGTCAGAGAATAGCCCATGAAGATTGTAAAAGATGACTCAAATGGGTACCCAGTGCCTGGGGTATAGCTAGGCCACCCACCCCCAGGGTTATAAATATGGTGGACTGGCCCTCCATGTTGGGGGTTGGGCGACAGGCTGACAACCTGTCACCATAAAAATGCTAACGTTTAGGAAACCTAAATTGTGGCCTTGGAACAGACTGAGTGGAATCGACCTAGGCAGCAGAAAAAGACAGATGAGGATAGTGGCTTGGAATGTACATATATTGTATGAAGCAGGAGCAATGAATGAACTGGTAAAAGAAATGGATAAATATAAAATAGATATATGTGCTCTGCAAGAAATTAGATGGCCAGAGAAAGGAAATGTGATAAAAAGAATTACATGATTTTATATTGTGGACATAAACGTGACAAACATAAATCTGGAACAGGAGTTTATATTAGTAAACATATTATGAATAATTTATTATATTTTGAACCTATTAATTAAAGGATGTGTAAAGGTAGGATTAAAATTAAACATCACAATTTGACATTGATATCAACACACGCCCCAACTTAAGAAAAAGATGAAGTGGCCAAAAAAGAAGTTTATGCTCTTTTAGAAAAAATATGTGATGCAGTTCCCAATTACAACAGGAAAACAATACTGGCAGACTTCAACACTAAAGTTGGAAAAAAGTCCTATTTATATCCAGCCTTCACAATGATACAAATGATCATGGAAAAAACGAAAGGTAAATTTTTCACTGGCAAGAGATTTAGCTGTGGTGGCAACATGGTATCAACATTAGAACATTCACCAGATCACCTGGAGATCGACTGACAACAAAATATGTAACCAGAGAGATTACATATTGGTTGATAGGAGACACTGCATGAATGTTTGTGATGTGAGAAGCATGAGAGGTGCTGAAATAAAATCAGACCATTTTTAGTGATGGCCAAAATTAGATTGAAAATTAACAGATGTGGAAGACTAGGAAAAGTGAGAAAAAGAAATGTGATATTGGTACACTAAGTAAGAAAGACAAGCAAACTATAAAAGTACATCATCTACTGATTGATTTTCAAGCATCATATGACACTGCAAGGAAAAAGGAAATATGGAGTGAAATGCATAAACTAGGTTTTCCCCCAAAAAATCATTAGATTGGGCAGAATTTCAAATAGTGAAATATATGCTAAGGTTAAAATTGGTAAACATTTATCCTGTGAATTTAAAGTTAACAAAGGACCGACACAAGGAGATGCAATTGATCCTTTGTTATTTAATGTAGTGTTGGAAACTGCAATTACAATATTTACAGCAGAAAAACAAAGAACCTTATTTGACAAATATAGTCAAATTATGGCATATGCTGATGGTGTGGTTATTAAGGGAAGAAGATTATAAGATGTTAAAGATGTACTTTCATCACTGGTCACACAACAAATAAGATGGGATTAGAAATAAATAAATACATATATATATATATAGTTTATGATGGTATCAGGAAAGCCTTCCAAAGAAAATGAATACGTAAAACTTGGTACATATAATTTTGAAATAGGGACAGACTACACATATCTTGGTATAATTCTGACAAATAAAAACAAATTCAGATCAGTGACTGAAAAAAAATTACAAATGTAAATAGAGCATATTATGCACTACTACCTCTACTAAACAGCCAATCTGTAATCAGAGTAGAAAACATAAAAAAAATCTATAAGACATTAATAAGACCAGTGGCAATATACAGAGCAGAAGCTTGGACAAAAAATAGATATTACTAAACTGCTGGTTGCTTTTGAGGTAAAGTTTCAAGAAGAATGCTGGGGGTAATAAAAGTAAATCAAAATTGGAGAAAGCGAAAGAATAAAGAATTGATGCATCTGTTTGTAGATTTATACTTTCATTGGTAAGAATCAGCCAGTTGAGTTCAATTGGTCATATTAACAGAATGGATAGTGAATGAAAGTAAATCAAGTATTTAACAACAAATGTCAGGGAAGTCGACTAAGAGGATGACCAAATGACAGATGGTGGAACTGTGTACAGATATTTATAAATGCAAAATTAAAAACTGGAAAGAGAGGTCAAGAAACAAAGCTGAATAGTAGTAGTAGTAGTAGTAGTGTGAATACTGTTTGAATAACAGCAGCATTCTATGGTAGAGACTAATTTTACATTAACACCAATAATTTCCAGCATATTACTGTGACAATGCTGGTAAGATGCTGGTAAACTGACCTCCACAACATATCCCATGTATGTGAAGCCACCACTTCTTCCACTGTGTCACTGAAGTGTGCAAGCAAGCATGCACCAGCACGTGCACGCGCGCGCTCTCTCTCTCTCTCTCTCTCTCTCACACACACACCAAAAGAGTTCCAATGCCCTGTAACCACTCATATTTGTGTACAAGAACAGGAACATCTTGCCATTTACATAATGTTCTACCACACACAACCACATACACATTTATGTCACCATATAATTATGCAATTAAGCCTAATCTTTAACACTGCATATACAGATTTCACTTTCTTACATGAATTCACCTTTTTAAGGAAAATATTAGCCAATGTCTTATTACCACCATGACGCTGCTTGATTGCTTCATCAAGCATTGCTCGTAACTGATCTTCAGAGTCCTTTGATTTGGAATGCATCAGCCTCAGAGCACGAGCGAATGTTGGGTCCAAGTCAATGGAAGCCATTGTGATGGTTCCTCAAATGAAGAATAAATAAAGGATAATACAACAGTTCAATAGCGTCTGTAATATTATTACTATATTTTTAAGACCAGCACACAAATGTAACACTCTCTGATTCAGAATAGGAGCTTAGCAACACACATAACTACAATTAGAATTAGCATAAATATACGTACATTTGTTAACATACAAGCCAAAGAAATTATTAATATGCATTGTAGTTTTCTTGGTTATGAAATCATGCAGTCCATACATTGTTACCAATGTTTTGAAAAAACACACCACTTCCATCTTCAGGGTAATGTCAAAAAAATGGTTGGCCAATCAGAACTAGGGATAGGGAAGAGAAAACTGGACCCCAAGCTCTGAAAGGGGCAACAACCCATGCACAGCAGGCCTTGTATATGCAAGCATGAAGGAAGAAGTCCTGAAAGGTAAGTAGGGCTAAATAGATTAAGGGGCATTGCTTGCACTTCAAGCAGGTCCCCACCCTTAGCTCTTTTGTTGGATGGTTGGACAACTACAAAACGATCCTTATAAGGCTAACAGGAGAGTGGGGATCCAAGCCAGAAAGACTGGTTGCCTATGTTAGAAAATCCTAGCTAAATGTTTCATATATTAGTTATCTGAGTATGAGCATCATGCAGTGAGGAATTAGGGGGATATGCACACAGAACCTAATCACACACCTGTTGACGCAGGATTTCAGTTTTTCAGAATGCTGATGATGCATATTAATGCCTTTTGAGGAAACTAATTACCAACACAGCATCATATCCCATGATACTTTAATCCAAATCTGTGGTTAATAATTACAAAATCTGAATTGCAAAGAATGTACAGTAAGTGAGCTGTTATCAGCAAACCATGGGAATATATCATGACTTCACCTATTACTTATTAAATTATTGAGTTCCAGGCAACATGTATGATTAAACAGCAATTAAGCACACATTTTGAGAGCAGAAATAGCACACTAGTTGGTATAGTGATTAGGATAGACTGGTCAATCCAGGATTTGAATCCTGGCAGGGACAAATACTGTTCTCTTCTCCAGAAACAACCAGACCAGCTCTGAGGCCCACCCAGCCTCCTATTCCGTGGATATTGTGGTCTCTTCCCCAGGGTAAAGCAGCTGGAACACCAGGCTAACCACCCACCTCCACCTAATGCAGTGGTTAAGAATATGTGCTGCTAAATGTCCATGACCCCTGTTGACCTTTATGATCTACAATGGGACTTCACCTGTAGGCACACATGTCTATAGTCTGTCTACTGTACAGTGAAACACTGAAATAACAAAATCGCTCAAATTGTTTAAATTATAATTAAATCTTTTAGCAACCACATAATTGCCTAAAGGACTAATTTCTTCGTATTTGAATGCACAAGATGCACAAGATTTACCATTTAGCCGGAATTTCAACCAAAACTACATGATTTTAACTGTGGAGTCATCCCGCCACATTATAAATATATTTGTATTCTTGCACTTACCACCCTGAAGATGGCCACACCAGTGGTCGAAACATGTCGGCTGTCACTATATAACAAAATTACATTCATACAACCAAAGTGCCTTTGCAGGTCTTCTTAACAAATTTTATACATCTAATTAATGTACAGAATATGTAACGTATCGGTTCATATTTACCTTAGCTATCCTACCCAATTTTGTCCCTCCCCTCCTCACTTTGTGTTTCTACAACTGGACGTGTACTATGCTTACTTTTAAATAAACATTTTCAAAACAGTATTTTAGGTTATCCTCAGTCTTAATGTACATACACGCTTCGAAACAAAGTTGTCTGTATTGCCCACAGATCATATTGGTGTTGTCGTTCCAGCCCCTCCGAGCATGATCTGTGCCTCCGAGCGACTGGTTATAGCACAGATTAGTTATAGTTAGCCGTGGCCGCAGTCATCAGTTGCACCGAGGTCATAGATGATCTGTGATTGGAAGCATGGATTAGCGTTTGGTGTAGCTACACGTGGTATATACTGTACGCAGTTGTTAGGTTAGAGCGTTTTCAATCAATACCGCAGAGCTGGAATTATCCCTCAGCACAAAGTTGAGTTTAACTTTTGAGAGGGATATGGGTTGTATTCTGTGTGCAACTGGAGTACTTAACAAATGTATATTACCAAGTGGCACACCTTTCCCCAGCCCTCAGTACATGTAGGCCTATACAAGAGAGGAAGCACCAATTGGGATTATTTCCTTCAGAGTGTGAGTGAAAATGGAACAATAATTCAGTGACAAATTGTTACATTGAAAATGTTACCCCATTACATGCCCATAGAACTTCGGGAGGTTGAAGCTCCTAGAATTTTTAGACAGTTGGCACTCGAAGGTGGCAAGGTTATCAGAGGCTGGGTCAAACCCAGGGCCATAGTGCAGCCGGAAGGATTCATTGGGTTACATGAGGTCTGACATTGATAAGTATCCTAAACAAACAGTTGTGCATTTATTTTTTTATTTATTTTAATTTATTTCCATACATCCCATTTAGGTACATGCCATGGAAATGGAAAAAGTCACGTACAATATACATCTTCAAGCAACTTACAATTGGTATAATTAATATAAGTTGAAAAGAATACTTGTCAACTACAGTAATAACTTAGACAAATTAACATTATACACAAGATATTAAAAGATTGCATAAAATAATAAGATAAATAAGTTTAAAAATCATATTCCATATAGTAGGATTTACATGTCCTTGTCCTCATTATATTCCAAGTATTTTTCAATTCAATAAAAAGAATGATGATATAAAAATCTCTTGAGAGATAATTTGAAGTATTTCATATCATTGACCAAAGTTTTTATATGTTGTGGTAAGTAATTAAAAGCTTTAGAACCCAATATATAAGGCCCTTTATAGAATTTGGTTATATTAACAGTTGGTAGATGAAAATTAGTGTTGTTCCTAGTTACGTATTTATGAATTTCCCTGTTTGAGGTGAATAAGTGTTTGTTTTTAACTGTAAATAAAATTAGTGAGAAAATGTATTGAGAATACAACATCATA
>Ga0123355_10018132_pt1 | contig 11150 bp, 9 predicted proteins | sample TergutEmb28metaG_3_FD_89872 | JGI IMG/M metagenome (GOLD analysis project Ga0123355, IMG submission 89872) | Embiratermes neotenicus P1 segment gut microbial communities from Petit-Saut dam, French Guiana - Emb289 P1 | ecosystem: Host-associated > Arthropoda: Insects > Digestive system > Gut ...
ACGTTGAATAGCTGGGAGAAATAGTTCCTCCACCTAGCCACAATACTGTGGGAGTCTGCCACCAAGTCACCTTTCTCATCCTTCACTATATTACATCTAGGCTGGTACCCTTTCTTAAAGTAACTGATGCCCCTATACAAGTCCCTAACGTTTTGGATCTTACTATTAGTTTCAAGTTCCTCAATTTTATCTCTCAAATATGCCTTCCACATTACACACATTACATTTTGCAAATGACCAGAAAATAATTCAAAATGTGGCAGATTAGTTATGGAGAACTGGCTGTATTTAATAAATGAAATGCATACCTCAAGACACCAGCATTCACACGATATTTCCACAGGGATGTAAAATAACAGCTGGTGGTTACCCCTCAGAATAGGTTAACCATTCACATACTGATCAGGACAATAATGGAAATAAGAGACTTCAGCATTCCAAACTGTATGCAACACTATAAGAAGAAATTTAAAATAAAAAACTGTAAAAAGCATACCTATATTCTACAAGACATTGGCAGTTCCAGTATTATAGTATCAGAATTAAAAGCAGGTACCAAACAAGAAAGAGACAGCAAAGAGCAGCTTCTCTGAGTGATTCCTAAAGACTCCAGTATTACTTAAAGAAGCCGCATGCATCCTTCCACAACCATAAGCATTCTCGCAACCATGGCACCAAAGTATTGTAAAACATTCTAAACAAAGGCAAAAAACCACAGAGATTATATGATTGAGGACTTCATGCCCTCCAAAGCATTCTTTGATGAGACACTAATTTACAAGTAACAGCTAAGCTGGCTGGTTGAAGAGAAAACCATGATATTTCCAGCAACAGTTTCCCATGGACAATCAACACAGATTTCACCATTTTAACACTTAATACATTGTCATTTGAAATGAACTTTAAATATAAGTCAACCAGCATTATACACTTCTAAGAGTTTCCCAATTTGAGCACAGGGTAAAAGTTAAGAGAATGGAAATACTGGGATGTTTAATATAGGTCTTGGCAATATGCTGATGTATGATTACCCCTGTAATACATCAGTTGACTTATAACAGCAGATTTTAATGTAAAACTGATGTAGTTTCTACTTCAAATTTTACACGTTTTTTTTTCTGATAATGGCCCAGCCAGACCAAAACATGTAGGAGGAATATTAAAATCACATCTGCTCTCCCCACCACATCATGTTCTCTCTTGGCCTTTACTGATGAAAAAATCATGATCTCAGTCTGCAACTACTGCAAACATTCATAGTAATAACAAGACAGTACACAAAGCATGTTCAGAAAATTACATCCAGCATGTGTTCAGGAATGTCCGATACATTGTTTCATAAAAGACAGAAGGGGAGGAGAGCTACTGGGCTATGCACTGTTACTATTGGCACTAGGTGGATGAAAGGGGTCAACACTACTGCAAAATTTACCTCCATGTGGAAGAAGCCCTTATTATCTGGAAGACAGGGAACCAGGTGGGTTCAGATGTACGTGGATATAGTGGTGAAGAGAAAAACCATACCCCTATTGGAAATTTAACCTGTTACCTGGCCTGTTATTTTACTGACTAAGCTATCCCAGAAACCTTGAAACAGTATCCTTCCTCAGTCACTTGAACACCATGTATTGAAACTAATATGTAAGCTGTTAAATTATGAAGAAGCATAATTTCGATATATCATTTAAGTTACCCAGGGCAGCAGCAATCTTCTGCCATCGTTTGGTCTCTACTGCTTCAGGTGGGTATTCAACCAGAAGTTCCTCTAATCGCCTCTGCTCCTCTGCTGTCCATAGCTTTGATAATAAATAAATACAGCCAATGTTAAAAACAATGTGTATATTATTTTTAAACTATAGCAACCAGCTAACCAACCAACCAAACCCACGGCACACACTCTTCCTTCAGCAGACGATGTTTTTCAACCATTTTAAAAATTTGCAACTTTGGGAAACTCAAAATAAATCCTACTGTCCACAAAATCCAGACAACTAACTTATGCAAATCCCAAGCCTCACTTGTCTAAAATTAAACATATCATCTCATGTACACGTAGGTCTTCCAAATAACCTATTCCTGTGAAGTCCTTCCATTCAAAATTTAATGCATTTCTCATTTAATCCATACATGTTACGTGTCCCAACCATTTCAGTGACTTAAAGGCAAGTCACCTTCAAGAAAAGTGTGAGATGCAGATTAAATCTCTGACAGGTTAAATGTTCCACTTACCAAAAGACAAAATATGTGAACCAGTTTTGGTGATAATATAGCCCTACAATTCCTAGAGTTTCTGCTGCTGATTACATTTTCAAACTGATATAATTTACCTGGCAGAAATTTTAATGTAACAGCTTTTGCATACATCTGCAACATGACATGAAACAAGTTGGTGAGGGTGCAATATACCTAATCCAGTTAAAATCTTCACTACAGTCTATGTAACATTAGTTCTCAATGGTTTTTCTAAATTATTCTAGGCGTGTGCCAAGACAGTACTGCCAGCCTGACATCCCACTCGTAAAATCCTTCTATTTTACATTTATATTACACAAGTTTTACAGCTGAAACACAACATTTTACAGTGTCTAGTTATACTGGTTGTATGAGCTTCAACTAATCAGAGATAATATAAAAGGCAAAGGTGAGGTTATGTTAATAGTGCACTGAAGCACCCTGCTCAAAAATACACAAGTGGGTGTGCAAGCAAAGCTCTACACAGTACAGACCTTGGTTAATTTTATGTTTTTTGCACTGACAACTGTGATATAATTATGCAACATAAACCAATGAAATGCACACTTTTTGTATGGTACGTTTTACATGCACTGGTCTAGCAGTTTACACCAATGCATGTAAAACATACCATACAAAAGCTGCGCACACAGCTGTCTACCTGAGGATGAACCCATGAAGTTAGAAACGTGTAGAAGACGTCAAAAATTGAATTAAAGTATTAATTTGAAAAGTATGCATTTTGTTGCATAACAGACCTTGGTATTAGATGGAGATAAATGGTCAGCTTCGTACTTAAACCACTTATGCTTTACCCAGTGGCCAGAAGGCTGGATAAGCCCTAGAACAAATCTGGACATAACAGCAAGAGGAAACTTCCTCCTGATGGGAACTGAAGCCCACTCACACTGTCCACAATTTGTCACTGATCAAGCTACAGGAGATGGACAAAATAATGAAAACGGCTGTGAAAGATACACATTTCTATAATAATATGGAGTTGGACCACAATTTGCCTGTAATATAGCTTGTATCCTTCTTGGAATAGACTCATATCAGTTCTCAAAAGTCTCTAGTGGAGTACTGAATCATGCTTCATGAAGAACATCTTCTAGTTTTTTCAGAGATGATGGAGGAGGGAATATGCTTCTTACCCTACTCTCTAATACTGACTACAGAGGTTTGATGATATTAAAGTCTGGTGATTGTGCTGGCCAGGGACAATGTTGAAGTGCATCTTCATGCTCCTCAAACCAAGACTGAACACTTCTTGCTGTATGTATGGGAGAACTGTCATCTTGAAAACTTGCATCATCATCATTAGGAAACTTCTGAACCATAGGACGCACCTGGTTGCCTAAAATGTGCACGTAGTCACTGACAAATATTTGAACACTCAAGAGTAATTATACAACCAGCAGAATACAAAGATATTGCTGCCCAATTTATCACATATCTGCTTCCATGTTTCACAGTTAGAACCAGGAATTCAGAATTATAGGCCTCCTTGGGCATTCTCCAAACATAAACTTTGCCGGATGTTGGGAACAACGTGAAGGATGACTCATCTAACTATATTATGTATTTCCGATCATAAGACGTCCAGGTTTTATGATCTTCACACCATCTTTTTCACATTTTAGCACTGTTTTCATTAATCAGAGGTTTAGCAGTTCAGCCCTACCATGGATGTTGAATTTCTGAAGCTCTCGTCAGACCGTTTTTGTGGAAACAGGGTCCTCAAGATGAATATTGAGTTCTGCTGTCACCTCTGCTGCAGTACTAAGATTTTTAAACACAACCCTCTTCAGTGTCTGGCAATCCCTTTCAATTCCTCTCAGCTGATGTCTTCCCATGATTTGTGTATGCTGTTATAATCTTGGAAACTGCTGCTGTGGATACACCTAATAAAGTGGTTGTTTTGGTTACAGATGCTACAACTAAATATGCACCAACAATGTCCTCTTTTAAAATCTGACAAGTCTCCCATTTTGCAGTACTTTCATATGAACTATTACTAAACACAATCTGAAATGCATTGACACAAGCAATACACAGTGTAAGCAAAATAAGAATAATGAACGATACTTATAACTAATGTTCTTTCCGTGCAGTTAACGTGCAGTTAACACAAACGGTTCTATTCCTGTTTTGTCTAGTGTTTCCATCATTTTGTCCATACCCTGTATCTCAGTGCATATCAGCAACATGTACATTTCCAAAAGTCTGTGTGTGACACAAACCTGGTTGAATGTCTCAGGTTTACTGTCATCGAACTGTCGGCCTCGTACCAAAACAACAGAGTCTGAAGAGCTGTCTGTAGGTTTGTTTGAGGTTTTTCTGGTGGGGGGCTTCAATGAATCAGCAGGTACTGTCACATTGTATGCTGACCAGTCTATCTTAGGGAGCTGAAACACAAAAATATCACATACATACATTCCACTGATCCATCAGTCCATCATATGATGTATGGATATGATACAAGTTGTGGTAAAATTACATTGTGAGACAATCATTTAAAGTGACAGTGAAAAGTTTCAACTGTGCCTATAAGTAATTGGAATTGAAAAGTTACAAACTACATAGGTCATTTCATAAGTCTTCTGAATGATTTTATTGTGCCAACAACATACAAGATAACACGACTGAAATTCCCTTCCTTCAATTACTTATAACACTCTAGAGCATTTTACCCAACACAACATGAAATTTTATTAATGTTCTCACATCTGTCTGCAAGAAATTTCCCTGTAGTCTTTCCTGACCCATGGTTAAACAGCAACTGACATCATAAAGACATGCTCCTTTATGACAACAGCAATAGTGCCACTAACATCACATATGTGATTTGAGTTGTCATATAAAGCAATGTGTGGTGTTGCCACCATACACAAAACTTCTTAAATGACTGATGACATTAATGCAGAAGTATTTAAGGTTTTGAGAGCAATCTGGTGTTGGTGCTGGCACGAAGTGAAAATGGCCTTTGTTGCCAACATTTCATAAAACAATGCTGAGTAGCAAAAATCAGGTTACACACGCAGGCAGTCCCCAAGATCGAAGGGAGAGGAAGAAGAGCCAGCACCTGCCGTAGGTGAATAGAAACAGTGATATGCCGGTGGGCCCTCAGATTTACAGGAGGAGAAGAGGAGCTAGGGCCAGGTCCAGGCCAACACAAACAATGACCACCACTCCTTTCAGCTATATTTATATTCTCTGACACTTCAATTTGTATTACCCTGTGTTATGTCACTAGGTACTATACATTTACTATTATCTTTAAGCTTAGATGGATAGTCAACTAAGTTTTTGGACAACGGCTATTTTTATCCAAGGGCTACAGCAGATTGTTCATTCCAACCAACTTCAGATAGCATACTGGTTCCAGCAGCAGTGTTATTCTCACTGGAGTTCCTTTTCAGATGAAGTACTCTCATTCACACTGTACTACATTCAAATTCCTTTCATAGCCTTCCATTTGACCATGCTCTCTGTGATACATTTGTCTACTTATTGTTATTTTCTTTAATGATATTCCTTTTCTCATGCTACCCTGATACTCGCAACAGTAACAACAGGTTTCTCCAGCATTTGGAAGTCCAGAAAGCTATATTAACCATAAATTTACAGAGGCCCATTACATTATACTATTCCATCAACAGCATGAAGGCGTTCTGGTTACAAGTGGATGAAGCAGATGATTGTTGTACTATTTCATATCCCAGCACTGTCACTTGGCTACAGAAGAAATGCATTTATGTATTTTGCACTCCAACCTTCTGCAGAAATGAAAACAATGTGTTAAGTAAGAAGAAATTCATCGGATGCTCAAATGAGCTTGTAAGTCACATGAATTCTCTAATTGCATCCACAGGAGTGGGCATGACAAAGACAGAGGAGATGGGCATGGAAGCAGTTGTATCAGATTGTGGCATAAAGTGCAGATGACAAACAAAGAATTAAAGTTAATTTTTTCCAATAACCAGTGAATTTTAAGTTTGTATTATATCGTTTAAGGTGATCAAGGAAGAATATGCACAAAATAAATTTACATAAGTAAACAGTTCAAACAGCAACAGCAAAATGTGTACGTAATTCACTGCTGTTATGAAGTCAGGCTATCTATTGGCCTCCACTTTAAGCGTGTTAAGCTACCTTCTCATTCAGAATATTTCAGCAGCAATCACACCACTGAACAGCGTGACCTGCTACATATCTTGATATTTGTTCATTTTGAGAGGCTACCCATGCAGCCTGGCCATAAAAGGGTTAAATACATACTATTAAATAATTTAAAAAACCTATCACTTAGAATTTAATTGTATAATCTGATGGAGATAGTGAAAAAATATAAATTAAAACCCTACATAAAGCTGTACGCAAGCATCCTCTTGTGGTACGTTGTATTTGGCAGTTAGAATATATTGGTATTTCGGTCATACACAATAGTAATAAGTAATAATACAATTACATACATACATAGACACACACACAACTCTTTAGAACCGTGGGTTACACATTACAAATTCAAACTTCTTACTATAACAAAACATTCAGAATCATTTCCTTTCACGTTTATTCACACAAAAGATGACAAATCCACATAAGAAGCACAGTAGTCACTCTTACTTACTATAGTTACTCAAACAAAAATTCTAATGACATTGTTGCCTACTTCAGCAATGACTTGTCGTTCTGGGATTCCCAAGCCTTCTCCTCTTTGAAGTTTTTCCACAAATTTCATGGGGTCTTTCATCGCATCCTCCTGTATGGCCAAGAGCTTATCATAGTCCTGTAAAGATTAAATCCAACTCAATTAGCCTATGGACATTAACCATACTTCATGATTATTTTTTCAGGCACTGTACCTCAGGGATGGGTGCTATCGGGCATTTTCAAAAAGAGATTGAAATTGTCACATCTACACAATACCGTCACTCGTTATGTTAAATAAGTTCAGTTTACGTTAAGGCTGGTAGTAGCAGTATAAATAAAGAATAACTGTGACCATAGGTCACAAGATTTTGGTTTGACTGGTTTGTATTACGTAGAGTAAAAGTAAATCAACCCGAAATGCAACTGCACGTATATATGACCACCGTGCTACTAAAGTGATTCAGACTTTAAAAATTTCAAAAAAACAATGCAACTGCTAGTAACAGCTCCGTGAATTACAAGGTTATGATTACTCTACCTGAATTGCCTTTGTTCTTTGCGCTTCCAAAATGGCTATGGTTTTAATAAGATTCAAATAATCTACGTTTCCTTTAAGAGCTAAATGGTCTGATTCAAAATAAAATTCTCCTGCGTTACTTGAATCTTCATCTTGATATTCTTCATTCTGAGAAGTGGATATAAGAGGACTTCCTTCTGACATTTCCGTAGTCGTATTTGGGTTACGAAATACACATTCAATGACTTATAATTACATTATATATACAGTTATACTTTCGGTATAAAATAAATCATCCAATTAAACGCTCAACACTTGCTGTTATATTCTCTTCATAAACCTACAAAACAGCACATACAACACTCCATCACAAAACTATTCTCCGGTATTCTGTGTTGGCATGGCAACATCGCGCTACTAGAACAGAAGCTTCATGCTGTAGATCTAGATAATCTGTGATCTGTGTCACGGCTTGGCGAACTCAGCTGCACGTTAGTTTACATGCATCACAAACCGATATGCATTCTACACAAGAATATTAATTGTTTACATTACAGTTCATATTTGCTGTTTGTATGTATGAATATATATATATGTTCGTGTCAGTATCATGTATCAGTAAGATTGCCTGCCGCAAGAGTTAGGTTAAGTTCACACGTGTGTGTAGCATTGAACTTTAAAACTTGTGTTAACAATGTTTCCCAGGGGAAATGTATTAAACCATCTGTTTAAGTTTCCGCAAAGGAATGTTTTGTCGTATATATATAAATGCAATACTGAACTTTCAATAATATTAAGTAATAGACATGTGTCTACCAAAAACGAAAATTGTGTCAATGAAGCCGATTCAGAAAGTGTACATGAATCAGAGAGGTGGAACAAGGAGACTGACATAAAGCGTTTACTTGAAGATGCTTCACTCTGTAACGACCCTCTTCCAAAAAATCCGGAATATGTTTGGTCAACTTCTCCCTATCCTGAAGGAGTACTGTTGAAACGAGATCAATCCAGACACTTTAGAAAACCCAACATTGACCCACGAGAAACTTCACTTGTCCTGTTTCCTGGACAAGGCACACAATTTGTTGGTATGGGGAAAGATCTGATGAAATTTCCAATAGCTCGCGATTTGTTTGATGCAGCCAATGATTTGCTTGGTTACAACCTGAGAGAAATATGTTTCAATGGGCCAAAAGAAGAACTTGATAAGACAGTTCACTGCCAGCCAGCCGTAATGGTGTGCTCACTTGCAGCAGTTGAAAGGCTTAAAGAAGAACGACCAAGAGCGATAGAATCATGTATTGCCACTGCAGGATTCAGCATTGGTGAAATCTCTGCACTGGTGTTTGCAGGAGCATTGTCTTTTGAAGAAGGTTTGTTACATTGCTTACTACATATGATTTTGGTGCAAAAGTGTAGCCATTGTAGATGGAACATTGTATGAAATAAACATCTTATAGTGCAAGTTTTCCCTCTGTAGAGAGCATGCTACTTGGGTTAGTAATGTAGTACAATTAATTGTAGTAATTTTTAAACTTATGGCAGTAGTTCATTTGGTGTTACCATCTTTCACAGTTTGTTCACAAAGGGTATGTACATTACTCATTTTACTGGAAATATTTTGAAAATTTCTAAAGTAAACAGGCACAAGTAATTTATTGAAAACTTTGAGGAGTCCCATGCATTGCTTTTCATGTTCCATATTTATGAGGACTGTTAATATGGATGTGGTACTTATATACATGGTTGGATTGAAGGATGTATGGAGGTACTGTGCGGTTGCGACTGAGTGACAACTACAGTACCATAGATATATATCTATATTTATTAATGTCAAAGGTTGTACATACTTGCGACCTCACTCTTCAGACGCATTTTCATTTCCAGTGGTTAATAAAAGTCTCTGCCAAGAAAGTAGAGAAATATTTATAGTTCTGAAAAATAGGCAAAAATTAAAAGAATAATTAAAAGTAATTGCTATATAACTGTAATTTAATACATGAACTTACCTGCCAAGTTTCTTCCTTCTTTTGCAGTGCATGTAGAACTTCATAATTTTTTGAATACCACCGTCATATGCATGCATTCATACAGGTGATTTATAACTGTATGTCTTAACTTCAGGATCTTATTTGTGAGGCATTTCCAACTAGAAATGTCATATGAACACTGAACCAGTTTTCAAGGGTTAAACTTACAAAAAAAATGAACAGTGACTGAATGTAAACTGGTAAATGACCACCATGAGCCACAGTATGCATCCTGCTATGTTTGTGAAAATGTATCTGAATCATCATTTCACGTGTTAATGGATTGATCATAGTAGTCCATACTGACCATCCAGATCTTGAGACCTCAAATGTGACCCCCCCTCCCCCCCACAACCAAGATTTTTATCTGTGAGAGCAAATGAAAGATGTGCACAAGCAAAAAGTGGAACACACAAGCTGCATTGCCACATCCCATATTTTGGATCCTGCATATTACATAAGTGACTATCATAAGGCAGTTACAATGATGCACTGGATTTACATACATGCCAGAGTATGTGTGGTGTGGTGTTTTGTGAGGATGTTGATCTTGAAAATTTATTGTACAACCAGCAATAAAATGTTATATAAATACTTGTTTACTTAGTTTTGTTTCTTTACATACATACGTACATTCATATAAGATTTCACTTGCATTGATTCATAGAGCATATTGGCATAGAATGTAAAGCACACCATAAGAATAAGTCTGATTGAAAACTGTCAATAGTCACACAGTAAACCAGCTTAACATTCCATTAATCATAAATCTTTCACCCTTGAGACTCAGGCCTGTGTTTATGTGACATTTTTGACAGAAAATAACCTCAGAAACCAGCACTTGAAATTGGCACACCAATTCATGTTTTATCTGTGTATCAATATTCTCTGTGTCCGATGGATTCATGGATATTCTGTATTACTATTTTGTATTAGTTATTGCATGTACATTATGTTTTAATTATTTGTTATTTATCTTACCTTAAAGCCATAAGACTGGTTAAAGTCCGTGCTGAAGCAATGCAATTAGCATCGGAGATTATTCCCAGTGGTATGATGACCGTGTTCTATGGCCCAGATTCAAAGCTAAGCTATGCCTGCCTTCAAGCCAGGGAGTGGTGTCTGCAGAGAGGTATTGAAGATCCTGAGTGTTCTGTGGCCAGCTATTTGTATCCTGAGTGCAAAGTTATTGCAGGGCATTTAGAGGTACAGTAATGCAGAGGATTCTGTTTTTGTGACTGCATAATTCCATGCTGTTAGCTCAATGTTATATGTAATATACTGCTGAAAACCAACACTGTCTTTCTAAAAACATGTTTGCAATTACTCTCACAAAGAAATGAAACATCTAACAGTGCACTGGCAGGTATGTGACTGTTGACAAGTTTGCTGGTATGCAGGGCCTGTTTGCTAGTATGCATGCCAGTGCATACAAGGGATTAATACATTTTTCAGTCTGTTTTTTTTTTTTGTAGAATGGACATACTTTGGGCCTAAGAGGGACGAGGTAACAGGGGAATGGAGAAAATTACATAATGAGGAGCTTAGGGATCTTTACTCCTTACCCAATATTGTGCGGGTGGTAAAAGCGAGTATAGTGAGAAGGGTGGGGTATGTTACGTGTATGGGGGAGGGGAGAGGTGTGCACAAGGTTATAGTGGGGAAACCTGAGGGAAAGAGAAAATTGGGGAGACCCAGACGTAGATGGGAGGATA
>Ga0123355_10018133_pt1 | contig 11149 bp, 9 predicted proteins | sample TergutEmb28metaG_3_FD_89872 | JGI IMG/M metagenome (GOLD analysis project Ga0123355, IMG submission 89872) | Embiratermes neotenicus P1 segment gut microbial communities from Petit-Saut dam, French Guiana - Emb289 P1 | ecosystem: Host-associated > Arthropoda: Insects > Digestive system > Gut ...
ACAAGGTCCACTTTTGTATGCCATTGTAGCAACCGGAAACATTTATGAAGATGTGACTCAGGCTGTTGCGGCTGCTAAACAAGGTGCAGATATTATTGCTGTCATCCGGACGACTGGACAAAGTTTGCTTGATTATGTTCCTTATGGAGCAACGACGGAAGGATTTGGCGGAACCTATGCAACACAAGAAAATTTCCGTATTATGCGGAGTGCTTTGGATGAAGTGGGAGCTGAGCTAGGGCGCTATATTCGTTTGTGTAATTACTGTTCGGGATTGTGTATGCCAGAGATTGCAGCGATGGGAGCAATGGAACGTTTAGACGTGATGCTAAATGACGCTCTATATGGGATTTTATTCCGCGATATCAATTCACAAAGAACGATTATTGATCAATACTTTTCTAGGGTAATCAATGGATTTGCTGGTGTTATGATCAATACAGGTGAAGATAATTATTTGACGACAGCTGATGCGGTAGAGGAAGCGCATACGGTACTAACTTCCCAGTTTTTAAATGAGCAGTTTGCGTTAATAGCTGGGTTGCCGGAAGAACAAATGGGACTTGGGCATGCGTTTGAAATTTCGCCGGATGTAAAGAATGGATTCTTATACGAACTGTCCCAAGCACAAATGGCACGAGAAATTTTTCCGAAAGCACCACTTAAATATATGCCCCCAACAAAATTTATGACAGGTGATATCTTCAAAGGAACAACTCAAAATACATTGTTCAACATGGTAACAGTCATGACGGATCAACGATTACACCTATTAGGGATGTTGACAGAAGCCATTCATACACCATTTATGTCAGATCGTGCCCTTGCCATTGAAAATGCCAATTATATTGCTCATACAATGGCTGATTTAGGAAATGAAATACAATTTAAAGAAGATGGGATTATTCAGCGGCGTGCAGAAGAAGTGCTTGATAAATCAGTTGAATTGTTAAAAGAGATTGAAGTGAATCAATTGTTCGCAACCCTTGAGAAAGGAATTTTTGCTGGGATTAAGAGAAGTCCTCAAGGGGGTAAAGGGCTTGAAGGCGTTGTGGTAAAAACAGAGGGATACTTTAATCCATTTATTGACTTGATGTTAACGGAGGTGAAGAACTGATGAAGAGAGAGATGGATGACACACAAGTACGTCCTTATGGTGATACAATGAACGATGGTAAGGTGCAACTATCTTTTACTTTGCCCGTTGATAATGACGATAAAGGGAGAGAAGCTGCCAAAATTCTCGCAAAAAAAATGGGATTGAAAGATCCAAGTGTTGCTCATAGTAAGACACTTGATCAAGGCTTTACTTTCTATGTGGTTTATGGTAGTGTGGAGCATAGCATTGATTACACAGGGATTGAGGTCCAAACTGTTGCAGGAGATGTAATGGATATGGATGAAGTCTCCGAATATATTCGTGAACATATTAAGCGTAAAATTGTAGTAGTAGGTGCATCTACTGGAACTGATGCCCACACAGTTGGAATTGATGCCATCATGAATATGAAAGGATTTGCTGGTCATTATGGATTAGAGCGTTACGATATGATTGAGGCGTATAATTTGGGTGCTCAAGTTCCTAATGATGAGTTTATTGAAAAGGCTAAAGAGTTGAATGCAGACGTCTTACTCGTGAGCCAAACTGTTACGCAAAAAGATATCCATATTATCAATTTAACTGAGCTTGTGGAATTGTTGGAAGCGGAGGGAATGCGTGATAAGGTTGTTCTTGTTTGTGGAGGTCCAAGAATTTCTCACGAATTAGCAAAAGAATTAGGATACGATGCTGGCTTTGGGGCTGGTAAGTATTCAGAAGATGTCGCTAGCTTCTTTGTTATGGAGATGGTAGTGCGAGGATTGGTTTAATAGACTCTAAAACAAAAAAGGAGTGTTTAGTGTGAAGCAAAAAGATAATCTTAAAAAGAAGTATGGATTTGTAACTACTACTTGTTTGATAGTAGGTGCGGTTATCGGTAGCGGTATTTTCTTCATGAATGAAAGGATTTTTGGCTATGTGGGTGGCGACTTGCATCTGGCTGTTGCTGCTTGGCTCATTGGTGGTGCCGTTATGTTTGTAATGATGTGGGTTTGGGGTAAACTCGCTATTGGTAAAGCTGGTATGGGTGGGCTAATGGAATACACAGATGACCTGCTCGGAAAAACTTATTCTTATTATTTAGGTTGGTTTTTAGGAACCATTCTTTACCCAGCTTTTGTTGCAGTCCTTGCTTGGATAACTGCAAGATTTGTAGAGTCAATTTTCGGCTGGGGTATGCCTAATACAGGTGGTCCAGTTTGGATGTTAGCAGGTATTTTCATGATATCCATTTATATTATGAATGTGATCTCACCAAAACTTGCAGGATGGTTTCAAGTGAGCACAACATTCATTAAAGTGGTGCCATTAGTTTTAATGGGTATTGTCGGAATCATTGTTGGATTAGCTAACGGTACGACTACTGATAACTTAACGTTTGTTATTCCAGCTGCAGAAGATGCTATTAATCCGCTATTTGCGGCGATTATAGCAACTGTATTCGCTTATGCAGGAAGTGAAGAAGTTCTGATGATGAGTAGTGAAATTAAAGATCGTGAGAAAAACTTACCAAAGGCAATTATCATCGGATCGATCATTATCATTTCCATTTATGTATTATATACAATAGGTGTTTTTGGTGGAGCTGATGCTGCTACTTTAGCAACGTCTGGTGGCGTGAGAGAAGCATTCGTAAATGTATTTGGCGGACTAGGTGGCACTGTGCTAACTGTTTTTATCATCATCTCATGTCTTGGTGCGATGAACAGTGCAATGATGGCGGGTAGTCGCGCTTTTTATGCATTAGCGATTCGTAACAAAGGACCAGCACCTGAGTATGTTAAGCAAGTAGATAAAAAGACTGATATGCCACCAACAAGTGCAGCATTATCGCTGTTATTCTGTGGAATTATCTTCTTTGTTGTCTTTGCAAATGCGGGAGATGGTGAATATCATGTAAGCTGGCTTGGCAATGTCAACTTCGCTGTTTCAAGCTTGGCTCCTATTTCGTTAATGGGAATGTATATACCAGTATTCATTGCCGTCATGCTCAAAAAAACAGAATGGAATGTTTTCAATCGCTTCATTATGCCAGGGTTATCACTCGCTGGTGCAATAATGATGATTTACATGGTATTCTATATAAATTGGATTGGCGCAATGTGGTATCTACTCTTCTTTGCCGTTATCATGTGTATCGCTGCAATTTTCCTGCTTTTCAATTCACCAGATCAAAGCAAGAATAAGAAGAGATAGAATAGAATGAAGAGATGATAATAGAAATCTGTCAGCTAGGAGGTCTATATGAAATTTTATCAAGTTGATGCTTTCACTGATCGATTGTTTGCGGGGAATCCTGCAGGTGTATGTTTGTTGGAAGGTGAATGGCTAACAGATGCAGTGATGCAGAGTATTGCAATGGAGAATAACCTTTCGGAAACGGCGTTTGTCCTTTTAAATGAAATGGCGATTCGTTGGTTTACACCGATTGCCGAAGTAGAATTATGTGGACATGCCACATTAGCAGCCGCTCATGTGTTGTTTCGTCATGAAAAAATAGCTGAAAAAGAAATTGTTTTTCAGTCTTGTATGGGAAAAGGACAGCTAAAAGTTTCTTATGAAAACGAAGTACTTACGCTTGATTTTCCACAGGATCGGATTAAAAAAATTCAATTTGAAGAAGAGTTAGATTGTTTTCAGTTTACACCGAAAGAAGTTTGGCGTGGTAGTGGAGAGTACTTATTGATTTTTGAAAACGAGGATCAAGTAAGAGAGGCGATTTGCAATTTAGAGAAAGCTGCTAAAATTGACTTGTGTGGTTTTATCATTACCGCTAAATCAGATCAAGAAGGAATAGATTTTGTTTCTCGTTATTTCTCCCCCAAATTTGGTCTGGATGAAGATCCTGTCACAGGTTCGGCTCACACCTTATTAGTTCCATATTGGGAAAAGGTTTTGAAAAAAGAGAGCTTTGTAGCTGTTCAAGCATCAAAGCGCGGTGGGAAATTGTTTTGCAAATCCGAAGATGATCGAGTGAAGATAAGTGGATCAGCGATTACTTTTTTGGTAGGGGAAATATTATTATGAGCGGTAGGAGTCATGCATTAGCGGAAAGTTTAGTACCATACCGCTCTATTTCCATCATTGGAATGGCTAAGAATGTTGGAAAAACAACAACACTTAACTATTTAATTGATAGTTTCAGTCAAAGTAAGACTTGTCTAGCACTTACAAGCATTGGGCGTGATGGGGAAAGTGCTGATGTTGTAACAGGGACGCGGAAGCCTAAAATATTTGTTCAAAAAGGAACCATAATCGCCACTGCTGAAAAATTGCTCGGACTTTGTGATATCACAAAAGAAATTTTAATGGCAACGGAAATCAATACGCCATTAGGTCGAGTCATCATTGTTCGTGCTCTATCCGATGGTTTTGTCCAACTTGGTGGTCCTTCCATCACTTCCCAGATGAGTGATCTTTTATTACTTTTCGAAGAATTGGGTGCTAACAAAATAATTGTGGATGGCGCCTTGAATCGAAAAACCCTCGCTAGTCCAGGTGTAACTGAGGCAACGATCCTTTGTACAGGGGCTAGTCTTAATCGAAATTTTCATACGGTTATTCAAGAAACACAACATCTTACGACCTTGCTTACCCTTCCGAAGCTAGAAGATAAAGAGATTCTAGCTGAGCTTGGAAATGTAGAAGCTGAAAAAGTTACGAAGCGAGAAAAGTATATCTATATCCGTGGTGCTGTTTCGGATACTTTTATCAATAACTTAATTATGTCAGGAACTCATTTAAAAGATGTTTATCTCATTGCTGAGGATGCAAGTAAAATTTTCATAAAGGCAACGACTTATGAGAAATTAGTGATAAAGCAAGCAATTTTAACAGTTGTGAATCCGATTCACTTAGTTGGAATCACAGTAAATCCAACTTCACCATATGATGTGGATTTTGATGGTACCGAATTTTTAGAAAAGCTGCGTGAAGCAGTTCCTATTCCTGTTTATGATATTAAGGAGGGTATTTATGTTTGATTTAGATCGTGGGCAAAGAGAAGCAATTGGTCTTACCTTTGTTCTGAATAAGCTGAAGCCAGGTTCACCGTATGGTGTGGAGAGGAAAAAACAAATTACCGCCTTTGGAAAAGCGGGACGAATTGCGATTGATGAATGCTTTGATGATATGGAAAAACTAATGGTATTTGCCAAACAGGCAAAGCATTCATTGAAAGAAATTCGACGACAATTAATGTACCTAAAAAATATTCGTGGAATCATCAGAAAATGTGAGCAGTCGTCTCTTCATGCAGTAGAACTGTTTGAAGTGAAATGTTTTTTACTAGCTTTTGATAAACTAGTTGACCTGTTTAATGAAGCAAACAAAGAGATCCAGCTAATAAATATCAATTTTCAACCGATGAAAGATGCTCTCGATGTTCTTGATCCAGAATGCAAACGAATCATTCCATTTTCCATATATGAAACCTTTTCGAAAGCATTAGGGGAAATGCGTCGTAAAAAATTACAGATTGAAATGAGGATACAATCAGAAATAAATTCAAATTCAAGGATTGAATTGATGAAAGAGCGCCTAGAGATTGTTGCAGAAGAGTCTGCAGAAGAAATAAGAGTCATGGAAATATTGTCAAGAAAATTGCGTGCGTATACCCAGATTTTCGATGATAATATGAACATGATTGGTGAATTAGATTTACTAATTGCAAAAGTTTTGCTCGCACTTAAATATGATGCAGTTCGCCCTGAAATTAGTGAAACAGATACGATTGTATTAACTGAAATGGCCAACCCGTATGTAGCGAATGCTCTTGCTAAAAGGGGAGAAAGTTTAACTAAAACATCAATAACTCTTAACGCAGGTGTAACTATGATTACGGGTGCGAACATGGGAGGGAAAAGTGTGGCGATTAAAACAATGGTTTTAAATGTCATACTTTGCCAGCTGGGTTTTTTCGTTTTTGCCGGAGCAGCAGAAATCCCTTTGTTTGATGGGATTGCATTAATATCGGGTGATCTGCAGAATATTGATCAAGGTTTATCAACATTTGGAGCGGAGATTTCCTGCTTTAATGAAATTGTACAACGACTCAAAACGGATTTTTTATTTGTCGCCTTAGATGAATTTGCAAGAGGGACAAATCCTGATGAAGGTGCATCAATTGTACGAGCAGTCGCATCTTATTTGGCAGAAATGACCTCTATATCAGTGATGACTACCCATTACGATCAAGTTATATCGCCAAAATTTAAACATTATCAAGTGGTAGGACTTAGATTTGCTGATATTGATAAGATTCGTAAACAAGGAGGAACTGATATTGGGAGGCTATCAGAGTATATGGATTATACGCTGATTCCGTCGGATGCAAAGGCGTTGCCACCACGAGATGCATTGAATATTTGTAGATTGATTGAGCTGGATTCTAATGTATTGGATAAAATAGAAGAAGAATATCAATTATAGGAAACTTTTAAATTTTAAAAGCGTAAATCACAACTCAGAAAAGAGAGTTAGTGGTCTACGCTTTTTGTTTTGAAATGATTTAAAATTTCACTAAAAAGAGATCTGTATATAAGATGTTGGCAAAAAAATTTAAAAAAACCGTGCATGTATACGATTTTTTGAAATAATTTAAATTTTTTTGAAATAATCGACAATTTATGACAAAAACGACATCATATTTGTGGTATACTCTCAATATGCATGGATATTGTTTTCTAGATACGCAATTTTATGCATAAAAATATATTTGAGGAGGTTTATTCATGAAAAAGTTTAAAAAGCTTTTCCTAGTAGCTTTTCTTACAATAGCGCTATTTGGCGCTACCGCAATAACGGTACATGCATGGACTGTAGAGCATATTTGGGGAACTGGCGCATCATATGGTGAGTGGCATCACAGAATGACGGGTGTTGCTGGTATAGGTAATGTGCAATCTGAAACTATTGGTCTCACTAATTTTTCAGAGTCACGTGCTTCTGCTAACGGTGTATGGAGTACGTGGGCAAGTCCTTGGACTTGGGCAAGAAGATCAGCTTCAAGAGGCATCAGTGGTAATACATCTGGTTGTCAATTCCATGATACTAGATTACCCCGTTAAGAAATTTTAAAGCAGAATGGATTAATTTCATTCTGCTTTTGCAGGAGAATTAATTTATGAAGCTAATTTTAAACATATTGTTTGTTATTCAACTCATGGTGTTATCATTTTATGGTTTATTGCTTTTTCGTGGTGGTGCCTTGCAGGATCTACTTAGCGATGATATCACTTTAATAGAGTTAAATTTTAATGAAAATATTGAAAGTTATCATTTATTTTTAGATGTTTTATCTACTCATAGTGTTGAAGTGTCTCGCATTGTTTTTCCCAATGCAGAAACTATTCATATCTATACGAGTGATTTGACTTTAAACGGACGGATAATCCTTGATGATGGAAGATTCCCAAGTACAGAAACAAGCGAATTTATCAGTAACTTACAAACAGATGAGGTGAATCAAGTCGGCACATTTGACTCCTTTATCCCAGGTTTTAACTTGATCATTAGATCTTTGGATATGCCTTTAACTTTTGTTAAGAGTGGTGTTTATCATCTCCATACAAGCGACAGAGCACTTGTCAATGAGATCATTCAAGAGCTTTCTAATGATGTTTATTATACAAACATTATTCAAACAATAGATCCAATCGAAACCACATTTTTTCGCGCGCTTTTTCTTCGATTTGTGAGTGGTTTAACATCGGCTTTTCAGTTATATGAATTTATGATCGCGTCTTTTCTTATACTATTGTGCATGATTTTTACGACAATGCAATTTGGAATAAATAAGTTGAAATCAAGTGTCATCTTAAATATCCATGGCTATACAAAAGCTAGAATAATAAAATTAGCCATCTGCCAATTGGCTAAATATCTAGTCAGTTCTGCTATGGTTGCGTGTTTAATCACATTGATTTATGCTCAAATAATGGGATACGCCCTATTTTTAAAAGACATTTTACTATATTTTGCCTTTACAGCTATAAGCTTAATCACATTATACCTAGTGATTGTTGCCTTAACGATACAAATTTCTTTGAACACGAAAAAATCTATTACGATGATTGTTAAAGGAAAGAAGCCATATTTTTTCGTCCAATTAGCCAATCACGCAATAAAGGTGGTCTTTATGCTGTTTCTTATGATAACAACATATTTCTCAATCTCTATTGCATCAGAACTATGGCAAAGATCAACTGCATTACCTATTTGGGGTAATGTACAAGATGTTCATCGTGTGCAAATCTCAGGTATCGGACAGTTTAGTAATGCCGAAATGGAATATCACTTTATGAATCAAGCGACCTATCTATATCAAGATTTATCTGAAAATTACAATGCCTTTATTATGGATTCTACACATGTTGAGAATTTAGAGTTTTGGGGTGATTATCGGGCAAATCCTTTATCAGGTAATGTACGAGCAGACATATCACCTAATGGCCATAGTATTAGGATTAGCCCTAACTTTTTAGAGATTAATCCAATCCACGCAGTTAATGGAATTCCAATTTATGAACAAATTATTTGGGAGGTTAAAACACTGAATATTTTAGTTCCTGAACATTTAATGTCTTATGAAGATGAAATACGGCGCTTATACTTACAAGAATTTTATTTCCGATATGTCCACTTGACAAATAGCTACAATACAGGGTTAGGAATTCCACCTATCACAACAGAAATTGATGATTTAGAGATTAATATTATTTATGTTGAAAGTGAGCAATCCTATTTTTCAATGAATACTTTTATTCGAGAGAATGAAGGGTTGATATCAGATCCGATTGCGGTTATTTACACTGGAAATCTTCACTTCAGTGATTTAGGTGCGTGGCTTACTTCTAGTTTCTATGTTCAAACAGCAGCTACCGACCCTCATGAAGAAATACTTTCTATCGCTATTCCCCATGGATTAGGCGCTGCGATTCAAGGTGTATTCCCTGTGTATGATCAAATACACCACATTATTCAAGATTTACGCGAAAGTATTGTTCGGTTTATTGTATTGTTCGTTGTTTTGATCCTCGCAAATGTATCCATTACTTATAACTTAGTTGCTAATTATTTTGAACAAAACAAGTATAAATTGTTTGTCAAACGAGCATTCGGTTATCATTCGATAAAAAGGAATGAAAATTTCATCATGATAATTTTGATTTATATGTTAGCTATTATCACCGTAACAAGTGTTTTCTTATCAATAAACTTATTATGGGTAGGAATATTATTAGTTATTTTTGATATCTATGTCGTTACAGCATCTGAAAAAAGAATAATGAAAAAATCACACGCCGAAATAATGAAAGGAGAAAGATAGTATGATAGAAGCCATTAATATCACTAAATCATTCAACAATGAAGTGGTTGTGTCAGCCTTTAATATTAAAATTGAAAAAGGTGCCTTTATCGCAATCACTGGTGAATCTGGAAAAGGAAAAACTACCATCTTAAATATGCTAGGTTTACTTGAAAAGCCAGATTTAGGTGAGATTATTGTGGAAGGTGCTGTTAACTTAAACCGTAAGGAAATAATGATGGCACAACGTCATAAATTTGGTTATCTCTTTCAAAATTATGCTCTAATTGAGAATGAAACTGTTGAAGCAAATCTTAAAATTGCACTTGAGTATAAAAAAAATGTTAGGAAAAAATCAGAGTTAAAAGAAGCTTTGAATTTTGTAAATCTGAATAGTAGTTTTTTGACTAAGAAAATTTATCAGCTTTCTGGTGGAGAACAACAACGTGTTGCAATTGCAAGATTGTATTTAAAAGAATCTGACTATATCTTCGCAGATGAGCCAACTGGAAACTTAGACGCAAAGAATCGGGATACTGTATTTGAGTTGTTGAAGACTCTAAATGAAATGGGAAAAGCAATTGTTTATGTCACTCATGATTTAGAATTGGCTGAGAAGGCTAATAGATGGATTCAATTATAGAAATTGTCCTCTGCAGCATATTTGACTAGATTTTCATTTTTCGGGCGCATTTTATTTGACGATCAACACTATATATAAATTTAAATTTTAAAAGCGTAAATCACAACTCAAAAAAAGAGAGTTAGTGGTCTACGCTTTTTGTTTTGAAATGATTTAAAATTTCACTAAAAAGATAATCTTCCACACGAGAGTAAAGTTGTTTCTTGTGACGACACATAACGACTTGCCAAGAGATGGGTTGATCAAAATATTTCTTTACAAGATTGTTGTTTGAGAAATGATCTGAAAACAATGAAGGGAGGAATGCAATAAGTTCTGTTTTTACAGTCGACATCAATGTAAAATCCCAGTTTCCTGAGGTGATGACGATATTAGGACTAACGTTATGATGCTCAAATGCGTGATGAAGTTGGTGATAAGCCATAAAAGTTTTATTACAAAGGGCAATGGGGGCATGATTAAGATCAGACCACGAGATTAAAGGTTTAGAAGCAAGTGCGTGATTTCGATTCATAAAAGCACATAGCTCACCTTCTATCAAAGGCGTTTCTTCAATTAACGTTGGATTCATTGTAGTAGGTGTTAATAAAATAGCAATATCTACTTCCTTAAGTATTAAACTTTTTCTTAGCTCAAAAGCACCTAACTCAACTATTTCAATTTGAATATCAGGATTATTTAGGATGAGTTGGATCATTATTTCTGAAAAAACGATCGAGAGAACAAAAGGAGGAATACCTATTTTAATTTTACCTTTTAGTTTAGTGGAAGCTTCTTGTAATTGATCCATCATATCATCATATTGCTCTAATACCTGTTTTGCATAGTTATGGAATAATTGCCCAGTCGGGGTTAAACCCTTTAATCTTCCATGCGAACGTTCGAAAAGGATGACATTTTCCTTTCTCTCAAATGAGTTAATCATCTGACTTAGAGCAGGTTGAGAAATAAAAATCTTTTTGGAAGCCTCTAACAGATTATAGTTAGAATCAATGATTGCGATAAAGTATCGAAGTTGCTTTATGTCCATAATTTTCAGTCCCTTCTAAAAGCGTTTTTTTAAGTATAACAGCTTATGTGCAATAAATCTACTTTTTTA
>Ga0123355_10018134_pt1 | contig 11149 bp, 10 predicted proteins | sample TergutEmb28metaG_3_FD_89872 | JGI IMG/M metagenome (GOLD analysis project Ga0123355, IMG submission 89872) | Embiratermes neotenicus P1 segment gut microbial communities from Petit-Saut dam, French Guiana - Emb289 P1 | ecosystem: Host-associated > Arthropoda: Insects > Digestive system > Gut ...
GTATGTCTGACAAGTAACGTGTAATGCCGTAAAGATTCCAAAGTCCAAGCAATTTATTAATACCTTTGCCCATAAATACAGGCAATATCAATATTCCCGCAACGCCTGCAATGCTTAGCCATTGTCCTATTACAGCCGCACCGTCAAATAACATATCTCCTGCAAGCAGCAACCCCAGACCGCCAAGTAATACGTACCACAACACACTATCATTTATCGCCTCAAGCACTCTGCCTTCTCTTAAATTTCCGTATGCCTTAACGCCTAATGCAACAAATATATGGAGCACACCGCACAGACACGCAAATATCAGCATCGTCATCGAATCTTGCAAAGGATCAATCCATATCGGCGTAATCGTAACGGGGTTTCCAAAGAAATGTCCTGAAATCACGGTAATAAGGTTGCCGAAAAAGCTTCCGAAGATAATACCCCAAACAATCGTCGCAACTCCGCAATAACCTAATTGTTTAATAAATTTATAAACTCCGCCCTCAAGTTTTCCTGACAATATCATCGAAAAACTTAACAACGTCAGTAAAATACCGTACCCGATATCGGCAAACATGATCCCAAAGAAATTTACATAAAAGAACGCATATACAGGTGTCGGGTCTACTTCTCTCGAATTAGGTATATCGTAAAGTTCCGTTATAGCTTCTATCGGCGTTACCAACTTACTGTTCTTCATAAGTACAGGTGTTTCTTCGTCTTTTTCCGGCTCGGTAATTTCATAGTGACACTCGTATTCTTTTAAGAGTTCCGCTAATCTGCCTGACTCAACCGCCGGTATATATCCATCAATATAAAAAGCTCTTTTCGTAGCAAGTACACCGTTTAACGCTTTTTCTTTATCTTGTTTAATTACTAAGTGGTCATGAAGAAGTTCAATGGCTGCTTTTTTTGCTGCCATATCGGCAAAGACAAGTTGAGTTTCTGTTATTTTTTTAGCCAATTCACGTAATTCAGCCTGATACTTCGCCGTATTTTCCGTTGCGGTACCTGTCAAGTCTTTAAAAAACACTCTGCTGAAACCATATTGCTTCAGTATACCGTTAATTTCTTCTTCGGCTTCTTTTAAATAAATAATTGAAATATATTGCTGTTCATGGTCGGCGGCAATGCGTTCAAAAGCAAACTTGTCAGTCACTTCTTCTATTGCATTCTTCATAGTATGCACGTTCAACCTTGGCGGAATAACCCCAACGGCTACGCACGTATACTTCGTTTCCGTAACATCAAGCGGCATTTTATAATCAGCCCACGCTCTTAATCCCGTTATTGCTGTTTCCACTTTGTTTTGCTTATTTTGCAGTTCTTTTAGCTTGTTTGATAATTCCAACACAGCTTTTACATCTTGTGCTATTGCATCTTCGTCTTGAATTAGTTCGGAAAAGTCGCTTTGGGAAATCAAACGCCTTGAACTGAAAAGAGGTTTTTTTGATGTGTCATATGTATTGAGCGTTTTGAGTACAGTGTCAATTTCTTGCAGTCTGACGTCTAAGTCGGCAATTTCCGAATCGCGCCTTTGTTTCAACTCAAATTCAGCCCATTCTTCACTTTCCAGTTTTGGTTCTTGATTAGAAAGTTCAGTCACACCAAATTTCATAAGACTTGACATAAGTCCTTCTGCTGAGCTATCCAGTCCGATGATACTGAACTTATTCATCTTAACAATTGACATCTAGTTCACTACCTCCCTAACAATTACTGAAATCGCTTTTTCCAAGTTTTTATCTGCCATGCTTAAAAGCGCACTGCAATCCACATCGGCTTTTGCGAGCGTATTTTCAAAATCGTTTGCCGCATCGTTGTTCGCCCTTTCAATAGTTTCCTTGTACATTGCATCTGCTTTAAACTTCACAGCTTCAATCATGGTAGTTGCTTCTTCTGTCGCCATGCTTACAATCCTTTTTGATTCGGTAAGTGCGTCCAGTCGTATCTTGTCAGCATGCTCTTCTTGTTTTAATATTTCTTTTAAATGCTCTGTTGACATACCTTTATTACCTCTCAAATTGTAAATTTTAATCAAATTCGTACTATTTTTCATAATAATTGTAACCTAGTTTAAATCTATTATACGCTATATGTTACGGATTGTCTATATGTATTTTGCCGTTAGCGACTGAAATTCATGGGTTTAGAGGTCACACAACTGTGTATACAGTATTCCAAATGTAACTCGGACGAAAAACGTTTATTTTCCGATATTTAAGTACTCTTCCAGCTTTCTTTTGGTTCTTTGAATGGCGTTATCGATAGATTTGGGAGTTTTTCCTATTGTTCGTGCTATTTCATTGTAATTGTACCCTTGCATATATTCATTCCAGACTCTCAGCTCCATATCGCTGAACGGACTGCTTTCTTCAAGGTAAGTCATGTCTTCTTTTAATATGTAAAGTGCTTCCGGATCTGAATATCCGTCTGACAGCAATGTGTCTTGCAGCGTTTGATCTTCTTGCCCGGAAATAGGAACACTAAGAGACAGTGAATCATTTAGAGGTGAATGTTTCTGCCTGTTCGCCGTCTTTATTGCTGTCAATATTTGTCTGTTTATGCAAATTTCAGCAAACGTCTGAAAAGATGTATGCTTATCTTCGTTATAACCTCTTATGGCTTTAAATACTCCAATCATGCCCTCTTGCACAATATCTTCGTTATCTGAACCAACAATAAAGTAAATGTGGGCTTTGCCTCTAACCACATTTTTGTATTTTCGTATTAAATATTCTTCTGCCTCAACATTTCCGGCTTTTGCTTGTGCAACTAAATGCTCATCAGACATCTTTGAATATTTATTTTCCATCTCTTTGTCTTCGCACCTCATACATTAAAACTGCTGCCGCATTTGAAACGTTAAGTGAGCCAATCTTGCCTTTCATAGCGATAGAAAGCACAAAATCTCCTTTTTCTTTCACAAGCTTGCTTACACCTGTTCCTTCACCACCCAAAACAAGTCCTATCGCTCCTTTTAAATCCATTTCGTGATACGTAGTTCCGTCCATATCGAGAACGCCTATCCAAAGACCTAAATCTTTTAGTTTTTCTATAGACTGTACTATGTTGGAAACTCTCGCACACAACATGTATTCCGTCGCCCCTGCAGAAGCTTTTATTACAGTTTCTGTAATACCGGCTGCTCTTCTTTTTGGTATTATCACGCCGTGTACGCCCGCTGCTTCGGCGGTCCTTATTACCGCCCCCAAGTTGTGCGGATCTTCCACACCATCAAGGATTAAAACAAAAGCATCTTCATTGCGGCTTTTTGCAAGCGCAATGATATCTTCAATTTCACAGTAACTAAAAGCAGAAACGACTGCCGCTACGCCTTGATGATTTCCGACAGTCAGCTTATCGAACGCTTGCTTCTCTTCATAGTAAATAGGAATACCTTTGTCTTTCGCCATAGCCGCAATTTTTTTAATTGATCCCTCTGTTCCTTTGCAGATATGGAGTTTTTCTATTTCTTTGTTTGCTTTTAACGCTTCAATTACAGGGTTTCTTCCTGTTATTATGTTTGTATTTGATTCTTTCATTTTTTCTCCGTTTATATTTAGATATTATTTAGTTCTGTTGTACTCGAAAAACCTGTATTCTATTGAGTTTTCGCATATCATGTCGCTTTGCCGTGTGACGGAAAACTCGTCGGGATTTGCGTCAAGGTTTGGAAAGTATCTGTCAGCCTCAAATGCCGCATTTATTTTTGTGACGAAAATTTTGTTGCAATAAGGCAAAAAAAGTCTGTATACAGATTCTCCGCCTGCAACAAAAAGTGTTTCAGGCTCTTTGCCTGCGATGTTTTTGAAAGTATCATCTAGAGAGCTGCATACTAAACAACCGGGGTTAAAGTCTTCTTTTGTCGATAAAACGATGGTTTCTCTTCCGGGAAGAAGTTTACTGCCCATGCCGACAAACGTTTCTCTGCCGATTATTATCGTATTTCCTATTGTCTTTTCTTTAAAGTATTTTAAATCGCCCGGTAAGTGTGCCAACAGTTTCCCGCCGTTGCCTATTCCCCAGTTTTTATCTACAATTACGATTGCGTTCATAATTTACCTTTCATTTAAATTGCAATTGGGATGTCTTTAATTTGCGGATTTTTTTGATAGTCATCTATATACATATCGTTTACAGTGAATTCATAAAAGTCTTTAATATTAGGATTTAAGCTGAACTTAGGTGCAGGATATGACGGTCTTTCAATAAGCTCTTTTATTATCGGCACATGCCTGTCATATATGTGGGCATCCGAAATCACATGAACAAGCTCACCTGCTTCAAGCCCTGAAACTTGTGCCAGCATATGTACAAGTACAGAGTATTGTACTACATTCCAATTGTTTGCTGTGAGTATGTCCTGAGATCTCTGATTTAAAATTGCATTAAGCTTTTTTCCTGTTACATTAAATGTCATACTGTATGCACACGGCTCAAGGTTCATTTCATGCAAGTCGTTAAAGTTATATATGTTCGTCATAATACGACGTGAGTAAGGTGTGTTTTTTAACTGCCATATCACGTTGTCAACTTGATCCATTTCACCTTGGGCAAATTTGTATTTTTGCGCAAGCTGATAACCATAAGCTTTTCCTATTGAGTTTTCTTCGTCTGCCCATTCATCCCATATATTGCTTGCCAGCTCTGTTATGTTGTTTGATTTTTTCTGCCATATCCAAAGCAACTCATCTACTGCTGATTTAATCGCAGTAGGTCTGAGCGTCAGAAGCGGAAATTCTTCCGAAAGGTCATATCTGTTTACTACACCGAAAGTTTTTATTGTGTGTGCCGGCGTTCCGTCAGACCACGTTGCTCTGACTTTTTGTCCTTCCGACGAATAGCCCTCATTTAGTATTTTTTGGCACATCTTTATAAATAAATCGTCTGCTCTGTTCATTGTATCCCCCTTTTAAGATTGGTTTTTTTCAATTTCTGCAAAAGCCATCGTTATAACCTCGTTAAGCCGTTCTTCATTTTCTGATAAATACAAATGTCCTATCAGTGCTTCGAAGGCTGTGGCAAGTTTGTATGACACGGGGTCAACGTTCTTCGGCTTTGATATCGTCTTGCGATTTCTTGCCCTTTTGACAAGTTCTTGCTCTTGTTCGCTAAGCCTGTTAAAGATTGCCTTTAACACTTTTGCTTGGCTTTCAGCTTTAACATATTTTACTGTCATTTGATGCAGCATGTCTGTATTCACTTGACCGCTCTTAATCACATGACTTCTTACATGCACTTCATATACTGCATCGCCCATGTAGGCGAGCGCCGTCGTATTTAACACCGGAAATAGTCACCTTTCATAATGCGTTAATCGGTTCATTCTTTTATTATTTGAATGCCTTGCGGAGTATCTTTAAGCGTTATTCCGCGTTCTTTCAAAATATCCCTTATCTCATCTGCCCTTGCAAAGTTCTTTTCTCTTCTCGCTGTTTGTCGTTCTTCCACAAGCTCTGCTATATCGCCGTCAATACTGTCGTCTTGGCTTCGCTTTAAAAGTCCAAGTACATCCGTGAGTTCTTCGAGCAAGCTTAATGCCGTTTCAGCAAACTCTTTTGACGCTCCATTCGTAACTATTGTGTTAACGTCTGCAATTAGCTCAAATACCGCTGTAATGGCGTCAGCAGTGTTTAAATCATCGTCCATCGCCTTAATAAAGCTTTCTCTGTGCTTTTCAAGTTTCTCAAGCTGTGTTTTTTCGTTTTCGCTCATTTGTCCGCTTCCGGTTTTAATGAGGTGATTTAATGTACTCTTTGCATTTTGCATTCTTGCCAAGCTGTTTTTTGCTTGCTCCATTAAACCATCACTAAAGTTTATCGGGTTTCTGTAATGTCCCGAAAGAAGAAAATACCGTATGACTTCGCCGTCAAACTCTTTTAATATATCTCTTACCATGAAAAAGTTGCCTTTTGATTTAGACATCTTTTCATTGTCTATCGTAATATATCCGTTGTGCATCCAATACTTTGCAAATTTCTTGCCGTTTTCTGCTTCCGACTGCGCAATTTCGTTTTCATGGTGAGGAAACATCAAATCCTGTCCTCCGGCATGTATGTCTATCGTTTCTGCAAGGTGTTTCTTTGCCATAGCCGAACATTCTATATGCCAGCCGGGCCTACCCTGTCCCCACGGAGAGTCCCATGCGATTTCATCATCTGTCTTTCTCGCTTTCCAGAGAACAAAGTCTAACCCGTCGCTTTTTTTCTCAGACACTTCTATTCTTGCCCCAAGCTCCAGTTCTTCGGTGTTTTGCTTTGACAATTTCCCATAGTCTCGGAATTTTTTCGTATTAAAATAAACATCTCCGTTTGTTTCATACGCAAATCCTTTGTCAACAAGTCCTTTAACAAACTCTATAATTTCAGGTATAGTCTCTGTGACTTTTGGGTGCACGTCTGCTTCCTTCACGTTAAGTGCCGCCGCATCTTTGTAGTATTCTTTTATATATTTTTCGCTTACTTCTTCCGAGCTTATTCCTTCTTCTCTTGCTTTGTTTATAATTTTATCGTCAACGTCAGTAAAGTTTTGGACGAACTTCACTTTTTGCCCTCTGTATTCCAAATATTTTCTCAAAGTATCAAATACGACAAACGGTCTGGCGTTTCCGATATGAAAAAAATTGTATACAGTCGGACCGCACACATAAATTTTGGCTTCGTCATTATCTATTGGAATGAACTCTTCTTTTGCTTTTGTCATTGTGTTGTATATTTTCATTTGTGTCTCCATTATCTCCACTTCAATTAACATCAATACGATGCATTTTGTACCTGCTTGAAATTGTATCGCATTTCTTGCCGTTCTGCAACACTAAGTTGTACTTTTGGAATTCGATTGACGTGTGAAGTTATGTGTGATATTTTATGTTTGAGATTACTGCAAATCGTACATATGAAAGGATAGCATTATGCAAAAACTTAAAATGATACTCGCTTTAACAATCATGATTCTTTGTTTGAGCGTTCTTATCGGTTGCCAAGCTACAACCGAAAACCCGCAAGGCGGAACAGATCCGATGTCACAAAACGGAGAACTTATCAACTACCCGGAAGATGATGAAGAGTCTGCGGAACAGTACCTTGACGGCACAGGAGCAGAGCAACTTAGAGAAAATCCTATTGTATTGCTACAGCTTACTGATGTTGAACCCGGTGAAGAGCTCGTCACTCTCCACACTACTATGGGCGATATCACTCTTCGCTTCTTTCCGACAGAAGCTCCGCTTGCAGTTGAAAACTTTTTGACACATGCGAGAGACGGATTTTACGATAATGTTATTTTCCATAGAGTATATCCTGAATTTATGATTCAAGGCGGAGATCCGACCGGTACAGGTTCCGGAGGCGAAAGTATCTGGGGTGAGCCTTTCGGTCTTGAAACAAGCTTCAATCTCCGTCATTTTCGAGGTGCTCTTGCTATGGCTCATGCCGGCGGTGCAATGAACAGTCAGTTCTATATAGTAAATCGTACAGATGTCCATCCTCAAAATGTAACTGAGTTGATATTGCATGCCGAAAATCAAGATGACATCATCGGCAGATTTTCTGACGGACACCAACTGTATCTTCGAGATTTGCATCCGATTGAAGCTTCAATGCATTTTCTGAATTACGGCGGAACACCACATCTTGATTGGATTTATGGAAATCCACAAGCGCATACAGTATTTGGGCATGTCGTTGACGGTATGGATGTTGTTGACGCAATTGCAAATGTAAGTCGAGATGAGGACGACCGTCCTTTCGAAGATGTTTTTATCGAAAAAATTTCATTTATTATATATGAGTAAACTCTCTGTGTATTAGCAAGTGGGCTGTGCCTAAACTTTTGGTTTAGACACAGCCTGATTTTGTCAGCCTTTTTCGGACAAATTAAACTTGAATTCTTTTCGCAAAACACTCACCTCAACAATCATAATTTTTTAAGTATATTAAAGCCCGCAGATTTTGGATTTACGGACTTTAATTCGTATCAATTATTGTGTCGTGTCTACCGGTATATAAAAATTTCTTAACATTCGTATTTCATCTCATTATAATATAACACGTTGTCTTAACTATTGCTCTTGTTTTCACAGACACATCTTTTTGTCTTTAGTGTCAAGCTACCCCACATAATTAATGACGGCAGAATGGCCACTGCATAAAATCCGAAATTCCCAAGCATATCAGTAATCCGATCAACCCATAACCCAAAAGAGAAGTTTACGATAGTTCTCCACATATCATTCACTTGAAAGGCAAAGTGCGATGTCATGAAAACATGCTCATATGCCGTAACAATTAAAGCGAAAATCAAGCTACTGCTTACCGATAAATAGTTCCCAATATGTGTGCCTAGCGATTTCAGTTTTGAGCCAAATCCATAATATAAAGTTACCGGTATCAAAATAAACAAAATTGATGCCATTATTCCCATCGCACTATGTTCAGTTGAGATTCCGTGGGCAATGCTAAAATAAAGACCAATAAAGTTTACTATCGCATAAATTATAAATGAAACTATAAAATTAAACTTGAATTCTGTTCGCAAAACACTCACCTGTTATGAAGTGACCTTTGTCAAGTGTTAATTTTCAAAAATCACTTTCACTCTTTCTTTTTAGTTTTTGAACGCTTAGGTACAGAGGCAGAGCCTCAGATTTTACAGTTCCCGGCATTGGCCACTCTGTTATACGTGGATCAGGTTTCCCTGCCATCAGGCTAATGGTCCGCCGTGGACTATACTATCTCAAAGCGTGAATCAAAGTATTAAATTACCTTGTCAACAGAGGTGAACCGTAGATAATCCGAACCTTGAAGTTTTCTAAAGCTCCGCCCCTGTACCTTGTCGTTTTCGGACAGATGTAAGGCTGGCAAAGCCTGACTTACATCTGTGTAGCTGACTCTTATGTTATTTCGGAGGGGCTGTCACAGGCCTTGCCGCCATAGGCGGGTGCGACGAGCCTTGACAGGTCTGAAAAAATGACATATTATACGGTATTGCTTGTCATCATACCCCACATGAAACATGCTAATTCCCTTGCAATTGCGGTTGTAGCTATATTCCTGTTCACATTCTTGCTTAGCGTCATTTTATAGAACCTCCGCCTTAGCCGTTCGTTCGCCCTGTCTGCATACGCTATGGTTTGTGGGCTGTTCCCTGCCTGCCTTTTTCGGAGGTCTATCGATTTATGACCGACAGCGCCCCTTGTATACCCCTGTGCCGCTTCAACAAGCAGCCTGCGCAGATGCCCGTTTCCCGCCTTCGTGATGCTGTACCTGTTTTGTTTGCCGCCGCTTGAAGCCTCGCTGGGCACAAGCCCTAAAAACGATGCGAAGTTGTCAGCTTTTGCAAACCGCTTAAAATCGCCTACCTCTGCTATTACCGACAGTGCCGTATGGGTTTTGACGCCTATCAGGCAATTCAGTTTCTTGACATTCTCCTTGTACCTTTCATTTGACGCCGGTTCTTCAATCCGCTTGTCAAAACGCCCGATTTTCTCTGTCAGATATGTATATGTAACGAGGTATTCCTCTAGCGTTTCTTGAAACACATCCCGCATTTTAAGTGATTTCAGCCATTTTACATGAGCTATTGTCCAGTATGTTTTTCCGCCTTCAAAACGATACCCTTGACGCAACACTAAAGCTAAAATCTGTTGTTTTGTACTTTTTAACAGCTTTTTCTGGTCATCCCTCATCCGGATATATTCTTTAACAGCGCTGTCTTCATCTGTTGGTACATATACCTCGCTATATGTTCTGAATGCAAGGCATCTGACAATGTTACCAGCATCCCTTTTGTCTGTCTTGACCCTGTTATTACCAATGACTGCCATTGTTGTCGGCGCCAGTATAATGCACTTTACATTACAGCCGACAAGCTGGTGGTATAGCGAATATCCCAGGCTGCCTGCCTCGTACCCGCATATAAATTCAGTATTCGCAGGATAAAATTCCCTTATGCGTTCGATATATTTCAGCACCAACTTATAGTCCGGAGCCAGCTTTTGCTGATACTGGATTTTATCAGCATCAATTGTGTAACAACAAACTGTGAAGCTTTCTTTATGGACATCCATTCCAATGTAAACTATACTATTCATAAGTGGCCTCCTTTTGTATACGGTAATCCCTGTTACCATTAGTATTTTAACAAACACTATTAGTTTACAGGTAAATCCGTGTTTTTACAAATGTGGGGTCACTTCATATTATCTCAATACTATACTATTTTAAGTATATTGAAAGCCCGCAGGTTTTAGATTTACGGGCTTTGTATCAATTTAGCGTTCATTGTCTGTCATTAAATTCCCGAATGTTTGCTACCGGCGGCGGCATGCAGCACCTCCGCATTTTCTATGCATATGGCACGGCAGTCCACTCTCGTTTTTTCGCCACAATGCACTTTAGTAAAAATAGCAGAAGTCTTGCAACGTTATCACGGAATCTTTATGTTGTCCGCAATTTGGATCGGAGTACTTGAATAAATGACATCACCCAGTTCTCCCATCAAATTAGCTCCCCACGCCCAAAGGCTACCGTCTGATTTGACGGCAAGGACACGTCCGGCGACTTGAACATCATTTTCGGATTCATGGGCAAACTCTCCGCTTACAAGAACAGAACCGACTTCTATAAACTTTACATCGTCCATTATCTTTACAGGTGTGGTTCTATTTACTGTCGTACCATCTCCCAGTTCACCGAAAAGATTGTCGCCCCATGCCCAAAGACTACCATCTTCTTTGACCGCAAACGTGCGTATGCCTCCCGAAAAAACAGAACTCACACCGCTCATGACTTTTGTAGGTATATGCCTATCTATCGTTGTCCCGTCACCAATCTGCCCATTTCCATTGAATCCCCATGCCCAAAGATTTCCGTTCGCATCGACAGCAAAGCTGGTGGTCATGCTCACTGCAATGGATGTCATATTTTCTGCAACTTTAACCGGCGTTGATCTATCATGGTTTTCGTTTATCTTCCATCCATCATATGTAGTCATTGTGCCATCACCAATCGCTCCGGCATTATTTAGTCCCCAAGCCCATACGCTTCTATCTTTTTTAAGCGCCAAACTATGCCCATTTCCCGTTGCGACAGACGCCACACCATCCAGTATTTTTATTGGAGTTAGTCTGTCATTATCCACCAAGTCACCACTTTCA
>Ga0123355_10018135_pt1 | contig 11149 bp, 8 predicted proteins | sample TergutEmb28metaG_3_FD_89872 | JGI IMG/M metagenome (GOLD analysis project Ga0123355, IMG submission 89872) | Embiratermes neotenicus P1 segment gut microbial communities from Petit-Saut dam, French Guiana - Emb289 P1 | ecosystem: Host-associated > Arthropoda: Insects > Digestive system > Gut ...
ACCCATCAGGAGCGCTACTCCCGCGTGACGCTATGTCACTCATTAAAATCTCCAGGTCTTTTGGTCATTCTTTTTCCTTATTATTCAGTTGCCATGGTGCGAATTATGTCGCTCCTCAAGAGGAACGCGAATTACAGTTTATCACACGCAAAAGCCCAAGTCAACTACAATTTTGAAAAAATTGCAAACTGCCTGCGTTCAATGCGCTGGAAAAATATAATATCAAAAATGGGGCACATTGTCAATATAATTTTCATTATTTCATAGGAAATAAACCCTATGCCACACTAAAAACGTATATACTGTCCAAATTTTGCGGCTATAATCAGCTTTTCCGCTCTTGTGCGCCTCCAAAATATCCATCAGCTTGTCCGACTTAAAGAACTGCTCGGCGGCGGCTGAATTAAATGCATCTTTCACTAAATTATAATATTTCTCCTCCCTGAGCCACACGCGAATCGGCACGGGAAAGCCCAGTTTACGCCTGCTTGCCGACTCCTCCGGCAAAACGTTCTTCGACGCCATGCGAAACGCGTACTTCGTCGCCGCTTGATTCACCTTATAATTCATCGGCACTGTTGCCGCAACACCAAACACTTCTTTATCCAAAAACGGTGTACGAATCTCGACCGAGTTTGCCATGCTCATCCTGTCAACCTTCAAAAGTATGTCGCCAGCCGCCCAAAAATTAATGTCTATATATTGCATCTTCGTCACGTCGTCAAGATGCTGCACTTCATCATAAAACTTGCCCGTGAGGCTGGTCGGGCTAAATTTGCCCTGTGGATTTCTCAAAATCGCCTCACGTTCGGTCTGCGAAAATATATACGCGTTGCCCACAAACCGCTCTTCGACCGTCTTTGCGCCGCGGATAAAAAAGTTCTTGCCTTTAAAAGCAAACGGTGTCGCTTGCGCCACCGCGCCCAAAAATAAGCGGATAAATCGCGGCAAATCTGTCAAAATTTTCAAGTCAAGCGGCTCCTTATAGATATTATATCCGCCAAAGAGCTCGTCCGCGCCCTCGCCCGAAAACGATACTTTCACATGCTCGCTCGCCAGCTTGCTCACGTAGAAAAGCGGCACGACCGACGGGTCAGCCAGCGGCTCGTCCATAAAATACTGGGTCAGCGGAAACGTTTCCCAATACTCCTCATCCGTTATGATTTTGTCGAAATTCGCAATGCCGAGCTGCGCCGCAAGTTCTTTTGCATGCTCAACCTCGCTATATTTATCATGCGCAAAACCTACGCTGAACGTTTTTAGTGTTTCACGCTCGCCAAACTGCGCTGCTATATAACTCGAATCAACCCCTCCCGATAAAAGCGATGCAATCTCGCAACCGCCGACCTTATGCGCCTCAACCGACTCCGCAACCGCGTCCTCAATTTCGCCAATAACGCGCTGCAAAGGCGCCTCTTTAAGTGGCGCGAACTCTGCCTTCCAGTATCTATTTGCGGCAACCTCGCCGCCGCGCTCAAACATCATATAATGCGCCGGAAGCAGCCTAAAGATGCCCTTAAAAAACGTTTCTTCCAGCACCGAATACTGGAAAGTCAAGTAATTTTCAAGCGCAAGCTCGTTAATTTCTTTCACATATGCCGGGTGCTCAAGTATCGCCTTAATCTCTGATGCGAACACAAGCTCGCCGTCCAAAACCGTGTAATAGAACGGTTTTGCGCCGAAATGGTCGCGCGCCGCGAACAGCCGGCCGTCCTGCGTATTATAAATCACAAATGCGAACATGCCGCGTAGTTTGTTCACAAGCTCCGCACCGTATTCGATATATCCGCGGATTAAAAGCTCCGCATCAGAGCCGTTTTTGAACTCATGACCGCACTTTGTCAGCTCATCACGCAAGTTTTCCGCATTATAAATTCTGCCGTTAAGCACAACGGCATAATCTTTGCCTTCATTATATATCGGCTCAACTTTGTTTTCGCCGTGGGAAATGTTCAAATGCCGATAGCCCATCGCAAAGCCGTCGTATACAAACCTTGTCTCGCCGTCCGGCCCCCTATGTTTAATCTTGTCCATCATATTTTTAAGCACAAGCTCGCTGTTATCTATATTTCCGCTAAACCCACAAAATCCGCTCATTTTATCGCTCCTAACGCCTTTTTTTCAGCAGTTCATAACAATAAATCTACCATATTTTTATTAAATAGGCAATCAAATTATTGCCAAAGTGCATTGCATGGATACATTTCTAGCAAGTCGCTGCAAAAACCATCTATCAAATATACATTTTCACGAAAAAGGTATGTACAAAATCCATTTTATGTGATAATATGTACAAAGGCAGTAAAAGCTATATGCAAATTATACATCGTGAGGAGATTATGAAAAAATTTATTTCGTGGAATGTGAACGGCTTGCGAGCTGCTATGAAGAAGGGGTTTGGCGAGTTTTTCGATGAAATGGATGCCGATGTTTTTTGTATCCAAGAATCCAAGCTTCAAGAAGGGCAGATTGATTTTGCACCACCCGGTTATCATGCCTATTGGAATTATGCCGTCAAAAAAGGCTATTCCGGCACGGCGATTTTTACAAAGACTGAGCCAATCAGCGTCTTTAACGGCATTGGCGTGGAAGAACATGACCAAGAAGGTCGCGTCATCACGCTTGAGTTTGAGGATTATTATTTTGTTAATGTCTATACACCAAACTCACAAAGAGAACTTGCACGCTTGGCTTATCGTATGGACTGGGAGCTAGACTTTAAGCATTATCTTGTGGAGCTTGATAAGAAAAAACCGGTTATCATCTGCGGCGACTTGAATGTCGCTCATAAAGAAATTGACCTTAAAAATCCGAAAACTAACCGAAAAAACGCAGGCTTCACCGATGAGGAGCGCGAGTGCATGAGCGTGTTGCTAGATTCAGGCTTCACCGACAGCTACCGCCTGATTTACCCCGACAAAGAGGGGGCATATACTTGGTGGAGTTATATGGGCGGCGCGCGTGAGCGTAACGCCGGTTGGCGAATCGACTATTTTTTAACATCATCATCACTTGATAGCAAGTTAAAAGACGCGCTTATTTATAGCGACATCCACGGCTCTGACCATTGTCCGGTCGGGCTTTTGCTTGATATATAATTATAAAACGGGAGAGATTGCCGATATGTTATCTACACAAATTTTGCAAAACACAGCCATTGGACTTAAAAACATAACCAAGTTCGACATAAGTATATTTGAGCGTGACGGCAAAGTTATCGCAAGTACCGAGGAAGGTATGCTTGGAAGGCAGGTCGAGGAGCTGCAAGCTTTTGTGAACTCGCCTGCTGAGGGGCAGTCGCTCGCCGGATATAATTATTTCAAAGTTTCGGATAATAATGTGACGGAGTACGTCGTTGCCGCCAAAGGCGAGGACGTTGAGAGCTATCGCGTCGGGCAAATTGCTGCGTTTAATTTGCAAACTTTGCTCGTGGCGTATAGAGAGCGTTTTGACAAGGATAATTTTATTAAAAACCTGCTTCTTGACAATCTTTTGCTGGTCGATATTTATAGCCGCTCAAAAAAGATGCATATTGAAAACAATGTCAAGCGCGCGGTTTATTTGATATCGGTAAACGCCGGCGAAAACGCCGCTGACAGCGTTTCGTCGGAAATGCTTAGGGAGCTTTTCCCAAAACGCAATCACGACTTTGTGACTGCGGTTGATGAGGACAGCGTTATTTTGGTGAAAGAGCTAAGCGTGGGCGATAACACCGAAATCGAGCGCATCGGCAAAGAAATAAGCGATATGATTTTTGAAGCCAGCAATCAACGTCCATACATTGCTTTCGGCACGGTTGTGAATGATCTAAAATTTGTTTCGGCAAGCTTCAAAGAAGCCAAAATGGCACTAGAAGTCGGCAAAATCTTTGAGCCCGAAAAAAACATAGTCAGCTACAACAACCTAGGCATAGGCCGCCTAATTTACCAATTGCCAATGACCCTTTGCAAAGTTTTTTTGGAAGAAGTGCTGCAAGACATTTCGCTTGAGCACCTCGATGACGAAACTTTTGTCACGGTCAATAAGTTTTTCGAAAACAATTTGAACGTATCGGAAACAAGCCGCCAGATTTATATTCATAGAAATACGCTGGTTTACAGACTTGACAAGTTGCAAAAGCTTACAGGGCTTGACTTGCGGAGTTTTGATGATGCGATTGTTTTTAAGATTACGCTGATGGTTAATCAGTATGTGAAGTATAAGGAAGAGCGTGAGCATGGGTTTTAGGAGGTAGATACGTGTAGGGGCGAGGTTTTCTCGCCCTTTTTTGTTATGCAAAATAGTTGCCACAGCCTGAGATTTATTTGGATGCGTGAGTGTATGCAAGGTAGACATTTTCGGGACACGCACCTTACAGGCGACAGCGTCCCCTACAAACCTCCAACCTCAGCCACCAGCCGATAAATAACCATACCCTTCGCCGCAAACTTTTTCTCATACTCCGTCATAACATTGCCCTGCGCCCATTGACTATTATGCAAGTCCAGCGTCAAGTTTTTAAGCCTCCATCCGCACTCTATGAGCTCGTTCGCGGAAAACTCAAATAGTTCTCTGCTATCTGTTTTCAGCTGCAGCTCTCCATTCTCGCCCAACAACCTCTTGTACATATCCAAAAAGTTCCTATGTGTAAGCCTGCGCTTCGCCCACTTCTTTTTTCTCATCCATGGGTCGCAAAAGTTAATATAAATGCGCGAAAGTTCGCCTGCGCCTATGAGTTCTTCAAGTGTTTCGGCGTCGCCTAGGATGAAGCGGACGTTTTTGAGCAGCTCGCTGCCCTGCTCGACGCTTGCAGCCTCGTTCCACTCCCTAACTTTCCGCGCCCCGGCAACAATCACCATCTTCTCACGTTCAAGGCCGATAAAATTTGTGTTTTGATTGATTTTCGCCATGTCAACAATAAAATTGCCCATGCCGCAGCCAATTTCAAGCGCGAGCGGATGAGAGCTTGCGAAAGTTTGTTCCCAATTCCCGCTGCTATCTTTCGCCTCATGGAGAATTAATTCGTTTTCCAAAATTTCATTTTCTGCCCATTTCTTTTTTCTCGCACGCATAAATTTATACCTCTACAAATATTTTTTTATGAATTTCCTAGGAATTGCTTGCATTATATCATATTTTGGTCTAAAATGTAACTAAATGTTAATCATTTTTTGGAGGGATGTATTAATTATGAAAAAAACTATTGCAATTGCTCTAATAATGTCGTTTTTATTTAGTATGCCGCTTTTTGCGGCTCCGGCAATCTCAGATGTTGCCAGTGGAAATTGGGCTTACGGCTCAGTTCGCGCCATAGTAAACGCCGGGCATATGGGCGTCAACGCCGCAAATGAGTTTAGGCCAAACGCGCCTATCGACAAGTTTGAAACTAGCCGTATCTTGGCCTCTGTAGCCGGACAAACGCCTGCGCTCCTAGACCAAGCCTATGCGATTCATGGAGCCACAATAGCTGCGCGCGCCGCCCAATATAGCCGCTGGAACAACGCAAGCAACCGCGAAATCGCTTTCTTGCTGGAACGCGGCGTGTTTAGCGAAAACGACTTGGGCAACTTTATTGTGCGCACCGGTGAAGCGGAGAACTTGAGGGCTCTCTCTCGCCAGGAAGCTGCAGTTTATCTTGTAAGGCTTATGGGTCGCTCAAGCGCGGCAAGAACGGCTAACTTACCACAGGACTTCGCCGACAACGCTCGAATCAATTCGGCATCTCGTCCATATGTTTATTATCTTAGGAGTTTAGAGATAATAGCGGGTGAGCCTAATAATAACTTCAACCCGAACGGAGTAGTTACGCGCACAACTTTTGCGGTGCTCTTAGACAGAGTTGTACAAGCGATGGGTACGACTGCACCTGCGCCAGCAGCTCCGGCAATTCCGCAACAGCCTCCGGTGCAAGCGACTGCACCAGCCGCTGTTGCCGCAATATCAGGCAATATAGTGCAAGTCAACATAACAGGCAATACATTGCAAATCAGGGAAATGGACGACAGCGTACGAATTATGGCACTTGCAGACCATGCAAATGTGTTTGTGAACGGTAATAGACAAGCCATCGGCAGTCTTTTGCCAAGCATGTCAATCGTCGCGGTTACAACTAACGGAATCATCACTGATATACATGCGCAAAACCTTGTAACTCCAACCACGCCCGCAGCTCCGGCAGCTGTTGAGCGACAAGTTATAGGAACTGTTCGCGAGATAGGCACGGACAACATAACGGTTGATGTTCGCATACTCAATCCGCAAGGCTTTGTTGTAACACAAAGAGAAGTTATCACAATAACCAGTGCAAGCACTCTCGCTCGCGCAGGGGTGCCGATAACGCTTGCAAACATTAATGTAAATGATTCGATAAACGGCACTGTTAGAGGCAATGTAGCTACGCGCATAGACCTTTTTGAACGTAATAGAAGCATGAACGTAACAGTGGTTGAAAGACGCACCGAAAGCGTACTTGGAACAAACTACTTTATCGTTCGTGACCAAAACGGAATGCTGCATGAGTTTGTAGTCAACAACGCGACTACGCTAAGACGTATCGGTTCAGTCGGCACCGTTAGATTCCAAGATATCAGAGTTGGCGACACTTTGGATTTATTGGCTGAATACTCGCTGATTATTGAGGCCTATGCATATGGCAGCCGTGGCTCAGCCGAGGGGACTATTAGCGAGATATTGCTTAGCCGCGCCGGAAACTCCGTTATCGTAATCGATTCCAGAGGTGAGGCAAGACGCTTCCACATAAGAGATGGCGCGTTTGATGTACATTCGATGAGAGTAAACCAAAGAGTAACGCTCAGACTGGATTCGTTAGAAGTTGAAGGCTTTACGGTATTTTAGGACAAACTCTTGATGCCAAAATTTGGGTTTAGGAGGGACCGTTTAGGATGAGCAAAAAAATCAAAAGCAAGCAAAAAAGCAAACTAAAACAAACGTCGGGTTCTGGTGGCATGCGTGATCGCACTACCAAAACTGCGAACGATAATTTGTTTGTAATTGATGCGTATCCACTTGAGCCTATCCCGATTAATTCAGTAAAACCGACAAGAAATACCGGTGAAGTACCCGAAAGTCGACGTGATACTCCACGTGGCTCTGCAGCGCGCGGTGTTAAACAAGAGCGCATAAGCCCGAGGAGGCCGCTCTCGGAACCGCCGAGAACCAGCGCAGGAGCTCCGAAAAAGCCAGAAAACCCTCGCGCTACAGGTTCGTTAAATACAAAAAAACGCCCAAATACTATGCAGGGTTTTTTAGGCACCGTCGCAAGCACCGCGTCAAAAATCTTTGGCGCGATAATCGTGTTTTTTGCCGCGACTTTTGGAAGTTTACTTGTCTTTTTAAGACGCGAGCGCAGCGGACGAAGCGGACGTGGTAAAAGAACGTTAGCTTTGACCGGAATTGGCGGCGTCGCGTTGATTATTGTTGTAATATCCGCCTATTTTATGCTGCGCAACAACGCTTTTAGTATTAATGTTGATGGCGAGCAAATTGCTATCGTGAGCATGGCATCCGTGCGCTCCGGCGGCGAGGATATAAGCGATGAGCTTGTAAGACAAGCCATACTTCGCATTGAAAGCCGCGTAGGTTCAAGGATTTTGATTAACGAAAACATTGAGTTTGACCCAATGCGCGCCGCTCGCAGGTACTTTTTGTCAAATGATGAGGCGATTATAAGGCTGGACGAGGCGCTCACCTTCCGAGTTGAGGCCGCCGCGATAATGGTTGAAGGCGTCCGCATGAGCATTGTGCGAAGCTATGACGAGGCCGAGCGGATACTGAATACCATTAAAGAGCCGCATTTGAGCATTGGCATTGAGTTTGCAGAAACCGGCTTTGTTGAGCGAGTTTCGGTTGATATGATTTATGTTGATGCCGAAGACTTGCAAAATAGTGCGGCTGCCATGCAAGTTCTCACAAGCACCGTTGCCTCAGCGCAAGAGTATACTGTTGTGCCTGGCGATAATCTTGAATGGATTGCAACCAGGAACGCAATGACTCTGGCGCAACTTTTGGAGATGAACCCTGCTATTGATCCGCAAGCGTCACTTGCTATTGGCACAGTTTTGCGTCTAAGCGTTGATCAGCCGCTCCTCTCTGTTAGGACAGCCGAGCAACTAAGCTCAACAGAAGCGGTTGACCCACCTGTTGAGTATATCCATACGCCAGCGTTAGGCACCTCGCAAAGGCGAGCGGTGCAACCGGGCACACATGGCGAGGCAACAGTAATTGAACATGTTATAAGAGTAAACGGCATTATAGTCGATAGAATAGAAGTGGAACGCATTATAACAAGACCGCCCACACCTGAGATTATCGAGGTTGGTACTGGATAAAGGTAGTATTAACCATCCATGGAGCGATATTCGTATCGCTCCATTATTTTAAAAAAGGAGCAATTAATATGCGCGAAACTGATTTGAGCTCACTAACCGTAAAATATTTTGAAGATTTAGGATATCAAGTCAATTGCGAGGTCAACGACATTGACATTGTCGCAAGAAAGGATGAATATTTAGTTGCAATTGAGCTAAAACTTTCTTTCAACATGACGCTTCTCTTCCAAGTCATGGACAGGCTCAATTTTGCCGACGAGGTTTATGTAGCACTGCCAAAACCTAAACGTCGTTCAAAAGATTTAACCAAAATCAGAAAATTAGCCGAGCTGCTTAATTTCGGCGTCTTATTCGTAGACAACGGCGTTGCCCAGCATGTCGAGGCATTATATACCCCTCTACCAAAAAACAGACCACGCGATAACAAACGCAAACTCCGCGCCAGCATAGAAACCGACGGCCGCTCAATAGAGCTAAACCAAGGCGGCACAAACAAAATAAAAATCGTAACTGCTTACCGCGAAAAATGCTTAGCAATAGCAAGCATCATTCAAATCCGCGGCGAAATAAGCGCGCACGAATTGCGCTATGAATACGGTTTTGAAAAAGGCATCACCACCGCGCTAAAAAAGAACTATTACAAATGGTTTGAAGAAAAAGAACTCAAACGCTTCGTGCTCACTGAAAGTGCTTTAGCTGAAATAAAAGAAATCCCTGAATTTACTCGCTTGTTTAATGCTTATTTGGAGCGGTATAAGCCGAGCTAGGGAGTTAAATAGCATCCTCGTCTATTCACCATACCTCTTGACAACTCATAACATAGAGTGTAGAATAATCTAGCAAGCGATTTTTGCTTTTGGTACCATAGCCAAGTGGTAAGGCAGAGGACTGCAACTCCTTTACCCCCGGTTCAAATCCGGGTGGTACCTTCAACATAAAAACCCGTCATTTTCTAAGTGATTATGGCGGTTTTTTTACTTAAAATCCGCCTCAATAATGAGGCGGATTTTTGGGCTAAATCTAGCTTCCGGCTACAAGACCCGAAACATAAGGAACATTTACTATCCGACCACTAAAGCGACCTCTTGGGTTCATGCCTCTTGTGTGCATGCGCGGAGGATGGTTTGTTATATTGCTTTCGTAGTTATAGCCATAGCCGAACATTGGGCCGTAATAATCTCTTGCAAACCCTGTTCCATAGGCGTTATAGGCATTTGCTCTGTTTGTATAAACGCCATCTCTCAAGGCGTTTGAGCCTCTTGTAAATGCATTAGAGAGGGCTCTGTTATGTGAGTAACCGTTGTGAACGGGATATCTATGGGTTCTTGGGGCATAGTTGTGCCTATAACCAAGAGAGTTGCCAAAACGATAGTCCCTGATTAAGCCGTCGTATCCATTATTATAGTTTCTTACATAACCTTGACTTCCATAATGTGCGTTTCTTGTGTTTCTTCTGAGGTATCCATTGCCTATCCTATAGTCTCTTAAAAATGAGCGGTTTTCTGCACGCCTAGGGTACATGTTGTGTCTTGGATAAGCATGGTTTGCCTCAAAATTGATTGCATTTCCATCAACTAAAGCTTCATTTGCAATGTTTCGAGTTCTTAGAATGCCACGTTCGATATTCGTGTGATTTGGTCTATGGTTTGCTCTGTTAAAAGCAGTTCTTTCATTAACATGAGCTGCACGCGGTGTTCTTAATGCGGTGTGGCTTCTGTGCGTTTGAGCCGTTTCAGTTTTAACTGTTGATGGCTTGTGTGTGGTTTCTTTTACTTTTGTTCCATTAGCTTTTTTAGTCTCTTTTATTTTATGTTCAGCATCTTTTCTGGCTTTGGCTGAATTTTCGTGTAATTTTTCTGTGGCTTTGGTTGCGCGATTCTTTGTTGCGCTACCGGTTGCTTTTTCTTCTTTGTGTTCTGATTTTTTGTTCTCAGTGACTCTGTTTTCATGCGTTTTTTCGGTTTCTACTTCTACTAAAGCTAAATTAGAACGCCTGGGCGTAGTTTGCGGCGCGGTTGTATTTAAATTTGTTGGGCGGGGATAATTAGATGTAAGGTTGTTGTTAATTCGCGAGCCAGGCTCTAAAAAACGATTCCTTACATTATACCCGCGACCAATTGGGCTACCAAAGCGATTGCGTGCGCCGAGGTTGTCATAGGCTGCGCGGCCTCTATATGCGCCATGGCTTCTCGTTACATTTGTATGAACTCCCGCATCGTTTGCTGTCATGCTTCTTGTAACCGGCATTGTTGCACAGCCGGTTGATAAAAGCATAGCGCAAAGCCCTGATGCTATTAAAATTTTATTTATATTCACAAAGTTTTCCTCCTATATATAGTTAAAAATTTGGGTTAGCGACGCATGTGCTGATTATTGCTCCACCGATTGAATATTGGACATAGATTGTCGCGGAATTTAGATTCACGGCAAGAAGGCGACAATGACGCTTGTGTTCAGACAAGCTAAGAGGAGCCGACGAAGTCCACGGAGCAAAATTACTGACAAGGTATTCCAATATTTAATTGGTGGAGCAATCAATATTGCGTCACGTTTATTATAATTTGCAGTTTGAAATTATAAATACTAATAGAAAGTTGGCACCTTGCGAAAAATTTTACACTTTTTTTTGAAAAGTATTTGACATACTAAAAATGATATGATAATATATCTAGGCGCGTGTGTTTTCGCGCGAAGCATTTTCCGCACCAAGGCAACTGAATAGGGAAGCAAGAAAGTAAGTAGAGAAAGAAGTAGGTATACGAGGTTAGATTTTTGTATTTTTAGGGGTCTAATGGAAGATACTTACATTGCGAGGTTGTGAA
>Ga0123355_10018136_pt1 | contig 11149 bp, 6 predicted proteins | sample TergutEmb28metaG_3_FD_89872 | JGI IMG/M metagenome (GOLD analysis project Ga0123355, IMG submission 89872) | Embiratermes neotenicus P1 segment gut microbial communities from Petit-Saut dam, French Guiana - Emb289 P1 | ecosystem: Host-associated > Arthropoda: Insects > Digestive system > Gut ...
AAATAACTCAACAAATAAGTCGCAAGCTCCTGAGGATGGATGTATTAACATCCGAAACATGTTGAGCATTAAGTAAAGAAATAATAAAGCAAGTGACATCAAGTTGGTCTCTCTTTACTCAACGAACAATTTTAAATATTGTTCTGTGGTCCATAAATGTATGTCAGACATTTTAGTAGTTAAAATATTATATAGTATAATCCATAGATTTTCGTAAGCTGCTGGATACGATTTTGCTAAGATGTCGCTTGCTGGCATTTTCCACACTAATATTTTAGAATATAATCCAACAAAAATTTAGAAACGATTTGGACCAATCTGCAGCCTCCATCTTCAGAATAGAATATCGAGGTTGCAGGTTCTTCTGAAACATCCTTAAATTTCTGACAGACGTGATGGTGTGAGATCACAAGACAGTAGTTTTAAGAGTCACCGGCATGACAACTTGAAACTTTTCACTGAGCATTTATGTGTTTTATTTGACTCAGAACAAACAGCGGAGAAACTGATATGTCTTTTAATGGAGATGCAACGTTAGAACAGTGAGGCAGGAACTGAAGTTTGAAATGTATTAAAATATTGTGCATGGAAAAGGAGTTTACCATCTTTAAACAATAAAAATGTTGGTTTTTAAAGGTGATATCCTTTTTCCAAATAAGCTTCATAATGCACGAGAGATGTTACAGGTCCGATGACAATGGAGCAATATTGACCGTATAGTTGGATGAGTAACCGTGAACAGGACCAAATATTGACATTGCTAAAGCTGCATATATTCGAATCACTGGTTCAAAATACATAGCGCGTGTGCCTCGGAAACACAGGAAGGAATATTCATGGAATTATGGTCAGTAAGCTCCACGCAGCATTTTAATTTTTCGTACCCTACAGATTTTTATGGCACTCTTTGGAAAATTGTTTTGTGTTAGATTTAATATTGCCACAAATACTCAAAATAGTGGAGAGAGTTTGACTTTTTAAAAATATTTAAATTTATTACAAAAATTACGTTCCAGTGTTCCGTGGAAATAATATTGAATTATTATTTTATTCACCCACTTCATTTCAAATCCTATGTCAAAATGCATATGTTGCAGCTCCATTCGAAAGGCAGTCAGGTTAATTCTGCTTGGGGGAAAAACACTCTTTAAAATGGCGGTCACATGTAAATCGTAACACAACATGTAGGTGAAATACAGAATTTTTTAATGTTAGAGAATATGACGCATATGGTAACGACTATGTTTTAAACGATTAATATAGGAATAGCATGCGGAAATAACTGACAGTCTCAACTGTTGTAAAGATGAGAAATTGCAAAGTACTCATACAATTGAAATTCATTTACTTACATTGCATATTCCATGGAACAGCCTTTCTTGTGACACACGTAGTCCTCGCATATTATGGAACCGAAATTTGGTTATTTTATGATGATGGAGTGCTTTCCTTAACAGGTCCTAAGATAATTCCAATCTACAATACCCCAACCAATTTTTTACGATCAATTTTAATGTAGTTTTCTCGCCTGCGCTTAGGTTTGTCACCGCGTGTTTTCCCTTCATTGTTCCTGAACGAAATTCTGTACCTATTTCGTACATCTCCCAGCCGTGCCACAAGCACCGATCGCTTCTCTACTATTTGTTCATCCTAACTACATTTAGTGCACAGTATTAATCATGCAGCTCCTCATTATGCAAATTTGTCAGCTTCCCTCTACTTTCCCCTCAACATACATGTAAAATATTCCTTTTATTTTTCTGTGATTCGTCTAAAAATTAAGAATACGCCGCTGTTTACCGCTTTCCAAAGCGCTTTCTCAGTTTCGTCGCTTTTTCTTCCCTCCCTCTGCGTCACATCCTTTCTAATTTGTTGTTCGCATTTTCTTGATTCTTTTACACTTCTGTATTTTCCTTTGCATTTCACGTTCAATATATTCTCTACAATTTTATCTCCTTTGAGTTCCAAAATGAAACGCAACGCAGTTCTCTCAAATTTAATTATTCTTTATTTTTCACATTATATAACAAACCTTGACTAAATGTTGATCTTGGTTCCTTCTGTTCTATTTCCGTTCAAATCTATACGTTGTTTCCAAATTGTTCTGTCATTTCGTTTTCATGTACAGACTGAAGCCTCGCTGTCGGTCAGCTGCACGTCCAATGCACCTTACCCAATATCGATAAACAAATCTCAAAACCAGTAACACTGGACGCTCGGCCCATATCGACACTTAAGTGTACTTGTGCGGAATTTGATGAGAATGACAAAATAAATGTGTTCACGCACGAATACACATGCACATACTCACATACACATTACACACACACACACACACACACACACAAAGCCTCTTAGTTCAAGTCATACGATTAGTTGAGACTTCCTGAATGTAAATATTGAGTTTGAAATCGCAAATCGTTGCAGATAGCATGCTTCATCCCAGGCACACCCAAGTGTTACATTTGCATTATTGGCTATTGAAGGTTAGGTAGAAAGCAGGGAAAATGATGCTCTTTTAGTGACAAGGTTAGGTCAATTTTTGTGCACTTTTCGAATTCTTTTGTAATACGCAAGGCCTCATAAACGCCTGTCGATACCTTCCAGCAACAGGTTACTGACTGTTGCCTTGTTCTGTTTATGAAACTTACATGATTAGTTTTATTTCCGATGTTTCACGCTTTACAATGTTAATTGGCGTTGCACAGAACTCTTGATTTGTGGTGACAAGATATTAATTATTCGTTCTGTGTTGGCTCCGTGAATTTTATACATATTGTTATCTAAAGTTTCCTGATATAAATATTGTACTGAATTTCGTGATTATTTTGTCAGTATGTTTTATGTGGCAGGTTACTTTGTGGATAGAATATGGAAATGTAAAATACTAGAGGAAGAAATATGAGGTTTTTTATGTTATGGGAGAAAGAGTTGATTGGTACTGCGTTTTAATTGGAAAATCTAAAGGAAGGAACAACTTGATAGATCTGGACATAGAAAATATTGACATGTACCTTAAACAGTTGATTTGAGGATTTGAAATGGGTTATTGTGGTTTGGTTTACGATGAAAAGGTGGGATTTTATGGGCACGGCGATGAAAATTAGAATTTCGTACAAACGCCCTCCAATTATATGCTTCCTATACAATTCCAAAGTAATCCTGAATAGCTGTGGAAGGTGTTTAAGGTTGCCGCACAATAGATATTTCAAGAACAGACAATTAAAAAAAATGTTGTAGAAAAAATATTACAAGAATGAACAAATATACAACAGTGCCAATACTACAGTAGCTTTCGCAGGATGACTACTCAAAGAAAACATATATATATATATCTTATGTATATTGGACCGTGCATCATTGTGATAGTTGAAGAATATGAGACCAACTTGTTGTCTCAGTTTATTAAGTTTTATTTCACTTCTTCTATGCTCAACATGTTTCGGACATTAATACATCCATCATCAGGAGTTGGCGACTTTTTGTTGTATCACCACATTGGTCGTGTGTTCTTGTTTCGATTTGTGTTGGAGTTTCGGTGTGGCTGGTTTGGGTGGTATCCGTGTGGCAGGCTTCAGCCTGCAACTTACTAAATTGAGACATCAAGTTGGTCTCATATTCTTCAACTATCACAATCATGCACGGTCCAATATACATAAGATATATATATGTTTTCTTTGAGTAGTCATCCTGCGAAAGCTACTGTAGTATTGGCACTGTTGTATATTTGTTCATTCTTGTAATATTTTTGCTACAACATTTTTTTTAATTGTCTGTTCTTGAAATATCTGTGGTGCAGCAACCTTAAACACCTTCCACAGCTACTCAGGATTACTTTGGGGTGGTATCTGTGTGGCAGGCTTCAGCCTGCCACACGGATACCATCCCAACCCAGCCACACCGAAACTCCAACACACATCGAAACAAGAACACACAACCAATTTGGTGATACAACAAAAAAGTCGCAGACTCCTGATGATGGATGTATTAATGTCCGAAACATGTTGAGCATAGAAGAAGTGAAATAAAAGTTAATAAATTGAGACATCAAGTTGGTCTCTTATCCTTCAACTAAAACACACACACACACACACACACACACAAATATATATATATATATATATGTTTCCTCACTCCTTATCTCAACATGATCAATAAATAAAACGATAAATTGCACATCGCCGTAAACGCATGTCTTAAACCAAACTCCAAACTTACTTCCCTTACCACAGTTGAAGGACTTCTTTGCAAACTCTTCTTATGCGAAATAAGTTGTAAAAAGCAGGCAGAGGCAGAATTGAAGCAGCTGTTACTTCAACTATTTCAAACGTGAAAATACGGAGAGTAAATAAAGGAGTACGGAGCAATCAGAAAACTCGTTATGCAGTGAATCACAATCTGTATCATAATTAACGTCAGCATTACGTCACATAAAAAACGCGGAAATCTGAGTGACCAGTCACTTCCGAATAAGGAGTTCGATCCGTATTACTACTTAGTAATAAATTACAACAGGAAGAACAATTTTTTAAGTATCTTGAAAACATTTGTGAAAAGACAGAAATTTGGAAAACGTGAAATGATAAATTGAATCTTTTTTTTATACACAGATTAAAACGTCGGAATGCCCTCTGGAATGTAAAACGAATCTCATAATTTCCCATAAAACAGATAAAAATTTATTCTCTGATTTTTTCTTGGAAATCCTCTTATCAAATTAATTGAATTTAAGTCAAGAGAAAGATGAAGATATTTTCCTGTGTGAGGGTACAGCCTAAATCTGGCCAAGGCCGCCTCATTGTTGAGGTTTCTAGATACAACGCAGACACGTCACTCTCGGTAGGACTCCTCCGAACGAGTGATCAGTCCATCTCAGGGGTCGCTTCCTACACGACACAAATATACACAAGAGACCAACATCCTTGCCCTCAGTGGGTTGGAACCCGCGACCCCAGCAATCAATTGTCCGCAGACCTATGCCTTAGATCGCACGGCCACCGGAATCTGCAACTTTAAGGTAACAAAAAGTCGTAATTTTTCTACGCGCTGATTCATAATAAAATTCAATATTACCACCAAATAACAAGTTATTATTCGCCAGTTATTTCTTCAGATTCTTGATGCTGTTTGTATAAGCTTGACAAAAGTAATCTAAACTTTGAAGCCTGAGAAACAAATAACTTACCAGAACTGGATTCATGCCGGACACCAAATCAGAGTCACCACTGAAGGATAATTTCCTTTCTTTTTGTGTGAGAATTATATTAAACCCATAAGTATATTTTATGGGAAAATGTAAAGCTTCTGTCGGTTGCAGCAGGCGATACGTGTGATAAATGGTACCCATTAAAGGATTACGAATAGGCAATAAATTTGGTATAAGGATAATGTTGCTTAATTTAAAATCACGAGAACCCTAACTTCAGATAAACACATTTTATCTTATAGGCACCTTAATTAAAGGTAGAAGATTTCCAAGATTGGAGATAAGAAAAATGTAGACACCCAAACTTTCTGCATATAAAATTTCAACTCCAAACTATATTTGTAAACATTTACTATAAACGGAAGGAAAGTATTCGATTTCCTCAATTTCATGTTAATTTGCATTTTTTTCAATGAGTTCATCACTCGCGTGAAATTTTGCGCTGCATTAGTGTGTAAGACAGAGCGTTTGGAGGAGAACAAATATAAGTAGAGAGTAAGCTTGGAAGGAATAGAGGAAAGTAGAATATGTGCTTGGAAAGCAAAGGCAAGTGGACAGTGTGCTTAGAAAAAACAAATTTATATAATTAGACAGTGTGCTTGGAGATGTCAAGGGCAACTTGACGGTGTGACTAGGAAAAACAAATAAAAGTAGAGAGTATGCTTGGACTACATTTGTCACATGTAAACGCAGAAGGTTTCTGATTATAGCTGTAGCGGATCCAAACATTACGATACGTGCAGTGTCTTTAGAGAGACAGCGTTTATTTCGAAATGTAGCATACTATCTCCTCTTCTAGATGGCATCATGTTCTAGAACTTATCGCAGTAAATTAATAAGGCTGTTTACATAAATATATGTACAAATTAATTGCCCTAAATTGAACGATAGATATTTTTGTACAAATTACCAAATATGACAAAGAAAACACATAGAAATATTTATTGCTTTAAACCACACAAAAACCATGAGATTTGGGGGTTTACTTGTACATGAGTACCGGGTGTTGCTAACTGAATTGAAAAAGAATTACATGTTGTTTACACTACATCTACTAGGCGCATACCTTGGAGTTCCAGGTTTTGTATGACGTAAGAATTCATGCTCGTGTATCCATGGCGAGTGGCGACTATAAATCATCCTGTTATTTCTGAAATCTTTGGTTAAATTCTTCGAAACACGAGAAATATGCAGGTATTTGAAGTGACCCAGATAGTGGCTTGACACTGCATTACAGTTTCACTTCGGGCAGAGAGTGATGTATTTGTGTGTGTGACTGACGTTGTGTTGGTCTTGAGCACGGCGACGCATAATGCGGTTGCAGTGGGGGAGTGCAGACACTTTAGTTAACCTTTCAAAGCCTAGCGGTTATTTCACGCACCAGCAAGTTTAGCATTCAAAAATTCTACATGGTGCGCAAATTATGTTTAAATGTTCTGTATGGAATTTCACCTTGTACAGCGGTAACATATTGGTAACCGATGTGCAGAGTGTTTACTGCGCGGTATGAACTTAGTCATTGTACCGTATCAGAGGTGCTGATAAGTCCTTAGCCCGACCAGGAATGAAACAAGCTAATGTTTCTGTCAGAATGGCGTGAATTTCCTTCGGCGCCCTGTCTTACAGAAAAAAAAAAACTTGACAGTTCGCGTCTCGATGTTGTTGAAATCGCGCTCTTCCCTGACATGCTTCCGAGCTTGTTTCCTTCCTGGTCTGGCTAAGAACTTATCAGCACCCCGGTATAAACCAGACACGTTTCGTCTTTATAGGGTTAAATTACATACGTTCTTTTATTTCCAACTGGAGCTCTTGTACATACCAGCTCATTCGACGATAGTTCACGTGTCTTAGTAGACATGTATTAAGGAACTCCCGTGGTTCTCAGAACCAATATGTACCAGTACGTACCAATAACATCAATCTGTTTACGCAAATTATGCGGTTTAACTCTTTGGTCACGTTACGGAACACTAGATTGAATATAAAAAATCTATGAATTTTCCGTTTGTACAGTATTTCCAGAACAAATCATAGCGACGTACCGCTCGGAAAACTGTCAGCAAATTCTGAACGGTACGACTTCCCTTTGAGTATGGCCACAGGTGGAATGATTTTGCCAACAGCATTTCTGCGGTTCATGATATTAGGTTTTGGGGTACATGGTTTTGTGTCCCCTCTCGGACTGCATTGCTTGGTCGGTTTGCTGCTGAGCCGACAGCCGGGTTCCTTTTTCACGATACCACGTTTTTCTATGACTTATATAAAGTAAAGTATAGTATTCAAAAACGTCTTGTTGATTGAAGCCATCGCAGCCAGTCAAAAAAACACCCCAGTGTTTTCTTATTGTTTTTTTATGTGCGCAAACAGAATGCTATGAGCCAATCAAAATCCGACTTTTACCGCTTATTGAGAAGATATGTATTACTCTGTTTGACTGTTCAAAATTGAAGGCATCTCTTCTAACGGCATCTCACTCTGCTCTGAATACACATGCAGATAATTTCAAAATAATCAACAGAATCATGTGATTTTGATCCTCGGGATATTTGGGTTCTCCTCCGTTGTTCCTTAATTTCGTGTCCAAACCACAATTCAACCTTCTTTGAAGGCAATAAAGAGGCGCCTGAAACAGCTTTACAGCATGTGTCTAATTCCATCCTTACCGGAGGTCTAATAGACATCTGCATTTTCGTTCCACGCACACAAACTGGGTCTTCTTTGCACAGTTCACCATATAAACAAAATATAAAGATTTTCCACCATAAGCGGAAAGTTATGTGTGAAGACTACAGAATAGTGACCATGTTTATTCAAAATTTGTAAACCATTCAGCCAAAATGCAGGTTTAAGGTCCTCATATTTTAGCTCCAGTGTATTGATGAAAAGTTTCCGTGTTATCTGAGAGCATATATTATTTAAAATTCTAAAACTTTTACATTAAAACGCTCCTACATGTTTCGATCGTAAGATCATCCTCAGGGAACATACACTGTTCCTTGCTGAATTTAAAGTTTAAAAACACTTAGTGATTAACTTCGTTATGTTAACTTGGTGCTGTGGCAGCATGTCGTACGTTGCGTGTGGGTAGTACGCTGTTGAGAATGGGCCTGGCTATGGATGTGCGTCGTGTGCTGTATACTATGAGAACACCAAGCTAAAGTTATTAAAGAAAAATGAAGCAGTATGGTTTAACAAGATGTGCAAGATTAAACAACTGAAACCGAATTACACCAACATCAAGATTAATTGACAAAATTCACAAGACTAGAAAACTAAAATCAATGCAGTCAGGTTCAGACCAAACCAAAAATAGCCAGTCTCACGCTATACAGCACACGACGCACATCCATAGCCAGGTTCATTCTCAACAGAGTACGACCCACACAACACACACGTCATGCTGCCACAGCACCAAGTTAACATAACGAAGTTAATCACTAGGTGTTTTTAAACTTTAACTTCAGCAAGGAACAGTGTATGCTCCCTGAGGATGTTCTTATGATCGAAACATGTAGGAGCGTTTCAATTAAAATTTTAGAATATTAAATAATATATGTGTGCATTAGTTAGTGTGTTAATTAAATGATTGTACAAAATGCACGGTGCAACGATAAAGATGGTTACCTGAGAGGTTAAGGAACCGTGTGTTTTCAATTACGCAGAATGCATCTTTCAGAATTACCAAAAAAAAATTACATTCGGGATGTAATTAAGTGTGGTAAAGACATACAATACAGAAAGAACTCTTGCAAAGCTTTCCACGTACAGACGTTTTCTGCCGTTATTTGTTTCTACAAAATGCCGTGCGACAACATACCGCTAAATTCATCCATTGCTGTAGTTAGAATTTTTACCCCTTGACGGTAGCAGCTTCTTGGGGGTGTCTAGAGTTTCTTACAGAAACCAAACGCTGAAGCTGATATGTGGATAAATATTGTGTTCGTTTCGACGAGAGTAGGGAGACATGCTGGCTGGTTAGGACACTTTAACGACTTGCGGATTCTGTAAAAGTTGGGAATCTTATACCTAGCTGGCTACTTCTCAGCAGGGATCCTGACTCGCTGGGGTTTGTTTGCTATATCGGGGAATTTTAGCATAATTTACACCGGATATCTAGTCGTTGTCTTCCCGAATATTGGAGCGTATTTTAAAACTCTTAAGCCTCATCTGGGAAATGTGCAAACTATAATAATAGCGATAGTTTTAATGAACTCGCAACATTTCTGTCTTTCAAGATAAAGATTGCCATTAATATACCTACTAATACGTACTGCATGTGAACATGGATTGACACTAAACATTAAGCACAACGCAAAACAGACAAAAAGATAACGAAAAAATTAAACGATTCTGCAAAAACGTGGAAAACGAAAGTACCTATGTTGGGAATCTCATGTATGTTCCTGTAATGCCTACAGTAGATTAGGTAGCTGAGAGGGAACAGGCTGTACGTACTTCTGTAGCACGCCATCGGGTTGTTTGTAAACTTCTCATCTGAAGCTGGATTTGCAGCAGAACAATTTCTCTTGTATGTGAATCAGTCCCAGTGTTGCCTTGCAGGGTTTCCGCAACAAGCAGGGTGTTAACAGACTCCGTAATATTGATGTAAGTGCTTCTTTCTTCACGAATATATGAGTCTGTCAATTGATATTAATTACACAGTTTAAATGATCTTCGAATGATATCATAACAGAAGTTAATAATGTACAAACAACGTGAAATCGGAGTGTTAACATCTGAGAAATGGACGTCGTTAAATTTTTCATATTATCTGCATGAATCGTAAAATGAAGCTGAATTACGTTAAGAAAACCAATGTGTGCCTCACAGAAAACGCTGTGTATTTTTAATGACATTTGATTAGCTCTGTGTAGGGAAATAACCGCTGTTTACAGTACGAAACATATGAAACACATAGACACCTTGTTCGGGAAAACACAGAGAGTTTAATTGTCAATCATGTGGCAAGCACTGCAGTCACGGTGCTTTAAACAGTTAAATGTTAAAAGAGTTCTCGGTTAAATGAGAAATTTATGGGATTAGTGATGGACTTTGGGAGCAGCAGAGCATATAGGCCTAAGTCTGCGAGGAAAGGAGAAAAGAGGCTTTTCGGAAGAGAGGAAGATGGATTATAACCTCTCGACTGTAATTTGCTGCAGCCGGCTGCTACCAACATGAAAGAAAATGTGCCGTGAGACTGTATGATGGAAATAAGATGTCTCCCTCAAACGCTTTCCGTAGACAGAGGGAGACGTAAATTTGTGTAATTTGAAAGTCAGAATCATTTGAAGGAAATAATGATATCTGTCATACTTTAAGTACCATTTTGCGTATAGAGACACAGTGGAGATTTAATTAAAGAGTACTTTAGAATATCAGATTATCAAGTCTTTTTTTCAAGGCTGCTAAAGTAATGGGAATAATAGTGACGAAATATGAAATGCGAGCAGAAAATTAATAGGGATAAAAAGCCTGTGGCTTACCTGAATTTAATTTCCCAGCATTTTCGTGGGGAAAGTATAAAAAAAACCTTCAACTCTTAACACTTTAAATAATTTAAGCTATTTAAAACTCTGTGTAAATCTATGTTAAACGTGCATTACACGTGCCTGGGTCAGGATCACGTGCAATATATTCTTCCTGTAAATGTAAAAAATGTTTACAATTATTTAATTAAATAATAAATTTAGGTGGGTGACTGATTTGCTACTTACAATTAGCCATTGCTCGAACTGGCAATAGTCCACGGAGAAGAATCTTTCTGTACAATGTAACTGTCACACAACTTGTTAGTAAGTTACCCATCGTTAATAAACCCTTAAAGTTCATTGCCGTTTTCACAACAGTCGTATCCTCGGTCACATGAATCAAGTCAACAATCTTACACATGAATCTTATGTTTATTGGATCGTGCATCATTGTAAAGGGTGAAGAATAAAAGAC
>Ga0123355_10018137_pt1 | contig 11148 bp, 7 predicted proteins | sample TergutEmb28metaG_3_FD_89872 | JGI IMG/M metagenome (GOLD analysis project Ga0123355, IMG submission 89872) | Embiratermes neotenicus P1 segment gut microbial communities from Petit-Saut dam, French Guiana - Emb289 P1 | ecosystem: Host-associated > Arthropoda: Insects > Digestive system > Gut ...
CATGGTATATACTCTCCGTTTTTTCCTCTTCAAAATGCAGTTTGTTTCATAAATCTAACATATTTGGTTCCTGTATTATTCACATTTTATATACAGGTGTGCTAAAATTAAAAAAATAATTCCAGCGCCAAAAGGTTAAGGCAGGTGAAGTTTATTCTAAACACAAACACCCTTTTGTGATTATATTTTCCAGAACTTAAAAAGCAAAATGTAAGTTGCATCATGAGTAGTACATGCCATCACAGACAACAGAACCACAAATACGAAATAAGAAATGCTACAATTGTAATACTATCATTACTCAGTTTCATCAACAACTGTATAAAGTTCAATGGAATCAAAGATATTACACAGAAAACTCTTCACAAGAACAACATGGATTCTCATAGAATGTGGTAGTGTTGAGGCAGATGGATCATTCACCTTCCCTGGCTTTTTGGGAAGTCACACCCATCTGCCACATGCAACACATGAGCTAAATCTAAGTCATCATGGATGCACATGGCTCAGTCAGAAAGTATCCAGAAAGACTTTTTAAAAATTCTATAGTGTTTGCTATACTGCTCATTGTGCATGACTGTGCAAGCACATACCTTCAATATTACTGTACAGCAGTTTTGTCCTAATCTGGCAAAATTATTCTATTGTACAGACTCAAATATCGCTGTATTTTTAAAATAATATATTCAGCACACTTTCTGGCTCACCCACATATTTTATTATAGTTAATGAGCATAGTAGTCCATATCCTTTCTCTGGTCTGTGACAGCCATGTTACAAATGTATCATTCAGTCTGCTAGATTCTTATGACATCAGCCATAATAATTTCTCCTTTTTATCACGTGTGTCAGTCTGCAGGCAGTCACAGAATGCGGCCACATGTGTAATTTGTCTGAAGGAAAAGGTCAAGGGTTAAAAGAAAGCAAGCAGTGCCCATACTGTATATAAATTTGAATGATGAAGAAAACTAAAAACTTAATTTTCAGACTAAGCAGTACATAACCACAGTGCTGCAATATATCTTATGCATGCATCAGAGGTGAATCAAGAATAAACACAGAACAGGTTACAGACATTGCTGATCTATTACTAATAATTTAAACATACCTTGATTTCATCAAAACTTCCAAACTGCAAAGTCTTATATTTATCGATTGGTGGCCTGATATATTCACAATAATCACTATTCTTCACTTCCTGTGGAAGAAACAAAAACTTGTTTTGGGTTTAGCATTATGTATGATGCACTTAAAAAAGACTAATTCCAGACCTGCAAGCATTTGAGATGTACTTACATACAGAACCTACAACAATACTGAAAATGTTAAAATACTTGGCAATAGACAGGAAAATCCACGACTATATTATGGAAAATTTATTACAGCTGCCACAGATTCAAAGGAACTTCTCTCCACAGTAAGAGCACAACAGTATTATTCCTTAATATGTCAAAGTACTTCACATGAAAATTCTGTTAAAGAAAAGAATGGCTTGGTGACAAAAAGCTGGTCTATTGAGTTTCTCCAAGAAAAAACAAGCTGTTCTGTACATCTTTGTGCTTGCACTTCTCACATGAAACTGCGGCTCACAAAACTCTGAATAACTACTATACACACTTTCAAAAGGACTTCATGTCATATAGACAGAGACAGCAAAACAGCAAAAAATGTTAACATATGATCTGACAGACAGATTCTCTTTTGTCCACATGAATCCTTTCTCTCCTACTAAAATAATGTGGACAAAGCATTACTTCACAACATCCCAGACATTTTAAGCCTCCCTTCCTCACGTTGTTCTGTAGTTATTGGTACACTGCCATTCCTTGTACTACTTTCTGATATATGACCAGAATCATTAAATTTACCAATAAACACTGTCTAAACCCACCCATGTGGGAACAATCACTGTAACACTCTTTCTCTCCTCTTTTTCCTGTTTTTACCTACTTATTCCTTTCATCAATCCATGCTCCCCTCCCACCAGCCCACCAACTGTGGAACACAACACTGCTAAGCACATAAACACCAACAGCTTCTGTACTGTATATCATGGAATCACAGCTCTTTATTTTGTTGTATTTAATACGAAGTGTCACACCTGTGTGCAATGTTAAATTCTTTCACTGTGTGGGTCATTTAACTAAAAGTCAAGTAAAACCAAATAAATATTCATCAATACAGCTACAGATTAAACTTATTTTCCCATTCCTCACCTCTAGCTGACGGACACAGGACACATATGCCAGTCGAGATTGAATTTCAGGCAAATTTGGTACTTTCACTTGTGATGCAAATGGATTCCATCGTTTCCACAGTAACCACCAGCCTGACAGACAGTCCCCATAGTTGGTGAGATCTGTATCATCCTGGGATCCAACATCAATTGCAAGAATGTGCTTTGCTCCATGGTTTAGCATCACATCCGCTGTTCAGAGAAATATGTTTCAGTACTCATTCAGGCAACAAAAAAATACTGATAGCTGTCTATGCAGGATTATGAAAGAGTGTCATATGTAAGCATTAATCCTGATACCAAAGTTTTCCATACTGTTAATAAATTTATGTCCTGTTTAATTTGTTTTGTGTAAAAGGGGCCAAATTAATGGTACATAACTAAAGTTTCACCTAATACAGTTGCCTCATTACTGTGTCACATTCCCATTATTGGCAACAGGCTCTTTGCCTGTTTATGTATAATCATATAACCATTCTGATCTTTGTCTTCCACATGCAAAAATATTCAAACTCCTGTGCCTTGCAAAGCTTTGTACCATTACATTAATGGGAGCATCATCAGAGCCTTAAGGAGTGACAGTGTCAACAAACATAGTTTACTGAAAGGATGACTCTTACTGATTCCACAATATATACCATTTTAATTAATAAAAGTTAACATAGTGACCAGTACTAACATGGTGTTGGGCTTCACAACACTGTCACAACAGATGTACTGTTACTGGTGATCCTTGGTTTGAGACCAGATCACTGATATACTCGGTGGTTAGATAGGCAAATTATATTTGGCTGAATTAATTGTAAAGTTATTGGAATTGGAGCAAAATGTATACTGGTGCATGGGATCAAGGTTAAAGCGCCACACTGGATGTACAGACCTCAAGGACGTAAGATATCATTAGTAAGGCGCTATTGTTAGGTTATAGCCTTATTGTCATGAGGAGGAATGTGGCTACCCTAGCCAAGGTTTACTGCTGACTTTTGTAGCGCTAATCCCTACAGCCAGCATGATTTGCATGTTTGGTACCAGCATAAAAAGTGAGGTTCACCTGTTTTATGACAGGGCAAGTGGTCCCAATGCAGGACTAGCTGGGTTCAGAAAACAAACTGTTTCAGGCCCTCATGTGTGCCAGACTAGAATAGGACAGGAATATCAATCAAGATTCGGTAGTGCAGTTCATAACTGATACCCACTGTGTACTACAAAATTTAATAATCAATGTTGATAGACTTAGTGCATTGTCCCCAAACTACCATGTCTAATAAATGGGTCTGTCTACCACTATTATGTCTGTGTATGTCTGGGAGTAGCTGACGCTCAACGACTGCACTATTCAGGCAATTTAGCATTGTAGTGATTTGGACGGCTGTAGTACTTTGTCAGTGTAAACTGCCAGTCCCTGAGTAAGTTGGTCATTGGGTACCTGCACTCTGTGATGTATGTGAAATGTTTTTTGTCTACCAGAGACAACAAGATTTCAAACAAAGAATTTGGTCTACATTCATGGGGCTTCTAAGTACAGTCTTTTGAAAGTCTGTTGAAAAGTTACACAAAACATACAATCTTCAGGCTTTTCACTCTATGTCATTATGATTAAAACAAGACTGGCACATAAAATAAGAATATACAACTATCAGCTCATTAAAAACTGATCTTCAGAAAAAGTGGATGTTATTCGAATGCTAAACACAAAAAAGTTTATGATACCAAAATTCCATTCTATACACTCATATCATAGATAACTAGAGGGGTAATACTTTAGGGGCAATAAATGTGCAGCAAGGCTGAAACAACTGATGACATATGACAAACTGGCCTCTGTATTTGTGATGGGTTAGTCAAAAACTGAAGTTTATTATGCCAATTTTAAAACAAAGCAGAAAATACTGCTGTAAAAATAAGAATTAAATTGTAAACCAAATAAAGGTAACCTGTTCTTCAAATTTCTCCGACATAAAACACAACATTGGCTGTCACATGCAGTGGTGTGTAAGGGTGGTGGAGTATGTGGTATGGTGCTCATCCTTCTTGTGGTGAAGCTAAGGTGTTCTTAAAATGTGTCTACAAGCATAGTATACGTTATCAGGTGAAAGGCAAGTGTATCTCCTGTGAGAAGACTGGAAAGAGTAATCAATTATCAGTATCCTGCAGGAATGAAAAGAGTGAATGACTGATGAATTCTTGCCTGATAAAATTACATTTTATAGCACAAGTGATTCCGTACAGGCTGTTACAAAGAATACACTAAACTTCACAGCCATGTCTGTAAACTGCTATATTAAGAAATAAAACAGAAGGAAATAAAAGGATGACATATAAAACTGCAAAGTAAGTGCTGCATAATTTGAAACATTCATCCAATATCATTAGGGTTAATGAAATGGATGAGCCACATAGCATGCATGGGCACAAAAATACACATCTTTTACATGGCAAAATTAAAGAAAAGACAAAACGCTCATCCGATCTAGCTTGGATGGGAGGATAATATTAAGTTAATGCAGACTGAAGTGATGTGTTTCAGAACAATGGGCTGTCTGTGGACACAATCATAAATCTCTGTGTTTAACACCAGGGAGGAAATTCCTTGAATAGCATCACAAATCCTGCTAGAAATATGCATTAACTATATTAGAGGAAGAAGCTTTAATATAGGAAATGAAGTATATACCCACCTGTTTCTCATCTCTCTCTCTCTCTCTCTCTCTCACACACACACACACACACACACACACACAGATAGAGATAGAGAGAGTTACACATTGTGTATAAACCTGAAGACTGCATTTAATATCTATTGCATAACACAGGTCAACAATGTCAGCATAACATAAGAGAAAACTAACCTTTTTACATTAATTCTGATATGATGAGAAAATTACATCATGTCTCAGCTTTCAAGAAAACTTTAATGCAAATTTCTCCTTCAGAAATTTAAAAAATAAGCATCATTTAGCTAATGCTGATGGAACAAGAGGGCTGTGACTGTGTATAATAACTGCATGCATATTTTGTGTCAGTCATAACCTGTGCACACTTGCTTGATATGACTAAGTGTTATTCAGACAATTCATATGGAGAAAGAACACCATCCTAATTGCACATTTTCATCTGAATGGTTTGGTTATGTATGTGTGTGTGTGTGTGTGTGTGGACATTCATGCATCTAGCATACCAATAAGAACAAATGATAACAATAAGCCTGTGTATGTTACAAATGTATAACTCCTTTTTGTGATAAGCATACCTGATTTTGTCAAACCATCTTATTTCACACATTATAAAAACAATATGAAAATCTGTTATACTGTGTAATTAAGAGCTGATGGAAATTCACGCTTGACATCTAAAACCTCACACTAATGGCTTTCAATCGCCTAGCTACTTGTTGTTTCAATTATCTACATTCTTTTACACTTTCAAACTCAGAACAAAAACCAGTTTATTTGGAAGAATGTGATGACAAATATTTCTGGATCTTGAAAGGGAGTAATTCTTAATGCAACATTAATGATATGGCAAGGGATATGTTTGCCCACATACACATAAAAATATTTGAATATGTTGCAATAATTCCAAAGTACATGAATGTAAGAAAAATGCTACACTGACGTTGACAACATAATTCCACAAACACAGTAAAAAACAACTGTTTAATTACATGAAAGTCGATACATTTCTTGTACTCATCAGAGTACATTTACCTGGCACACTGTTGACATAGCAACCATCTACGAGTAAATGTCCATCCCTAGGATCACAGAAGGGTGGAAATATTCCTGCTATCGTCATGCTGGAGCGCACATAACGCCACAATGAACCTGTGGAGACACTCTTAAATCTAAGCAACAACAGAAGGGATAAAGAAATTCAGATGATCCAGAATTATGCAGGAGAAGGAACTGGTTCCGGCTGGAATTTCTTGCCTGGAAATCGAGACTTACTAAAAAGCTAAAATGCAGACATGCAGGTATATTCACTCTTGCAGGCACAAGCCAGATAATACAGAGAAGAGTTACTTTATCACTGGGAAAAGTCACATGCAAGGAAAAAGCTAAATATTTCACAAATGTAGAAGACATAGTTAAAGTGGAACACTAAAACAGAAAAACGTAATACAACAACACAATCACAATTTGTGTAGTTAATTGTATACAGTTTACAAGCCAGATAACATTGTATTTTTTCAATCACGAAACTCACACAGAACACGTGACAGTCATAAATTAAAGACAGCAAGAAATATGAACTACTTAGGATGGAAACTGAAGTACAAGCTAAAATAAACACAGAACATATTAATTATTAGTAGACAGAAATACAAGAAATCCTACACATTTAAATGATACACAGATCAAGGGAAGAAATGAGGCTGAAAAATGCATGATACAAGTCAGTGAGAACGACAAAGCAATATACATCATTTTTTGATACAATATCAATATTGTCCACGTACCAAGCAGCAAATGAGCCAGACCAGTCAAATATACATTACAATAAACCTTGTGATTGGTTTACCTGGTAGATTGTTGATATATCCACCATCCAACAAAAGATGTCCATCAGTTGGATCGCACAATGGTGGCATGTAACCTGACAGTGACATTGAGGCTCGTACATATCGCCACAATGTGCCTGTAAGAGATGCAGACATTACGAGATCTGGAGACTGCCAACTATAATGGTGTAGTATCTTCACCATGCCATTTGTGAAATACTTTAAATGACAGCAAACTGAAGTACAGATAAGTACCGCAAGACCTCATGTCACAGAATGGCTACAAGTTATCCAAAACTTATACAATTTCGAGCAAGAAAGAAAATGGAGAAGTTCCAAGTATACATCTTCTTGACCCCTGAATAACTAGTGAAGTATATACTCCTTGATGATGATGATGATGATGAGGATTGATAAATTATGCATGAACGGTACAGCTAATAGTTACATATTCAAATCCTTACAGTGACTCAAAAGCACAAGAAAGGAATGTGAGACAGTGAGTGTAGGCACACACATATGTGCATGTGTGTGTGTGTGGGGGGAGGGGGGGTGGTGGTGGTGCCAATCAATCTGCGTGTCTGACTGACATCACTACTTCTTAAACAATATTCTTCAAGGGCTCTGCAAGTATGCTTTGGCACAGCTCATTACAGACACCAGTTTAGAGTGTGATTTTGTATTATAACCAAACATTTAACATCTGATGATGACCACACAGTTTTTTGCAGCAAGCGTGTAAAAAGCAAATCTTTTAAATAGTCAAATGCAGAATTAAAAAAAAAAAAAAAACCAAGTGTGATCCTTCTACAGTTTGCACTTAGTAGTTCAGCATTTAATATCTTGTCATTAAGTACTTTTGCAATGTCTTCTTTCTTAATGTATAGCTTCATAATTTGTTCCATCTATTAAATACAGTTAGGGCAATAAAATCACAGTTTGGCTGATCACTCACCCAGAAGTTCTATCTGGTGTGTGTGTGTCTAATTGCATGTGATCTAGAACCCTTTAAAAAAAATGCCTAGGCCCAATTTGGGCTGTAGCACCAAAAAAGAAAGTCAAATTACAAAACAATATGATAAACAACCAACATGCAAGGTATGGGGTGGCAGTGGAGGAAGAAGAAGAAGAAGAAGAAGAAGAAGAAGTAGTAGTAGTAGTAGTAGTAGTAGTAGTAGTAGTAGTAGTAGTAGCAGCAGCAGCAGCAGCAGCAGTAGTATGGGTTATACAGGGTATGAACTGCATTTCACTGGTTTAGGCTAGGGTCCAGTGGCCAGTTTCCTTTCCTTCAAGATGGCATGCTGCAAATTATGTACAATAAAATCAAGGAATTTAATGAGGCAGGTTGAGAGGCTTTAATCTGGTGTGTACAAGAGCTACAGTACATAACTTAATGACAAACTCAGGAAAATTTAAGACACAATGTGTATGTGGTAATAATTACACAGTTACTAATCACCTTATTTTGACAGCGCATTCAGAAACTCCTGAGATGAAGAAGTCATCAGAAAACACATTTAGCATTGAACAATATGTAACAACAAGGGTAACATCACACATAGATTGCATCCATTAGTGAAACCAGATTACTAAGTAGGCATAAAGCAAAGTCATGAATAATGTGTGCGCACTGCCACTGAAAGCCGGGTGTAACAACTGTATAACACAATAATTATGTGTACCATATCTCAAGAGCATGCAGATATAACAAGAACCTTTGACTCTTGCAGCTTGCTTCAAACAAAACACTTCAGAAATGTGCAGACAAATGTTTCAGACATCTGGTTCAATGCAAAGAAATTACATTATGCTACAGCAGTAATGGATACACGAACAAAAGAACATGCAAAATAGCAAGTCTGTTAACAGGCACACTCAGACTAATAGTATTCCAGTATAAGTGACAGTTCAAGAAATTACTCCATATTTTATACACTAAATGCAAAAATGCATGCAAGGGAATGGCAATGGGGAGATAATACCTGTCTGTCAATGTACAGGTTTTATGTACAAAGCTAATTAGCAGGTTTTGACCAAATTTGATATTAAGAGATTTAGATTTAGTTTGTATCAGAAGAATGTGCATAATCCCTACTCAATATGATGCTGAAATTAAATTTTATATGATTATAAGAAAATGCCAGAATTAACAACAAACCTGGTAAATGATATAATACAGAGCTCATTAGCGTGATGTTAATTTACTTCTGTACCTTTATTTCCCCCTGTCTGGTTTATTTAATGACATCAATAAATTAATTTACAGTGTTATAAAATTTTTTTGTCAGTTCAAATATGCTGTGCCTTAAGCGAGACTTCAACAAAAGTTGCCCAATTTCTCATGTGTCACACAACTGACACATTACAAACATCAGTTTTATTACAGCCTGTAAGGTTCATTTTATACATTTTTAATGCAATGTTCATTTTAAAAAAATACATGTACTCCACACTGGAATACCAATTTTCACTCTTACAAGAATCAAATTACAAAAACAAGACCCCTCTTGCATGGAAAATAAAACAGAAATTCAGGCAAATGAGCTAATCAACATGAGTAAATAACTGTTTCCCTAAGCCTATCTTTCACTACAAAATAAAACTGGAAGAGACACAATCCATAGAGTTTCAACATGCATTTGGAATAGTTCTAGCCAATTCCAAATGGCTTTGATAAAGAAGTTAGCAATATTAAGAACAACTCTATCAGAGTTATGTTATTATTGGTTCCCTGATTTCAGAAGTGGCACTTGCACTGCTCCCACCTCACAAATTTGCATGTTTGACTATGTTATCATCAATTATATTAAATTAAAATGTACTAGCATGTGGTTGCCTCAAATGGAATATTAAATTTCATCAAAATTCAGACAGTGGCTCTCAACTTGAGATATGCAGACGGACAGGCTGAAATTATCTCCCATGTCTGCTTTTTATGCACTTCATGTGAAGAATAAATAATTAGAAAAGCCAACGAAGAAGTAATAAACATGACATACCGTAATATAGGTACACAGTGGCCACATTATGAAACTCTTTCCTAAACACCAGTATAACACAGACATCTCAAAACACAAATAATTTTGCTTAATTATCACAAAAATTAAATACTAAGAATGGTAAATCAGATATCATGCATTGGGTATAAAAGCACAAGGGTTTTGGTGAGAAACCCTAAAGTAAACAGTCCATTTTGGAAGACGCAGGTGTTGGAATTTTGTCTAATTTTGTGATGTTCTATTTAAATTACCATAATGTAGTGTAGGCCTACAGCTTTCCCACATACACTCTTAACACAAATTTAACAAAATGCACAAAGCAACACACAGAAGCAAAAAAAGATACAAGAAACAAAAGGCAAAAATTAATGTGCACTACTCTGCATCTACTTTGCTTAATACTATACACCTGACAGACATCCGTAACACAGCACAAATGTACACAGCATATGCACTGGCCAATTATCGCCATTCCTGTAGAGCCCTGTCGAGGTGTAAACCCCCCCACCTTTTTTATTTTTATGTTACTTAAGAGTATGCATGACAGTAATTAAATCCTGTAATTTAAAGTGTGGTTATGCAAAGTGCACCAGGAATTTAATTCTGCTGCCAAAGCATTAATATGACTCTTTTCCATTACATTTACAGTTCCCATAACAATGACTGTTCATCTTGTTTTATGCAAAGCTGTAACTCTATTCATTATTACTGGACACTGTTGTACTGTACTTCCAGTCATCACCTTTTACTGTTGAGACTAATAAGAGAAACATTCTCAGCTTCACAGACGAAATTATATCAAGTATAATGTTATAAAACAATGGCAAAGTCTACTTTTATCTGTGGGAATGCTGAGCATTTTTCAGTTTTATTCATAGAAGCATGAAGGAAAAAGTGTTATTCACACATGATAGTCCATGCCAGTTCATCTTTAACTTTTTGGAAAGTGAAATTCTCAAGCCGAAGGCTAGGACTGAATCACTTGCGCAGCGACAGTAATAGCACAATGGCAAATGAAACAAAATTAATATCTTCCCCCTTGCCACTTCAAGTACAGAGTAAGCCAGTTCCACCAGGTTCTTCACTGGCCAAGGAATAACAGATGGACTATAACAAGTAACACTGGATAAGTGTAGCTGTAAAAGCATAACAATAAATAAGAATTTCACTGAAAATTGTATGCTCACAACTAGGGAACTAGCTTTATATATTATCAGCCTGGAAATGGTTACAAAAAAATGATAAAACAATTTAAGACATAAGTAAAAGAAAGTCTTGTTTGCATTCTGGAATATAGGCACTGGAAATAATAGAGCACCAACAAAAATATTCAGTACTGGAATGCATAGAGAGTTCTGCCACACTGCTACTCTGATGTATCAAACAATAATATGTTACACATAGGAGTATCA
>Ga0123355_10018139_pt1 | contig 11148 bp, 11 predicted proteins | sample TergutEmb28metaG_3_FD_89872 | JGI IMG/M metagenome (GOLD analysis project Ga0123355, IMG submission 89872) | Embiratermes neotenicus P1 segment gut microbial communities from Petit-Saut dam, French Guiana - Emb289 P1 | ecosystem: Host-associated > Arthropoda: Insects > Digestive system > Gut ...
ATCCAGGTGCATTTGTAGGGTTGGGCGTACTTCACCCTGCCTTATTCCCCCGCCCAGCACCAATATTACATCCTCGGTATAATCGGCGGTACTGCGGCGGCCATATGCCGCCAGGAAAAGAGAGAAGCTAAGTATTGATACAAACATGGCCGCTATGGCGATTGTCAGCCAGCGTAGTTTTTTTAGTTTTTCGTAAAACCAGCCATATAAACCCAAAGCTATGGTTATGCCTGTTAGGAAGATGGTATTGTTATTGGTTGGGCCACTTTGCATTAAAGAACGTATGGCGGCTATGGCGGTTAATGCCCCAGCGGCTAGGATTATTTTTCGCATGTATACCTCTTTTCATATTGTAACTTGAAGCATTATATCATACTCATATCCTAACCCCAAAAATAGCCATGTACTCGTTCTTGACATACTTATTCTAATGCGTTAGACTGTCGATGTTCATTCTAATGCATTAAACTAATGCCGGTCGGCAAGGAGCGTGAGCAAATGTCTATCAAGCTATTCGATGCAGAACTAAAAATAATGGAAATCCTTTGGAGGGAAGGTGATGTATCGGCAAAAAACTTAGCAAAAATCATGGCTAAGGAAATTGACTGGAGTAAATCCACAACATATACAATGATTAAGCGATGCGTAGACAAAGGTGCTATTAATCGCATCGAGCCAGGATTTATATGCCATCCGGCCATTACCATCGAAGAAGCAAGGGAATACAAATTGGCAGAGCTTATAAACCAAATGTATGGAGGTGCCGTTGACAGGCTTGTGGCTTCTATATTAGAGCGTAAAAACCTAACACAGGATGAAATTAATCGGCTAAAGCAAATCGTCGATAACCTGGAGTAATTCTCATGAGTATATTTGAGATGAGCCTTACTGCATCAATTTTAATTGCCGCAATCGTGATTATGCGCACACTATGTGGCAATAAGCTTCCAAAGAAAACATTTTTGGTTTTATGGGGCATTGTGCTTGTGCGTCTGCTTATTCCGTTTACAGCACCGCCTTTACCAGGTTTACATCCAATTGAAATACCTCATGGACTTACAAGGGTGATGGATGTTGTGGCCGTAAACCCCTATGTCTCAATTCTACCGGTTGAAAACGGGCCACTAGTTACGGCAATACCTATCAATGGAGGGATATCTACCATAGCGGCTATATGGGTGGTTGGCGTGATAGTTTTCGCATTATTCTTTGTAATATCCCATTTCAGATGCCGTAAGGAGTACATGGCGGCACTTCCTGTAGAAAATGACTATGTAAAGAAATGGCTAAACGAGAATAAATTAAGGCGAACAATTTATGTCAGGCAATCTGACAGGATAAACATCCCAATAACATATGGGATATTAAAACCCTTTATCCTCTTCCCCAAATCAACCGACTGGCAGGATGAGACCCTCATATACTGCATCCTTACCCACGAACAGACGCATATCCGGCGGTTTGATATTATTGTAAAATGGCTAATTGCTGCCGCACTTTGCGTACATTGGTTTAGCCCGTTAGTGTGGGCTATGTATGTACTGATAAATAGAGACATTGAGCTGGCTTGTGACGAGTCAACCCTTAACACCCTTGGACACAAGGCAAAACGCAATTATGCCATGGCACTTATTGGCTTAGAGCAGTGTAAAAACGGGCTTTTGCCTATGGCAAATTATTTCAACAAAAATCCAATCGAAGAAAGGATAATATCTATCATGAAAGCAAAAAGGTTTTCGATATCTGCGATTATTGTCGCTGTTGTTTTGGTTATAGTAACTGCTGGGGCAGTGTATGCACTGTCCGCTACAAATGATGTCCAGGCTTATGAGACACTAAGCAATCAGTGTCTCGAACCGGCAGGAATGACTACCGGGGTACATGAGCCCGATACAAGGTATTACCCCTCATTTTATTACCATGGCGAATTTATTGATGTAATGGCGAGCTACGCTTACGCTATGGCAGTATACGAGGCAAGCGGGACAAGGCCCTTTTACACAAGAGAGCAACTTATTGAAATTCATGATGCTAGATACTGGCTAAGTGGCTATACAGATGTACGACAGCCTCATATTCAACCGATACCCGGTTATGTCTGGGCAGGCGAAAGCGGGCATAATGTATGTGGTGCTATTGCTCCCGCCAGCCTGTGTGATAATACTCACTATACTGTGATTCTTGGAGAACGCATATGTACGTCATGCGGATATATGTTTACTAAAGAGCAAAATATTGAGATAGGTTGGGGCCGGTAATACTCATCTATAAAAAGCACGACGTAACCCCATAATTATTCATGAAGATGTTTAGGGAGTTTTCAAACACGCTTTGGTGTGACAGTCCGGTTTTTACGTTGATTTTGATACAATGCGCTTACGCCTCAAAATCAGTAGCAAAATACCCCCATTTTGTATAAACCGGAGTGATATGTCCTGCTGACTTGACGAATGTATCTACTCGAGTCTATCTTGGTGCTGAAAGCATCGAAGACTAGTTTTAGGAGGCTGGAATAAAATATGTCAAAACCATATGTAATAGGCATCGCTGGCGGTAGCGCAAGCGGAAAGTCCACTTTTAGTGAAAAATTGAAAGCCGCCCTGGTCGGACACAATGTAACAATCATCCATATGGATAATTATTTTAAACCGAAAAACCAGCGCCCCCATGTTAAAGCCCCCATAACCGGGAAAGTATACATGGATGATAACCACCCTGAGACTATGGACTTACCAAAGCTACGCCGCGACCTATCCGTGGCAGTAGCCGAAGCCAAATCAGACATAATCATAGTAGAAGGCATACTAACCCTGTACGACGACGAAATCTGCAAATATTTAATTTTAAAACTATATATAGAATGCCGCCCCGACGAACGTATAGTGCGCCGTCTAAAGCGCAATATGCAGTGGGGCTTGACCTTTGACGAAATATCCAATGTCTACTTAGACATGGTAAGGTATAGGCATGATGAATACGTAGAGGCATCTAAATGGAAAGCCGATTTAATTTTAAACGGATCGAGTTTTTCCAAAAAGGCATTAGAGGCTATTGTACAGGCTATAAAATTGGAGGTTTAGAGATGAAAAAAGTGATTATAACTATCGTTTCAATAATGATACTCATTGCCATAAGTGCCTGTAGCCAAAGCGAGAACACAGTTGAGAATGAAACAGCCGACTCATACGAATATGAAATACACAACTCCATCGCCGAGCTAAACGCCATTATACTAGAACTAATGGCAGAAATTGATGATTTACAAGGCCAAACCGAAATGCATCAAGAAGAAAACCAGCGTTTAGTAGCCCAACTAAGCAATCTACTAAGGCAACCGGAAGAAGAGATATTACTATTAAACGGAATGACCTCAGCGGAAATTCTGGACAATCTAATAGAAAACAGCGAAGCCATCGCCACAGAAATAAACAAATTTATTGGCCACCCTATCGGGGACTGCTTTCTTGCATCCATCCATTCATACGAAGAGCATATTGTAATAAGAGCCAGCGATGTTTTAGTAAACCACATGGTTTTCATGCCTGTGTTGCTTTTTTATCAAGTCGAACGGTTTCCCACAATTAATGGAACCGAGATTACGGATTTTGAGGCCGTAAACTGGGATGACGTTGAATGGCTCCCCACCATAAGCTGGACTGTAGCGGCATACGGGGATACATGGGATGCCTCACATATGCGCATAGTGCAGTCACCGGCAAGCCGCCGCCACCTTACTGATTTGGAGACGGTAAGCCTGCGCTTCCATGACTGGAATAGAGTAACGCCCGATATATATCAGATTGAAGAAATGCCTGGGGAATATCTGTGGGAGGAGTCAATCCGTCTGGCGCGATATCATTATGGGCTGCAAATTAGGGATTTGTGGTTTGACGATGGGATACTTTATATCGACTTTTTCCCTGCGGTAGGCAGGTTTAATACAGGCCTTGGCAGCATAATAAACGCACAGTATTTTAGATAGACGTTTTCGGAATTTCCTCATACGGATGAGCTGCGGCTGCTGGTAGGCGGCGAAAGACCTGGCGCGGTAGGCTATAACGGTTTTGACATAAACTGCGTTTACCCCTGCCCTGTATGGGGAACATGGGGAGCCGGAAGCCTATATGAATGTGTTTGTAGTTGGTAAAAGAGGCTTAAGCCCCCTTCTAAAGAAAGGGGCTTTTTATACCTTACGGGCTTATAATTGGCGGCCTATGGGCATCTATCACACTGTCCACATCAAAAAAGTCCCGATTTAATATATCCCGCCATCTAATAAGGGCATATCCTCCAATTTCAATCCGCCCCTTTAGCACATGGGTAGAGTAAACAGTTATCGGCTGCCTAAAATCCACATTGGCGTAAATATCATATCCATTATCCAGTATTATCTGCAGCCCCTCTCCCCGCAAAGTAAACCCAAAGGGGGCAATAAAAATATTGGTTGGGCCTACTATAGGCTCAATACGCTCCCGCCACTGGGCTACATCCCGCCGGATATTATTGGGGTTAGAGTTAGGCCCCCAAAAGCCCACCCTATTGTGGGTGTAGCTATGGTTGGCAAAAATCCAGCCGGTCTCTTTTAATCTTTCTACTACGGCTATGGCCTCTTGCCGGGATTCCTCGGTTAGTAAATCATGGCCGAAAATCCCCATAAACCCCGTTGCGGCAATAATGCCCTTATGGCCTCTAAACGAAAATTCCGGATGCTCAGCTACAAAGTTATTAAGAACCAGCTGAACATCTCCATCATGGGTGATAATTGTTTCCCCTTGTGGAGTGATAACTTCGGTGGCCAGCTCACCATGCTCGTCTATTATCATGCGGTTGGCAAGGCCAACACCGTAATGAAATGTGGGGTCGTCAATGGATAATATTAGCGGCCTTAAGCCTGGAGGAAGGAAAATATCATTTTGCTGCATGTTACCGTGTTCGTCCCTGGTAAATATATCACGTACATTGTAAAGCACATATCCTCTTTCCAAAAGCTGGGGAAGCATCCGCTCAAACTCCGATTGGAAGATAAAGCCTTCATTAAGACCGCCTGTTGGAATATTAATATTAGGGAAGAGATGCTCTGGGTAGAGAATTAAGCTGTGGAAAAATATGTGCCTTATCTCGCCCTCAAATAGAACTAAATCGTCTATTGCCTGTAATATTTCGGCTTCAAGGCCCTTGGTTTCATAGTTTACAAGGGTTTCGTTGGCATTAAGCAGTGCCAGTGCTTCTTCATAGAAAAACCCCCTAAAAAGAAACCTGCTTTCTTCCAGTATCGCATTTCTTTGTGCTGTTTGCTCGGCTTCTATTCGCCGGGCTTCGTTTAGCTCCCACCTAATTCGCTCCGCTTCCATTTGCACAACAGTATGCACTTCTAGTTCAGCACTAATAATTGATTCTTTAATTTCCTCAAACTCAACCCATGCGGCCACTTCCGATGGCTCGCTATTACAGCCTAAAAGCAGCAGTACACCGGCCAAACATGCAAGTACATACAGTAGTTTTAATCTCATAGCTATAATCCTCCCGCTTCGATACATTTATCTTTCGACAGAATCCTACTACAAATTCCATTATATTTCTAGCTATATTATTATTTGCCGGGGAGGATTAAGTATGTACAGTTGTTTAACTCAAAGCTAAGGTTCAATAAGAAATGCTATTTCTACAATTGACAACGCTTGACACCTATGCTATATCCGTAAGAAAATATACGAGAGGGGGATTATTTTATGTTTTCAAACAAAGCAGCAGAAATTTTTATCCCACATCGCAAGCACCATGATAACCCGCTTGAAATCCTATCTAAATCCACAGACCTATGCGTAGGTGCCCATCAGGATGATATTGAGATTATGGCATATGGTCCAATCTCAAAATGTTATGGCCGCGCAGACAGGCATTTTACAGGGGTTGTAGTAACCGATGGTGGCGGTTCGCCCCGCAGTGGCGGATACGCTAACTTTACAGACGAGGAAATGAAGCTTGTTAGGGTTGACGAGCAAAAAAACGCCGCTTCAATTGGCCGCTATCTGGCACAGGTTTTTCTTGCATTTAAAAGCAGCGACGTAAAATCCCCTTATAACCCCATATTAATTAACGAGCTAAAAGAGCTGATCTTAACCTGCCAGCCAGAAGTGATTTACACCCACAACTTAGCCGACAAGCATGACACCCATGTAGCTGTATGTTTAAATGTCATAAGGGCACTGAGGGAAATCCCCATGGATAAGCGTCCTAATCGGGTTGAGAGCATAGAAGTGTGGCGTTCTTTGGATTGGCTTTGCGATGAGGATAAAATTGTGCAGGACACGGGGGCGTTTCCAAATTTGGCTGCCGCTCTTGTAGGGGTTTATGACAGCCAAATATCCGGCGGAAAGCGTTATGATTTGGCAACCCAAGGGCGCAGGCTGGCCAATGCCACGTTTTTTGCCACTCACGATGTAGATGGCTATGACGGGATTTGCTTTGGACTTGACATAACCGAGCTGGTAAACAGTGATGCCAATCCGGCAGATTTTATTTCCGGATATATTGATAAATTTAAAGATGAAGTGGTAAAACGGCTGGCATTATTATCATAGCGGGTTTACCCAAAGTATCAAAACCTGATTTTAACCCACTTAGGAGTGATTTTAATGAACTTTTTAGGCATAAATATTAGCATAAAAAACACCCCAAAATACGACCCAAGCTTCATCCCAATGTCTCTATTTAATCGGGAATTTCTCAAAAACGCAAAAAAGCCTTTAGCCATATCCATAGAGCGGGGCGGCGGGCTTAGAACCGTCCATAAAACCAATATCACAGGCGTAAATCACGAGGCTGACCGATATTTCGTAGAGCGAATGGTCAAGTACCTATTATGGGCACGGGGTGGCTATAAGGTAATAATATGTGGAGACGACGCCATCGCCGCTTATATAAAAGAATCGTACTCCCCAAACGGAAAGTACGCCTTCGATAACACTACGATGTCCAGGGTATACGAAAAGCCCTTCGAGGTAATAAGCCACCCCCTATCCAAAACCCCACAAGAAAACGAAGAGTCCACCCCCGTAGGCGGCAAAACCACCGGCTGCCGCATAGGCTTTGACGCAGGTGGCAGCGACCGCAAAGTATCGGCAGTAATAGACGGCGAGGCGGTTTTTAGCGAAGAGGTAGTATGGCATCCCAAAACAAATGCCGACCCGGATTATCATTACGAGGGCATAGTATCAGCCCTTAAAACCGCCGCATCCAAGCTGCCAAGGGTGGATTCCATTGGGGTAAGCTCTGCGGGGATTTATATCAATAATCGCACCATGATAGCATCGCTGTTTTTAAAAGTGCCAGCCGAAGATTTTGAGAAAAAGGTCAAGGATATATACATCCGTGCCGCAAAGGAAATTGGAGACATGCCCCTGGCTGTGGTTAACGATGGCGATGTAACCGCACTGGCGGGTGCAATGGAGTTCAACGACAACAATGTTTTAGGCATTGCCATGGGCACCAGTGAGGCAGGAGGATATGTAGACGAAAACCGCCACATAAAAGGCTGGTTAAATGAGCTGGCCTTCGCCCCGGTAGATGCTTCTCCCGATGCTATGAAAGATGAATGGTCTGGCGATAAAGGCTGTGGGGTGAAATATTTTTCCCAAGACGGCGTAATAAAATTGGCCGAAAACGCCGGGATTAATTTTAAAACGGATATGTCCCCAGGGGGAAAACTAAAGCAGGTGCAAGAAATGATGGAGATGCCGGAACATAGCGAAAAAATCCGGGATATCTACCGCTCGATGGGGTGCTACTTAGGCCATACTTTACCATATTACTGGGACTTATATCGCTTCAAGCATGTACTGCTTTTGGGAAGGGTGATGTCCGGTGAAGGCGGCAATATAATTTTAGATGTGTCAAAAAGGGTAATAGCCGAAGAGTATAGCGATTACAAATTCAATATTCATACTCCAGACGAAAAAGCCCGCAGAGTGGGGCAAAGTGTGGCGGCTGCCAGCCTGTAGATAATACGAAAATTGCTTTTTATTTTCGTGCTCGGTTAGTGAAAAAGCCTTTACATGAACCGATAGGAGTTTGGTACAGTTTTGATTCCAGAATATTTGTCACAAAATCCACTAATGCACATGGACATGATTGTTCCAATTAAAAGAGGCACAGCCCAAATCCTATACGCATCAAAAGATGGGGTGTGCCTTAAAGATACAAAAAGCGGGGCTTACATGTTATCCGCAAAATCTTATGCCATTGGCGATCAGATGCTAAACTTGCTGCCCACCAATGGCTTATTTACGTTTCATCAGGATTTCATGCTGGACAGCTTTAAAGTAAAAGTACGATACAAGACCTCTATAGTGAATTTTCAAACAGTGTACTTTAGCACAGAGCCTTGCCCCGTTTCCAATAATATTGAGCTAAAACCGCTTAATATCAGCCATTTTGATGTAATAACAAAACACTACGGAGTAGATGTAGGGCTAGACTATGTGCATGATACAATTACCGAAGGCAGGCTTTTTGGAGGATTTGCAGGGCACAATCTTGTAGGTTTTGTTGGCATTCATGCCGAGGGCAGTATAGGCTTTTTAAAAGTGTTTGACCAATACCGTAACAAAGGTTATGGGACGGCTCTTGCCGGCCATATAACCAATTACCAACTATCTCATAAAGCTGTGCCTTTTGCACAAATATGCATTGACAATGCGGTTTCTTTGGCTGTTTTTAAACGGGTGGGGTTTCAAATTTCTACCGAAAAGGTGTATTGGTTATTTTGATTAAGCCGGTGCTCTTTTAACAGCGCACATGCGTTTGTAATCTTCTACTATATCGCGATTATCAGCACAAAACATAATCCATCGACCGTTTTTCATAAAATCTTCTGCTTTTTCTACCTGCTTGGCCATTTGTGGGGTAAGCACAGGCAAAAGCAGCATCATTTCCGGGTCAAGCTTATAGCTCCATGTAAACATAACATCAAAAGCATCCGGTTGCGGGTACCATGTGCCAAATGTTGCAGTGCTTTTTTGGAATTTAAGATTCCAGCCTGGCTTTAGGCCGCAGCAGCTATATGTTATTTTTGGCTTGCATTTATATGCAGAGTCAAAATATGAGAGAAGCTCGCGCCATGTTGGCTCAAAACCGCCGGAGTATCCGGCGATATCCTCCATTTGTGGCTGGCGGTCTTTTGGGAAAAGATCATTCCATGTCATAGGTTAGCCTCCTAATTTTCCTTGCAAGAAATGTAGTAGCCCATTGTGGAGTTTACTCCATCTTCTGGGATTGTATTATTGGTATATATTTCTGCCATAAACGTCCAAGTTAAAGCATATTTACCATGACTTTTAGCCGCTTCCTCTGTTAAGGAGTTGGCGTTTTCTATCATATCGTTGAATTCGCCCTTAATCCAGCCTTTTGCTACAAATCCATCAGATAAATCGATAAAGTCCAGCCCCTCTGGGACGGGCGTATCAGCTTTCATAAACCGGCCTACTGTGTATCTCATTAGCTTTTCCTTCTCGTACCTATCCCATGTTAGTAGCGCGGCATTATGAACTTCATTAGATGCATACTCCTTTAACTTATCAATTGCCTCAAATACCGCTTCGCTATTGGCCCATAAGGCACCAAGAAGCTCATTGGGGCCGGGAGAACAATAAACTGATTTGCCGATGAATCGGCATGGGCCCAGTTTTCCAAATTCGATTTTTTCTAAAGTTGCCATTTGATTTCCTCTTTTCTTTTTGTTTATGCCACTGTGAGGCGGCAATTTTATTTTATTCCAACCACTGCGACCACATTTCCATGTATGCCACGTCTGGTTCGGTCACTGCGTCGTTGTAATAGATTTCTGCACCAAAAGTTCCAGGTTTAAGGCCTTTTCTTTCTACCCACATATGACTGTACTTTAGGGCTTTATTTAGGGCTGTAGACATTAATTCGTCATGATTCTCTGCCTCAAACCCAACAATTAGATATTCGGTTGCAGGTAATGTCCATATTCTGTATTTATTGATTGCCATATCTGCTTCTACTCCAACGAAATACGATAAATAACCTTCCGGTGCATCTCCACGAAAAGCCACACCTATTTTACGGCCATTTACCTTACTGGGGATATAACATTCTTCTTTGTAAAACCTCTGCCAGACCTCACCAAAACCGCATACACCCGTAACTTCCCCATTAGGAAAATGCCCGTCAATAGAAACAAGCCCCTGCACACCCACAAAGCTTACCGGCTTGTCCAATGTCCTGCGATTTATTTCAAGCACCAGCCCTTCGCTAATTAGGGGTACGCTCATTTCAATCATGGTGTAGTTTAAAAGCAGGTTTGGTTTGTCAAAATTTCTCAATCCGATATCCCCGCACCTGTATTCGGTTGGAGTTAAGTTATAGGCAATTTTAAAAGCCCGGGCAAACACTTCATAGCTGCTAAATCCATACATATACGCAATGTCTATTATGCGACTATTTGTATTTTTTAGTGTCTCGCAGGCTCTGGCCAACCTGCGCAGCTTGACATATTCTCTCACGGGTTTTTTGACAAGTCTTTTAAAAAGTCGTTGATAGTAAAAGAGCGATAATCCCGCGATATCGGCTAGTTCCTCAATAGGGATTTCCTCATCAATACGGCTTTCGATGATTTCCAGCGTTGTTTGTATGGCTTCCCAAGCGTGCAAAATGTTCACCCCTTTGCGGGCAGTGTATCATATATGAAATGTGTTTACATGACTGTGACTGCCCTTTTTATTGATGTTCTTATCATGTTTTCCGCATTTCTATCTAACGATAAATCAGAAAAAATCAAAAGGATAATCATAACCTATTCAAATCCCGTCAGACATGGAAAGTCAGACAGATGCTAAGGCATAAACTCTATGTAATAATCTCAGTAACAGTTACTGACGAAAATCCCTAAAATCTGTAGTAATTCTAGTAACAGTTCAGTAGCAACGAGGATAATTTTAGGGGGTTTAAGAGGGGAAAAGGAGTATTTTGCTCCAATATTTCCCATTTATAGCCATTCTAAAAACATCTAAAAACCCGCTGTTTAAGCGGGTTTTTAGGTAAGCGCGAAACCAGATTCGAACTGGCGACCCTCGCCTTGGCAAGGCGATGCTCTACCACTGAGCCATTCGCGCATATTAATTTGTA